>Ga0307517_10002713_pt1 | contig 28262 bp, 31 predicted proteins | sample 23_EM_MG_FD_194515 | JGI IMG/M metagenome (GOLD analysis project Ga0307517, IMG submission 194515) | Populus trichocarpa ectomycorrhiza microbial communities from riparian zone in the Pacific Northwest, United States - 23_EM | ecosystem: Host-associated > Plants > Roots > Unclassified | place... | reverse complement strand
GACTGCAGGATTCGAGAGCCGTTTGTAGTTTTACTAGCGCCATGTTGTTTGGAAGTCCAGCAAGGTGGTTTACGTGTTCAAATCTGGGCTGCAGAACGACGGTGAGCTTGAGTCGATTGATATAGACACCAACAAACCACGGAAGAGCTCTGTGTTGTCTCGGATGAGACCAAGAAGTCGCAATCGTCCCAGGTACCATCTCCCGGCCCAGCAGGTAAGCGCTGCGACAATGCACTTGCCATCACTGCCTGCTGTTCGGTTCCTTTTTCTTGGAGTGGGGCTTGAAGATCCCGGCTGGTCGACGAGCCTTGAATCACAAAGATGGTGACACCGAGTGGACAAAACGAACGGCGAAGATGTCCTATTTGAATGATAATCGGAATCCAATTATCGAATGGTTTTCCGTAAGGGGTGATGTCATGGGCCAGGCTGGAGCCCCAGGTTACCTCAGCATTCTGAGGTGTGTGCCTCTGGGTGATCGCATGAATGTAGAGTCCGGGTTGACCAATGCGCCGCTATCCTCATTCCCCTCGTTACCAAACGTGCCTAGGGAGGTTCCCTCACATCTTCGGGTCATTACGCGAGACGAATCGCTCTGCATTTTGTCATTGACCTCTCGGGGACGAGATGCCCATTCACAAACATACCTCGGGATTATATCTATTTTTGAAAGAGCGACTTTCGCTACCAATTTCTTTTCGACATGTCCACCAGGGCCCCTACGAACGGGGTTTCTCAGTGGGATTCATTAGTCATCGACCACCGGTCATCGGGAAGGGTCTGACTCAATGGTTCTTCAGCCCTTCTATTTCATCATAGCGTAAGGCCCTACGAGAGACTCGAAACGCCGCGTGGACACGTCATCCCTGTTTGTCCTCACTGGCATAGCCAAGTCTGAATGAGGTAAAAACGAAGCTGCCCCCCGTACCCTGATACCCATTTGGGTTAGCTGGGTGATATACGGATGTTGTGAAGTGTCCCGGTGTATCGTGATATTGGGCGTCCGTCTGTGAAATTGCGCCGGGGTCGTGGAGTCCCGAATCCCCCAGGGACCTGCCCAATTGGGAAGGTGCTGCACGATCCATCACGTGCGGCAAGAATGAACGGGACCGGATGATCAAGATGACTACTCAACAGGTTCTGGACGAATACCCAGAACTTTTTAGAGGTATCGGGACCCCGTCCGTTGCGTTGGGTCGTGGATATTGTATCAATACTGCGCATCTGGGTTCGTGGCTCTGCAGTCGTTTCGCTCGAAAACCGGTCAACCTCCCGAACTACCAGGGTCGGGAAGGGTCGGAACTCCACTACCATGTGCTGGTCCGACTCCGACACTGTGGCTTAGTCTCTCAGTTTCATTGGAGTACACTATGTGGAGGGTGCTCGGATGTCGGAGGACAGACCTCGCTCAATGTGACCCCGGTGCACCGTGACGGAAATATCCATTTCCGGTGTTACCGGGACGGTGGCGCAATAGAGGACAGAACATTTGCAAACCGCATATTCGGTTGTCCCGGAATGTAGATCAAGGGGTCGGGGAGACTAATATATAATAAGCTAGGTAACGCGATCGTCGAGCGCTACAATACCATATCGAACACGAGGCATATATGAAATGGGGTGACACGAATGAAAAAAGGGTTTTCGAGCCTCCTAGACATCATGTCGTCCACCTAAACTCTCTTGGGAGCTGTTCAATTGTAGGAAACAGTTGGAGTTACCGGGATGATATAAAACATTCCCCATCTTCCCCCTTCCTCCACATGCCTCTCCTCTCTCGATTCCATGTCCTCCGTCAGGGGGAGTCCCCGGAAAGCCCTTTGCCGCAGCCACTTCATCGTTTACCAATACCACCCCGGTTCGACGTCGGACATTCACCTGCTCCAGACTCGAACGAGAGGTCCCCTTCTCAGTGTTACGCGCAAATGGCTCAAGACCTCCGACCATCCCTACAATCTGCCTGCCCTTGGTTTAGCCCAGAGGATGTTGAGCTTATCGGCAATCACCCAATTGCCGCTGGGGGGTTTTCTGACATTTGGGAGGGGATGTATGCCGGCCGCAAGGTCGTGTTGAAGTCCTATCGCTGTTACATGTCATTCAATGTCACTCAAGTCATCGCGGTACATCATAACCACGGCCTACTTCAGGCGCAATACTGAAATTCTCTTGCAGAGGTTTTACAATGAGGTTCATGTATGGACCCTCCTTCACGGCAGAGACGCGAAAGCGGTGCCGCTCTTGGGTGTGTACTCGACTGAGACTCACCCTTTCGGTCTTGTCTACGAGTACATGGATGGCCTCGACCTCAAGCAGTATCTGGGGAACGACCCCAATGTGGGAAGGCTGAAGCTGGTACTAATTCCTACCTCCACCATTTGTTATCCGCCAACCTTCTTACCTCCCTCGCGACAGTTGATAGAAATAGCTCGGGGCTTGGCTCTCATGCACGACCTAGGGATCGTCCACGGAAAGCTCGACGCCGTACACCGATTCTCAGTTTTGCGCACTGGTATCGCACAACTCATCTTCACCTTACGTTCTAGGCAAACATCCTTGTCGACAAGGACGGCACCGCCCGTATCGCTGGGCTCAGCAATGCTTCCATCCTCTCTCACCCCACACCCTCGTTATTGGAGGGCGGAATCAACGTTTGCCGACTTTCTCACAACAACCTTCCAGCCTCGATTTTGATGAAACAAGATGCACACGATTCTTCACTTCCTACCAAGGTTAATGATATACTCGGGTTTGGAATCATCGCTTGGGAGGTACGCGCGGGCTCCTTTATACAGCGTCGTTCAGTTCGCTCACTCGAGATAGGTGTTCACGGGACGGCCTCCGTTCTTTGAGATGACCGAAATTGCAGCAACACATTTGATGCTGAGTGGGGTTAGGCCACCACGGCCGGGCCGCCGCGAAATCTCGGATCGAGTGTGGTACGTGATAGAACGGTGTTGGCACAAGGCACCCTCAAAACGCATGTCGATTGGAGAGGCGGTTGGTGCCCTGGAAGCAGAATTACGTCACACACCCGATTTCTAAGCCTTATTCCGCGCTGAACGGGTCAACCCAATCACAAATACCGGGCGGGTGTTCGCGGTTACTTATTACAAACCTACACTCTCGGCAATTTCCTAATACGGGTTTCCAGGGCGTGTGTACTTTACGGAAGAATAGTGTACTCATACTAAGAATGTGTGTGTGTATGTATGTGTGTGTGTGAATACAATAGTAGCCGTTTTCTGAAGTTGTGGTCGTGCGTGAGTTGGGATAGCCTAAGATCGTAGGGCCAGGACAAACTGCTGGGGTACAGCGCAAGGGAGAAATTGATGATTGAGTGGCGAGCAAATGATTCATTGCGTATATTTTACTCGCGATATTTCCTCCCGCGCCCCCTCCCTCATGTTGTCTGACAAACCTAAACAACCTTTCCGATGGAAAACCGTGATGGTCTATTGACCACGATGGCCTGTGGAGTACGCGGGTGAGGCCAAACAGAGTAAAGCTAAGGATCTCGCCACTGATGTTAACAAACCTGGAGACACCGTCCGAGAGATGAGAGGTTAACAAGGAACAATAGTACTCACCCCGATGATGCGTTGTGTAATATATATAACTAGTGGCTTGGCCAGGTGAGATAATTCGACAAGTTCTCCCCATATACCGTTGGTAGCACGAGACAATTTCAATGCGTCAAGCCTTCGAGCAAGTTGGGCGACATGTTCCTTCGGAAACCGACGCTCGGCGCTTAAGCGCTCAAGCTCAAGGGCAGAAACGGGTATCGATTGGAGTCAGGACCGAGGTCGTCAATTTTGCAGGCTCGACTCTGCTCTCGGTTGAGAGCTCCTTCGATTTCGGTACACCACGACACCACGGGTCCATCAGGGGATCCCCAAAATGTTTGTCAACGTACCAATCGTCCACTGTAGCGGGCCGGCGCCTCGTTCGGAGGACCATCATGGTTTTACTTGCGACTGTTCGGAAATACCCGCGGGACTCATGCAATTTCGGCACCACGCACCCTCTAACACGTAAACGACAAGACGTGGAAATTAGGCCCTACGCAGCTTTACCTTGTTTCCGGAGGTAGCGTTCCACAAAAACCTCGGCTTCTATGCGAGAGCGCAGGGGGTGGCTGGGGTCCTGTCGATTCTGCCGAACCTTTCATAATCGGAGAACTCAAATTTGCCGAGGAACCCACAGAGCGCCCATGTATCATGGGTCTCGGCGTGACCATGCAACAAACCAAAGCGAGCCGCCCAGAGCGCGGCGCGCTCCGCACTTTTTTTTATAATCAGCATTTACTTCTCGTAAAGGCGCGCTCCGCACCCCAGGTCACCTCGTCGCACCGCATTAGTCGACGGTAAGATGGATCTACATACTGTTTTTAGGTCGACCTTCGTTGGAAGCTTCCGCGCTCTGAGAGTCCTGTAGTCACCAGTTATCTCAACAAACTTTGATTCGGTCACCCATTCTATCGTAGTTGAGATGACGTGCTGTCAGACAGTGTCGAAAACGACATCGATGGACGTTCGATGCGCATGATTTCGAGGGCAGGGATCAAGATCTTACGGGCACCCGCGAACTGGCGAGTTCGGTCGTGGTCTAGGGAGTCTGAGGGTCGGTGATGAGTCAAGCTTCAAGCCTCGAGGACTGTGGGAGAGTACGTCACGGTGTATTTTCTTCTAAAAGATGCATGCGGTACTAGGGTAGCCAGCCATGCGGCGGTAGCCACAACTAAAATCCAAGCCCGGAATCTGGAGAAGTCCTTTACGTCGTACACCCAGGTACGAGTCCTGCAGAGGAGCGATTCGAGATCAAGACACCAAGAAGCATAAGTATCCTACCAGGAATGGAAGATTACGAGCACAGTTACAGTCTTTGTAGATCAAACCAAGCGATCAAGCGAAGCAGAAAGGGGGCGGGGCGGGACGAACCAGCCGATTGCGCCGGGCGCAAAAATCCCTATTGATACATGGATAAGAGCGAGAGAGTCGGTATGCGTTAGTTTTCGTCGAGTAATAGATGTAAGAAAATATAGATACGCGTGGATAGTAAGGGAGAGAAACCGTGAAAGTTTTGTGCTTGTGAGAAATTATACAGGAGATGAACAATGCGATGAGAGTGTCGTTGCACTTGTGGGCGTATCTGGAAGTGCTTGGAAATATGATGTGTGGAGTGAATTCTGGTCAAGAGAAAATGATGGAGAGTTTTGAATCAGCTAGGTACGCTGGCGGCGGGGGATATGGTGTGACAGGACCGGAAGAAGTACCGTACTGCTCAACAGTACTGGTGTCCGATAGGTCCCGGACCCGGACCCATGTGACTACCTCCCCCTCCAACGTTGAAGTTGAGCGCTTGAGCATTGTCATTGAATTCGGGAGGTTCTATTTTCACAGACTGGAACGACGTAGCGTTATGGGAGCCCCGGGTGGGATCACCAGTATCTAATATGTAGAGCAGCAAACAAGTAATCATGTTTCTCCCATCCCACTGTTCGAATACTGAATCCCTAAGTCTACTGTCATCCCTCCACCAGCGTTCTCTTCTCCTGGTTCGACAATACTCCACCGTAACCACCCACGAAACTGATCACTAGTACCACAACTCTGAGCGAAGCCTTGGGTCAGGATATTCGAATCGAAGAAGCCCGCAGGTGGCACCGACTTGAAAGTGTAAATGGAAAGAGTTGTGTGACAATGGATCAATTACAGTCCATCAGCGAACAATCCTTCATGAGTTCCTAGCGTGGTCGTTCAGAACATCACAGAAAGTCAATCTCCCGACATATTGACTAACCTGTAATTCGTCTACCTTCGCCTGCTGGTGCTCGCGATACGTCTGGAGACCCTCCTCAAGCGTCCTGCCGCTGTCGCAAGCGGTGACAACCTGATGGCATAAGGAGGAACATTTATTACGGAGACTGTAAGCCCACGTCAACACCGTGTAGTTTCTCAGGGAACGGTTGGCCGGGTGAAAAGATACGCACCCTTCGGTGATACCGTCCGTCTCGACATTCTTTCCATTGACTTGGATCACGGGGATTACGAACTTTGTGTAGTCCGTTTCGTAGGATGGGCATGTGCCTGCCATGTTGGATGATAAACGGGCGTTCTCGATGGGATTAAGCGGGGCTTTCGGGTGAGGGGGAAGAACACTAGAGGTGGGGACACTAAGTAAGAGATTTTCCTGCTATTTGTATGAGCATGGGTGTTCCACGTCCAACACCGGTAAGCTGTGGACGAGGACGGTCCACCCAAATATTAGTAGGCCACGGTGGCGCGGCACGGTTAACCAAGCCGCCCGCGCCCTTGTCAGTCTGCCCAGGTCAAAGCACCACAGAATATAATCCAACCCTATTATGAGAGCGAACAACCCCCAGGGTTTGCCGTCGCGAGATCATAGAACTGAGGGTTGGGTCAGACGATACGTGGCCAAGACCGCGCGGCTAGGATCCGCCACGGGAAGCGCTACGCTGAAAACTGACATTCCGCACATCAAAGGCGGTGCGGACTGTGTCCTTTGGTGCGGCCGCCAACGACGGAAGGAGGGGGACCATGGGATTGTCAATAGGTGGGACCAGCCGCCGAGCTTGTCCTCGCACCCTCACCACGGCCCTCGCAGGAGATAAAAATTCCTCTAACTAGGTGGAGTGGTCCACGCGAAAACTGAATGGCACGTACCAGTTTTCCCAATGGTTAGCCCTTCCGTGAAGCTCGCTGGTTCCGACGACGGTGAATGCAATCTCTCGATCGTGGGAAATATGTCGCGGGAATGACAAACGTCGGGAGAACTATACAAGACCAGGTGAAAGAAACCTCCAGCATACTTCTGTCATTCTTATCCACGAGTTTTTACAACGCTTGTGCTACACCCAACAGGCAGACGAAAGGTAGTACAAAACCGGATAAATATTACAAACAGATAACAATGTGGGGAAATTCTCAGATAGTCGCGAGAAATTCAGTTAGGGCAATCGCAGGGGGGTGCCAAGTGATCTGCCATAAGTTCCTAATACAGTCACTCAATTCATCACAGATAATCTCTATCAATTCGAAATTGGCTTACCTGGACCTCGTCGATTTTCACCCTCTGCTGCTCGCGGAAAGAGACGAGATCATCCTCGACTTCTTTTCCCTTCGCACAAGTAGTGGTTACTTGTTTGTATAGCCCATTGAATTCGTCCTGAACGCTATAAGTTGTGTCAACATACGGATCTCTCTAGAAACAGCCGATTGAGTGAAAGGGACTTACACCTGCCATTTTCTATCGGCTTGTAGCACCAGTGCATACTGATCATCAGGCAGACGCGGCCCCTCGTGGATTCGCCTCCTCGCGGCGTTGTAGCGAATGCTGAAACCTCTTAGGTCGGCCAAGATATCAAACAAAATCTTCGGCACGAAAACCATCTCCCCATTGACCTCGACGGGGAGCGTGGACTGCGCTTCGGCGACCTTGTACGCAAGGTAGGCAAGTGCGGCGGCGGCGGCGGACGATAGGCAAGCGATTTCCAGAGCGTTAACCATGGAGTGTGAGCGGGTGAAGGGGACTGGGGGGACTGCAGCTCCTTTTATTTGCATGAGCACGAGTAAAGGTGGCCCTATGTCAGGAGGCTGTGAGCCATGGTCACCAGGCCATGTGTTCCATGGCCCGTGGCCGACAACTGTAGGGCTATTTTGGCAATCCGCAGGTGCTGACTGCCCTCGCAAGGATGCGCTCAAGCCAAAAATGACGGATATTTCGAGCTTTTCCAGACGTTGAACGTCTTGAAGATTTGACGGCCTGCCGCTGAGATACTACAATAGGACCAGGAGTTTGGCGGGCCAAACCTGAAGTGGACTAACAGTGTGAGTCGTGATTAAACCTGAGGAATGGACCACGTGCAAAAGACCGTGTAGACTATTCCGTGTGATCTTCGCTCGCGAAAACAGACAAACAATGAAAACTGGGGGCTGTACCACTTGGCAGAATCGTCGCACTCTTGCCATGCAATATCATGACGATCACGCGTATGTCAGGGTCTTGGGAACGAGGACTCGGGCTGGCCAAACTTCCCGTCACGATCACAATTTTTGCAGCTTGTCAACGCACCCACCGCTTTCTCGGTGTATGATTCTGTCCGTTTGGGGAGTCGTGGACGAAAACTACTCCGGGTTCCAGTTGTATATAGCGCAAGGATCAACAAATACAAAACTAGCACCCCAGCATGTCACTCCTTAACCCTTTGGAGACGACTACTTCGATGGTCCAAACTACACTGAGATCCTATGTGACCATCAACTTGGCTCGCCTGAGCGGACGGGTGGTTTCTTGGGGTTGCGCTACTCACTGCTCAGCAAAAGTTGTGGAGGGAGAAAGAAAAACCGGGACTCACACTCCAATTGCCCCGCGGACTCCCAGGGGGGAATTGATGGAACAAGCCCTTTCGAACCGGAGCTTCCATCCTCGTCTGTGATATGGTCAGACGGCGCCACGATTGGAACTCTAAACACGAATGATGCTCACCAGAATCTCCAGGATAAGACTCCACAGCCCGCGAACGGTTGAACTGCCGCTAGGGAGGAGAAGTGGGTAGAATCATGGTTTTGGTAAAAACTGCACGTACCTCCACCTCTGTTCGTGCGTCTTTAACCCGTTTTCTTATCTGGATGGCATCGTTATACAACTTGGTGAATGGGAGCACGAGCACACTCTCATTCAACCTCTTCCCGAGTTTATCTATATCCGCTTCCAACCTTTTGTATATGGACCAGTCAGGTAGGGAATCAAGGGCACCGGGGAGTCGATCACGTACTCCGCGATCGATTCCGGATAGATGATTGTTGCAGATGCACCTCCCCGTCTCCGAACCCCGGCGTTGAGGTCTCTTTGAAGCTCTTGGAGATTCGCAGCGGCGCACGTGTGAGCGAAGATCGCCCGCCCGTAGAAGATCCCGCGAATGGAGGGAGGTCGGATTAGACGTAGGCGGAGCAATATGACCGAGAGCACAATCAAGCCGAACAAGATACTAAGCAGGTAGTACATATCGCTCCAGGACTTTGAGATGTCAGTGGACCGTTTTTATACCTCTAGCATGTGCGGCCGCTACAGGTGTTTATGACCGATTGGTAGTAGATCTTTGTCGTGAAAGCGACCGCACGGTGGTAGGGATGAGGTGGCCAACAACACGTGTTCGGGGACCATTCCGCTGCCCGTGACGCCAGATTATTAATGAGAGGATTGAATTGAGTAGCAAAGCAAAGGAAGATCGTCTGCCGTGAAACGTATAGTACTATCAAGGTTCACGCGGCGTTGGCCATCTTGGTTCTAGGATTCCGTGTTCCGTGTGGAAGTTTGGCCGATCAGGTATGTATTTTACTGCAGATATCCCCACCATGTCGGGTACTTATATACCTAAAATAGCTGACACTACGAACGAGTTCCGGCCACTTCCATCACCGGCCACCCTGGATACCCGAGGACACTCGGTGCAATGGGGCAGTTGGGCCGAATGTACGTTGCTGGTCTTCTCCTTCGCTCGAGGCGCATCTTGCAGGGAGGAGGACAGTACGGAGTTCAGAAACGACACTTGTGGGTGATCGCAGGTGGGGAACAGTTTTGTCTAACCTGGTTTGAAAACTCCGTGGCCAAGAGTAGGTGGGCTGTAACAACCGTTCGCCGGGCCACCGGTAACACTCGGTCATGAAAACAAACGTGCGCGTCGGAGAAGTAAAGGAACTACGTGGCCCCGTGCTGGAGGGGTCGGGCAGGAATCGTGAAGAGTGAATGGGCCCAACAGACGGTGGGACGGGAGGGGAATCCATCCCGCAGTTTTACACACGATTAACTCTGGTTCACGGCCGAGATTCCATGGCCACACAAGTGGTCATGCCAGCAGCTTCTAACCTCGAGGCATTCGCCAGACAGATGCGATGGACCGGTGTGCCACTTGCGGGGGGCCACGTCGGAGGGGGACCCAGGTGGGAGTTCGTTCAAAGACAGGATAAACACGATTATCGGTCGAAGCTTACCGTGGATCCGACCCCAATCCCCGGTGGCCGATCCATGCCAAGAGGTCTGTTACGCAACGGTACACCAGGATATTGCAAACTTGGAGGAGCCAGGGTGGCGTGTGGAATGTTGCGACTGGTAAATTTTATCGGCGAGGTATTGCCTTTCTCCCGCAATAAGTATTCACGGTCTAGATGGCCCCCTTTGTAGTTGCATGGCCTACGTGATCCCCAGTGCCAGTACCGGATCCCCTCTAGCCATGGGGGGGAGGGGGAGGTCAAGGGAGGGGTACGCAGTGCGCTGGAAGTTCCAAGTTCCACCGGAAGTGGAATCGTGGACCTTTCCAGCTCCGTCGGGCGTCCCGTAAAGTCACGTGTGCCCCATCCATCCTCATTCCATACCCCTCATCACCATGGCCTCGAAGAGGGAGAAACCACTCCATTCCTTAATTGCTGGTGCAACAGCAGGCGGGATTGAAGCGTAGGCCGCTTCACTCACTTCAGATTTACCCCAACAACTCAACGCGAAACAAGGGTAGCTTTGTTACCTACCCAACGGAATTCGTGAAAACGCGATCTCAGTTCTGCGGCAAGGCAAGTATATCGTGACTCACAGTCAAACGCAACGAAAGAATAACCATTTTCTCGTGTAGAGAGAAAGTCCAACATCTATCCTCCGAACGACGCTGAAAACCAAAGGAATCACCGGACTTTACTCCGGCTGCACCGCGCTCATCGTGGGCAACTCTGTCAAAGCTGGTGTTAGGTTCGTCAGCTATGATCGATTCAAAGGGATATTGGCGGATTCCGAGGTGCGTCTGTGACCCTGCCCGTCGAGGTGACCGATGCTGATGCCTCTCAGGGGAAAGTGAGCGCTCCACGCAGTCTTCTCGGTGAGAAAAGCTTCTGAAATCCCCCAAAGTGGTCCTTCTCACATTGCAATTCACGTAGCTGGGCTGGGAGCTGGGATGACGGAGGCGGTTTTTGCTGTCACACCGTCAGAAACAATCAAGTAAAACCTTACGTCATTATGCTCAAACCCGAAATTAATATTTTCGTACGCAGGACCAAGCTGATAGATGACGCGAAACGACCAGTACCCCAATACCGTGGTTTGATCCACGGAACTACAGAAATCGTGAAGGCTGAGGGTCTACGAGGTATTTACCGTGGACTGTTCCCTGTGGTAAGCTCTTCTGGGCAGTCCTTGATCAATCTGCTCATGAAGTGGCCCCAGATGATGCGGCAAGGCGCGAACTCTGCCGTGCGGTTCACTACCTATTCCACCCTAAAGCAGTTCTGCCAGGGTGCCACTAGAGGTGGTCAGGAATTGCCCGCGGTGCTCACCTTCGGGATCGGTGGCATTGCTGGTCTAGTCACTGTTTACACTACCATGCCTCTTGAGTAAGTAAACATCATGCCGTACTCGTATTTTTCGTTTTCCGACCTTCCACAGCGTGATTAAGACTCGCATGCAGTCGTTAGAAGCGAGATCGCAATACCGAAATTCGTTCCATTGTGGTTACAGGATATTTACGGAAGAAGGGGTGTTGAGATTTTGGACCGGGACGACACCGAGGCTCATAAGGCTCGTGGTATGTAACTTCGGAGGTTCAACGTGTCACCTCCCTGAAATTACTGTTCATAGCTCTCGGGTGGGATTGTCTTCATCGTGTACGAACAGGTTATCGCCGCCATCGGCGGTCGATTTTGATTGCGGGTCACCATTGCATACTACCGCATCGTATCTTCTTGTCTATTAAGCCACCTGACCTACATCTTGTAATACCAGGCTCGGCTCATACGGTATCACACCGGCTGTGGATTTATGCGCTGATCGCTCCTGCCCCTTCCTCGAACTTACCTCTGCGCGAGAGTACCACCTGTGTTCTTCACGTTCAACACCCGCCGGCTCTTGCAAGTGTCGCCCCCACGACTTACATGGCAGCCTTAGGCCATATTGTGGCGGCCGACTTTTCCCCAACCCTGAATATGTGTTACCCTGTTGGAGTGTGGCTCCCCGCTGGTGACCCGGTGTCGGGTACGAGACAATCCCTGTCCACTTCCGCGATCCTACCTGGTCAGGGCTGTGACGGAGGTAGATCTGTGCACAGGGTGGATAAGCACTCGTTCAGACGAGGAGGATGAGATTACCCACCACCCTCGATCCTTTGTCTTACACTCACCCTGACCCAGGTGGGTCTTCTAGACATTGAAGGTAGTGCCAGCGTTCAAATGTTCAGTGCTGCCACGTGTTTATTGGACTATTTGAGCGGGCAGACATCGACATTGGGAAAGACGCCGGGACACACCCTCGCCATACATCATTCCCCCTATGCACGAGGGGGTTAGTGATATCATATTCCCGGGGGTGTTGTCTGAGCCAATTGGGTGGACCGAAGATCCCAACCGGGGACCGGGTGTGGTAGCGGCCAAGGGATGGGTCTTTTTATTTAAGACTTGTCGAACGACAGTCTTCCGTGGATTGCCAACCCACGACCCTTTATCCTCCCCCTCGCTTGTATTCTTTCAGAGCTCCCCCTTCGTCATTTCTCCCAGACCCCACGAACTCGAGTTTTTGATGAGAGAAATTGCCTTCTGAATGACCGTCCTAGCTGTTATGTTCCCTCCGCCTCCTCCGCCCTTTGTGCCCCCCTCTGCAGAGGAACGGGTGTTGCCCCTCAGGCTCGGTTTCACGGTTTGATTTTCAGCCCCGATCGTGACGCTGCGTTTACTCCCCCACCTCTCCCGTTGGACGGTTGGTTGGTGGTGGTCCGCCCTCCTGGCCAGGGATATGCACCGCGGTGATCCCTCTTCCTTCCTCTCCTTCCTTTGAAGTACCCTCTGAAATCAAGACGACGCGTGCTCCTTATCTCTCCGCCCATCTTTCTTCACCATCTCGCGCTTGATAGATACCCTACGATGCTCTGGGTCGCCTTAACCATGGTCATCCTCGCATACCCGATCATTGGAGAAGAATTTTCAAGCAGCGCATCACAAGAGCGGCAACACCTGCCCTCTCTATCATAAAGCACGCTACGGACGGGGCCTTTGGTAAGCATCATCAGTTTCCCTCTCCCTCGTATTCACCTTGGAGAATTGGTTTCCCGATGACGAATCGCGAACTTGAAGATGTTAAGACTGGCAGGTTGTCACCGCGCAGAGACGGAGCCAGACCCGGAATGTACTCCACGGAGATGTGTTGGCTTTGATCCCTCCGGGGGTGCTGGCCGTCAGAGAGGTAAACGAAAATTTATTCAAAGAATACCAAACAAAGTGACATCACTAGTGCTACACCGAACCGAAACAGTGAAGGTGGGTCGAGAATGCTGAAGAGTCTAAAGCTACAAACGGGAGGGCGGGCACCCGAGGGTTGTGAATCCTATCCGAGTGAGGCAGACACAACCGTCCTCGTGATGGCGCGTGGGAGTCCATGTACAACCGAACAGGATAAAAGGGTCCATAAAGTGTCAGAAGATGGTGACGAAAGCGAGGATCCGGATCAGGAGTGATGACGGATCAGGAAAGCAACGGTAGATCAATGCGACTGAGAAAGCGAATGCAGAACATATTATCCAAGAAGGTGGAATCCGGCTTGGGAAGGAAACGTCGGGGCTCGAGGATCAGCGCCCGGGAAAGTTGTCGGGATTGAAGTCGTAGTTCCTCTTCCCACGTTGTTTGTTCGGCCTGGGGACGGCGAAAATGTCAATATTAAGGTCGCCAACAAAACGAGCGGTACTAAATACGTACGAGGCAAACTTGAAATCACTGCCCTCGGCTGAGCTATAACGTTTATGGACATCAGACACAACATTCGACGGAGATCTGGAATGGGAAATGTTACGCACTCGGTGGGCGGTGGAGTGGGAGGTTTAGGGGCCAGCCTTGCCAACCCCGGATGTAAAGTTGATCCACTGCTGCCACCCTGATCCGGAGGGTTCGCCCTCGACGGGGTGGATGATCTCTGATGGGAAGCGGTGGCTTTGCTAATCGAGAATGAAGTTAGTGTCTCAGTTCTTTGGTACCGATCATAAACGAGCATCGTCCTCACCTTGGGCTTCTACCGCGATCTAGGTTAGAATGAAAATGCGCGGATCAGTTTCGCTCCTCGATCAATCGGCTCGCCCAAGGCAAAATGCAGAAAGGGACGTACTTGGTTTCTGGGGGCTTCTGGACCTGTGCTTGGAGATCCCGCGACTTTGCTTAGTAGTACCGCGACCTCGCCCAGACGTACCAGGAGTTGATTGGACGGCACCGTGGCCTTGGTGGTGAGCATCGTAGCCTTGCTGGCGAGTATCCTGACCTGGTTGGCGAGTACTAGGTCCCGGTTCGGGAAGATCATGACCTTGCTGATGAGCACCGTGACCTCGCTGGGGAGTACCATGATGACTTTGCTGAGCAGCATCGCGACTCTGCTGGGTTGTATCATGGCTCTGTTGGGCAGTGCCGCGACTTTTCTGAGCAGTATCACGGCTTTGCTTGGTAGTATCACGGCTTTGCTTGGTAGTATCACGGCTTTGCTTGGTAGTATCGCGGCTTTGTTTGGTAGTATCTTCACCCTGTTGGGGGGTGCCGGAACTTTGCTGGGTAGTACTGCTACCCTGTTGGAGGGTACTGGAGCTTTGTCGGGGATTACTAGGACCTGGCCGTGGGGGACTGGAACGTTCTTTGGGAGTGCTGCGTCCCTGCCGGGGGGGACTGGGACTATCCCGGCTGGAGCTGCGGCCTTGGCGGGGTGGATTGGGATTTTGCTGGTGGGTGCTGGGACCTTGGCGGGGTGGATTTGGATTTTGCTTCTGGGTGCCGGAACCATGCTTGGGGCTGTTGTTTATGAAGGTAAGAGAAACAGCTATCGCGTGAGTGTATGAGGGGGAGTTGCGTACCTAGTACTTCGGTAGTGGGTGGGCTGGTCGGTTCCTTCCTGGTAGTGAGTATCTTGTCGTCTCTGCATGATAAGAGATAGCACGAAGTGGAATGGGAGGATGGTAAGTTAGAAGATTGCTCTGGATTGGGGGAGGGTGGGTGAGGAGGAACATACCACTCATCTCGACGACTTATATCCTCCTCGCTGGACGTGGTCGTGAACCTGCACAGGGATAGATCAACCAAAAGTCCATGGCCAAAGGAGCACCCAAGTCTACAAACCCAAGGGAAAGGACGTGCCGTCGTCCGCATGGTTCTCGTTTTGGCGGTCAGTAGGGTCGACGGAAATCTCACTTTTCCAGTTGAAGAGAAAGTCAGACCACTAAATGCCGAGAATGTCCGGTCATCACGCACAAATTCACGGTCTGGGAGGGAGAGTCGCCAGAAGAAACGGCACACTCCACATACCCGCGTCGTTGTTCGATGTCCTGTGCAGAAGCGGACGATTGGATTATACAAGGACGCACTCACGGCGAACCCAGAACATACCACACTTGGGAAACATCGTCCGGTTTCACGGTGGTTCCAATAGAACGACATGCACACCCGCCACAACCGGAGTCATATTTGTGGAGCGTCGGGCGTGGCGACTGGGGGGTCGTGGCTGGGCAGAAGGTCGGGAAGGCGGGGTAATAGGAGGCCATATGCGAAGAAGATGGCTTGCACCATGCTTGATTTTTTTGCTTGCATGACGGAGAGAGAGTACAGGAAGGATCGGGTCATGCGTGCGCCAGAATCAGTGCGGCAGCGCCTATGTCTCCCTCACAAAACCACCGTCATGGCCAATTCCTACGCGGCACTCTGCACGCTATTAGTTCGTCCTCGTCACCGACAACCCAGCATATTTGCTAATCTAACCATGGCTCTCCTGCACCGGAACTCGTTCACCCGTCCTGTCGTTCCAGAACAAAAGATGTCCAGAGCATGACGAACAGCGTCGGCACCCAACCCTCTACCCAAGTAACCGGATCTCAACCACCTTCGACGAGGAAATTCACAAACACGGTCCTCAATTCGTTCCAGGAACCTCGATCCAATGTTTCGTTTTCGTAACAGTCGTATTTAATGTCGACCCGACGCATGCGCCCGACGACGATCCATTTTGGGCATCGAGGAGTCATGCCGCATCCCTGTCGTCAGCCCTCCGGCAGTCCCAAATCATGGTTGACCACCACTCAACACTCCGAGCCGCCACAGTACCCGCCCCACCGTGCGGTTTTCCCCTCCCTCCTCCCCCCATGCGTGGCCCGAACATGATTTCTGATTCTTCGACAGTCCCTGGTCTAGCCTCGGCACGTAAGGGTAACATTAACTCCGGGGACTCTACCCTAACGACGCTCCTGTGTCCAGCAACCAGGTTCCGACTACCACCTACCCATCGCCACTTGAGTTTCCTGTCAGTAGATGCACCTCACCACGATCAAGCAAGAATATTTGACATTGGCCAGGAACCATCAAACGGCGTTCGTCGAGGATCTTGCGGGTGGGACTCCCGCAGATCCCCAATGACGCTCCTCTTTCGTTGGGTTTTAGGTGCCCCAAATAGGTGGACACCGCTATCCTTATTTCACACTGACGGGAAACACTTTGATACCTATCGATATTACCCACGGGACTCCCGCGGCAGAGCCCGAACTTACTCCAATAGCAAGTAACGACAGCTTGGCATCTTGTGAGGATTCACGTTCCCTACACGCGCCGAAAAAATCGTGAGTGGCTCCCCCGCGCGTCGCTCGCAAAAAGTACCATACGTTGACCCTTTGTACAAGGTATCTTTGTGGTTTGTCCAAACTCGCCGTACCGGTGGAACGCGATTCGGGCCCCGCGAACGTACCCGAAATGCGGGTGAGAATAAGGTAAAGCCGTTGGGTGAGAAGGTATTGCGCTCACCGATTTGCCCGATGGCAAAGGACGTAAACCAAGAAAACTCTACGTGGGGACTGAGAGGACTGTTCGACACCTTCCGCCATCGAACAAGACACTCAACGAAACGATGGAGAGCCGAGGAAAGATAAAAGATCTAATGAAAAATTAAAGATAATAATAGTAAAACGGGTGGAGGGTGTGACAGCCCGGACACGCAAACAGGGATGTGGTCTACACAAGTACAAGTACCAGGGTCGTGTCTAATCCTCGCCCCTGGCAGACGAGGTGGGGGGGAGACAAGGATTAACAGGGTGAACACTGGACAAATTTGTATTGCTTGTGGCCCGAAGGACTCCCGCGTGGACTTGATGTCTTCGGCAGTGAGAGCATGGGGACTTTCGTTGATGTGGTGCTTGGAGTGGGTTTGATGTTGCGCAGGGGTTTAATATTGCCGTCGCTCGAGGGGTGGTAGGCGTAGGTCTGGGGTGGGGGATGCGGTTGCACCACCATCCGAGCAGGTGGTGGGGGGATATTAGAGGGAGTGGATTGGACGTGGTACTTCTGATCACTCGGAACGTAGTGATGGAAGACGGAAGACAGATCCTTGTGAGAAGACATCGTGGAGATGCTAGAGGAAGGATGAAAAGTCGATGGGGCAACGCAGAAGTCCCTTGGAGATGAATAGAACGCACCTGCGGTTCTGGCGAGACTTATATCCATCCCGAATTCTAGGCGTCCCCGAATACGGAGTTGGAATCGGAATGATGGGTATTGCCCTAGCGCATCAGTAGCGGAACTGGGTACCCAGATAGGATGTACGGTTCATTGTTCGGGTGTCGACCGGAACAGAACATCTCCCTCCATGACCCAACAGCTCCCGGCCCAAGGACACACACCCAAGCCAGACCCGGCATGTGAAGTAAAAGAATGTTCCTGCCGAACGTACGCGTGCGACTAGCGAGGAGGGGAGGGATCCGTGGCTAAACACAAGATCTGGACGTGTTGATCCATCATCGGTTGAGCCGTGATCGGGAAATTTCTTCGGTAATGTCTTTGCGGGTAAGCCGACCCGATGGGTGCCGTTAGGTGCGCGCTCCCAGTCCAGAGCTGGTGATGAAGGTGGTGGTGGGAGTAGAACAGAAAGGGAAACGGTTGAGATCTGAGAAGCCGCCGGCCGTGAGAAATCCGGTCGCGAGGCTTTCATTCATTCCGGCGCCCACCGCTGGGCCCGCTCTGATCGCCGCCCTCGAGCTTCGACGTTGCCAACTTTGGGCTCCCAGACCCAAAGAGGTTTTGCTGCGGGGTCGTCTGCAGGAAGTATTTATCCTATCCGGACGCGAATCTCGATATCACTCTCGACATGGTCAATCACCGTACAGCGCCCATGTAAAATCCCCATCAGCGGGATCTTCCAGTTTCCCCAGTTAGAACACTGGGCTGGATCTTGACACATGAAAACACGCTGCCGGAGGGGAAGATTTCCAGCCCTGTCATCTAGCCAAATGAAATCACTATCTTGTTACCAGGCCCACCTTGGGAATTGTTTGTTCACTACGTGTGTTTTCCGCAGTCAACCCATCATCTCGCCGAAATTTGGTTTTTTCTTTTGTTTGCGCAGGGTAGCGTTGCGTGTGGACGGGACCGAGCCGTTCGAAAACCCTCCAAGCTGACTTATGCTCATCGTGGAATGCCGGGTATCGGACACTCCGCTCAAAACGCCAGTGTCGGCATAAAGATACTCCGCCCGAGGCGCCGGCGCAGGTGTACCGATACTCCATTGTATACTGGTCCCGCTTATTGGGTTGGGCTGTGTCCCTCCGAATGTATGCGACAAAGCCACGAGAGGGTGACCCCGGGTTGTTCTCTTCGCTTCCTCATAACAAGGGCACGGAACGTTCGCAGGAACATATTGCGTTTGTGCTCCGGCCTTCAATACGGTGGGTAGGTTTCGTCCTTGGCAAGGGGCTCGTCAGAGGGCTTCTTTGGTTGGTATGTGCCCTGACTCACCTCTGACCGATTCAGTCGGTCCGTGGGACTTTCCGGACAATGTTTACGCAGAGGGTCTTCGAATTTTTGTTCATCTAGATCTACCTCTTCGACGAACAGTGTAATACATAACGGCACCAGTGTTTGGGCTGTGGGATGTGAGCGAGCGGATCTCGGGAGAACCGACTGTCTCGATGATCAGACAGACGAAAGAACGGTGATCTTTTTTTTTTTCAAGGAAGCTTACGAGAAGCCCTGCACAGATGACGGGGATAATGCGCAGTATTCAATTCGAATCCCACGCAACGCTTGCAGCTTCCTCCTGCCTCACTACGTCTTTGATTTGATGCCCGTGAGTCTGCCCACATTCTGAGAATTCCTCGAGCTGACGCGATCTGCAGGAAAAGTCCGTGACAGCGGCCCAAACGCTACGCGTACGATCCAACCCAATATGATGACCCATAATGTCCCCAGATAGCGTGCCAAGACGTATTAGCACCCCAGAAACCGCTCACCCCATCCCCGGTGTTCCCTCCCCTCTACAGCTCAAAGTTTGAGGCAAGTCTCCCCCCGGCCGTTTCACAAGAACAGTTCCCAAGCCAGCTCAGTCTTATTCCTTACCCAACGTATCGCAACGCCGGTGACATCAACGAGCACGCACTACAAAAACTCAGCTCGGGACGTTGTCGCACGTAACCGCACACGACATCAGGAAGAGTTACGAAGCGGTTGAGCGCCAATAGCCCATGTACAATACAACTTTGAAATGCCAGTGGTGGGCGTCTTTCCGAGTTTATTGTGCTAAGGTGTGAATACCTATGTCATACATCGCGTTCTACGAGGGTTGGGTGGGCTCGGGGGGTTGGTATAGAAGTATGTAACCAATGTCGTTGCGAGGACGCGTCCCATCCTTCGGGCTCGGGTGGGTGGGTGTCTTACCCGCTGGATTGCTGTGTAACGTGCACAGTCGTGTTCCGCAGAGGAGCGTCCAGCACAGTGCGCGTGGTGGAAGGTGCTGCTCGTCGACGAAAATCCTCAAATGCAGGGACTTCTTCGCCGTTTTCGGTTATTGACTCAAGAAAGGAATAGAGTTTTATCCATTACGAACGGGCCATCTTGACAATTGTCCCCCTCGATTCATTCAAAGAAATAGTTGGCTATTTTATTTTACGCTCAGAGGGCCTGCGTAGTTTAGTCTAGCACAGAGGCACCCTTCGAACGCTTCCCTGGGTTATCGGTTCCAGAACCTGGGATTTCGACTGACCTCGGCCATGGGACGTCGAGGGGTCCAGGTATAAAATCCCACACCTATGAGCTAAATATACAACCTTGTCATTCCCAACATGCTCTCCAAATCCTTACTGCTCCTTCGAGAATGAGAAAGACAACGATGTCCCATACCACCTACGACCCCAACATAGGTCGGAAATCCATACAGATGGTAACCGTGTGGGTTCCGTCTTTCACTGCCCTCCCCCGGAACGGAGTACTCCTGACACTGGTACTGGTAGCACCACAACCCAAGCACAGAACACCTCGACGGGTGATCATATTGCTCTATAGAAGGAGGCTCTGATGATAAGTCAGTCAATCTGTTGATTGGAATCTCGAGCCAAAGTCCAGATGGAATCGTGGTCGGTCAATTGAACTCATGAGGACGTATACTAATACTCCGGCGGGGAGGCCGAGGGCATATGTGGTTTTGGGTGAGTGACTCAGCGAGCTGGAAATACCGAAGAGTCTGAACGTCCACCGCAGAAAGCCTGTTCCGGTGGCGGGGGCGATAGGGCAACTCGTGGAACTTGCAAAACGGCCAACCACTTCACAACTCACCATCCAACATTGCATCCTCTACACCGTTCTGCCTCCTCCTATCCATCAGAAGCGAGCCCTTCCCAGGCACACACACACGAATGCGTAATACCTCCTCGGGCCTACTCGCTCGCCACTCGGTCATCGTCTGACCGAGTGCTCCCGTCCCATCCAGGGTGCACGGCTCCCGTTCTCGAATGGATTGGTGGCGGGGGATGCAGTCCGGGCGGATTTTAGAAAATGTTTTGGGATATTTCATGGAAAGTGGAACGGGTCGCCCCTCGACGATTCCAACGAAATCGAGGGCGGGATGGACCAACTTCAAGTTGAAGGTGATCGCCGGCGACTGGCGTCTTTCTCTATGGGCTCTCTTGACCAACCACGATCGCATCTGTATTGTGTGGCTTTGAATGCTCCGTCGGGGAACACATTTCCGAAGTTTGTTTTGCTGACTTTTATATAGGCTGAGAAGGATATAGCCGGCGGGACCGAAACCTTCTCAGGGGATTCCAAGAAGCCTCTCGAACGGGTTACCGGCAGCTTGGCAACCACCCCCACGCCCAAAAAGGTTGGCGGATCAGGCAAAAAGGATGGAGTATGTGCCATTTGCTCAACCGCTGAATCTTCTGTGTGTTGACATGCAGCGCACTTTTACAGTTCATTCACCGTACCGGATAAGTTCGCCGTGTTTGGCGCAATCTCCGACATTCCTCTCAGGGATTTTTTCTGTGGATAACCTCTCCTCCTCCAGCCAACTACCCCCTCCTACGCAGCAGACAGGGCGGCAAAGGAAACAGACAAACCCGGGACGATGGCCCATAGTCTACAGAGTTTGGTCGGTCCGTGGCTGGTTCTGTTTTTCGCTTTCGTTTGTCCTGGGTTGACAGTGGGTGCGCCGTGGGTCCCGCCCGTCGGGGGTCTGGATCTCCGAAACTCGGCTCTCGTCTTTTCATTTTCTTTCGCCCCATAATCGTGCGACCCGGACACGTCCGCGAGGTCTGTGGTATGTCGGGCAATTGCTCTCTTTTCTACTTCGGCTGTTATCGTCAGCCACACATGCTCCGAGTTTTGATAATTTACCTTAGACCCCCTTCCAATGCATTCCAAGCGAGATTAAAAATACAGGTGCACAAAACTTGGTGCCATCGATTCGGAAATTCCCCCATGCGCCAGAGAAAGAACAGGCTCGAAGTAATCCAACGGGCCGAATGGATTCTTCTCCGTTACCGAGATCGTGACAACGCCCACAAAGAAATTTCCCCAGCTACGCACCTTGAGCAAGCATCTCACTTCTGCCCCATAGGCCCGAGATCGTCGGCTCAGGTCCAGGGGCGAGAGTGACGACCCTGCAGCGTCGACCATGATTTTCACGGGGAAAGAAGCTCACCCATTCGTAGCTTCGATTTGCAGAACGGTGACTCGACTCACGTTCTGTAACCCGAAGTGGACGGCGGAGAAACTCGGGCGGGTTACAGAGGGGATGGCACCACGGGAGGAGTTATCGCCTCCGAGTTCTCCGGTCACGTTACAAACAACAATAGCCGGCAGGAACGAGCACAGCGGAGCGATTCTTCGAAGATGATGGGCATAAAAGCACGCACGTCACACACCTTTGGGAGTGAAGCAAGGCCAGGAAATCCTGAGCTGAGCGGTAGGCCCCTATCCGATTCCACAATACCTCGTGCAGTGATACCCACAAGCGCCCTCTTTCAGCCCGGATATTCTAACCAGAAATCTCACTTCGTATCGTACGATGACGCTAAAAGCGAGCCGTGTCGAAGAGGGAGCGGGGTGTTTGAACACGTCCACCATCTGCAACGGTTCCGTGGGTGATCGGAAAGGAAAAGGAGAGGTCAAGTGCCCCTGTCCTCGTTTCTCACACGCGACTCTGACGTAGCCTTCGCCTTTGCCGACAATCCCACAACGTACCGTACCTCTTGGCACCCTTCCCTCCTCTCGCTCCACTTCTCGTAGTATCGACGGGTTGGATTTCTGTAGCTAACTCAACTCTCCTCCGCGTACCGTGTGTTTATTACCCTACTCCAAACCGTCCAATCATCCTAAACGGATGACTACGATCGATTGAGCTGTACCCATCATTGACACTGGTGTTCTTGGGATTGAGCGATCACGCCCAGTGGTCATGCCTCTAAGAGAAGTTTGTGGACGAATGATTGGTACAATTAAGAGGGTTGGTGATACAGTTACGGCAAATGCTAAATAAGTGAAATCGAGAAGGTCGTGATGCAATATCACGAATCATTAACGGAAGTGTTTAAAAACCACTCCCTCTCCACGCTCCTCGCGAAGCTAACGTCAATGGGGGATATTCGAAGAAGGGGTTTCATACCCGGCAGATGAGATCTGCGTCCCACTCGTCCGATCCAATACCTTCGTAAACGAGGAAGAGTGATTGCGGATCGTACTTCTGCTTGATGGCTCGGAGTTTGTCGTAGTGACTGCCGAAGAAGGATTTCTTCCAGTCGAATTCGTATCTCGAAGCCTGAAAAAAAAGAAGTGAGGTTAAAGAGAGTGGGGATGAGGCGCGTGATTCTTTACCTCATTCAAGTATGCGCCGGATTCGGGGGCAATACCTTCGAGGATTTTCATATCCTGGATGAGGAGCTGACGAGCAGCCTGGATCTCAGTCAAGTTGGCACCATCTTGCCAACCCGTGCCAAGAGTCGCGTAGATCATGCTTTTTCGCCAGGCAGGGTTAAGACCCATGGACTCCGGGTCTACACGGGATACCTGTCCGCCAGTAACGAAACTATGGGGGAAATCCTCAGGGTCTATTCTAGTTTCCCAGGATTGTGGGGAACAAAAACTCACTAGTACCCAAAACCAGATATCTTAGACAGTTCAGCAGCCAGCTCTTCGGGTCGATCGGTCTCGATGACATCTTTGGGTAACAGCCAAGAGGAAATCTCGCTTGGAACCCCGACCTGACCGTCGCTGGAATACAGGGCATCATTGAACTGCCAGAAATCTTCGAACACAAAGGTGTAATTTTCAACCGAGAAACCCGGCTGGGAGACTGCGAATTCGAACAGCGGGAGGAAGGTAGCCTGGGTCTGTTCCGCCGTGACGTTGGGTGACAGAACGAAGAACTGGATTTGGTCAGCGGCTCCACCACTGTAGCCTCCGTAACCCTGCTCGACGAGCGAGGGAGTGAGACGAATGATCTCCGTGAGCAGGTTCTGGGATGAGTTGAGGTTGGTGGAGTTGACTAGAAGAAAGGCGGCAGAGAAGGGAGTGGAGGGGTGGGTCTTGTAAGTGACTGAGGTGACAACGCCCCAGGTACCTCCACCTCCGCCACGCAGGGCCCAGAACAAATCCTTGTTGCGGTAGGGGTTGGCAATGACGTGGTCACCGTCTGCAGTAACAATCGCTATCTCTAAGACGTTATCTACGCCTACAAAAACGGTGTGAGTGCGACCCGACAAAATAAGGCAAGTTTTTTTTTGCGTACCAAGGCCGTAGTTTGGAGCCATTGCACTGTGACCGCCACCTGCAAGCCAGCCACCAGCAGCGCCGACGCTCCCTCTTGCACTAAAACCTCCGACAATGACCCGGTTATGCTGTCTGGCGGCCTCGTAGGCCTCAAACCATTGGACACCGGCTCCGAGGGTAAACACTGATCGTACGTGCAGCTTCATCAGCGGGAGATGGGATTTTCAGGAATAGATCGGAAACCAACCATTGTCATACGCGACCGAATCCGTTGCATCCGTGGGAGAGAATGAATCGTGGAAGGTGATGTCCTTCATATGGTGAGTCCATATCAAAAACGAACCCCTGGCGGAGCTCCTTCCAAGGTAGTCGTGTCTGGTAAAAACGTCAATCAGCACTCGGGGAAAATAAGACGAAAAAGTAAGTTCACCCCGTGTTCTTAATCACGAGGCGTAAGTTGTGCTTCTCGGCAAATTTGACAGCTTGCTGAATGTCTTCCGGCGTTCTGGCGTCAACTCCGATTACCGGCACGCCCCCTTGTCGGCACGGAATGCCGAGCGAGGTGTTGAGGTAACAGCCTTGAATTGTCCCGTCGGGAAAGGTCCACGTCTCCCAGTTGGGGTGTTCAGCAGCCCCGGGTTGATCAGAACGCCAGATGCCGTTGAACCAGCCAGCAAGGACATCAGAGCAGTTTCCTGCGGCAGAGTCGTAGCAAGGAGTGGCTGGCGGGGCCGGGTGAATCAGTGGTTGAGAGACTGTTGACGCAAGAGTCTGGAACTCAGAATCGGATGGCCAACATTCAGATCCAGAAGTACAGCGGCAGTTTTGGGTCGGATTCGAAAACACCGACGTGAAGCCGAGAGCGACGGTCAGCAGATGCGAGAGGAGGAACATGGTTGCCCAGGTGCAAAGGTTCGACGAATTTGCGGGGATTTATAGCATAGATCCTACCATTGGTAGGGGCTGCGGGGCCCGGGGCGATGAAACACACTGGGGATCGATCAGTGGTACTTACGGCTCGGCTTGCTCTTGGGCGCGCCTGGGCTGCTGCGCGCGGTGGATTCACGCACTAAAGCTCCACAGATGGATCCACCAGGTACGGAGGTGAGAGCCGTGGGGAATTCCAACAAGGGAAGAGCGCGCGGGGCAAGACGGCTGATTACGTAAATGATAGGTAAGCGAAGCTATAAAAAACAACCTTTGTTGCACCCTCTCTCGATGTTTGCTGATAGCAGAATCAAACTCTTCGCAGGAAAGGGTCTTTGTGTACTTCTACGCGTTCCCTGCAACACGGACCAGTCATCCAGAGCTAGCGGAGATCATCGCCAGACTTCGATCCTCACACATGCAGTCTCGGCATCCCCGTCACGAGAGCCGCAGTCACGAAATCCGGCATCAGCGGATCCAACGTGCGCATTGCAGTGTCTGTTCACGAGGATGACGTCTATAGTATCAACACTGGTTGTTGCCAGTCAACACTGCGCTCATGGAGCTCTGCGTCATGATCCACGCCTGTAAGATTGCCGGCGCGAAACGGATTGCCGCCGTCGTCCACCTCTTCCCTAGTGCGTGTCAGGACAAAAAAGACAAAAGCCGGGCGCCAATCACCGCCAAGCTCGTCGCCGGCGTGCCTCAAAAGTCGGGATCCGACCACGCTATAGTACGTTTCCCACCTTCCATACATTTCTCCCTCCCATTCATCAGACAATGGACTTACACGCGTCACAAACCCAAGGCTTTTTTGATGTTCCCGTCGACAAGTAAGCTAGTCGTGATCTCTCAGTATCGTTTTGCTGATGAAACCCTCTCCCGTAGTGTGAGAGTTTCCCATGCACATCTCTCTCCAGTCTCTTGACCTCCCCAATCACACTACGTTAGCGGGAGTTTCACGTCATTTCGACCCACTGACACCTGTGTTCCCGCTTTCGGTTCAAACCGCCCATCCTGGTATTGACTTTAATCTTTGAGCTCGTTTGGGCTGCGGTGACCCGCCTTCTAATGGGCCGGAACCTAATCAACCCGAGACAAACCAGAGGATATCTTGCCAGTTGAACCTACCGAAGCAACTGGGGAGATGTGACACCCCATTGGCCTGGTGAGAATCGTGGGACAGGGCGGCACGACCAACATTGAACTGACTTTCACTCTACGTAACCTAGGGTTGTCCAAGCGCTATGTACCCGCCGTGGCTAGTTTCCACCGTCCCAGGTAAAGCGGATAGACGGTGGGGATTCTAGAAAACTTAGGAGACCTTTAACAGTCGCCCTGTTCGCAATCCCTTCCCACGTCCGCCGTACCACCACCTCCGAAGCCCTCTCCGAAAGAACAAACAAAAACACCAATATGAACTTCCTCACGCCGTACGTACTGCGCAGTGTATCACACATACGCCAGGGGAAGTGGTATACAAGATGACCCTGGATGACAATGACGAGTTCAGAGAACACGGGGGATGTGATCGTGTGGAAGATCGATTTGATAGTGGTGAGGGACTCTGTAGGGAGCTCATGCTGATCCAAGGTTCGGAGAAGGGAAATTGTTGCCTCGATCTGTAGGGACCGAAGGACTTGGAGTCCTGATAGGTTAAAATTATGGACCAAGGACGGGTGGAAAGACCCTGCACTCAGTTAGCCCCAATCCGTGATCGAATCTGAACGGGATCCCTTACCTGTTTCTCTATCCGGCCCGATTCGTAGAACCTCTAGGGTTTCAGCGCAGGCCGATAAAAGGACAGGCGCGCACTTTGAAATATTATAGAGGTGCATGCAACGGAACCGTAAGCCGCACGAGGCGGCGAGGTCCTCCAAAGTATGAGCCGCGGTGAAAGACGAAAGTGTTAATTTTCCTTGTAGTTTTGGTGTGTAGGACGGGACGAATGCATCGTCAGGGATCAAACTTCTGAGATGTGCCAGAGATCGGACCTCGATGTCATCCAGATTTGGAAACAGCGAGAAGAAATGGGATAATTGTCGAGAGGTACAATGGGGTGTATCCAGCGTGATAGATCGTACCGTCGTAGAGAAGCGCCCAAAATAATGTTCGATCCCTGGGATGAAACTGTGGATGTCTAATCCTTGAATCGTAAGGCTCTGTACATTCGTGAATGCGTTGAAGTATTGCAAATCCCGGTTGCTGAAGGACTGTGGTAGGAACCAACGAGGTTCAGTAGGCGACTGTAGCACTCGGATTTCTTTTGCGAAGGGTAATAGACCCAACGCATGTCGCTTTGAGAGCGGTCCCAGTCCACCATTTTCCCCCTCCCGAAACAAAGGTACGGTGAAGATGTGGAGCGGCGGCGATGTACCAGGAACGACAGGTCAGCGAGCACGCTCTGAGCGCTTGGGTGTCGTCGAGGAGATAGGCAATGATCATTTCTACGAGTTCGTGCGGGAGCGGACTGCAAGGTTCGCTTGTAAGTGAGCTGAGAGGTCGTGCGGTGGGTGTCCTTGAAGTTGCACGACCCAGTATGTGGTTGATCTTGGCTCTAGCACCGCGCCAGACGGCGAGGGGAGGCAAGAGGACTAGCACTTCGCCATGGGAAGAACACAATTATCAGAAGCGTTTACCGATAGTTCTAACTACAGTACCTGATACCCAGTATATAGGTCTCTTTGAATAACTTCCAGGTGGAGACATTGTCGTGATGAATGAGAGAAATGGTAGTTAATTAAGACTCCGCCCCAAAGTTATCCATACTTCTCAGGTGCGCTATAAATTCCACGGGCCGGATGGTTGAGGCCTCTGCCGACCACCTCCCATCACTTTGCCTTACCGACCAGGCACATAAATGTATAATATCATCAGAAATACTACCACTCGCTATGGAGGACATTCACCCTATTGGGCCCACGTAATCTACGCAGTTGAATCCCAGTAACCGCCCGTTCACCTGAATGTCTGAGTCACCGAGTCAATTCCCGGCTTGCGCGCCTGGTTCATCTACTGTATCGGGCTCTCCCTGAAAGATGCCGGGGTCCCCTCGGAAACATTCAACCTCGACTGCCCTCGGCTGTGGTGTATAATTGATGGCTAACGACTAGCGTGCCGTAGCCTCGGTTAGCATCGCATAGCGTCTCGCAGAGGTTTGTCCTGACACCCATGCGGAAAGGGCGCGGATCCACGCAAGTATTAGATATAGCATGCGAGGATTATGTAGCACCGCATCGTGCGTTGTGGGGACCATGACTTGGCTCGAGACGTGTGATCGGGCCGGGGATGCAATCTTCAAGGCGT
>Ga0307517_10002712_pt1 | contig 28264 bp, 34 predicted proteins | sample 23_EM_MG_FD_194515 | JGI IMG/M metagenome (GOLD analysis project Ga0307517, IMG submission 194515) | Populus trichocarpa ectomycorrhiza microbial communities from riparian zone in the Pacific Northwest, United States - 23_EM | ecosystem: Host-associated > Plants > Roots > Unclassified | place... | reverse complement strand
GAGTGTGGGAAGGAAAGATCCTTCCGGACTATCTCTGGGCATGGGTAATTGCCTGGAACCCAGCCAAGCAGAAGTGAGCTCTCTGCGTGATCGGATGAAACAGGCGAACCAGAGAGTCGGGGAATGGAGGAAAAGTCAAGGCGGTGTACACGCCCGGGAAAGCGCAAGCCATCAACACAGAGTCCTAATCACTGTTGTACTCTTTCGTAGTCCAGTGTATATAATACAGATGCGCAGCTGAAGCGAGGACCTGTTTGGCGACGCCATCCTGCTGGGGGTAAACATCACAATCTTGCACAGGACATAAGGGACCCGCACCGTAGCTCCTTGAAGCGAACACCCACAGAACCATTGCAACCCGCAGCGACGATGCGTCAACGAACTGGGAAAAAATGCATCGGCGGATCCAACCTTGGAGCATGGGACCCCGGAGTCTTCGTTTCTCAGAGACCATTTCGTTATCGTCGAAGCGCATTTCTCCGGCCGGAGGTTGTGAAAGTTTGACAGCGCTGCTCACGCGACGCAGCCATGAGGTCACGTTCCATCAGTGGACCGTTGGAAGAGGACTCCTGGACAAGTGGTGGGGAGATGAATCACGGGACCCGAGTCGATCAATTCCAGATCCTCGGCCCCCGCCGCGCGCGGGGTTTCCGGCCTGACCGATTCTGTTGAACTCCCCTCCGCCCAGTTCCACACTCCTAGGTAACGCTGAACACACAATCCCGCCGACGCATTCCCTGCGGATCGCCTAGTAGCTAATTGGCCTCATACCCCTTAAGTCCGAGGGCCGGACTCCCCGCATCAGCTGATCTTGTCGGCAAAGTTCCCCAGCGTGCCCGAGTGTCACTGAACGGAGGTTGGATGGAAATAACGTGGGCCAAGAATAGAACGTATTATTCTCATACAGAGGCAGTGCGGTATATATAGCGGGGTGGTGTGAGATGCCAGATATACTATCTACGGAGTAGGGGTGTTAGAAGAGCTCGCACTCGTGTTCAAGCTTCCGCCAGGGAGCCCTTCGTTCGGTGAGATATAGATGCGGGATTGATTATTGGTCGCTCTCGACGATGCAGAGACGAAACTCTTCCACAGGGTTTTCGACGCGAGGTTGAAATTAATTTCGATGGTCTTCTCGGAGGGAGAGTTGATCAAGCGATCGATCAGCTCATCAGAGGGGTCTGAGTAGTCTTTGTATGTGGTCCGGGAAGGGATGGGCATGAGCGCCCCCGCGAACCCACCGATGGAGAGGAGTGAAGTGACGGTTAAAGGCGAAACGATGTCTGTGATGTCTGGGGTGTTTGTGTCTCCGGTCGTATCGTACTGTAACCACACGAGCGAGAGTCAACATGATGCAATCTGGCAACCCATTGATACGTACCGCAATAAGGTTGGAAAGGTACTTCCCATCGGCAACCACCACCTTTTGAGCGGTAAGGACAATACATGATAGAAGCTCGCCGCATTTGCTACGTGAGTGCTGGCGGACTGCAGTGGAAGCAACCTCACACCGCGCCAATGTCCGGTGTATTTCAAGAAGGCCAATCATCGTTATGATCGCATTGGATCGCAGGTTAGCCGAGCCGTCGTGGTCGCCTGCCTTGAAATGTATACTTGTGAGATCGAGGATGTCCCGCAAGTGATTCTGGAGCTCTCTGATGAGATCTTGCGAAAGTCCTACGATTTCTCTGTTTGGGGTCGCTTTATGGGCAGTGAGATGGTGAATAGGCGACCTTCCTATGATACTCACGGCCTTGGAGGTGGGACAGGCATCTCTGCACATCTTTACAGAATACGAAGGTCTTAGTCCTCAATGTAAGAGGGCATATCTTGAATAGGACCGGATACGCAACCTGATCGCGCCGTAAGTGGAGACACGTTTCCGAGTCGGGGTTCACTTCACCGGTAGCTCCTGCCTAAATTGACGCTCCAGGTCTTGGCTTGAATCTTGAATTTCGCGCAGAATGGATTCCGCCGACACCTAGTGGTTGCAGAATCGGATGAGTTCTCAGGGGTACAAGGTAATTGGTCCAACCGATAACGATGGCTCCCTGTCCCCGTGGTCCCAAGTTCTCGCCCCCGGAAGTCCTGTCAGATAGAGGGACAGGAAGGATTCAAAGTGGATGACCTTTCCTAGAAGCACTGCTCGTTCGTGGTCTTGTTCTGTAAAATGAACGCCGATGTCGGCTGGAGGGTCACGCTTCACGAAGCGAATATCGTGCTCCTTGATAACCTTGAGCGCCATCTTGTAGTGCCGCATGGCAATCGTCACACTACCAGCAGTCACTAAGCCCGAGCCCATGCTCCAATGTGCTTGGACGTATGAAATTGGATCATCCTCCGCTGTCATTGACATCAGGGAACAAAACGTTAAGTGCGCAAGCATCCCTTGGGCCTCCCAAAACAACCACCGTGCCTGAGAAATTTGATAGAAGTGTCGACCAGAGAACTCGGCGAATAATATGAAGAACGGGTGCACTTGTGTTCCAGACATGTCGCCGAGAACGATCGCCTGGAATTTGGACGAGCTGAAGAAGTTCCCTCGTACGAGGGAATAAGATAAGTATATTAGTCGGCTGTATGTATTAATGAGCACCGATTCGTGAAGAATAGCATTTCGGCTGTCGACTCACAACATCAGATTCCTGTCACCTGTGGATGTCCCTGACAGCTGGCACGCTGAAGGGTCTGAGTTCCAAAAGTCGTGTTCCAGGTGTGGAATGGGGGCAGTCCACGACTTTGAGTTATGTATCCTGCTGCACCAATATGCGTAGTCGACGTGTCCCGCGTGAACCGTTTCCTCGGTTGATTTTGTTGCGTTTTTGCGCCTCGAAGACTCGTCGCGTTTCACCAACATCGATCCCCCTCTCTCTGGTTGGAATCTTGGAACATCCTCATAACGACAGTCCTCCCTTTTAAGAGACTTCTTGCAGGCCGTGCAGGTAGGTTTGGCACCATCACATCGCTAGAAAGAGAGTGAGATAGAAGAGCAGCCATCAGGCGACCGGCAATCACCCTCTTATCACGCCTGGAAACATGAACATTGGATTGTGCGGAGGGACTGGATGTGCAAGGCACTACGAACCTGCAAGACACACAAGCCATTCCCTTTGGTAGGATCGCCTTCCTCGGTTTAGGATCGTAGTCGTAGTTGCATGCCAATATTTCTTTGGCACATCTTCCACAATGTGGGCGAGCACCATCGCACTCCTGCGGAGAATTGAGGGTTAACGGGGACGCCACCCGCTTGCGACAAAAACAAAGACGTACCAGCCGTTTGGCACTGGAAGATGCATGTGGTTAACTGGGGTCCAGTAGATATCAAGGAGTTACGAACCGGCAGTAAGAGCAGATTGGCTGGATGGGCATGGTTTTCTGGATGAGGGTTGCGAAAGAGCTGGCAATGACGCCACGAAGGATGCCGAATGGGCGGATGTGCACGCAGCAAGCCACATCAGGAGAAAGGATTGTCAAGGATTGACCGGGTTCGTGACGTCCTCGGCCCGGCTAACTCGGTCGGCTACTCAGATGCCTCCGCCTGCCCGCTCCTCCGGGACCCCGGGTGGGCGAAGTGCTCGCGTACGAAGAGGCCAGACCACTGCCGCGGTGCGAACGAAGGCATCGACGAGTTTCTGCCGAGCCGAGATCCTGCCCCGCGTCCGTTTCGAAGCCTTTGGGGCCGGAGATCCCCGGCCGCCCCTCCGCCCGTGGGAGACCCTTTGAATTTTACCTCACTGCTTCGGTGAGCCTTTGAGTCCCTTTCAAATACCCCTCGGTGGCTTTCGCCCACGCGGCTTTGCCTTTGACGCGGATTTAGTCTTCTGACAATGTCAACCACTTCGAGACAACGCAGTCTCCGGTTCAGACGGACAATGTCGGACAACCATCACGCTTCATCTCCCGGGTTTCAATATTGAGTGCGTCCAGGTGAGGTGTCTTAACGATCCCGGGCGACTTGACTGAGCTCCCTTTGATCTCAGGAGGGGTGCCATTCAGGACTAACCATGAATTTGAGCGTCGTGCCATGCAACTCCTGTATCCCCGGTACTTAAGACAGACCACGTCAAACGGTCTGAGTCTTTACCCCCCCCCAACTCCCCCCCAACTTCACAATCAACCATGCCCTCCGTCGCTGAGCTGGCTCCTCAATCCAACTTCCAGGAGAACGTTGGAAACGACGGGGTATGTAGATCGATGACCCATGTCCCGTTGCCGAAATTGACCACTGAACCCAGATCCTTGACTGGTTCCATCGGGCAATTGACGGAGCCCTGGTGGACCGCTATAATTCTGAACTGTTCCTTTCCGGACTACAGCGAGCGGGGGGAGATGACGGGGATCTCACCATGACCCGCCGCGAGCAGCTCGAACGGTATCAGAGTCGATGGTTATGGCTCGAATTCGCTTCGACCGACGATATCCCCTTCAATCTTCACGATCCGTACGATATTGTTGGGGGGGTATTTGCGTGGAGAGACCTCAAAGAGGCTGGTACAGTCCGTTTTTTGCAGATTGGTTCGAGCACGAGGGGTATACCGCGAGCTGAGTGGAAGATGCGATGCCCTGAAGATTTCTTGGGTTTCAAGATAGACCCTGCTTCCAACGTCTTCGTGACTATCGCGCCCCTAAACGGGTGAGTGTGGGAGCGTCCATGATTTCCGCCTTCCCGGTGCTGATGACATGCTGTGCTGCCTCAGTGGGAGGTCGGCTATGATCACCCTCCGAACCATGACGGACGGTCTGCCGCACCCCAAAGCACAGCGAAATATCATTCACCATAATTTGGGCGCGACATTCGCTTCCTTCGAGTGGTGTGGTGAATTGCATGTCAATGGGTCTCGACTTGGAGTTGTGTTTAGGCCAACGGACCTAGAAGACAACAGGTTCTCCGTCGTCGTTTGGAACTGGATGACGGGAGAAACCGTTCTCGTACGTTTACTTCATCAAAATACGTCGACCCCGATTGACGCTGCCTACCCTCACAACCCTTGAAGCGCCTCGACAACGAACGTCGTAAAGCCATTCAGTTCTTGGACGAACACAGGATTCTTGTCTGGGAGGATGACGACAACTTCCTTGATGTCTACGACACCTCATGTGCTCCCGAGGTTGGGTGGGCGATGAACAATCGAGCGCTCCGTTTGGGTTTGCCCGACACGATCCACTTCGATGTCAGGTTGCATTCAGGACCCCATCACGGGTCAAAGCCGGCACACCTGGAGGGCGTGGTGCCCTTCTTTGCTGCGGACTCTGCGAAGATCGTGGTCATCAATACGGTCACGGATAGCGACCTCACAAAGGAGCCCGTTGGGACTTCGATTGTCGTATTGATCGAAGACATCCTTCGGGCATTTCAAACGATGTCATTCGGCAGCGTGGTACGCTGGGAAGGCTGGCGTGAGATCACTGCGATCTTTGATTTCCAGTGTTTCCCCAGCCAGACGGAAGATGAACGGCAGTGCTTCGTTGCTGGATCTCGTTTCGTCTCTCTGCCTTTAGACTGCGATTCCCCAGGGTTTCGTCGCTTGGAGGTGTACGACTTTAACCCTCACTATATCAAATTTGTGCAAGCCACCGGCCAGCAAAACTCAGGCATTATGGGGTGCAATGGGCTCAAATACATTAAGACCCAGATGACCATCCCTTGGCGCGAAGAGAACCAAAATCTCATCCATTCCCTGGTTCACTTGACTGAGGACCATATCATCATTGAGGATGTGAGTGTTACGACCTGTAACACCTACTGCGCACTTTCTGATGAACTCTCTTCTCTCCACTAGGCCACTCACCCAGGCGGGCCTGGGATCTGCCTAAAAGCATTTTCGGTCTAGCATCCGAGTTTTACAGATGAGCTCATGACTGATTATTGAACCATACCGTACATAACTACACCGTCTTCCCTAATCCACAAGCATGTACACCATAAACTCGTTCTCTAATCCCGAACTAGTAACCACCGCAGAATGTATTTTTGGTTAACAGCGTCAGCTACCGAACGAACCAGTGACAAGTGTAGACGCCCGATCGCGAGGTCTAGTCCCTAACGAGAGGAATTCAGTTCAGAGTGTAAAATCTCGATCGAACTCTAGACCGCGAACCTTCTCAGAAAGTTTCCAGGGTGGAATCCATCTTGGCCAAGCCCCACGACCTCTCGCATCTCACATCTCTGGCGTTTACATCCCTGACGTTAGCTCCTAACCGAGGTCACCGTCGCAAAGATGACCGAGAGACAGTTTGTTTCGCTGGGAATGTTCATCGTGGATCAGTTCCTGTTTGAAGATGAGGACGGGAACCCGACTGAAAGGAACCTTGATCCCCAAGTACGTCTTTACAGATATGATGGGGTCATCACCTGCGTCTGCACTTGTTGCTTATCTTCACCTTCGCCTTTATCCTGAACGTAGATTGGAGGAGGGGGAACCTATGCCGCTATCGGAGCTAGGATCTGGTTGGTTATCGATGTCCCAGAGTTTCTGCCTCTAGGACCTCATCGTATGATGCAGGCTGGACCCAACAGACATTGGGATGGTGGTTGATAGAGGCCACGACTTTCCTTCTCACATCCAAACCAGGCTCGATTCCTATGGATCAGATATGTGGCTCTTTCGTGATAATCCCACCCGTGGGACAACGGCGGCCTTGAACCATTATCGGGGAGACCATAGGGGGTTCGTGAACTGCTAAGTATTCGTCTACGATATTCAGATGTACTAACATACGGTTTCCGTCAAGGTGATTAGGTTCAAGTACCTCACTCCGCGAATAAGACTGACCCCACGAGATTTGAACGGGACGGTATTTGATCGACCCAAGACTCTGCATTTTATCTGCTCTCCCACGAGAGCCCTTGCGATTGTCTCGGAAGTTAAAGAGGCTGAAGGGTGGTCACCGATAACCATCTATGAACCCATACCTGTAGCAGGACCTGTGAATAATTCTGTTCCGAATGCTCACATGGAACCTCTAGGACAGGTGCGTGCCAGAGGAACTACCTTCCCTGATTGAAGTCCTCCCGTCGATATCTATCTTGAGGTAACCAATTGCGACCCCCCCTCCCCTCTCCGGAATTTTCTGATAAGAGGTGTAGCCCTAACGCCGAAGAAGCTCTGGGACTCCTCTCCATGCCATTTCCTGTGACACAGCTGAAGATCGAAGAAGCAGCAGCCAAGTTTCTCGATTATGGAGTCGGTGATAGTGGTAAAGGTTCTGTTGTTATCAGGAGCGGTACGCTGGGTGCATATGTCGTGTCGAGGACCGCCAAAGGTCGTTGGGTGGAAGCTTTCTGGGGTCTGAATGACCTTCACCGTGTGGTTGATGTGACAGGTACCCGTAGGTCTCGACACCCCCAACACTGTGGTACTGAAACTTGGATAATAGGCGCAGGTAATGCGTTCCTGGGCGGGCTAGGAGCGGGTCTGAGATTCACACGGGATATTTACGAAGGTATACCCGGATTCGAAGGTGGTCAATGGCGTTTAGTGCCGGCTCACACGTTCGACAGCCGTACTCTATGCCACCGTTTCCGCTTCCTTCATCATCGAACAGGAAGGTCTCCCTGCGATAGAGCCTGACGGTGGGCCGTGGAAATGGAATGGCGATTCCCCGCAGCGCAGGTTATCCGACCTTCGGCACAGGACAGGTCTCTGAGGATGCGTAACAGCTGGGGGTATGGGACGAATGTTTGATGCTAACTCGAAGCAGCCAAGCAATACATTCCGTGGCAAACGTACACTAGAAACGAGAAGGTGCTATGTACAAACGTCTTTTAGGCGTTCAAGTATTACTGGGTACAGTCCGACCCCGCGAACTGGAGATCGCGCGGATGCACCCCAAAACCAGCAATGCTCTAGTGTCTTATGAGAGAGAGAGGTCAAACTCATTGTGGCTGACCAGTGGATTCGAACTTGGCTCGAGATTGAGCAAATAGCGCCTGCTGTTGGGCAAGGAGTTCTTCCTCCGTAAGACCAGATTGTTCGAGCTTCGAGGTTTTCTTTTCTCGATCCTGTAGCAGGAGTTAGTCCGCATATCGTGTCACAGCAGAGACAATTCCCGACCACCTTCTGCAATTGTCTGTGGTCTTTGAGCACATCCTGAACCTCAGGGATGAAGGACTGGAAGCCCAAGCTCTAGAATTGCCGATTCAATCATGTGACAAACGCACGATCCTGAGGGAAAGAGGAACCTGTAGAGCAGAGATAATGTGTTCTGGTGCTATGGTCTTCTTGGATTCCTTTTCGCATATCTCGTTCGCCTCTGACGAGAGGAGATGGATGAATTCTACGATAGAGGAGGGGATTAATATCAACGCCACCGGAATATTATGAATTTCAGTTTTACCTACACAACACTCAATCACCAGATCTCGCGTTTCTTTCGCGCATGCAACGTCCTCGGGCAACAATTCTTGATAGTCGCGACGTGGTTCCGGAAGAGCGTGGAGGGATGAAAGCGTGAGTTCAAGATGATCTCGTGTAGCACGCCGCCCGCAGCAGATGAAAGGGATGTACGGGGAGGGAGGAGGAAATGAAATATCAGATGAAGATGACCCCGCACCTTGAATCATTTTTGCCACCGTCGCCCTAGGCAAAGACAACTCGTCATCGCTCGGAGCACCGCGTCCCTCTCTGTCGGACATGGCTGAAAGTGAGCAATGGGTACAATATGGGGGTGGCTGACAGGCGTGGCTCGCAAAAGAGGGGTTGTCAATTATTACAAGAACGAAATTGATTTCCTGGTAGTCCCTTATATACCCATCCTCTCACGTGCAGCGCGGTAGGCGAGAACAAGGCGGAGGCGGCCCCTCTCGATCTCTAACGGCCATGGTCTGTTCCATCTTTTTGACCGGGAACTCGCTGGTCTGACCGTTTTGCTAGGCTACTCCAGTGAACCCCAAACCCTTCATGCAGGAGCTGACGGGAAAGGCCGTCTATGTCAGGCTCAAGTGGGGACTCGAATATAAGGGATTCTTAGTCTCGACCGATGGATACATGAATCTCCAGGTGCGCCTCCTTATTATCTTCCCCGACGCGTATTTCCCTCTCGCGATTGTGCTAATCGGTTTTGATCAACAGCTTGCCAACACAGAAGAGTTCCAGGATGGTGTATCTAACGGTGCCCTTGGCGAAGTCTTCATCCGGTGAGCCTGCACGACCGACGTGATTACGGGCCCAGCGCTGATTTTTTCTTCAAAGATGTAACAATGTCCTTTACATTATAAGTCCCTCTTCGCAGTGGTTGCCCGCGTTAGGTCCTGACGATCTGTTCTCGTTTTTACAGGGAGGCACCTGCAGATTAACCCCATCTCAAAAGGCACGCGATGGCTTCAGAGGGGCAACCCACGCTCTCAATTACGCATTAGTCGTTGTTATGTTTTGCTCTAAATGTACTCGCAAACTGCATAGACCGTATTTTCCTGTTGGACGCAGACGCGTGCTCAGCTACGCACACAAAATTCGTGAAACACGGTACCAACGGTAAAGCACCCTAGCCTCGAACACCGGCTGAGATCTCAGACATCTTGTCTGGTGAATCCCTCAAGTAGAACAACTTGGCTCTCCTCATCCTCCTGCCCTCCTTCCCGCCTCCGCCTCCAGCACGCTGAACGACCTTGATTTCCTTCAAGTGCGGCGAATTGACGAAGAACTGCATCTCGACTCCCGTTCGCTGGACGACGTTTCGCAACACAAAAGACGTGTCGGGTCCCCTCCGTCTGATTGACAGCAACACACCGGAGAACGAAGTCGGAGCATGTCCCAGCGTGACTGTCAACACCGACCCGGGCAGGAGCCTGTCAGGGTGTCTGCGCGAAAAAAGAGTGGAGATGAGGGCTTGTTTCTCCGGGGTTGGAAGTGTTTTGTGAATGTGTGCCATTATCCCTTTTCCCTGGCGAAGGGATGGTGCTACGGGTGTCTCTGGCTTGGGCGGGAGGATTGCAACATTGGAGAAGGGGTAGGGACTTGTTGCGGTCGAAGCGGAACGTGTTAACGACTTGGCTGCTGCCCGGAAGGAGCGGAACATGGCGAGTGCAAGACGCGAGTTGGAGTTTGCGGCGGAGTGAGCGGGATTAACCGTTTCCTTTCCGCCCTCGGCTCGCGATCACCGAAGTCCGGCCAGTGAGATGGCGAGTCGAACATCCGGCATGACTGACCGCCATCGTAGTACGCAGACAACATAAACATCTAAGAATACGATACGCAGGTCTACATGGGTACGATGGGGGCGCTTCCCTTTTCCGCTGCTGTGCGCAAGCTGCATGGAGTCTCATCAGCTAACCGAGAAACACACATCCCGAATCGAAACACACCTATAGTCATCGCCATTTTGTGTGATATACCGCACCCAAGGTAGGGCTTGATAACCACTCTTTTCGACGATCTTGAGGTAACGGACCTGGATGCCAGATACCGTAAAGTACGGAATCTCGAACTTGACCGTGATGGGTGCTCGCTTATCAACCTCTTGCTCTGTATCCATCCAGTTAGTACATTTCCTTCAACAGATAAGACATTAATCAACCAACCCCCTCGGACACTTGGTAAACCAAAGTGGGCGCGCATCAAGAACTCCCGACTTCCAGCCAGCTGCTTTATCTTCCAAACAAACGCCGACTTATCGGGTGCGTATTGTACACTTCCCGTTGAGGCCTAAAGTGACCGAAGCCATCGATGCTACCGTAGCCGCCGGAAGTCAGCTGAGGTAGCCACGCACCCTGAACTTTGGACTGTCCGCGTCGTCCGGTACAGGCACGAAGATTTCCACGTTGTTCGCGGTGCTCCGCCGCTTGAATTGGGCCTTGCATTTGACCATGTATTCCACACGGCTACCTTTGTGGTATTCCACCGCAGCTTCGACCCATATCAGTGGCTTGACGGGTGTTGATAACCGGTAAGACATCAGCTCAAATTCACCATCCGGCGGGATGAAGGAGATTGTCCGGTCATTTTCGAACCGGGACAACCGGACACATTGGTGGAACTTGACATCCTCCATTTCAATCGCCTTGCCTCTCGATGCTGTAATTAAGTCGTTGTCAGCAAACAAGTAACGAATCAAGCAATCTGTGACTCACTTCGTCCTGTGCTTTCGAACATCACCTTGTCATTCAGTCCCAGCCGGAGTTCAGGCATCCCGGATAGGTAGCATTTCATCTTCACCGCCCCGAGAATCTCGGACCGGACAACGTTTCCATTAGCGTTTACCTGGGATGGTCTAGGTCACGTTTGGGCGATAAGATGGAGGCGAAAGACTTACGAGCAGGTTGACGCTCTCGATAACATCTAAGAAGACCTCGTTCTTGCGGTACCTGATGCCCTCCGATCGCCAGGACACTGCATTCGTAACAGCGATTGGAGGCCGGACTTGGACCTCAAGTTTGTAGGACTCTTGGGTAATGTACCTGCGTGGACCGGCGGTCAGGCGTGGGAGGTGAGTCATCCTGATATGTACGCACTCTTGTAAGATCTTGCTTTCCGTTGTCTGAGGATAACCAAAGTCCATCATCTCATCCATCAGTTCGTAAATGATGACAAAGTTGTCTCGAATAGACTCTTCCTCCAACTCCTTGAAGTATTCGACAAGCACTTGAACAAGCCGATGCAGGAAGATGATGACCTCGGCGGCGTTGGTGTTTCGTTTCGACATGGCGAGCACTTTGGATCATGGTTGAGTCAGCGTGCAGTGTGGACCAGCGGTGGAAAGAGAAACGGCTCACAATAAAGATTGGAATGGCGGATATGCATGTAGTTTATGCCCTGGCTGGAGAAACAGGGTGTGATTTGCTGGCCCTCCTCCTCCATGTCGAGGCACAGCGGGAGAAATCTTTCGACGTAGGTGGTTGGGACATCGTCTCGGTAGGAGCGTTGAATGAGAGGCTTGCCCTTGAGATCGAGGATTGCGATTAAACTAGCCATGGATGCGAGCAATCGTGGGTGAGGCTGTGAAATGAAACGGCTCGCTGCCGATGTCCGGGTACGGGTGCTCTTGTTCACCGTCTGGAACACGGCGGTGGAAACAAAACTTTTCTTGGCTTGTTACGCCCTTTTACGTCTCCTCCACGCACGCCCAGGACAAAACGGATTGTCGTTGTCGTTGTTGTTGGCGAACGTGACCCGTGTGCTACACTTGCCCATATCTAGCCACTCTTAACTAACCTCCTCTCCCCTCAACCACCATGACCGCTGAATCCTCCTCCCCCACTCCTCAGAAGAAGAAACGTGTCAGCATCAGCGAGCAACCGCTCCCCGATACCAAGTCATTCCAAGTCCAACGTCGCAGAGTCTGGAGGGCTTGTGAAAGCTGCAGGTCCGCCCGCTTTCCATCATGACTCCCCTAACGTGTAACCCATCTCCAGGAGAAAGAAAATCAAATGCGATGGCAACGAGCCTACGTGTACACAATGCATCAGTTCTAAATCCCAATGCACTTGGCTGCAGACGAAAGATAGAGCTGCGCTCAGCAGACAGTATGTCATCAACCACAGATCTTCGGCTTTGTTCCCCGTCGCTTATCTATCGTTGCCCAGATATGTCCAGGAGTTGGAAACCAGGCTCTTGCACATGGAGACCTTGTTCAACCAGGTCACACCCATCCTCGAGCAGCTCGGTCAGTCCGAAAACAGCAGTGCACCGTCCTCCACCCCCCAGCCCCCCACCCCGATCTCTTCATCCTCGGCCGCCGTCATCCAGAAAGTCCTCCCACAGATGCAGGAGATGCGGGGTCTTACCCCACCCACCCCACCCGAGTCCAAAAGGACTGTAAAATTTGAAGACGAACCGACTGAGATGGTTTCGGAGGCTTTCGAGCAACTGGCTCTCGACGAACATGGGCACTTCCGGTGGATTGGAAATTCTTCCACGATGTCGCTCATACAATCTTTCCGTGCGTTGACTGCTTCGCCACTACATCGGGTGTCGCCCATGGATGATAACGATCCCCGTTCACCGCTCCCCACCGCCAACAAACTTTATTTCCCTGCATCCGTCTTCTTCGGTCAAGTCCGCGCCCTTCCCGGTGTTGAGGAGGTCGAGTACCCAAGCCGTGATCTGGCCGACGCCTTGGTAAGCGTTCCTCTTGGAGTTTTTTTTTCTCACTCGTTACCACTCATGATTTTTATGATGTCATCGGATCTGACCATGCTTATTCGGAAACAGGTTCAAGCTTATTTCTCCCGCTTCCACTTTTTGCTTCCCGTGTTGGACAAACCGTCTTTCTTGAAACAGTACAACCTTTTGATGGACAACACTCACGACCCTCAGGCGGTGGGAATTGATACAGCTTTTGTCGCGCTGGCTTTCTCGGCGTTTGCCATTGCCTCTCGGTTCCTTGACGACCCGCGTCTCGCAACAGGAAAAGCGGATGAAGGGGGGATGGGAATGATTTATTACGAACGGTACGCACGCAGAAGGCATTCATTCCCGGGTCCCGGAAACGAGGCTAAGCTTGCCCGATTACAGCGCACTCATCCTACAATACATATCTCACGCGTCTATTCAACCCACTCACGTTCAAGCATTCACACTGATGGCTGCATTCCTATGTTCCGTTAATTGTCTCCCTCAAGCCTGGCTTATAATAGGTCAAGGCGTCCGCGCCGCGCAGGACCTCGGTCTACATGTAAGAAACCTTCTACCTAGTCCTTGGATGTACACCGATGCCACCTTTCCCCCATCCAGCGCTCTCCTCACCGCCTTCATATTTCCCCGATTGAGAAGGAAACGCTTCGCAAAATTTGGTGGGGTGTCTACACTCTCGATCGAATGTTCGCCCTCACCCTCGGTCGACCACTGGGTGTTGAAGACTCGGACTGTGATGTGGAACTCCCCGTCGACGTGGAGGACGAGTATCTACCACAATACTTCGGTGGCGCTCACATGACGGATAAACAACCATCGTTGATGGCAGGCTTCATTGCTTTCGTCACCCTGTACAAGATCGCTGGTTACATGCTCCGCAGGGTCTACGCGTTGGAGACCTGGAAGGGATACACGACGCCCGAAAGAACTTCCGAACTCCAGCAAACTGTGGAGACACTTGACCAGGAGCTCACACAGTGGATCGAGGATCTCCCCACGATTTTCAAATCAGGTTCCGTGAACGAACAACAGGTCTCTCTGAGTACGGTGCTGTGCAGCAACTACTATTGCGTCTTGACCACACTGCACCGCAACTTCCTTCCCGGAAAGCGAGACCAACCGGCTATCGCCAGGTCTGTGGCTAAGGCGCTTTCCTCGGCAAGGGGATGTATAAGGCTCGCACCTGCGATGAAGAACGTTGTTCCCTCTTCGATGCACTCAACAATGTACCTCCAGAACTTGTTTAGTTCTGCGGTAATTATCCTCCTTTACGCAATGCACGTCCACGATCTCAAGGCTTCGACGGTCGCGATGGAAGAAGCCAAGTCGTGTCTGGAGGCGGTCGAGTCCTGGGAGGGCGTTTGGCCTGGCGCGAGGAAGTGTAAAGAGCTGCTGCTGGATTTGATCAACAACGCGAGGGAGGCTATTGTGAAGACCAACCGCAATGGTGGAAATATGATCCCACCTTCGTCTCCGCTGAACCCGTCTCCCCAACCGGGACCATCGAATCTGAGGCAGGGCCAGGCGATGCAGGCGTTGAGGCAAGATAGGGCCACGAAGAGGAATGTCCGTCCTAGGTCGCAAGACGCTAGGAGGAACGCACACGAACGAATTGTTGGCAGCGAAGGTAACCTTTCTATGCGGTTTGGCGCGATTTCACGCTCACGACTTCCTTCTTGCTTAGCCTTGAGGACAAGGTCAACCTCTCGTAGACGCGTGGTAGATGATGACGAGCCCCCCCACTCTCCTGTCCGCGCCCATCATGGTTCACCTTACGGCCCCTACGCGCGACGCGCGGCTAGTAACCATAGTTCCCCAGGTTCTGTGGGAAGTCTTCCGTCACCACCTATGTCCCACGCGGAGACGATTTTGGAAGAGCAGCAGCCCGTATTTGCAGAACCACAGTCTCCGACGTTGCAAGTTAGCCAGGGGATGTATGCCTACAATGGCCTTGATGGAGTCCAACAACAGCCACAATTCTCACCAGATTGGAGTACGAATCCGAACGTTATTGGTCAGGGTTCGTCTACGCACTCTGCGGAGAACTCGCTCAGTGGTTATAGTGGCTCGGCGTCCCAGACGTACGACAACGGCGGTTACCCTTCCTACGGAGGGTCGTATGGTGCTATGATGGATATGGCTACCCAGCCAGAGGCTTTCTCCGCTATGGGGCTGCCCTTCAGTGGGTTGGAGTTCATACAGAACTATTCAGACGGATACTCGACGGATCCAGCTTCGAGCAGTTTATGGCAGACATTCGACGCAGGGGCGTTCATCCAAGATCCTGAAATGCCCTTCTCGTTCCAGGATTTCCAGGACCCGAACGTAGGAGAGTTTGTGCACATGGAGGGGCAGCCTTCCCAGTAGACGCGATGGGAGGGCTGCCAATGCGTTCGTAAATATCTATGCGTGAGTATAGGGGCGTGCTTTGTTTTCATTTGTGCTTCTTTGTTTACTTCCGTTCTTCTGCTTCGTCTGCCTCGATGATCACTCCCGGACTCTTACCGATAATCTCTTGCGTTTGTTCTATAACCATTTGTTACAGACCGCCCAACCTTACACTACAAGGTGTATTTTTATTCCGTGTTTTATGTAGTCCCTCTCATGACTTCTTACAATGTTTCGTCACTTCCAGCATTTTCTTCAGAGGTTCGCGTGCTCAATGGTCGTGGAGACCTCAGCCAATGACTGAAGTACTGACCCTCTGTTTATCCGAGACAAGAGTATTGATCAAGCCTGCACTACAGACGATACAATACATGTCATTACCTCCGTCATCTTCTGAAATGATCAATTTGTCGGGTCCCTGAGAATTCAGACTTCGGTAATAATAGCGAACGAGGGTGCAAGCGTGAGGTCCGTCGAAACCCTGACTTCTGCACCCCCTGACGGCCTCTTGAAAAATGACCCTCGACTTGAGAGATCTCCCAGCGATCTTCCCCCTCCTCGGACTGCTCCTCGCCCTCTACTACGCGTGGGGAGTGTTGGACTTTATCTGGTTTCATTACCTTCGACCGAGGAGTTGGACCAGATTCCTGCATGGGACAAAACCGTATGCTCTAATCACCGGTGCTACGGATGGGATCGGGAGGAGTACGGCGAAGGAACTGTACGGGAAGGGGTTTAATCTGATCCTTCATGGGAGGAATGAAGAGAAGATGAAGCGGGCGGTTGAGGAGGTGAGGGCCGCCAGCCCTACAAGCGGATTGGACGTCAAGTACTTCATTGAGGATGCCGGTCGACTGGATGTCGATTTCGAAGGGATCGCAAGGCGGTTCGAGGGTTTCAACATCACGTTGTTCGTGAATAACGTCGGTGCAGCGTTCCCCACCCACGAAGTGTATGTCTCGCCACTCTCTCCACTTAACATGGTACGGGCTTGTTGATCAGCGCCGCGCCAGGATCGACCGGTTGGGCGAGGGTTTCATAACAAACATCCTGAACATCAATACCCGGTTCCCGTACTTCATCACGAGAGCTTTCCTCCCATCTCTCCGCAGGAATTCTCAGAACGGGCCGGTGGAAGTCGTGTTCATCGGTTCGATTGGCGGAGATGTCGCTGTTCCCTTCGTTTCGCCCTACGCCGGCTCCAAGGCGTTGACGAAACGCGTTTCCCAGATCCTGCACGCTGATGAACGCGTTTGGTCGAGATCAAACTTGTCGTTCGTGTACGTCAATGTCGGAGAGGTTCAAGCCGGGGACATGAGAGTCTTCGGGACTTCGCTTTCTCGGCCGAGTCCCGATGATTACGCGAGGCACCTCGTCAAGAGTTTCGGGAGCGGGAGGAAGATCGTTATCCCGTACCCCGTTCACCACATCATCTATAACATCGTGACTGGTATGCCGGAGGCGCTCTGTGATTACATTGTGATGGCTCAGGGCAGGAGCCTGTTCGGGAGGATTGTGGAAGACAAGAAACATCGGTGAAGTCGGGGTGTCGGGCGGAGGAAGTCGTTTCGGTGTAACTCTCTCCGGGTGGTGGCTTTTCCTTTTAGCCAGTATGCAGTGGAGTACGCAGTGGGTTTCTAGGAGGATATCTACCAACCACACATCTACTTGACTCCAATCCGCTGTAAACCATCTAATCCAGCTATTTGCCTCTGCATAGCCTCTGCGCTTTCCTGCACATTGGGCGGCTATTCGCTTTCCGTTGAGGCAAACATCAATAAACTACATCCCGCTTCCCGATCACCAATCACTACCCCACGTCTCTCTCACTCGACCACGCACGAGGATAAACGTCGTCCTCGGATTTGTCTTTGCGGACCGCAGGACCGTTCTCGTTTTCAAGCCACTCGTCCATGATGGAGAAAATTTCCGCCACGGTCCCTGACCCTACGGCCTCCGTGATACCGCTTCCTCCAGCGAATGTGGTGTACCACAAGGGTTCCTACAATCCTGAGGAGGATGCTCTTAGTGACATCCATGGGCTTCGCTATGCTTTGGACCTCTTTCTTGCCTCTCATATGGTCGAGTCCGAGAACTTCTGCAAGGAGATGGATCCTACCAAGTAAGTTAGCGCCTGTTCTCCCCCCAAACCCCAACGGTGCTCCGCTGTCGGATGGGCATGCTTAGTGAACGTTTGTGGCGCATATAGGGAGCGTCTCTACTACACCACGGGGTTTGGCCTCATACAGTGCGTCAAGGCGCTCATGTCATACGAAGACGAGGTAATGCCTCCTCCGCATTCCCTCCGAGAGCGTCGGGTTAACTTATACGAAGGATCTGCTCCAATCAATAGTACACACGAAGCATGGGAATGCCGTGGCGAGTCAACACAGGAAGAAGAACGCTTATTTGCCAACTAGATTGGTAGGTAAAGTCATCAGGAGTCTGAATACGTCCGGAGTGGGGTGGTACAAGACAATGACTCCAATGGAGCGCCACGCGGAGCTGGTCTATGCCGAGAGTTTGTTCGAGAAGGCACTTCTTGGCATCGTATATTCGGGGGACTGGCTGGCATTCGTCAAGGAAGCGTGAGTCTGATTATTATCCTACATGTCCAACTAGAACTGATTCGAACGCGACAGGTTGAACCTCAAGACGATCATTGGGACTTATCGGGAACTCGGAGAATTTATCGAGGCCATGGACGCCGAAGCACGAGCTCGTGGTGAGCCAGAAGACAATTCAATCGATGTCGATTTCCGTAGCGGCGTCTACCTTGGAGTTGGATGCTCCCATCTTATCCTCAGTTTGATGCCTGGCAAGATTCTTACCATCGTGGAGCTCTTTGGGTATAAGGGAGATCGGATGACCGGACTGGCATACCTGAATAAATGCGGTGGTTGGTCATCGGACTCCCTTGGGCCTTCCGTTTCGAAAGGTACACGTGGAAGACATCCCTGACATCTTGTGCTCGAGTTCTAACCAAAGATTTAGAACGTGAGGGGATTCGAAGACCGGTATCCGACATGTGTCTACTACTTTTCCACCTCGTCCTTTCGGGGATTACTTTCAACGGGGTCGATATAAATATGGCCCAGAAGATCCTCGATTGGAACCTCGGGCGGTACCCAAATGGTATATTTGACCTCTCGCAACCGACCCCTTCATACCACTGACCTCTTATGAAGGTGTATTTTTCCTATTTGCTCAGGGCCGGATCAGCCTCATTCGCGGTCAACCCGTCAAGGCTATCGAGTACTACAAGAAAGCAGCCGCTGCTCAACAACAGTATAGAAACCTGCACCTTGTCTCGTTTTGGGAGATAGCTATTGCCAACTTGGCCCTTTGGGATGTCCAGCAGTCACTGGAATGTTGGACAACTCTGAGAGCGGAGGGCACCGTAAGTCGACCCCGATCACCTATACGACAGCTGACTTATGCCACTGCAGTGGTCGAAAGCGATCTACGCTTTCGGTATGGCAGTATGCACGCTACACCATTACGGGAAAGAGAAAAAGGCAGAAATATCCAAACTTTTCGCAGAGGTTCCAAAGCTTAGACAACGGATCGCGGGCAAATCTATACCACTAGAGGTCAGTTTGTCACCTAGGGGATTGTTCTTGTGTTGACGATTCGCCCCAGAAATTTGTCGCGAAGCGAGCCGAGAAGTTCCAGGAACAAGGTGGACGCTTGTTCCTGGCTGCGCTTGAATTATCATACGTGTTTGGTGGAATCGCGCATGCGCAGAAGGACGTGATCGCCAGCGAAATGCTTCCCCAAGTTAGAGCGGAACTCACTAATCTGAAAGCTTTCCAAGATAAGCCCGAGGCGTGGGGCGATGGTAAGGGCTACTGGGACGATTATTGTCTGGGCCGATTCCTGGAAGGTGTCTGCGAACGGTACCTGGCGTACCCGGTGCGTTCTGGGCGATATTCCTCCATCCCATACGCCTCTTGACCTCCTTTCACAGGACCCAGACGCCGTAGTAGAGGACGACGGTCAAGAGAAATCTTACCTCGGTGCCGAGGAACGCGCGAAAGCCGCTTTCGAGGCCGTCTTAATGTATGGGACGAAGATCCAAGGGGACCACCACCTAGTCTTCCACACCCGTGCGCCTTCTCAGACCTGTGCATTATCTCCAGAAAGACTAACTGGGGGACGTAGATTATGAGTATGGAAGGCTACTTGCTTGTCAAGGCGACAAGGCTGGAGCGTTGAAACACTTCGAGTACGTGTCTACTGGGAAGGCTCCAGAGTCGAACCCAGCAGGATGGAGAGGCAAATACAGTTTGGAGGCAAGCCCCTAGCTCATTAGTACTTAGCGCCACTAACGTCTACCTCCCTCAGAACGCTCTAAACCTTAGGACACACGCTGCCACAGAAGCTCTGGCGCTTGGTCGGCGACTCTGATCGTTGGATATCAAGTGCCAGGCAACTCACGAACCTACATCTGATACCGGCATTGTATGACAGCTACGACTAATCTAATGTTTGTGTGTTTTCTGTTTTTATTTTTTTGTTCGGCTCTACACCCAGGCCTTAGATGTAGACGGTCTTGTTTGATCTTCACGATGGTTTGCTACGGGCGTTTCGGTTATTTACCCCAGACGATGTTACGAATGCATACCCACGTTACTTGCTCGCGATCTTCACTACACCAGAGGATCTAGAAATAAACGAGGTTGATATTTGCGGGCCACGTCCTCGGGTATCAAACTTGTCAAAACCCATGAAAGGTGCTTTGCCCCGCACGACCGGTGATCGGGACCAGAGATGCCGGCTAGGATTCATCATCACATTCTGGATGTAAACCGACCTTCTCTCTCCTCTCTCCTCCTTCCTGCCCATTCGTTAGTGGAGAACCGCAAACCAAATTATTGAAAGTATGGCTCCCCACCCTATCGAGGCTATCACTTCTCCTTCGTCATGGGCCATGGTATGTGCTTTCCACCCATAGACGGACGGCTGCCGATACTTGTGTACAGATCGAGGACAAGTTCTCGCCATACGCGAAAGAGACGCTCGCAAAGCTGATTACATTTGTCGAGGTACGATTGCCACATGCATGTACGAGTTGACGTACCCACAAAGTTGGGAAATTTCCAGGAAGAAGTCATCCCCGCACAGAAAGTCGCTCATCACCAACTTCCCGAGGGCGAGGACCGATGGAAGACGGTTATTCCGATCATTGAAGAGTTGAAGGTTAGGGCGAGAAAACTTGGGTTGTGGAATTTGTTTTTGAGCAAGAAGCATTATCCAAAACATGGAGTGCCGCTTACGAACCTCGAGGTACGAATCCTGTTTAAAACACGTCGGACTTGGTATCGAGCGGTGATGGTTTGTTGTTTAGTATGCCGTTATGGCTGAAGTCCTTGGACGAGGGGGTCCCATGGCTTCCCAGGCGGTGAACTGTTCCGCGCCTGATACTGGCAACATGGGTCGGTCAACCTTGGTTGCTCCTAACGTCGTCACTCATCCGCGTAACTCTCAATAGAGGTTCTTGCCAAGTACGGAACTCCAGAACAACAGAAGCGATGGTTGGAGTCTTTACTGGACGGAAAGATTCGTTCGGCTTTCGCTATGACGGAACGATTCGGTCAGTATCACCTCCTTGATGCATTATTCCACCTACTGACATTGCACTAGTCTCGTCTTCTGATGCGACAAATATTCGTACATCTATCAAGCAGGAAGGGAACGAGATTGTTGTCAATGGACGCAAGTGGTGTGTTTGCAACTCGATTTACTTTCCACACAGGAGGTGCTCATCGTGTACTACAGGTGGATTAGCGGAGCCGGAGACCCGAGGACAAAAATCCACATCGTCATGGGCAAGAGTGACCCCAACAATTCCAACGTTCACCAGCAGCAGAGTGTGGTCCTTGTCCCTGCTGATGCCCCAGGCGTGACTGTCGTCCGCCCCATGAGAGTTTTCGGGTATGATGATGCCCCCGAGGGACATTGTGAGATTATCTACGAGAACGTTCGTGTTCCTTTGAGTAACTTGGTCCTGGGGTGGGGCAAGGGCTTTGAGGTACATTGTTACAAGCATCTCGCGAGTTCAAATGACTTATGCCTCTCTAGATCATCCAAGGTCGTCTTGGGTGAGGGGATCGCTATATCTGTTAGTGATACACGCGTTTTCTGACTGTCGGTCATGTTTCTAGACCCGGGCGTATCCACCACTGCATGAGGTCAATTGGTCTCGCCCAGAGGGCGCTGGACACCATGATTCAACGAGTGACTGATCCATCTCGCAAGACTTTCGGAAAATACTTGTATCAGCATGGTACGTTTTTGATCCCACTACTCCTATTCATGAATCTCACTATGTTTCAGGCACCGTCATCTCTGATATCGCCAAGTCAAGGGCAGATATTGAAGGGGCCAGACTCTTGGTTCTGAGCGCTGCGCTGCAAATTGACAAACACCAGGCGAAGGGCGCCTTGAAAGAGATTGGAATAGCAAAGGTCCGTGAGATGCACTGAGGCACGATCTAGAGTGAGCCAACGCGAGTTTGCTAGTTTGTTGTGCCTTCAATGGCCCTTCAAGTCGTCGACCGCGCAATCCAAGCCTTTGGAGCGGAAGGGGTGTCACAGGATCAGTTTTTAGCCGAGACTTGGGCCGGCTTGCGCACTCTTCGTCTTGCTGATGTACGTATTTCCTGTCGCTGTTTCTGCAGTTGGTGCTGGCACTGAAGGAACTCGTTCAGGGACCTGATGAGGTTCATATCCAACAAATCGGCCAACGTGAGCTGAAGCGCGCCGCTGGCTTGGTTAAAAAGGGGCAAGAGCTTAGGATGAGGGAGGATGTTTTGTTGGCAAAGCATAACATCAAAGCATCTTTGTAGTATGGATTTACTGTAATAACTACCGGCCAATTTCGCTCCTGTCTGTCGCCTTTGCAATACGGGTCTCGGCAGTTTCCCACAGTTGCTCCTTCGATCACGTCCAGCACATCCGCTTCCGGCGTCCGGAATCCCATTCTTCCAAGGGCACCATGTCTTTCACTGCAATAGCTCGGCGCAAGCTATTGCATCGCTCTTCACTTGCACGCCATATTTCCTCCTCTTCCTCTTCCACCCCAGAAACCAAAACATCTCCGACCCAGCTGTCACCCGAGAAAATGCGGGCCCTCGTCTCACTCTACCACCAATCCAAGGATTTCATCTCTCCGAACAACTTATCCGACAGGATCGATGAAGTCTTCGCGAAAAACTTTTATGCGAACAGTTCCATGTTCGTCGGGTACAACGGCCTGGTGTCTATGATGGCGGAACGTAAGGCCGCTCCGGTCGTTGGGAACGCGCAGACCAGGGAACAGATCGTAACCAAGACGTGGTCCTTGGGACCCGCGGCGAAGAGGGAACAGATGGTCATTGACGCGTTGTATGGTGTTGATGAGGGTATGCCAGGACTGGAAACTCTGTTGGACGAGGAGGGAAGGGTACGCGAGGCTGCTAAGGAGGACAAGGCTGTGGAAGGTCTGTCATGAACTGGTAGGTATGTATATTTCTGATAATCATTTCCGACTGTTCCGCCGACTAACCCCCACTGCAGATATAATACAGTATACTTTATTTGAGAAATCTAGTTCTCTCACACTTTACCCTGATGTTGATCGAATATGAGAGACACCACCCTTGGCGTTTGCCTAGTATGCTGTCTAAACGCTTGGCGTTCAAGTTGGCTCGAACCCTCAGCGGGCTAATCAACCATCGGGATGAGGAAGCCCTGGCCTCCGAGGACACCAGAAAACAATGATTGGCTGTCGGGGAGGGTACGAAGGATGTGGGTACTTGGGTAATCCCCGGTCTCATCACGGAATTGCTGTGCGCGGGCACTCAAGGCATAAGGAACCCGTGGACAACGACTCGCCGATGGAACCAGTTGTGTCCAGACTTGGCCGCTGGGAGCACACTGGTAGGTCGCCTATATACCACGAAGATGTGTGCCGCTGTCAGATATGCACCGCCCCGAGCCTCACGTCCTGGGCAGACCTCCATAACGCGTGTTGCCGTCTCAATTAACCTATGTACTTCAGATCTTAGGGCTGTACTGGACAATGGAGCGCATACAATCTACGCCGCACTGATTCAGACGCCCTTGCGGTGGTGGCTATGCGTTTGAATGGCACCCTAACGTTGACACTTTATCACCATACAATTCTTCCAAAAGAGTGGATGAAAAACTGGAATCCAGATATGCTAGAAGTAATCCCTGTGTCCAATATCCGAGCTAGTGACCACATGCCCCGGGAAATCTGTTATCGATCCCAGTCCACAGCCAAAGGTCCTGCCTTGGCAACGTATTTATATCATGGAACCCACCGCTGACGATCCAAAACCTTCCATCCCTCACTTGGGACTATCGGTACCCCACCATGGCCTTCAAGATATCGCCGGGGTGGAAAATATACAAAGGGTGGGTTCCTATACCGTTCCCATTCAAACTTGGAGCCAACCCATCTTAGGCAAATGGGTCATCTTGGTCATGGAGATGCATTGTGGTTCGTTGTTCGGTTTTTCCTTGGGTACCCCGTTTGAATGCGTACGACCGCTAGGGAGCCTGCCCCAATACATAGCTTCACACGTATCCGACTAGGGGATGTGGGGTATGTCCGCAGAGGCCGCTTCCACCTGCTATTTTCTGCCGGTCGGCCATTGGGCCAGAGACAATTAGGCATAGACGTGCCCCTCACGTTCAAGCCATTAAACGTTGGACCCGTCGTCTACAGCCAGCCTCGGCTGCCCGGCTGTCTCTCCACCAGCTCCGTTCGAGAAACTGGAGCCGGTTTCGGAGCCTCGGTATGCCCTGCTCCGTACGTTCGCTCTATTACTTCCATTTCCCTAGCATCTAAGACGCGCGTTCCAGGATGTTGGAACCTGGCATCAACCTCTCGTTCGAACTAACGGAAAAGCAAGGCGCCGCCCTCGTGACTAAGCATCACACATACAGGGAGGACGTTGAGCTAGAGTCCATCTTCGAGGCATACACAAAACGCCATTATGACTCTTGGGTTGCGTTTGCCCGCGAGGTCGGACATGGGAATGACATCAGCCCAGTCCTTGTCACCGGTGTTGACATGACCCGGGATTTTGCGATGATGGCTTATTCAAACAATGGCCTCAGCCTGACGTCCGAGTTCACGACATCGGTTCCCATGGTCGGCTCTGCCTCTGCTTCCGTTTGGGGGAAATGGCGCACAGAAGGGTTGGTACACACCAACTGTGGTCCCCAGCTGTGCTGTCCTCCCTCGTCGACACAGATCACGGACATAACACCCTCTGGCGACCGTGGCATCGATAGTGTCCCGGATGAGTATAATCAATGCGTCTTCGTCCGGTACTTTACCATGCGTAAGAGGGCGTTGGTTTTCCCCATGGTTATGAGAGCCTCTGCGGGCCCGCACGACCTTGGTCCAGGAAGCCGTGACGATGAAGAGTCATCGGTGGAGGCGCAATCGGATTCAGACTCAGGCTCAGACTCAGACTCAGACTCAGGAAATCTGTCAAGTTTATGGGACGACAACAGTGATGACGACAGGAGCTCAGTCACTAGTATCGACTCCGAGTCTGATATTGTTGTTCACAATGCAACTGTTGTGTGTTCTTTCTCATACCTTCCCGCCCACTCTCGCCTATTCTGATCGACCCTCTATAGGACGAAAAAGATGATTTTGATATCGTCGCGGAATATATTTTCCGGGTAAGTTGGTAATAGAATGCTCGGAAAGATCGCAGCGTCTCTAATCATTCCGTGATAGAATTCCGATGCAGAATCCGTGCTCATCCATCATCAAAACATCACCCTACTTCGTGAATTGGAACGCACCAACACAGGAAATACCAGTCGTGACACCACAGACCTGTCTGTCCTACTGTCCGAGGAGCGGCCACCCATCATAGTGGACGGAAGTGGAGGTTTGTCTTTTACTATCGGCGGGTTACCCAGGATCTCACACTCTGGTTAGTGGGAACGATCGGATGCCAGACAGATCCTTCAGCAACAATACGGCCAGAAACCCCGCTTGACGTTACCCCACCCACTTCATTGCTTATCCCCAACAGAACCGAACAGGGGGTTATGGGAAATCTGGGTACTCGTAAGCTCGAGTCGCTCGCTGGCATAGAATACCCTCGGGGCTCCCGCCGCCGCCAGCGAGCCACTACCGATGCTGATGCCGATAATCCCACATGTATTCGAGAATCTATTAAGCGATGGAGAGATCTAGTTCAAACACCGCGCACCGCGAGTAGTGGCTCTACCAGCAGCCCTGCCCAACAGGGTGAGGTGAGTAGCGGTTAATGTTGGTACCCAGCATATCACCTCACATAACTTTTATTTTCGTTTCGGAAGGGGCCGGCCTTGATCAGCCTCAGGGGCACTGAGGATACCACAGTCAACCGACTGAAAAAACCAGACTTGCAGACCACCCCGGCTGCCCACTTCGGTACCAGCAGTTATGAAGATATTTTGGGAGACATGGAAGATTTGTTTGTGGTAGTTTTCGAGCCCCCTCGACGCCGCGACAGTGTTCTGGTGAGTTGTGACAAACATCGGCATGACCTACACCGGTACGATAACACCACATCCAGAGGCTCTACAAAGAAGCGTGGCTAGATTGCCAGCCCACTGAACCACCAGATCGTAACGCGCAGTTCTGGGCCAACGTCTTCACGATGGAGATTGCTTCGGATACATCTCTCACAGAAGTTCAGTCACTCCTAAGCTGTCGATCAAAGATAGACGCCGCTATGCGCCTTCGGAAAGACGATGCCAAAATGTTTATCAACATTCTCGACCAGGTAAGTGGATTAGCATGTGCCAGCGCCATGCCTCGGTAGTTAACGGCCCTAAACACAGGTTCTTGCGAGCGCACGCCTTGATGGGGGTCGCCGGAAGCGGGGTTTGCGGCTTCTTTACAAGATCTGCAATGCTAACAGCATCCTACCTGCCCCGTGCATTCCACAGCAGGAGCTCTCAAACTTGGAGGGGGACCGTTGCCACGGGGGATTTGCAGAAGCGAGCAACAAGGGACGTCCTGTGGCCATTAGACGCCCCAGGATAAACGGAGGGGATCGCGACAGTATTCTCAGGGTACCATTCACCAACCTTGTGCGTTGTTTATACCATTGCTCAGCTCTCACACAGCGGTTATGTCGGGGTTGGAAGCACCTGTCCCATCCAAATATCTTACCTCTGTTAGGGGTTCCTGTGTCCGCGGATCCATATCGGTCCCCCATTCTCAGTGACCGGAAGTCCAACGGGAATATCATGGAATATATAGGATCCTGCCCTCGATTAGTGAGCTCACTCGCTGTTTTCCTATAATCTTCTTCTTATTCGTTAAATAATAACTCTCAGCTCTCTGCGGTCATATCTGGTCTAGCCTACCTTCATGGGTTCGGGCCCACCCACAGCTGTTTCACAGAGGCAGGTCCAACGTTGACGCGGCTTTCATCTCACTGACGAGTGATACAGGTAAACATCATTATTGACGACACGCGCACCGCTCGGGTTACAGATTTTGGCATCACGACCTTGGCTGACCTAAGCACGGTTGTCTTATCCGAACCCGGTTACACCTCTGGAGGGATTATTCGTCGGATGGGCCCAGAACTGCTGGATCCGCAGCCCCCCTACTCATCAGACTGTCACGCGCTTTGTATGACGGTGTACGAGGTGAGTTCAACATGCTCGTCATGATAGTCACACCCACTTACCCGTCCCAGGTTCTGACTGCCAGTGGTCCCCGATCATCCCACCATATGCCCAGCTTGATATCCGCGCTCGCTGTATTGGGAGATGAGGGTCCAGAAGAACCCTTTGATGCTGGATCTTTAGGGTTCTCCGACACGCTTTGGGAATTGGTGCAGTCGTGCTGGAGCGAGTCGAACCGACCAACCGTCCAACGGTTACTTGACCGTCTCTCTTTCCTCCACGTAATGATGGACAACCTTGACCCGGGTCGATACCTGGTGGATCACCCGAGTTTCAGCAGGTTTGAACTTGTAAATACGATGTTCACTATACCGGTCGCAGATACTTGGCTGACACTTCTCTTCCCTAGCTCTTGGCAATCGCACGCGGAGTGGAGTATACGCAGGTAGACGTCACTGATGATAACATCAAGACGGTAATTCATTTCCCTTCATGCACTGCCACACTGTGCTCACCCTCCTCTAGATGAACACGCCAAACGACAACGACGGTATCGTTCGAGCTCAAGGCGATCTGGGATCGGCTTCCGTTCCCCCACCCCCCACCGGCCCAGCACCCGTCCCAGGTAGCACAGGAAGGCTCCGAGGTTACATCCTGGATTGTCGTCTGGTTGCTGTGCGTCTATTCTTATCCCCACCACTCCCCATACTTCCCGTTTCTGACTCAATTTCAACCCTAGTACGAACCCCTCACCCAACCCGCCCTGCTTCGCCATGAGATTGTTCCCTCTCCTGTCTCTCAGAAAACCATCGCTTCCGCTCGCTACAATGTCGCTGGAACTTTGTCCAAAAACAGTAGTTATGCTGTCGTTGGTTCCCGCCCACTCCACCCCCCAAAGCAGGCCATCACCTACGCCAGACCCAAGGTTCCCGACTGGGACAACCTCCTCACCGTCATACGGGCCTACGTGTGAGTCCATCACTTCCTCCCCTTTTTGTTCAATTTATTTCTGACTCTTCCCTCTGTTGTGTAGTGAAGTACGTGACGGAGTCTTTTCGTGCAAGAGCGGCCACTGACCCTTTCGCAGAAACCACGCACGACCGTCGGATGGAAGGGTCTCATCAATGACCCAGATCTCGACGGAAC
>Ga0307517_10002711_pt1 | contig 28269 bp, 17 predicted proteins | sample 23_EM_MG_FD_194515 | JGI IMG/M metagenome (GOLD analysis project Ga0307517, IMG submission 194515) | Populus trichocarpa ectomycorrhiza microbial communities from riparian zone in the Pacific Northwest, United States - 23_EM | ecosystem: Host-associated > Plants > Roots > Unclassified | place... | reverse complement strand
CACGTAAACATTAAAAAAACACTCGAGAATCATTCAACTAGTTTTATAATTAAAAAAAAAAAGAGTTTTCAAAGTGCACGGTAACCGGATCTTCTCAGCAGAGAACCTGTGCTCAACTAATCCCAATGGTCCAGGCTGCTTCTGCTAATCACCATTTCCATCTCTTGTTAGAACTGTGTGTGTGTGTATATTCTATGTTCTGAAACTAGTTTTTATACAAAATTAAGCCCTGTAGTCCATGATCCAAAGAAATTTAATGCTAGTGAGATTCGAATTTGAAATTTCCTTTTTTTTTTGTGTGTGTGTATGTATATATTGTATGTATTTATTAGTATAAATGTAATTTTTTTTAATTTTTTAGGTTATTAATGCATTTTAATTTGGTTTCGGTTTGGATTTTAGATATAGTAGTATCTAAAATTGACTTTTTACCTTAAACTCGAGTAGGCCAAAAAATTTATTACCCATTCAGGTTCGGGGAAAATTATCATCTTCAATTTTGAGTTCATGTTCTTTTATTAATTTTATAAATGTAATATATTTACATCTAAATGTTCGATAAATGAGATTTTATGAAAAAAAAAATGTTTTTTAGCTATCTCTATTTTTTATTTAGTTTATAGTTTTTTTATATATTTAGAGGGAATTATTTTTTTAATTTTTATGTTCGGTATTATTAGGTTTTTTTTGTTTTTTATTTTATTTTTCTTATTTAATATTATTAGAGTTTTCTAGTTTTAGTACATAAAAGAATGTAATAACCTTTTTGCAAACAAAACTTAAATTAATAAAAAACATTAAGTATTTTAAAAGTTTTCGTGTTCTTAATTTTAAAAAATCTTGACTTGTAACAAACTTTATGGACTTCTAAGGTTTTAACCTGTAATAAAGACCATTAATCTTTGAATATTTTAACTTATAATCTTACAGTTTTACTTGTATAGATATCCTGGGATTTTATATTTACATGGCTACAAAACAAGGCCTCGAGTTTGAAAATCATGCGTGTTATTAGGGACATAATAGTTTATTATCATCGGCGACAATTCGTTTGAGTCGACTCATAGCTTAGAGTTATTATTGCGGTGAGTATTAATATTAATAATAAAAATAACTTAAAGTCATGAGATAAAAAATATTATTTTAATATATTCAGAAATAAAAAAAAACTTTAAAAAATAACATATTCTCAACAAAAAAGCAAGAGATTATCAAAAAGCAAGAGACCATATGTCTATTGGAGAGTGAGGTGCCTGTGTTTGTTTTGCCATTACAAAAGGAAAAAAAAAAAAAAACACTTGTGTTGTCTGTTTTTGAGTTTCTTACTGTTGAATTTCCTCAGCTCTAAAGGAATGCCTTGTAAAATTTAGTGAAAACTCATGGTTTCTGCTTACAAAAATAAATGGTTATAGGGCTGATATTTGAACGCCTCGGAAGAACAGAGAAGACAAGAAGCTTGGAGAGATGTTACTTTTTTTTAAAAAAAAAATTAGCTTAGAAATGTATTAAGATAATATATTTTTTATTTTTTAAAAATTATTTTTAATAAAAATATATCAAAATAATTTAAAAATATAATAATAATAATAATAATAAATTTTTTAAAAAATCAATTTTTAAAAAAAACACCTCTCACACTGTCACACATACTATACCGGAAGGATAGGCCTCGAGAGCGTTAATGATAAAATCCACCGCCAACTGGATTTTGTGGCTAGAGGACCGACACGGCCCGTTCGCGTAGAATGAAATCTGTGTTTCTTGTCTCGACGTCGTATGTTGTAAGCCCACGGTGTATTTATAACGGTACAGTTCAATAGAATAAGCTGTTGGGGTCATTTGAGGGTGCTCCATTGGTGAATGGTTGAAGAGGGTTAAAGGGCCTGTTCATGACGGGCTTAAGAAGCCCTTCTTGTGTATGAAGGCCCATCATCCTTCATCCTGGCATTTTGAGAATTTTCCTTTTTATTTCCCAGGTTGAGTGGCTTTTTTTTTCTTCTTTCCAATAAATAAATAATAAGGTTCTATCCATAAGATATTTTTGAGGCGAGGTTAGAGGATCAAATCATAGATTCAGGCCCAGAATTATTATATATACGAGCCTGCAAAAACACAAACTTAGCTGTCAAATATTTGTCATAATACAGACAAAATCATAATAATGTGTTAATATTTAAATTAATGTCACTGTCGGTGACTAAACCATATATTTAGTTAACGTAAGAGACATGTCTGATGGTTGGGAGTTTCTTTGGTATTCTTATATGATATTACGCTCTGAATGTTGTATTGAAAGACAAAAACAGAGTTTGATAATTGATTATTTATGTGCTTAAAAATATTTAAAATAGTACCTGATTAAATTATATGACCAACAAAAACCCTGCCATGTTAAGAATATTACAACATAGATATTTTATTTATATTAAAAGATTTATAACATCTTGGTCTTCCTGTAACATGAGTGCATGCATGTATGAGTATTTTTTGTTAGAGTAGTTATTAATTTCAAGAATCTAAAAAAGAAAGTCAAATACTATAATAACAAACTAATCTTCTTAACATAGGTATGGTTTGTTTTTTCATTTCAAATGTTATTGAAAAAATTTAAATTTTTTTATTTTTTTTTTCAAATTAATATTTTTTTATATTTTTAGATCATTTTGATGTGCTCATATAAAAAAAATTAAAATTAAAAAAATATTATTTTAATATATTTATGAGTTTTGAAAAACAACCACAACCACACTCCAACCATTATTATAATCAATGATATTGAGAGAAAAAAGCTTTGAATTAAGTCATGTAAAATACTTGCATATTTGATATTCATGTAATTTGTTAAAACAAATAATGAAGAAATTTAGCATTTTAAATAGAAAAAAAATATCATCGCAACAAAAAGCTCTGTTTTTGGTAAAAGGCAGGGGACACTATACTTTGTTCTGGAAGCAATCAATTTTTTTTTTTGAATGACAACTACTTGTTTCCTAAGCAAATCGGATGCTGATCAGAGCAAAACGGGTGTTGACTAAACATTTTATTTTTTTAAAGTAGCAGTCGTGCATGAAAAGCATAGCACAACCGACACACGCACCAGATTGCTGTTCCCTCCTTTAGCTTTCCGAGTTCATACCTTGAGATCGAGAATATGTTTCTCCTAAATGCATCAAAATAAGAGGGCCTCAGTATTATGAGTTTCAAACCTTAAACATCAATGTTTTGGGAATTTTCCAGATTGGTGTCTTCGCAATGCTGCAGATCAAATCAAATCAAATCATGTTTATAAAGCAATAAAAGAAATTTGATCACTGATTTAAATAATGATTAACTCGAGAGGGTAAACAGAGTGCAAACAGAGACGCACTGTAACATAAACAAACGCGAGATAATGGGTAAATCACCACCAGTAAGCACGAAACTGCAGTTAATTAATTGCATGGGTTCATCCAAATCGTCAAGCAATGCCCACTATCAGGGGCGGAGGTATGTCAAGGGCTAGGGTGGGTTTTAGCCCAGGTTAAGATTTTATCAATATTTTTTGACTAGTTTTATGTAAAACAATTTTGTAATTCTCGATTGAATTATCCAAAAATTCTGAAAATTTGCGTGAAGCCTTCTAATATGATGCTTTAGCTCGGGTTAAAATTTCAGAATTTTTTTGAGAAATTCAGAAATTTGATGAAAAATCACAATTTGACCAGTTTTACGTTATTGGACGTAATTTTCAATCCGACTATCAGATTGAGCTGAAATTTTATGAGGGATCTTAAAATATATTGAATAAAATCTATTTAAAATTTTAGGATGAACGGAGTTTGGTAGTGCTAACAAAAAAAAACCGTCAAATAAAAGCAAAATGACTCATTAAGAGTAAAATGGTTATTTACTATTAAAAAATAAAACAAATCAGTTCTTCTTTTCTTTTATATGTTGCCTACTAGGTGGAAGCAGAATAGGAAAAGAAAGAAAAGAAAAGGTTAGAGAGCAAGAAAAAAAAAAGTGAGAGAATAACTTTGTAAACTTACAAAGTCCAACTTATAAAACACTAATATAAGAAAGAATCAAGTGAAGGAAGGAGGAATTGAGAGAGGGAAAAAATTTAATTATTTTATTTTCTAGTTGACATGGGATTGTTATTTTATCTCGGTTGAGGGGTCGTTACAATATCGATTCAGATTCGATTATAAATGAATTATATTCCATAAAATATCGAATGATGTAACTTTAATAGTGAATTTATTTTTACTTTCACTTCAATTTTATGTACTTTTAAATTTATTTTTTAATATTTTAGGTAGTGTATTTGAATTAAAATTTTGTTGTTAACTTTAAAAATTTATATATATAAATTAATAATTAAATTTAAAAAATATTTATATGTTTATTTAATAGTCCAGTGCAGGAAAAATTCCTGGCCTTGCCCACTATCATGTAGAATTTGCATCGTACGCGACGATCCTCCAAGTAGAAACTTTATGCGAATATTGAAAAAAAAAAGATTGGTGACAATGAAAAGATGGAAAAGCAACAGCGATTTGCATGCAAGCACAGGCGGCGGCTAGAATAGAAGATATTGGGGAGTTTTAGTGGCTGGAAAAAATTTGACGAATTGTTTTTTCTTGACATCGTCATAAATATCAATAGAGTTTCACGTGTTACTGTGGAGGGGGGGGGGGGATGGCAAACAGATTTGCAGTCCTTTGCTCGGTTGTTTGCTCCTTTCCATTTCCTGATTTTACTGCATATATTTCTCATGTCGAAACAGAAAAATGTAGAGAAATAGAAATAAAGACCCAGGAATTTCGACACGTGGACAAACAGAGTCCTGGTGGCTATAGTCCAAAGTTTTTAAACTCGGCCCCATGGCCGGCCCGGTCCAAGGACCGGGTTCCGGGTTTTGACCGGGTCACCGGGTTTTGATCGGGTCGGCCGGGTCAATTTCTATTTTAAAAAAAATTCAAAACGGCGTCTTTTTAGTTAAAAAAAAACAAAAGTCAACGGGTTGCAACCAGGTTTTTTATCGGGTTTTGCCGGGTCAACCCGCCGGGTCATGGCTTATGCAATTTTTTCATCAACCCGGCCCGGTTCCAGCCCCGGGTCGACCCGCCGGGCCGGGCCGGGTTTCACAACACTGCTATAGTCCCCTCTTTCCTTTCTCTTTATCCCTTACCGACAAAAATAACGCAACAAGGCTGTGGTAGTAACCTCATTCCAAACAGTGTTTTATTAAAATTTATTTATATTAATATAAAAAATAATTTTTAAAAATAAAAAAAATATTGTTTTAATATTGAAATGACAGCCTTAACAACCCTTTCTCGAAGCCATTCTTGCATAATGACGAGGTAAGAAGCTATTGGATGAGATCAAATGCAACACTTAAACGAAGCCTTGACATTTTTGATTGCTGGGGCAGCACAAGTAATCATTTGACATAATTGATCAAGGGTCGCATGTGAAGCACCTTGACAGCCAAAAAGCAAACTACTATAAACAAGATATTTGTTCGAGCCAGGCCGAAAACGTTAGCAACATCAATGGGCCCCGGTGGGCCATGTCAGCCGACCTCGGACACTTGAACCTCCCTGGTCCAAACATCGATCAATCACTTACGTGTCCTTCGCACCAAAAGCGCTTTCTACTAATAATTATAACCCCATTTTAGCTGTATCTTTTATTTATTTATACGGTAATTCCTGTTATTGCAAACCCGCCCGACCACACTCTCTCCAAAATCCTCGTTCAAATATAACCATATATCAACTACTTACCCTCGTCTTAAGCCATGATTTACTGAAATAGACCCTCCCCCAATTATCCGCTTCTATCCTGATCCGTTCCGCACGTAAGTTGCTCAACACCGATAAGGGTAGTTTCGTAATTATATCTATCAACAGAAACCGCCATTTTCCACTCTCCCTTTCGCCTCTTCAATCAACCTTACAGGAGCTAAAAATACAGTTTTGGAGAAAGAAGAGAAGGGAAAGCAAAACTAAACACACAACGCATAAGAGCGGGCTCGAGCGCGCGGTATTGCGTCCGCTTACCATTTCTACAAAATAAACAGCCACCATGTCAGTCGCTAACCCAGAGCCACATCGAGCCAGCAGGTCTCGACAAACGAACCGACCCCCGTCAACTCGACACCAACAACAACAATCAAGTAGAGTCCCGTTACGCCAACTCCTCCGGGTGACATCAATCGCTGGTGGGATACAATTCGGCTGGGCGTTACAGCTCTCTCTCTTAACACCCTACGTGCAGGAGCTAGGAATCCCTCACAAATGGGCCAGTATAATCTGGTTGTGCGGCCCATTATCGGGATTGTTTGTGCAACCTCTTGTTGGCGTCATGAGCGATCGGTGCACCAGCCGGTTTGGAAGACGCAGACCGTTTATTGTTGCGGGTTCGCTTTTGATTGCGATATCGGTTTTGATTATCGGTCATTCCGCTGACATTGGGTGGTGGTTAGGCGATAGAGGAGGTGTTAGACCAAGAGCAATTGGCGCTTTTGTGTTTGGGTTTTGGATTCTCGATGTTGCTAATAATATGACCCAGGGTCCTTGTCGTGCTCTTCTCGCTGATCTTACTGGTAACTATTATAATTCATTTTAAAGCTGTTCATTGCTTTGATTTGATTTTATGCGAATTAGATTAATTTAGTTGAAATGAGATCAAACCCTAATTGAGAATATGATTTTGCTACGATTCCTTTTCGTTTTCGTTTTCCTTGAACTTTTTATGTGGTGGTGTGAGATGTCCTATCTGACTTACGTTTGGCATCTTATTTTTATTTATTTTTTAAATGATTAATCATTAGAGGGGTTTTTGATGATTTTTAATTATTTAAGTTTTCATTATTGGTGCTGCTTTATCTTTTTAAGATTCCGTTGTTGTCTGACGAGTGCTAAACGGAACTACTTTTGATCATTTTACGGACGATAATGTCCATGGCACATGATTTCGGATTGCTACACGGCGTTTAGAATTTTTGGTGGGGTCAGATCGGTTGGCGGGGCCGGACTGGTTGGTGAGCAATTGGAGTCTCTGTTGTGGTGGGTATTGGCCAATGTGGGTTTGGCCTAGTATGTATGGTTGATTGTGTTGATCGTCTAATAGCATGATTAAAGATGTATCAATTCTAGGTGGGATCCGCATACTCCATGTTGTGTGATCTGAGTTTGCTTCTTTGTTTCTGTCTTGTCTTCTTCTTCTTCTTCTTCTTCTTTATTTTTCCTTCCATTTAAATAGATATGGAGATGGGGGCAACTAAAAGCAGTTTATAAAATATTCACTTTCTCCATGTCGACCGGGGAAATTGGACAGTTGAATCTCATTCTGATTAAAAAACTATTTTCTTGAGTATAATTCCTTAAATAGTAGGTTTCCGTAATTAGTATGGAATTTCAAATGAAACAATTTTACAATTTGAAAGTCATATTGGACGTGGTTCAGGCAGAGGAGCTTTCATAATTAAATCTTCTTCGAGATTAGCAACAGTAACAAGTGTTCATTTTGCATTTTGAAGTCATTTTCTGGAATTTGGGATTTGTGGACAAATGCTGTACGACGCACATGGGAAGATAGTGGAAGAAATGGGTGGTGAATGAGCATTTTCTATCCAGCTCATTTGTAGCTTTGAAAGATATACTTTACATGTGTGCCTGTTTGATCAATTTGCTATCTTCTGTTTTGGAACATGGGGAGCCGAAGCTTCAAGCTTACCTTAGGGGCTATTAAAGCTTCCCGAAAGGAACAGAATCTCATTGATGTACTCTTAACAGGGAGAATGGCCTGTTTCTTGTCAGTGGCTTGTTTCTTCTCAGTGAATCGAAATATATCTACTCCAATGATGCAATGTAAAGTGGGTCATAATCAATGTTTAACACCAGTGCTTTCTTTTGGTATTGCCGTGACTGTTTTGTGAAGCAGGAACTGATTAAGTACTGGATCAAACTGATTAAATGAACCTCCTCACTGCTCTACTGACTGTCAGATTTCCTTGTTGTAATGCAAAGTACCTTGCACAGCCTTTTTATAAGAAATGATTCTTATCTGCTCATGTGTTCACTGTTCCTATGTTTTACCCAAAGTTCATTCATATGGATACTGAGTATTTGTAATGGTATGCATCGCTGAATCTTTGGTATTTGAAGTTTGTCTATTGCTCCCAAACCTGTCAATTTTTATTTGTTTATTCAATGTGTTTGTCCCAAGGAGAAGTTCTTTTGCTATGTGAATTGGACTTGAGGTCATAATGTGGTTAATTCTTGGATACTACCTGGAACAAAGCCTTTATGAATTGTGCTGTGTTTGGCATGTATCTCTGACAACAATAGTCAAAAAAAGGTTTAATGCCATGATCGTGTAAGGCAGAGGGATCTATATACTGGGTTGCAGCAGTGTTTAATCCTTCTGCTATTTTTCTCTGAGGCTCAAAACACTACTATTTATTTAATTAAACAAAAATACCTTCAACAACAAGGAGTGGAGAGAGTTACGAATTGCTGGTGTTATTTTTGTGGTTCTCAACTGAAAACCTAGCAAGGATATGGGCAATCATCTTCTTATATGTTTTCCCTAAGAAAAGAGATGTCCTATAGATAATATGACTACGTGCATGCGTCATGCTTCTTTCTTCTGGCAAAGCACAAGATCCATATGCTTGTACATGCTATGTATAAAAAGATCAAACAAGGAAAAATACGCAGCAATTTGATTTTTGTCTGTTGGTGATTTGGCATTGTAGGAAAAGATCATCGAAGAACTAGAGTCGCAAATGCTTATTTCTCACTTTTCATGGCTATTGGTAATATTCTTGGTTTTGCCACTGGATCATATAATGGGTGGTACAAGGTTTTTCCTTTTACTGTTACTTCTGCATGCAATATTGACTGTGCGAATCTCAAGTCTGCCTTTTATCTCGATGTTGTTTTCATGGCAATTACTGCCTGCATAAGCATCTCAGCAGCTCAAGAATCACCTCTAGATTTGCCGGCCAGATCTATGCTTGCTGATGAGGAAATGCCAGGCCAGTCAAACTCTGAACAAGAGGCTTTCCTCTGGGAGCTATTTGGGACTTTTAGATGTTTCCCATCAACTGTATGGATAATATTGCTTGTTACTGCTCTGAATTGGATTGGTTGGTTTCCATTTCTGCTCTTTGACACTGACTGGATGGGTCGAGAAATTTATGGTGGCAAGCCAAATGAAGGACAGAATTATAACACTGGAGTCAGAATGGGTGCATTTGGTCTGATGTTCAATTCAGTAATTCTTGGAGTGACATCTGTGCTCATGGAGAAGCTCTGCAGCAAGTGGGGAGCAGGTTTCTTATGGGGCCTTTCGAACATCTTAATGGCTCTCTGCTTTCTTTCAATGCTTGTACTCTCCTATGTGGCAAGCCATATTGGCTACATGGGACATAATCTACCACCAGATAGCATTGTGGTAATTGCACTAGTGATTTTTGCAGTGCTTGGCATGCCATTGGCGGTAAGTTGCAAAACTCCTAATAAAGGATCTTTAGATTTTCTGCTAAATATTCTAGTCAAATGTTTTGTCAGCAGTCAAGAATAAAGTAAACAATAGCATTTTTCTATGGGTTCTGCGTCCTCTGTATGTTGTGGGTTCTGCTTGCTGAGGGTAACTCCCTCCATGTAGTTCATATCAAGTTGTTGATTTTTTAGGTTGAAAGGCTAAAGTACGAACTTTCTTCTTATATGACACCTGAAACATGTGATTTATGATGATAGTCCTTTTATTATTAATGTTTTTACTATTATGATGGGAGTCATAAAAGAGAAGGAACAAAAGAAAAGAAGGGAATTGAGAATTACTGTTTACATTTACATTTATTGAAGTTCTATGCCAGAATAGGGCCAATGTGCTGGGAATTGACCATACTCTATTGATAAGGAAATATAGATTTGTTTGCTGTGCTTGCTTCCTGATCGAAGTATTCTTCTGTGGCTTATTCCAGAAGAAAATTGATGTCATTATATTTGATTGCAGATCACTTACAGTGTTCCATATGCTATGGTTTCCTCACGTATTGAATCCTTGGGACTTGGACAAGGTGGGCACTACTCCTTTGTGCCTGTATTTACAAAATTATGTTTTGGTGATATGGCCAAGTAATCACTTCAATCGATAATTGGTTCTTACAGGGTTGTCAATGGGTGTTCTCAATCTGGCAATTGTGCTTCCACAGGTTTCTCTTTCCTCTCACTTATTTAGTCTCTTGTCTTCCTGCCTGCTGAAAATAGGAAAAATAGTAAAGAAAGTTTTTCTTCTTCCTTTAAAAAAAATAAAATTGCCGTTGAAGAAAATAATCTGTAAATTTTGTTTCTGACCCTGAATGTGATGCTGACTTGTTCACTGTTATGCCTTTTGATGGCAGTCAAAATACACCAATAACAACTAATTAGAAAGAAATTAAATCACCTTTAGTTACTTTCACCTGAAGACACAAACTAAATATAATCTTCTAAAGACATAAACTAAGTTCTTCCTGCTGGAGTATGTTCCTCATATAATAATAGGTCCTGCTGCTGCGATTTCCATGTACTTGTCAGACCCCAGTGATACTTAGAACCATGCAGAGTCTCCTTCTGCCTTCTGACTAATGATTCCTCAATTTTTGTTTTATTTTATAATTTGCCTCTTGTTTTGACCACATGAACGAGTTCAGTAATTTATACACATGATAATCAGATTAAGTCATGAAAAAATGGAGCGAAAGGTGACTTCATGAAATACCCTTGACTTCAGCTTCGTTGTTAGTTATAGATCTTAGAATTTGGCAGTTTGGTAAATATGGCAGCAGCCCTGAAAATTCATTCTCTTTGGCTTCTATTAGTAGTAAATCTGATTATTATGTGCTGTTTAACCTACATCTAACAATGTGATGAAGGAAATATAAATCCGAATTAACTCCCAAATCCTCTTAATGAAACACAATTTTAGCTAATTGCTTGAGATATCCCAATAAATTACTTTCTGGTTAGACTCTACTGCATTGTTTTGTATTGTTTTGCATGCATGCATTCCTTCCCCACTTTCCCTTCTGTTACTTTCTTTGAAATTTTCTTCTTGTAGATAAAAATCAAAACTGACTCCCAAATCCTCGTATTGAAACACAATGTTAGCTAATTGCTTGACATATCCAATAAATTACTTTCTGCTTAGACTTTAATATAATATTTTATATTGATTTGCATGCAATCCTGACTAACGATTACAGTTTTTCCACTTTTTCCACGATGGGATGAAAACATTGTTAACTTTCATAAACGAAAATATAAAGAAAGTGAATTTATTTTTTAATTTCCAAATCACGAGACGAAGTTATTATCAACTTTTCTTCATTGAAAATTGACAAAATGCTGGTAGGTTTGCAATCTCTTAAGAAAAATTTGAAAATTCTTTTAATTGAAGAATAAAATTAGGTTGAATGATTTTTATTTATATTACTAAGGGATATTTATACAAGATACATATCAATCATTTAGGTAAGTCAACTATATAATTGAATAGGCTACAATCTAGGAGCTAAAAGTTAGGCTACAAATTAGCTAATTAATTGACAAGAATCAGCTAGCTAATTGGCATTTGTATACAAATAATATACATTAACCCTCCCTTGGATCACACATGCCTAACTTGGATAGCGACATATGGAAGTGATCGGTAGTAATAACATGAGTCAATATATCAGTCGGTTGATCTGCACTTTTAATACAAGGAATTTCAACCACACCAAAGTCTAGATTGTCTTTGATGTAGTTCTTAATAACTTGGTCCGATTATGCTGAATCGGATTGTTGGCAATCATAATAACTGCTGTGTTGTCACAAAAGAGCAGTGCCTGTTTTTTTGGAACATGCCCAAGTTCACTCAAGAGAATTTTGAGCCAACTAAGCAACATGACTGTATCATCAACTCTTCAACGTGAAAAATTTCCATAAGCTCTATAATCACATGGAGGGTATGGTGCTCTATAATTGAACTAGATAGTGATACCACATTCTATTTTTTTCTCCTTCAAGTTACTAAGTTACCTTAAACAAATGACACATACCTTGATGTAGATTTTCTATCTAATTTGGATTTAGCAAAATTAGAATCAATACATTCCACGATATCCAATATTCAGGTGGTTATGTTGGGAGAACATAACATCTTTACTTAGAGGATTTCAAGTAAGCCAAGATTCATTGTATTCATGTGTCGGTTACTTGGATTATGCATGAATTGGTTGTGGCTCACAACACCAATTGAATGTAACATGTCTACCAACCTTTGATACCTCTTTTTACTTGTTAGAACCTGATCTGATAAAAGCAAGACCATGATTCATCTCAATAGGATTTACCAATTTTGGTTAGGAGACCAGATATGTATTTTTTTTAAGAGAGAAAAAGTCCTTGCTTGGATTGAAATACTCCAATGCTCAACAAATATTTTAAAGTACCCATGTCCTTCATCTTAAAATCCTTGGCCAAGTAGTTTTGAAGCTTCTCTATTTCACTTATGTTGTTGTGTACATGTCATCAACATAAACAATAAGCAATAAAATACTATCACCTTTCATTTTATAGAACATTGTATGATCTAACAAAGCTTGCTTAAAACCATACTTATTCATTGATTGACTCAACTGGCCAAATCAAAAGCTTGACGATTGTTTCAGTCCATACAGTGCCTTTTTCAACTTGCATGCTTTACAAGTATACCTTTTGGAATACAATGAATCTTGGCTTACCTGAAATCGTTAAGAGAGGTACTGGAATCAAAAGGAGGTGAAGGCTTCACAATTACATTATTGTTCCTCCTTGTATGACCCTTTTGGAACAACTAAGTGGGCCTTTCATCCCTACCCTCTTCATATTTGGATACTTCTTCTTTTACAAGATCAAAGGATATCTCCTCACCAAAGCAGCTAAATCCTCCCTCTTGCTTGAATTCCACAATCTCTTTTTTGCCAATCATAAATGTCCTTCCTTATTACGAATCACCCCTAGAAGAGGGACAAAAGACACATCCTTGGAAAAATAACACTTTTTTTTCACGTAACCAAACATCTATGGATATATAGTATTTATCTTTAGGGGGTGAAAACACTTGTATCTTTTTTGGGAATTAGTGTAACTATCGAAGGGCATGAGGATCAAGCTTATCCCTATGAAGAGAGTGAATATGGTCATAATTGGCACAACCAAAAGTCTTAGGAAAAATATCGAGAGTAGAAGGAATAAAGTGAAACCTTAATAACATCCTGAAAAGGGTTTGATTGTCAATAATATTGGCTGACATCCTATTAATAAGGAAGACAATAGTCATGACAACATTAGTCTAGGAATGGTTAGAAACATGCGTAATAAAACATAATGGCAGGGCTACTTCTAGGAGATGTTGGTTCTTACATTCTACTATGCTGTTTTATTGTGGTGTGTAGGCACATGTTTGGTGGAGTATGTCATGGTTTTGAAGAAATCAACATGGGATTGATTCACAAACTCACGACCATTGTCAGAATGAAAGACCTATGAAATTGTGTGACAATCATTTTGTAAAATTAAGGAATAACATGGATAATATCACTCTTTAGATTTTATAGTAAATATACCTAGCTTATCCTAGTGAAATCATCATAAAAAAAAATGTATTTGAGACCTAAAGCAGAAAGGGTAGAAAAAGGACTCAAAACATCAAGTATAAATGTCATATAAAAGGATTTGAACTTTCATTGAAAAGGAACAAGATGATTTTAGCATAAACGCATTTCTCACATCGTAAGCTAGAAACAAAATATCACAAAATAACTTGGGAAATAAATGTTCTAAATAGGCAAATGAAGGATGACCCGACCAACAATGTCATAATAGAATTTTTTTCCTTAACATCTTCTCTACTTGAAGACATTGGCTGAACTTGCTCTAGCTTCCTCCAAGTAGTAAAGACCTCCTCTCTCCTTACCAATGCTAATCAATCTCTTTGTGAGATTGTCCTGAAACACATAATGGGTAGAATAAAATATTACAAAATAGTTAAGATGTTTGGCAATATAGCTAATGTAGAGAAGATTATTAAAAAGAGTAGGAGCAAGTAAAGCAAAGATATGAAGAGTGGGTGATAGTGAGGCATTCCCAGCTTCAATAATTAGCATAGGAGCCATTAGCAACCTGAATAGATTTGACATACGAAGACATTAGTGAATCAAATAAGGAAGAATTGCTAGTCATGTGATCAATAGCTCCTAAGTCAATAATCCATATGTTATTAGCAAAAGAAGTAATGACGCAGGAGATTTTTGGAAATATAAATACTTTCCTAGGTTATTTTTGTTTTTTCTTAATCAATTTAAGAATTTTATTTTTTTTCCTATTCAATATTATTAGGTTTTTCTATTTAAAGGTAATAATTTTTGTATTTTATTTTTCATATTTAAAATTGTTAGGATTTTCAAAAATCTCGATAGAAAAGGTTGTGTTAGCCTTTTGACAAGTAGACTTGGATGAATAAAAAATAAATATTTCGGGTGTTTCCCTATAGCTACGGTATTCTTAGTCTTTGGAGGTTTTGACTTATAACAAACTCTGTTATTTTTTGTTTTCGATTGTGTCAACAAGAGCTAAACTAGAATTACCTCTTCAAGAAGACTTGCGATACACGGGAAGCAAAAGATTGAGATGTGTCAACAACAATATGGGAGGACTTCTTGTTTTTTCTCTTAGCTTGCTTAAGCTTAAACCACAATGGATTACCATGCTTCTATCTTCCAGCAAGTATCTATTATGTGTTTGGTGCTATGTGATGAATATGTGAAGAATAAGGAGGGACTGAATGGTAACTATTCTTCTAGATGGCAAGGGCTGAAGCCTCAATATGATCTTTAGTTCTCATGATAACCAATCTTTGCACATCTCGACAAACTACGGAGTGTGCTTCTTCCGAACTGGGTAAAGGAGAGGTAGCTAGGACACAACTGCTGACTTGATCCAAATTGTGATCAAGACCTGCAACAAACATGTAAACTTAATCCTCAGTCATCTTTTTCTCTGTTTCTCCACATTGTCTTAGCAACTTTATCATTAGGCATTCGATAGTAAAGTTTCATAAAAATGGAATTTAGTTCATTATGGTATTTAGTGAGGGGTCTGCCACCCTGAAGTAATTGAAAGGTTTTCTTCATTAGTTTATAAACCTGGGAAGAGTCGGACGCATCAAGATAACTCCTCTAACAAAGTGTGACATAAGATTAGGAGTCATAGAGTTGATAAGCCATGGCTCAACTAGAACATCCTGTTTTTCCCATTCATCATAATATGGATCATTTTCAATGGGTGCAACCTTTCCCCCCATAATATTATTCTTCATCCCATCAACAATATGCATTTCCAGAATTTTAGACCAAACATGATAATTTGTACCATCCAGTTAATATGGATATGAGAAGAATGCAATAATATCTTGATTTCTGAATCTACAAAAACTCTGTCACTGTTGGACATAGTTGATTGCTCATCAAACATAGAAGACTAGGGTTGATTGAAGTGGTTGTAAGAAAAACAGCATGAAAGTGTCATTAAAAGTTGTCAAGTGTCATTAAATCTTGTCAAGAAATCAAGTTAGGTTAGCCTAAAACCCTGATACGAAATTGAAAAATGGAATTAGACTGAATTATTTTTATCCATATCATTAAGTGGTATTTATACAAGATACATATCAATCATTTAGGTAAGTCAACTATACAATTAAATGAGTTAAAATCTAAGAGCTAAAAGTTAGGTTAAAAATCAGCTAACCAATTGACAACTATATATAACTAACATATGTTAACTCTTTATGTGCCTTTTAATAAAAAAAATATTGTTTTTACATTAATGCATAATTAATTTATATCACGAAAATGAAAATATTGATACTCCACTTCTCCGCCAAAAAGTGAGTTTCTACTCGGATAATTTGTATGTTGTTGCATAAAATTATTGTTGAAAAGTGTTCTGGCCCACTTAACTCTTGTATTTTTCGGTCTGATGAAATAAGTTCTGCCCTTGTGAAGCAACATTATCCTTTCTGAATCAATTATTGCAATTAAGAACCTTGTGTACTTTTGGTTCTCTTAAAAGAAGAAGCCGTGTCCTCTATCAAATATGGAAAGCTCTCCTGAATGGTGGGCACCTTAAATCATAATTGCCAATTTCTTGCTGAAACTTTTGAGAAGATGTGAAAATTTCTCTCTTTTGCATTTTATTATTCACATGTCAGTTTTATCCCATTGGAGAATTGGCAATGTTGTAAACTAGTTTGTCACCATGATTATGATAGATAGATACATGGCCTGGCATGAACTGGTGCAATATTGCCTTTGTCATCTGTAAATTTAGCAAACTAGATAAAATAAATCAAAAGCTGGTTCAATCCATGCCAGGCGGAATTCTAGATTATATGTTTATGCTGATGCAATGTGTCAAAAATTGCGAAGAAAATTTCCAGGTGGCGGGTAGATGCTTTCAGTTAATGCGAGTACTTGTGCAGTACACAACCTTTTTTCCAGCAGATTGTACTTCCGATGATTTCTTATGCCTTTACATAGTGAATTCCCTACGATTTTTGTGATAAAAATTTTCTGCAGGAAAACATCATGTTAGGATTTTCTTATGTTGTCATTTATTTGTTAAAATCTGATGTCAAAAACAGGTGGTGGTTTCTCTGGGAAGTGGACCATGGGATCAAATATTTGGTGGTGGAAACTCCCCAGCCATTGCTATTGGAGCACTCGCTGCTTTTGCTGCTGGAATTATAGCCATCTTGGGTATTCCTCGATCAGGAGTTCAAAAGCCCATGGTCTTCTCATGAGGTATTCTTTTTTTGCCTATTTTTTGGATGTTGATAAAACTCAAAATGTTAACGGGCAGCAAAAATTTGTTGTCTACCAGTTTCCTCTGTAACATATTGCTTTCCCATAATGCAATTTAAAGGGCCTTTTTTTTGTGGCAATTTCATCTGATCAGTTGTCAGCATAGTCCATGAGGTGGATCTGAGAGAAGGTGCTCTCAATATGCATATTGCGAGTCCGAGTTTCTTTGAAACAGGAAATTTCATGGACGATTTGAATCTTTGGGTAGTTTTTAAGAATTTTTCTTAGCCAACTACAGATCTCTTCTACTTAAAAAATGCAAAAGACTCGGTGGATAGGCGTGTCTGTTTACAATACATTCAACATGTATTAGGAACGGTGGAAAACATGCATATGTAAAGCAATGGTCACACGAAATGGCAACTCACAACATGAAATTGCAACTCACAAGTAGGGAAACAGATATTATAGCTGTTAGTGAATGATGGGTGAGACAAGCCATCTAAATTTGGGGAAGAATTTCTCCAAATGAAAAAAAGTTCTCCTTTTTCCATGGGAAAGAAAGTAAAACCCTGGATTGCTCCCAATACTACTCCCTCACCAACTAAGATAAGTTGCTGCTGATTGGGATTTATTCCTGATGGAAAAATATTCATTTTCCAAAGGTTACACTGATTGGCTTTTGGTGGTCCTAGCATGATGTATTCCAATCGCATGCATTTTGTGCCTGAGTTTTCCATGTGAATGTGGTGAGTTGTGCTTGGTGGCGAACAGTTAGTATGTGAGTTGTGCTGATTGAAACCCTGATGGGGACATGTCTCTTATGCTCTGATATTTTGAAATGCTTCATTGATTTTTATGGACGATCTAGTTTGTGATAATAATTAATTATTTCTTGTCATTGGTTGTGTCTGAACCTTGGAATAAATTCTTGTGTTTATTGCAGTTATCAGTATCTATGAAAGCCTGTTTTGCTTTCAATGCCTCCATACAATGCTTTCTCATAAGGCCTTGGAATCATTTAAAAGACCTGCCTCAGGTAAAAATTGTTTGAGCTAATTACTGTTAACTAGTAAATGAAGACATGGCAGAAGACTTGGAAAAGTTTGCATGGCAGTAGTATTACTATATCATCATTGGACTTATTTGCTCTGAAATACATGAGAATAGTTTTGGAAATACTTGACCTGTGCTTCAGACACTAGAATGCGTGCATGTGCATGTTAAAAAATCTAGGCGGGCGCTTTGAGAAAAAAGTGCTGGGAGTGTAACACATCATGGGGACAATGTAGCTTACCTGTGCAAAGATCAGCAATGCATACAAAAATGGCATCCGGATAAAAACTGATTTTCATGTTGACATGTGTGGTTTTTGTTAATCAACACAAATCGCATCCAGCTAAGAACAGATTAGCATGCTGACATGGTGGTTAGAGGCAGAGATTTCTTGGTATCTCCTACCAGTGACTAATTCTGAAATTAAGCATCAACCTTTTTTCAGGAAAGAAAGAGGCAGGGTGAGGAGGATGGAATCTGTGAATTTGTTCGAGTTTCTAGAGGAGTATAATCTTTATTAAATGTCAAATCCTGGAAGGTCGTGTCGCTGTTGCCTATCCTTTTCCTCCACATTGAAACTTGCATTTGGCGTTGTATTTGGTTTTTCTTTTTTATTACTATTACTATTACTATTATAATCCCAAGAAAAAATTCTGTTTGAATTCCCACTATGACAACAACTTGGTGTAAAATGATAAATGTGAAAGGCGTTGGCATCGCCATGTGATCCTAAATAATGTCAATTTCTATGTCCACAATCCGGGGGGGGACATTTTTTTAAAACCCCACTTTAGGATTCTAAATAGGTTTTCGTTCAGATTATCACACGCTAATTTTTGTCCACTGGTACAATCTTATGACACGTTGCTCTCATCTACAGCAATTTATTGAGCTGGAGACACATGGAATCTGACATGGGTGGGTATGGATTTCAGAGAACTAATATCTTATGCAGGGAAACCGAGGGAAACTGATTCTTGAAGCAGGTCAGTCTGTGGAAAAGGCAAAAAAAGTTGAACTCTATTTGTTTGGGAGGGTGATGATGGTAGGGCTGCTGCTTCTGTTGCCTCACAGACACAGCCAAGGCTCTCTCCTACAGAGAGACAGTCTCGTTTCTGTTGTGGGAAAAGGGATACAAATTAAATGGTTGCAATTGGAGCACGTAATTGTCTCTCAATGTTCCCTTTCTTCCATCTGCCGGTTCTCTATACAGCCATCTACTGTCATCTCCATTAATCTCGTGGTCCCATTTATGACACAATATCCACCTCCACATATCGTGAAGAAGATAACCTTTTTAAAAGAAAACAAATTATATTTGTTAAAGACAGAGCAAACTATTATATCCACTGGATTTGACTTAATCCCTTGGAAGCCCCTCCCAAAACCCACCTCTTTGTTCATCGGTTAAATCCCAAGTTATCTCCACAAGCATGGCATGCTTGTGTCCCCTTAATTCCATCACATGGCTGGTGTCTCAAGCCCAGTGCCTCTCTCTCAATTCCAGCGATGTCCTCGATCATCCAACGCTGTTACCTGGACGGTGCAAGGACGATCCCTCACTCCTAAAGACAACTTGAAAATTACATGATTTTGTGGAGTTAGGAGGATCTCTACAGATCTCTTGGAAATTTGATTTTGTGGGGTTAGGATCTCTATAAATCTCTTGGTATACAGAGATTGACCGTCTATTTAACCGTCTATTTAAGAATAGATTAGAACGCTCCTGGGAGGATTAGGATCTCTTCAAAATCTGTTTCGACACAGATCTCAGCCCATCTCTTTCCCACTTTCCTAAGAGCGAAACTCCCACCACAAGTTGGTATTATTTTATTATACCTCCCCACAACGCCTTCCCTCCTCCACCGATCTCAACTCATGAGCCCAAATGAAACAAGAGAGAAGAGAGAAATCCAGAAAAGATGGGGCCTGAGGTAGAGTTTGCATTAGCGTGTCACCTCCCCACTTGGGCAAATAGCCAAGCGATGTTTTCATGTTCAAGTGTTTGCAGACAACAGAGATCATGGTCCGAGTGAATTTTACCACATGGGGTGTGCAAACTGCAACGACTGGATCATGCCATCGATGGATGCCTTAGAACATGCAAGCATTTCTCTGCCCACAGGAGAAATATACCATTATGCCCCCGTCACTTCAGAAAATAGGCGTATTTGCTCCTCCATCCAGTACCCCGTCCACTTGGCAGCGCAAGATAAAGTCCTTTATTATCCCTTTCATGTAAAGAATAAAAAACACTAAATGGATGAAGGGTTTAAAAAGAATATTATCCGCTTAAAGCAAAAAGGTCTGATCAGCAAAAACAAAGTCCACCATAACAAAAGGTAGTCCCCCATTATCACTTAGCAAACAAACATCCATGGACAAACGGGTTGTGGCGGTTAAAAACAAATTAATCCACCAATCACCACCCATTTGACCATCTTAATCACGATAAGACCTCCTAAGCCAGAGTTGTTTGCTTCCCCTAATCCTCGAAAGCGGAATTTTATTTTATTAACAACTAATTAAACCTCAACTGTGCCGTGAGAGAGGCTTTAAAAGAGTAAAGAGTCGGCCCCCACTAGCACTCAAGAATCCAGTATCGCTTTTTAACAGCATTTTCTCTTCAAAATGTTGACACGTTCCTTCCCAGCAAACAGTAGGACCCAAGCCCCTCGAGTATATATAGAGCCACAATTCTTCCAAGCAGTATTCATATTCAAACCCCCACAAAGCAAACAACAAAGCCTGCAGCACTTGGGAAGTTGTTGGACTCCCCCCCCCCCCCCCCAGCCGAGCTTGCTTGCTTGCTCATTAACATTTGCTCTTGAGGTTTTTTCTTTTTTTGTCAGAGAAATATGTGCAATCCAACCCCAGCTAAACCATCCTCATTTCTCTGTCCCAAGAAACCTCAGTTCGGTAATAAACCAAACAAAACTATGGATCCTTACACCGATGATGATCAGGAAGAACAGTTACATGGATGGCCAACTCCTTCTGAGGTAACAATAATAATCTATTTTCATTTGCTATCTAACTACATGAACATATAAGCAAAGATGTACCGATGATCTTTCAAGAAACAAGACAACAGCACACATCATTTCTCATTTCCTTTTTGTTTTTGTTTGCTTAATTTCAGGCCTTGCAAGAAATCAAAGAAATAGCGAAGATATCTGGCCCAACAGCAATGACTGGTCTTGTTCTGTATTCAAGAGCGATGATCTCCATGCTTTTTCTTGGCTATCTTGGGGAGCTTGAACTTGCTGGTGGCTCACTCTCTATAGGTTTCGCCAACATCACTGGCTACTCTGTGCTCTCTGGTTTAGCTATGGGAATGGAACCCATCTGTGGACAAGCTTATGGAGCAAAACACTGGAAGATACTTGGCTTGACTCTTCAAAGAACTGTTCTCCTCCTCCTCTCCACCTCTGTTCCAATATCCTTCATGTGGCTAAACATGAAGAGCATCCTTTTATGGTGTGGTCAAGACAAAGAAATATCTTCAGTGGCCCATACTTTCATTCTTTTTTCCATTCCTGATCTCTTCCTTCTTTCACTTCTTCACCCGCTAAGAATCTATCTCAGGACGCAAAGCATTACATTACCGATAACTTACTGTTCAGCCATCTCTGTTCTTCTCCATGTCCCTTTGAATTTCCTTCTTGTTGTCCATTTCAAAATGGGAATTGCAGGAGTGGCGATAGCCATGGTTTGGACCAATCTCAATCTCTTTCTCTCACTCGCTTCTTTCATTTACTTCTCTGGTGTATATAAAGATTCATGGGTTTCTCCGAGCATGGATTGCCTTAGAGGATGGTCATCTTTGCTAACTCTTGCTGTGCCCACTTGTGTTTCTGTTTGCCTTGAGTGGTGGTGGTATGAGTTCATGATAATGCTATGCGGACTACTTATTAACCCAAAAGCGACAGTAGCGTCAATGGGAATTCTTATCCAGACAACGTCGTTAGTCTATGTTTTTCCATCATCTCTAAGCCTTGGAGTCTCAACAAGAGTTGGAAATGAGCTAGGGGCCAACCGCCCGGCAAAAGCCCGCATTTCCATGATTGTTTCCCTCGTATGTGCGGTCGCTTTGGGCCTTATGGCCATGCTATTCACAACATTGATGAGGCATCAATGGGGCAGATTTTTCACTAATGATGCTGAAATCCTAGAGCTAACATCAATAGCATTGCCAATTGCTGGGCTTTGCGAGCTTGGAAATTGCCCCCAGACAACTGGTTGTGGGGTTTTAAGAGGGAGTGCTAGGCCTACCATTGGAGCAAATATCAATTTAGGTTCATTTTACTTGGTGGGTATGCCAGTTGCAATGTTTCTGGGGTTTGTGGCTAAAATGGGGTTTGCAGGACTCTGGCTCGGATTGCTTGCAGCTCAAGCTTCTTGTGCCTTGTTGATGCTGTATGCTCTATGCACAACAGACTGGATGGTTCAAGTAGAGAGAGCAAGATTGCTCACACAAACATCTGGAGCGTGTACTACTCCAATATTACCAATATCATCATCCAAGCTAGAAGTTATGACCACTAAGGAAGCTAACAGTAACAAGGCTAATCTTGAAGACATATTGTGCATTAATGATGATCTTGTGAAGTCAGCTTCACTTGAAACAGACCCACTGATATCCACAACACAAACCGTGCATTAATTAGACTTCCACACTTGAATTCCTCATTTTTGCCCCACTCTTCAGCAGCTTATGTGAATTTTATTTATTAGACTTCCCATTGATTTCCCACTTGTACTGTAGAACCAACTTTCTTTTCTTATCTTTCATCTCCTTTTTCTATTTTTCTTTTTTCTTCTCCATGATGTATTATTAATAACATGGTAGAATAGAGTACTACATACTTTGAAATTATTTAAGCTCTCCACATTGTCAAGTTGAGAGGAAAAGGAGAGATAGAGAGAGAGAGAGAGAGAGAGAGGAAGAAAAAAGGTTTAATCTGTCGGTTGTTTTCGAAGCGTGGAGGGGAGAGAGAGAGAGAGAGAGGATCTTGCTTAACTTTCTTGCTGTTGCCTTCCATATAAGGTAACACCCTAGGCTGCCTAAAATGGAAAAATTAGCGTAATACCCTCTAAGTTTTGTCCAAAGCACGCACACTCTATAGATGTATATATCTTAATTCAAGTCCTTATGTAGAACTCTCTCTCTCTCTCTCTCTCTCTCTCTCTCTCTCTCTCTCTCTCTATATATATATATATATATATATATATATATATATATATGAACATATTCCACCTTTCTTATCATCAATATTTCATAATCAATTCAAGTGTGGAATAATTAATATTCGGTGGTGTAATCTTTTTCATTTTAGTTTCTAACAACCTTCCCCTTAATTTAATTAGATACAAAAAATTACAGATGCCGCAGAATTTTACCTTTCCTTTTCAGAAGAAGATGTCACGTGGTTGATGGGTTCATCGATAAGGGCTGTACTTTGCACCTTTTTATTTCATTATCTCTCCGTTATATGCCCGACAATGGCAATGTATGTTATCCACATTTCCCCCCTTTTTTTTCCTTGGTAATTCACATCTTTTGACAGGAAAATATCGGGGGTGCAGCACTCCTCATCCCTTTCCATCCTCTAAAATATTCTGCAAGTTGGATTCATGAGGAGGATCCCTCTCACCATTTAAAGGGAAATGCTTCTTTTTTTCATGTACCCTAAGGTGTTGTTGTTGTCGAAAACTATTGCTTGCTAATGCATGTAACTATCAATGTGCACAGTGCTGTGGTAAAATATACCAGCAATCGTTCCTTTTTCGTTCTATACTCTCCTTTGGTGCTTCAAACGCATCACTTTTGTATGTATTTTGACAGCACTCTGGTAATTAGTAATTCCTTCATCTGCTCTGTTCATGATGTAATGTACGTATGTCATTAGATCTTACATAAGTGCACGTATTTGTATATGGAATCAATGATTTTTTAATTTATCATATCGTGGATTTGTACTTGTAAAGTTGTAATTAATATATTGCTGGTTTCGCTTGTACTGTCAAGTTGCCCCTCGCAGTATGAAATAATTGCAACACACAGTCACAGATGAAGAGGGAGGAGTTAACACGCGCCCACACATTTATCTGCATTCTGCAGTTGTGGACAAAGGAGGCAGTGAAGAATGATGATTATGGGCAGCAGTATCAGAGAAGTATCCACAGAAGAAGGCCTTGGATGGGGCGTGAGGGGGGGCCTGCTTCAAACTGAAGAAACAAAATCCAGCTATTATTGCCTCTGTCTACTTCTCAGATGACAAAAATACGAGCAGTGCCTCTGCGTTGCCCAGTTCCCCACCTCCCCCCACCCCCACCATCCCAGGCTCCATTTTGTTCTGCTTCTGCGTATAACTAGCTCACCTCCCGCAAGGCCACAGCATGGATTTAACATGCATTTCTTCATTATATATATGGATTCAAAACGCATACTATCTATAATAGCAACAAGAAGAAAACAAGTTATATATATATATATATATATATAGCATGTGAATTCAAATCACACTATAAATTTATATTTACGTGTATGTAAACAGACCCATAAAAGAGGATGATAACATGGGGGATGGCCCATTTCATTGCTGTTCATGAGTGGTACAGGTTAGACTCTCTTTCTTTTTTGTTACTTGTGTTTTTTTTAAAATTTAATGTGTATATGCTGTGTGTGTTCTTGTGTGCAGGTAGTCCTACAAGCTAGGCCACTTCTCACTTTTCCCTATCTTCTACTTTCTTTTCCTCAATTTATTTTTATACGTCTCCCGTCTCCATCTAGATAGTTATCCTCGTATGACTCCATAACCTTGTAATTAATTGTGGCAAGTAATTGTAATGTTTGTTTCTGTATTTTAAAAATATTTTTTTATTTACTTCATTATTATTTTTTAATATTTTCAATTTATTAATTTTGATATACTAATATTAAAAATAAAATTTTAAAAATAATCGTTATATATTAAACTTCTAAAATCAATTGCATGGCGTGATATGCTATGGCGTGAGCATTAATTAGATCATCTTGTCCACGGAGCTGAGACCATGACTTGTGTGGACCAATCGCCTTGTACAGTTTTATTGCAAGCTAGCTTCACGATTTGTTATTCTACTGTTTTCGTCCATGATGTCTTGTCTTTTCTCATTAAAAGCATTATGAAAATACAAACAAAACAATATATCACAAGTAACATTAAATTAATTTTTGGATGAGAAAGGTGTGATCCCCCCAAGATATTAATTTTTAGTTGAAAAACAGTATTAAATTAAACCAATAAATATAAAATAAACCCTTCAAAATATATATATATATATATATATATATGAAGAAATTAACTACATGAGTAAATGCATGCTAGGAACTAGCCAGCGATCGAGGAGTCATATATAGGGTTCCGGTTATAAACAAGGGCAATGAGAAGAAAATCAGCAGAGGTTAAAATTAAATTGTGGAGAAAAAAAACTAAACATTAATATTTATCTTACTTAGATAGTACTTTGAATTTTCCTCCCATCTGGACCTTTCAACAACATCAAATCAAAAATATATTGTCATGACTATCATCATTGGAGTGTTATATATATATATATGTGTGCATATTCTGACCCTTTTGGACGTTTGTGATCCACGGTGCGTGCGTGAACCCTAATTCCGACTCTCATTTACAATTTATTTTTTAATGAACAATTATTTTTTACAAATAATGTAGGGTTGAATTCATCATTTCGCTTTTTATGCATGCAAATTTAATCTTTGAATGAAAAATATAATGCATATTATTCATGGATGTTTTGCTCTTTTTATTTTTCTTAAATAGTGTAAGTATTTTGATTCCTTTAGAGATAAAATCAACTTTTTTATTATTTTATATTGATTATACTGTAAATTTGATGATTGCTTGAGGAAGTTCTTGTATTTGATATGTATAAAATATAAAAAAACTGATGATACATGTGTGACACTCACTACTATGTGGAGAATCTTCTACGTTGTTCGGGTGGTGGGTTTATGGTTTTCCGATAACTAAACACAATCTTTCAAGACAACATTTGAAATAAGGTCTAGGCGTTCCTGATCTTGTGAAGCGGTGCGTGTTCCAAGATTCACGGTTGTTTGGTACCTGCATTCATTTTTTCGCCTCTTCTTCTCTTTCTTTCTCTCTGTCGTCTAGATTTTCACGTCAACCTCTTAAAAATTCAAGAACTACCATTTAATTTGTTGAATCTTCATATTTGTTTCTTTTTTCATTATGATTTTTTTATCTTGAATCATTTATAAAATTGATATGCCTTTTCAATTTCATCCTTCTTGTTTTTTTAATCTTTCAAATTTGATAATCATTCTTTTTATTGTTGTTTTTTGTTCGAAATTATTTTTAGAAATTATTTTATGATTTTGACCTCCTTTTGTTATTTTTTTCCAATCAAATTTAATCTCTATTCTTTTCATTGATAATTATTTTTCTTTGACAAGTTTTAAAAATTGATATTTTAAAATTATTTCATAATAAACTTCTTGATTTCACTTAGATCCAGGGTTTCACGGCTTGTGGATTTTTAAGATCTGATTAGGTTTCTCGGGTTTTTTTTTTGTTTGTTTAAGCTACTTTCTTTTCCCATTTCATCCTTCAGTGTCTATTTAATTGAAGGCCGAGTTTCTCTTTTTTTATATTGCTTTCTGTGGAATTTTTTGTTGGTCTTGAAAATGACGCAATTATCTAAGGTATTTTTATTTATCGTTCTTTGTTGGGTTTTTTTTCTTTCTAATTTTTTAATTTATATTTTTATGCCCGACCTCTTCTTTCAATGTTTGAAGTTTTTTAACAATTTGTAAGGTTATAATTGTTTTTCTATTTCATCCCCTTTTATTTTATTTTTCTTTCAAATTTACTTCTCATTCTTTTGATTGCTATTTGTTTTATTTGAGATAATCTATTTAAATTATTTTTATTTGTTTGTTTTCTCTAGGATCTTCCACTGATTTCAAAAATACCCCGAGTTTTCTTGGGTTTTTTTAATCGTTGCTTTTTTGTTGGATTTACTTTGGTTAATCCACGTTAAAATGATTAGAAATTGAGCCTTTTGATTCAGTTTTGGTCTAGAATTTAATGGGTTACAAGTTTGAGATCTTTGCCTAGGTTTAGAAGGTTCGCTCAAGTTTTCTAGGTTTTTTTTTAAAGCTGATGTTTTTTTTAAAAAAAAAATTATCATTCAACATTTATATCATTGGTGATTAGACTTTGTTTTTTTTTTAATCTTTTTTCCACGTGATTTTTTTAACCGTGTATTCTTGCTCTTTTCCCATCCTTTTGGTCTGTCCATATATCAACCTTTTTTTTTTCTTTGTTGCGTCTATGTCGCAGGTCATATTAAAAAAAACAAAATTTAAAATCGCTTACGTCATAAAATTATAAATATTTTTTAATTTCATCATTTTTTAATTTTTGTTCTTTCAGGTTCGGTCCCAATTTTTTTATATAGTTATTTGTTTTATTTTGGATCATTTTTTAGGTTTTTTTTACAATTTCATCCTCTATGAGTTTTTTATATCAAATTTGATCCTCATTCTTTTTATTGCTATCTTTTTTGCTTTAGTAGGTTTTTAAATTTGATATTTTCTTTTCACGATTTTATTCTTCAAAATTAAATTGGTTAGGAATTAAACTTCTTGATCAAGCTCGGGTCCAGGATTTCATGGGTTACGGGTTTTAGAGATTTGACAAAGCTTAGGAGGTTTGCTCGGGTTTTCTTAATTTTTTTTAAGCTGATTTTTTTTTAAAACTTTTTTCTTAAAGTTTTGCATTGTTATTTTTTTCGGTTTGACTTCTATAGGTTTAGGCTTCATGACTAGAATCACTGGTTTTAAAGGTTAACAAGAGTTGATTTTAGTTTTTTTTTTATTTTTAAATCTATTTATTTTAATTTCATCATTCAAATGTATTAAAAATTAATCTTTGTGCTTTTTTTTCATTTTCTTTCAAGTGGTCCTTTTCTAGTTATTTGTTTTTTGTGATGTTATCCCAATCTTATATTTATTGCAACGGAGTTTGTGTGTCAACCTAGTTTAATTTGATTTTTTTTATTTTTTTTTTGTATCTTTCAGTTTTATATTGGGTTTTTTATACTCCAGATACGGTGTATTTTTGTTAATTTTTATTTTTATTATATTTTTATACATATTATATTATTTAAATCATTGCCAATTTGAGAGGACACTGTTTTGGTCAGTCCGTGCACATCGGTACTGATGTATCTCGGTTTTTGTTAAATGGGGTGGGGGGGGGGGGGGGGGGGGGGGGGGGGGGGGGGGGGGGGGGGGGGGGGGGGGGGGG
>Ga0307517_10002710_pt1 | contig 28269 bp, 28 predicted proteins | sample 23_EM_MG_FD_194515 | JGI IMG/M metagenome (GOLD analysis project Ga0307517, IMG submission 194515) | Populus trichocarpa ectomycorrhiza microbial communities from riparian zone in the Pacific Northwest, United States - 23_EM | ecosystem: Host-associated > Plants > Roots > Unclassified | place... | reverse complement strand
ACATTAAACAAAATAACTTTTTTATAAAAAAAAAAAAAAAAAAAAAAAACGACCAAGAGATAGGACACGAACCTTCTCTCCTCCACCTCCGGCCATTGAAATCTCAACACCACGGGAAATGATCGTCACTTTCCCCCACCCACCTCTCTTCCTCCATCATGGCTACTGCCTAGGGGTTGACATTAAGCCATCTTCCCTCCTCTCCTGCGGCATGCCCGCCTCCCCTCCTTGGGGTTCTTGTTCCTGTTCATCGTTGACACCAGCTCATGAAATTCGGTTCTCCCCCTTACCCCGCACTTGCTTTGCACCTCGCTTCGCATTTTGCACGGTCGGAAAGCTTCTCGCTGCGTTCACCGTCGGCGATATGGTGTCCGGCCTCTCGGTCCAAGTAAGGCTTCGGTTCTGCTGGGCTTGTACCTCTGATGGGGAAAGCTTCTGTTAGTAACATCACGGTCCTGATCGGTTTCACTGTCGCACCAAACGCCCTTGCTATGGCCCGTTAGTCGGTTGTGGCTAGCCCGCTCGCGATCCTTCCTCTACCCCCCTCCCAGTTCCGTCCGCTGGCACCGTACTGCCCCATAAGCTGGCACCTTACTTCTAAAAACTCCTCCCCCGGCTGGCACCCTACTGCTCCCCTCTGGCTGGCACCCTACTGCTACTCACCGGCTGGCACCCTACTGCTCATCGTCGTTGGCTGTCATCCCCTCTGCCCGGTGGCTCCGCTCGCCCACCTACCTCCCTCCCTCCTGCGATTTACTCTACGGTCGCAAACCTCGCTTAGGTTTCGGTTGATCTTGGTATTGCACTGCCTCCTTGGTCTCTCCTAAACGCCGACACGTCGCCATCTTCCGGTCAGTCCCGACCGTGAACCGGCCTGCCCCTTCCGGCGACTAGCCATGGGGCATTTTGGTTAGGCATATTGGCAATAGTAGTTACATCTCGTCATTTCTTTGATTCTTTTCCTAGTGTTACCAGGGGGCCTGCTGAAGGGTTTGGGTCTCTCTCCTGTACATTTCTATGTGTTGTTTCCCTACGTGTCTGAGGTGCGAGTCTTAGGTGCTAGGCGGGGGGAGTTTCTTCTATGGTCTCGTGGGGTTTGATTTTTCCTATGATGAGGTGAAGAGGGCCGTTGTTATTGGGCTTATAGGTTTTTTTCTCTTCATAGCTAGCGCTGCATAAGGCTTTTTGTACCTAAAACAAATAACGCATGATTACAAAAAAAAAAAAGAGAAAAAAAAACGACCAAGAGATAGGACACGAACCATCTCTCCTCCACCTCCGGCCATTGAAATCTCAACACCATGGGAAACGATCGTCACTTTCCCCCACCCACCTCTCTTCCCCCATCACGTCCACTGCCTAGGGGTTGACGTTAAGCCATCTTCCCTCCTCTCCTGAGGTGCGCACGCCTCCCCTCCTTGGGGTTCTCGTTCTCGTTCGTCGTTGACTTGCTCATGATGTTGGGTTCTCCCCCTTACCCCGCACGTGCTTTGCACCTCGCTTAGCATTGTGCACGGTCGGAAAGCTTCTCGCTTCGTTCACCGTCGGCGATATGGCGTCCGGACTCTCGGTCCAAGTAAGGCTTCGGTTGTGCTGGGCTTGTACCTCTGATGGGGAAAGCTTCGGTTAGTAACATCACGGTCCTGCTCGGTTTCGCTGTCGCCCCAAAAGCCCTTGCTATGGCCCCTTAGTCGGTTGTGGCTAGCCCGCTCGCGATCCCTCCTCTACCCCCCTCCCGGTTCCGTCCGCTGGCACCGTACTGTCCCATAAGCTGGCACCTTACTGCTAAAAACTCCTCCCCCGGCTGGCACCCTACTGCTCCCCTCTGGCTGGCACCCTACTGCTACTCACCAGCTGGCACCCTCCTGCTCATCGTCGTTGGCTGTCATCCGCTCTGCCCAGTGGCTCCGCTCGCCTTGTACCCTTCCGATCGGTTGGCCCCTCCTCGGTTACCCCTAGTCGTGGTATAGCACTGCCTCCGTGGCTTTGTCCAACGCCTTGGATCGATGTAATGACCTGCCTGACCGTACATCATGGTTGCGGTGGGCCCTCTAGTGGAGTTTTCCTATGTCACCGATCATCAATCCTCTCCACCAGGCCTCGAAAGGGCCTTAGCGCAGCCGTCGTTTCTTTTGTTTTGGGGAGCCTGCGGAAGTGTTTGGGTCTTTCTACCTGTATGTTTCTATGTATTGTTTCCTTACGTGTCTGGGGTATATTATCTTAGGTGCTAGGCGAGGGGGACTTTTCCTATGGACTCGGTGTGTTTGATTTTTCCCATGAAGAGGTGAAGCGGGCGGTGGGATTGCATTTATAGGTTTTTTTCTCTTTATAGCTAGCGCTGCATAAGGCTTTTTGTACCTGGAAACAAATAACGGATAATTACAAAAAAAGAAAGAAAAAAAAGCGACCAAGAGATAGGATCTTCACGCAACCATCTAAGTACTTTTCTATACTCAACATATTGCAATACGATTACTCTTTACTTTCTTTACCAATAAACCCTCCTCCACTACGAGAGCTTAAGCTCTAAAGAACCCGGAGACTATTGTGATAGTCACGACGGGCTGCTCGAACATAGGACTATTGTGATAGTTCTATCAAGCGCGACAATCCACCCATATTACTATCTGACGAGATAGTATCCTTTGACGGATCACTCGAGACAATCAGGCTAGTTCCGTACTATCTGAAGAGATAGTATTCCCTACGTCTTATGATAGAGAAGGAAGACTTACTCGCTTAGATAATAACGGTCATTGCCTGTTGCATAAAGGTTTAACATTAGGATTGTTACAACAGGGTACAATCCTACGAACCCAACTAAAACTGTCCTGGTGCGGCCTATATAAGCTCTCTCTTTCCCCCCCCTCCATCTTCTCTCCACAACCCTTTCCCAAATCACAATCACATCTTCGATCCGCCAGCCCATGCTCACAAGACCCACGGAGCTCAGCACAACCTCTCACTCGTCCGCAGCACCACTAGTATATCCTCAGCTCATTCCAGATTTCCCTATCTGCGTTTCCCTAGCTAATAACCTTCTCTCGCAGCCATTTACCATCAGCAGAACTCCCTTTACCATCCGCTAGGCCCGCTCTATTTCCATCTTCGGCTCTTCCACAATCCTTCATCCTCAAACGTACCAGCATCTGCTAGCCGTCATCTTTCATCCGCAGAGGGACCTTTTTTGTTTTAAAAAAGCCTCTTTCCGATTGGGCAACTACCCCTCGCCCGACCAGTATTACAATGGCAGCCTTGAAGGTTGGCATCACTTTGAAAAATCGGGGGCCTTTAAAAATACCGGCAATGTTAAGTTGTGTAAGCACATTTGCGGCTTCCCCCACCCACGAACCAATGGTCAGGAGTATAAACCCTGGCGAAATGCTATGAAACGTAAGATGGAGCAAGACAGGATCCTGGGGTGGAAGCAGAGTACAGCCGCCCAATGGGGGGCCATCCAGGCATAAGCTATTACCCTCCAGCCTGTTAGCCGGAGGTCGTAACTCTGGTAGGCTAATAACCTCCATGGTGAACGTTTTACCCAATGCCTTGACTTTTTGCTAAAGGACATAGCAAAAAAACAGTAGCGTATCTTAACAGACATGTTGAAAGTGCAGCCTGTGGCCGCTATTGCGGTTGCGGACCCCGCCCCCACCAGAAATGATCGTAAGTTAGCCCGAAGGGTCTGCATGAATGTACCATATGTGCTAATACAGCTCCTGCAGGGCTCGCCGGTCCGCTCTCTCTCCGTCTCTGGGTGGATCGGCCATTTGAAGTCCCCCCAAGCAGCCCACATCCTGCCGGGATGGACAAAATCGAGTGGCAAACCCTCGAACATGTTACTGTATGGAGCTAACTGAGCCCACCCTTGCGAACCTGCTTGCGGGCATAGACAGAATCTTGTCACGTGGATTGGGATATTGTATGCTCATTGGTGCGACAGGACAGGGTACACGTTAGCTGCGAGACGATCCTGAGGAGCCATTGCCGCTTGTTGAAATAATCCGAATCACAAATAGCAGGCATGTCCTCATATTGTGGTCCTTGAATCCGCCAATCGAACCAATGGATCTGCTCTTCTGTGCCCATCGCAGCACCAATACGGAAGATAGCACCCCTGCTCCAGGTGACCTCCGGTTTGACCGACGTGATAACCGGGGCACCCCTTGAGAAGAGGAGTGGCCCAGTAGCGATCAGGAGCCGAACTCTGACGGGCACCAGCCAGAGTCGTCCGCTGCAGCTGCAAAGCGAACCACCTCATCGAGGACCACCAGGAGCGGTAATACCACAAAAAAGACGGCGCGAACACACCGCATCAATTGGGAGGACATTGGTGAATCAGAGCCAGAGTCCGATGTTGCTGCAGATCGGGGCCCCGATTTGGCAAACGGGGCGATTACGGCCCCGGAATCCGGCCCTACATCGTCTCCTGGCAAGCAAGCTTCTGTCCCTTGTGCTAACTTGGGCACTGGTGTTTTGAGTTCTAGGAGACAAAGAGCACAAGTGACTAACCTAAAGAAAGCACCTCGCATGCCAGCAAATTACAGTGGTAAAGGTAACCTGGTGGTCATGCAAGAGGCTGATGAGCCATACAGTACGGATGAAAGTCCGGAACCCCAGTGGCAGGTGGCCCGCCAGGTTGGGGGAATGGATGCCGGCATTGAGGTTGAACCGGACAAACTCGATGGGGAGTGTAATCTGAGTCCTCTACCTGCTGACAGGCCTGGTGTGCCAAACAGTCCTCTACCTTTGACTCCCAATCTGGGCCCTGCGGCGTCCCCCTCCGAGCATGCAGAGGCCAGAAGGTCCGCCGAGCATCTGTTGAAGCTGGCCTCCGGGAGCGAGCAGCCTGTCAACACATTAGCAACCCAAGTTGGTACGCCCGGCAGAATCCATTCCCCCTCCGATCTGGCGAGAAGCGATGTGTCTACGGATACTCCGGCATCTCGAGAAGTCAGATGAGAATTAAGCCCGGCTGCTGACTCTCCAACCGACCCACGTGCATAGTCTACACTGGCACCTGGTAAGTTCTGGTTACGACTACCTGGTTTTTCATCCCTTCTGTTGGCAAGGTCTACTGTAGTACCGCCAGGAGAAACGGGTGTTGAGAGCCCGCTCAAACCATTTCTGTCCTGGCTCAGTAGCTCTGTCAACCAAGCTCTCCTGCCCCGACCAATGTGGCTAATGTCTAGCTAGCAGAGGGTGCAGGTCTATTTCAAGCAATTTACAGGTTCTAGGCCGCAATGTACCCTTCGACTTTTATTTGTGGTGTTTTATTTTTGGTGTTTTCATTTTTGTTTCTACAGTTTGTGTTTTTCTCACTATTTCCTGACTATTTCTGTTTAGATTAGCCCGCTACGTCTGGGCTCACCTGCTCAGTACACTTAATTTAGACCTGCGACTATCTGCTGCGCCCATTTCCTTGGGTGATTTTCATTTGGAGTTTAGCCTTTAGAGTTTTGCGAGCTATCCTTGCATTTTTTCATGCACATTTCTTGTTTGGATTAGCCCGGCGCGGTTGCCCAAAGCCAATGTAGTCTACGGACACTGGCTATTTTTCGTTTACCTGGTCAGCTCCCGGGACCTGCTCTTGGAATCTTCGCAGATCATTCTTGTTCTTTTCCACCTCTTTTTGGTCTGGAATATTTTTGCTCTTCAGGCTTTAGCGATTTGCTCTTTGGATTTGTGCGGATTATTCTCATTGTTTTCAAGCTCGTTTTTCATTCGGGGTTGCCCCTTTCATCGCTGTTCCTATCCTAGCTTTACAGCTTATATCCCATCTGTTGAGCCTTAGCAGCAGGTTTCACTTTCTGAGATTAGCGTCCGGGCTCCGAGCCCAAGCCTTACCCACATTTGTTACCGTCCGCTTGGCAGACCTACTCAAACTAGATTAGTGCATTAATTCTGATAAACCTTTTTTCATCACCGTCAAGAATATCAAGTACCAAACACTCGTGTTGCCCCAGTGCAATAGCTGCGCGGCTAAGTTGAAGCTGGACGCTTCGGGTGCAAATTCCGATATCATGTATGAAGTTGCAATTTGGCCGCGCGGGTGTCTGCCCACACCAGCAAACATAAAAGCGAGTGATGAACTATGAACGTTCTTAGTTCTTAAGGAAGCTGGACGGACCATTTCTATCTTCCAAGTTCACACCCCATATCGTGCCCTTAGCTACATACCAATAGAGGCTTCCTGACACTACCTACTCCCCAACATCATACACAACAATTCTATTCTATCACTCTCCACCTGCATACTATGTCACAACAACAGCAGCGGGTTCTGACGGACCGAAAGCGTTCATCGAAGCAGGAAAGGCAAAGGCGAAGAGAGGTTCTCCGTGGACGTTTCCGGACATCTGGGTCCAGGGATAGATTAACTATAATACCATCACCTAGTGTTGAGTCTGTTATGGCTGGGTCCACTGTAGGTAGAAGGAGGGATGGCGTGCTGGAGCTGGCTTCTTCACGACTGGAGATACCAGAGCCTGTCCTTAACCACCGGCAGCAGGTCTTGGAGTCTGTGAATGAGAGTCTGGACTCTAATGATGGGGAATATGAGGGCAATGATGGCCTGAGTGAGGAGAGCGAGGAGAGCGAGCAGGAGAACGAGTGAAGCCAGCATGGGGACGATACAGATCATCAATCGGGCTGGGGAGCGCAGAGACCAATTGGTCGTGAGTTCCTTAGCTCGCAGCGCTCAATAGTGACAATCACCCCTGGGAATAGGCAGAGTTCCAGCAGGAGGATTAGTTACCCCACACGGAGAACACCTGCCGCAGTACGCGTTAGCCAAAACGGTTATACATCTGCAATTCCCTCCCGTTCGCCCACAGTCTTAAATCTACTTGCGACGCCGGCGATAACCCCAAGTCACCCTGATCCAACAAGGCTGGCTTTGGATAGTGGAGGAGGACGTCAGGCCAGCAGCGGGCGAAATATGGTCACAGGGCTTGAGCTTAGCATTCTGGCCACAGGGCTTGAGCGTAGCATTCTGACCAGAGCCCGTGATCGGATGTGGGACTGAACGATCTTTGTCAATCCGTTTCCGGACCCAATTACCCTGACCGAAGAAGTCCGCACATGTTGGAGTTAGGCCCGGACCCAATTAGGCTTTCCCGACTTTAATAATGCTACTCCGGCCTCAAATGACCAGGTAAGTTACCCTTAATCGATAACTGTCATCCCATCCCAGACTAAATAGAGTGGCTGCTGGTCACGGATTTGCAGATGCGGGCAAAGCACAGCGAATGCCGATCGCAGTATCTGCATACAGTAAAGAAAGCTATAACAGAACTCTATAAGCTCAATAGTGAGGATCCTACAGGCTGGGCACGAAGAGTGGAATACCTACTGGAGGAGGATAGGTTCATTTGCCCGCCAGGCAGCTATGAGGTATCTTTTTCACATTTTTCGGGATTGTTTCTAATCGCAGTGAGACTAAATCACTCTGATCCGGAGGACAGCCAATCTCTCTTAGATTCGTAGCACCGCAGATTCCGGGCGCGATATTTGCTCAATATTACGCCGGCCCGAAAAGGAAAGGCCTAACAGATGAGGGTTTCCAAGATAAGATCGATTGCCCGTTTATCTGTCTTACAGCGGCCATATTATGTCATTCACCGAGATGTTGGCGGACTGGCATCTTCATCGATAATGTGGCTTTCACACGGGCCAGTGCCGGGGGTAAGATAAACCATGCGTACTGGCAGGTTTCAAAAGTGTCCGGATCCCCCAACTGCCCCGGCATCCGCAAACTTTTGAAAACCACGTGGACTCGAATTGTGTGAAAGGTCAGCTCATGGATACCTAGCCCTGCTTGAACGTCAGACATGATCGTGGGGCAAAACAGGAAGAGTTTCGCAGAGTTGAATAATCCGGCGGATAAGGACAACATTGGAGCCAAAAATCGGGCAGGAGCGGGGAAAGTGGGTCGAAAGGACTGTGGAATATGACAATGATGAGGAAGCATTGAGGCGGGAGTTGGGCAGTGATACGGAGCTGGATGCATTAGAGACGGCTGGCGGCGGTGCGGATTCAGGAAGACACAGTCAGCGCAAGCCGCGGCCAGAACATGGGGCAAATCCGCGAGCACTGGTTGGTGCAGCGCAGTTCCGAGAACCTAGGGCCACAGAATGGCAGGTTGAAGAAACCGATCGAGAGGATAGGGAGAATGGTTTTATCACCACTCGCTGATCGTATATATATATGTAATAAAATCAAGTTGGATTACCCGTGCTAAAAGGGTCAGGAATGATCAAACAATAGTAGTGTACAGGCCAGGCCGGTGTGCAGGAAAGGAATGGGCACGAACTGGGCCGATAGTTATAAGCAGTGCAAGCTTGAGTAAGTCATCTAGTGGCCAATTGTAGGTTCGATAGGCATGGGAATGTGTCGGAGGATGGTTATAAACTGGGCAGGCTTGGTTAAGTGGTCTAGCGGGCAGTTGTGGGTGAAGAGGCACACGAATGTGTCTGGAGGACTGTCAGAAGCCAGGGAAGACGGTGGGAACCCGTGAGCGGACAGCAACAGTCCAGGGGCGGACGGCGAGAGGAGCGGGCCGAACAAGATAGGTTGTGGACAGCTGAGGAAAGAGCCTAGCGAAAGGGCAAGGGGGTGGGGGATGTCGGCCGGATATGGGAAAATACAGGATGGGATCAGAGGGAGGAGGAAGGGCTGAGGGCATTGGGAGGAAATAGGGTGAAAAAATGAAGACTGGAAAACGTCCGCCGGATATGCGAGAAGACGGAGGGAATCCGGGGGTGGGAGAGAAACAGAGGTGATATTGGACGGGTTCCGGGTGAGAAACAGATTCAGCGAGAGGCTAGTGACGAAGTTAAAGGAGAGAGGGTATCATGGGAGGAAAGCTGGCGGGCCGGCGTGTCTGGGGGGGGGCCGGGATGTGAGAGGTTGCGGTTGAAAGGCGTCAGCAGAACGGCAGCACGGGAACGTGGACTTTTGACGCGAAGGAAGGAAGGGGCTGGGCGCGGGAGGGAGGGTTTGTGGGGGGGGGGGTCTAAGGCGTCTGGACGCAAAGCGGCAGAGTCCAATGCATCCAGGCGCTACCTGTGGCGTCCGGACGCATTGGAGGCGGCCCTTTCGCTTCTGGATGGAATGAACCCGTGCGGACTCACCCAGAACTCGAGTTTACGTAATAAGCGCCTGGAACGTCCTGCGCACAGGGTGAGAGGGGAGAGATGGGGCTCAAGATGATTTTTTTGCTGATGAAGCGTGCGTAGTAATGTACCATATATGCTAATACAGCTCCTGCAGGTCTCGCCGGTCCATCCTCTGTCCGTTTCTGTGTGGATCGGCCATCCGAAGTCCGCCCAAGTAGCCCACTTCCGGCCAGGTTGGACAAAGTCCAGTGTCAAACCCACGAACATCTTTACCGGATGGAGCTAACTGAGCCCACCCTTGCGCACCTGCTTGTGGGCATACCCAGAATGTTGTCAGGTGGACTCGGATATCGTAGGCTCGTTGGTGCGACGGTACAGGGTACACGTTTGCTGCGAGACGATCCTGAGGAGCTGTTGTCGCTTGCCGAAATGATCCGAATCACAAATAGCAAGCATGTCCTCATATCGTGGTCCTTGAATCCGCCAAGCGAACCCATGGATCTGCTCTTCTGTGCGGATCTGCTCTTCTGTGCGCATCGCAGCACCAATACGGAAGATAGGACCCCTGCTCCTGGTGAGCTCTGGTTTCACCCATGTGATAAGCAGGGCACCCCTTCAGATGAGGAGTGGCCCTGTAGCGATGAGGAGCTGAATTCTGACGGCCACCAGCCAGAGTGGTCCGCTGCGGCCGCAAAGCGAACCACCTCATCGAGGCCTACCATTAGGGGTAATACCACAAAAAAGACTGGGCGAACACACCGCATGAATTATGCGGACGTTGGTGAATCAGAGCCAGAGTCCGATGTCGCTACTGATCAGGGCCTGGATTGGGCAAAGAGGGCGATCCTGGCCCCGGATTCTGGCCCTACATCGTCTCCTGGTAAGCAAGCTTCTGTCCCTTGTGCTAACCTGGGCACTCGTGTTTTGAGTTCTAGTAGACAAAGAGGACAAGTGACTGACCTAAAGCAAGCACCTCGCACGCCAGCAAATTACAGTGGGAAAGGTAACCTGGTGGTCATGCCAGAGGCTGATGAGCCATACAGTTCGGATGAAAGTCCGGAACCCCAGTGGCAGGTGGCCCGCCAGGTGGGGGCAATGGATGCCGGCATTGAGGTTGAACTGGACACACTCGATGGGGAGCTTAATCTGAGTCCTCTACCTGCTGACAGGCCTGGTCCGCCAAACAGTCCTCCACCTTTGACTCCCAATCTGAGCCATGCGGCGTCCCCCTCCGTGCATGCATAGGCTAGAAGGTCCGCCGACCGTTTTTTGATGCTGGCCTTAGGGAGCGAGCAGCCTGTCCACACATTGGCAACCCAAGTTGGTACACCCGGCAGAATCCGTTCCACCTCCGATCTGGCTAGAAGCGATGCGTCTGCGGATATTCCAGCAGCTCGAGAAGCCAGACGAGAATTCAGCCCGGCAACTGACTCTCCAACCGACCCAAGTGCATACTCTACTCCTGGTAAGTGCTGGTTACGACTACCAGGTTTTTCATCCATTCTGTTGGCAAGGTCTACTGTAGTACCGCCAGCAGAAACGGGCGTTGGGAGCCCACTCAACCCATTTCTGTCCTGGCTCACTAGCTCTGTCAACAAAGCTCTCCTGCCCCGACCACTGTGGCTAATGTCTAGCTAGCAGAGGGTGCAGGTCTATTTCAAGCAATTTACATGTTCTGGGCCGCGATGGACCCTTCGACTTTTCTTTTTGGTGTTTTATTTTTGGTGTTTTCATTTTTGTTTCTCGAGTTTGTGTTTTTCTCGCTGTTTCCTAACTATTTCTGTTTAGATTAGCCCGCTACGTCTGGGCTCACCTGCTCAGTACACTTAATTTAGACCTGGGACTATCTCCTGCGGATATTTTCTTGCGTGTTTTTCATTTGGAGTTTAGCCTTTAGAGTTTTGCGAGCCATCCTTGCATTTTTTCCCGCACATTTCTTGTTTGGATTAGCCCGGTGCCGTTGCCCAAACCAAATGTTGTCTACGGAGACCGGCTATTTTTCGTTTACCGGGTCCGCTCCCGGGATATGCTCTTGGAATCTTCACAGATTATTCTTGTTCTTTTGAAGAGCTTTTTAGTCTGGAATATGTTTTCTCTTCAGGCTGTAGAGATTTGCTCTTTGGATTTGTGCGGATGATTCTCATTCTTTTCTAGCTCATTTTTCATTTGGGGTTGCCCCTTTTATCGCTGTTCCTAGCCTAGCTTTACACCTTATATCCCATGTGTTGAGCCTTAGCGGCAGCTTTCACTTTCTCAGATTAGTGACCACGCTCTGAGCCCTAGCCTTACCCACATTTGTTACCCTCCGCTTGGCAGACCTACTCAAACTAGATTAGTCCGTAAATACTGATAAACCGTTGTTCATCACCCTCAAGAATATCAAGTACAAACCAGGCCTGTTATTCCAGTGCAATAGCGGCGCGGCCAAGCTGAAGCTGGACGCTTCGGGTCCAAATTCCTATATGAGGTATGAAGTTGCAACTTGGATGGGTGGGTGTCTGTCGACACTAGCAAACATAAAAGCGAGTGATGAACTATGAACGTTCTTAGTTCATAAGGAAGCTGGATGGACCATTTCTATCTTCCAAGTTCACACTCTATATCATGCCCTTAGCTACATACCAATAGAGGCTTCCTGACACAACCTACTCCCCAACATCATACACAACAATTCTATTCTATCACTATCCACCTGCATACTATGTCACAACAACAGCAGCGGGTTATTATGGACAGAACGGGTTCATCGAGGCAGGAAAGGCAAAGGCAAAGAGAGGTTCTCCGCGGACGTTTCCGGAGATCTGGGTCCAGGGATAGATTAACTATAATACCATCACCCAGTATTGAGTCTGTTATGGCTGGGTCCGCTGTAGGTAGGAGGGATGGTGTGCTGGAGCTGGCTTCTTCAGGACTCGAGATACCAGAGCCTGTCCTTAACCACTGGCAGCAGGTCTTGGAGTCCGCGAATGAGAGTCTGGACTCTAATGATGGGGGATATGAGGGCAATGATGGCCAGAGTGAGGAGAGCGAGGAGAGTGAGAACGAGTTAAGCCAGCATGGGGACGATACTGATCATCAATCAGCCTGCCGAGCGCAGAGACCAATTGGGTTTGAGTTCCGTAGCTGGCAGCGCTCGATACTGACAATCTCCCCTGGAAATACCCAGAGTTCCAGCTGGAGGATTAGTTCCCCCGGATAGAGAATGCTTTCCCCAGTACCGGTTAGCCAAAACTGTTATACATCTGCAATTCCCTCCCGTTCGCCGACAGTCTTAAATCGACTTGCAACGCCGGCGATAACCCCCAGTCACCCAGATCCAATAATGCTGGAATTGGATACCAGAGGAGGACAGCAGGCCAGCAGCAGGCGCAATATGGCCACAGGGCTTGAGGGTAGCATTCTGGCCAGAGCCCGTGATCTGATGTGGGACAGGACGATCTTTTTCAATCCGTTTCCGGACCCAATTACGCTGACCAAAGATGTCCCCACTTGTTGGAGTGAGGCCCCGACCCAATTAGGCTTTCCCGACTTTGCAGATACTACTCCGGCCTCAAATGAGCAGGTAAGTTACCCTTAATCAATAACTGGCATCCCATCCCACACTAAATGGAGTGGCTGCTGGTCACGGATTTGCCAATGCGGGCAAAGCACAGCGGATGCCGATCGCAGTATCTGCATAGAGTAAAGAAGGCTATAACAGAACTCTATAAGCTCAATAGTGAGGATCCTACAGGCTGGGCACGAAGAGTGGAATACCTACTGGAGGAGGATTGGTTCATTTGACCGCCTGGCAGCCAAAAGGTATCTTTTTCACATTTGTCGCGAGTGTTTCTAATCGCAGTGAGACTAAATCAATCTGATCCGGCGGACAGCCAATCTCTCTTAGATTTGTAGCACCGCAGATTCCGAGCCTGATCTTTGCTCAATATTACGCCGGCCAGAAAAGGAAAGGCATAACAGATGAGGGTTTCCAAGATACGATCGATGGCCCGTTTATCTGTCTTACAGTGGCCATATTATGTCATTCACTGAGATGTTTGCAGACAGGCACCTTTATCGATAATGTGGCTTTCACACAGGGCAGTTCCGGGGGTAAGATAAACTATCCGTACAGGCAGGTTTCAAAAGTGTCCGGATCCCGTGACTGCCCCGGTATGCGGATTCTTTTGAAAGCCGCCTGTACTTGCATTGTGTGAAAGGTCAGCTAATGGATAGATAGTCCAGCCTGAACGTCAGACACGATCATGGGGCAAAACAGGAAGAGTTTGGCAGAGTTCAATAGTCCGGCTGAGAAGGACGACATTGGAGGCTAAAATCGCGAAGGAGCGGGGAAAGCGGGTCGCGAGCACGGTGGGATATGACAATGTTGAGGACGCATTGATGCGGCAGTTTGGCAGTGATACGGAGCTGGATGGATTAGAGACGGCTGGCGGCCGCGCGGAGTCAGGAAGACACAGTCAGCACGAGCCGCTACGAGAACATGGGGTGAATCCAGAAGCAATGGTTGTTGCAGCGCAGTTCCGAGAACCTCGGAACACGGAATCGCAGGTTGAAGAAACCCATCAAGATGATAGGGAGAATTGTTTTATCACCACTTGCGGATCGTGTATATATATGTAATATAATCAAGTTGGATTACCCGTCCCAAAAGGGTCAGAAATGATCAAACAATAGTAGTGTACGGGCCAGGCGGTGTGCAGGAAAGGAATGAGAACAAACTAGGCGGATAGTTATAAGCGGTACAAGCATGAGTAAGTCATCTAGTGGGCAATTGTAGGTTCGGTAGGCATGGGAATGTGTCGGGGGATGGTTATAAACTGGGCAGGCTTGGTTAAGTAGTCTAGCAGGCAGTTGTGGGCGAAGAGGCACGGGAATATATCTGGAGGACTGTTAGAAGCCAGGGAACACTGTGGGAGCCCGCGAGCGGACAGCAAGAGTCCGGGGGCGGACGGCGAGAGGAACGGGGCTAACAAGATAAGATGTAGAGAGCTGAGGAAAGAGCGTAGCGAGAGGGCACGGGGGTGGGGGATGTCCGGCGGATATGGGAGAATACAGGGTGGGATCAGATGCTCGAGAAGCAAGGGCTGAGGGCGTTGGGAGGAAATAGGGTGAAGAAATGAAGACTGGAAAATGTCCGCCGGATATGCGAGAAGAGGGAGGGAATCCAGCGGTGGAGGAGAAACAGAGGTGATGTTGGACGGGTTCCGGGTGAGAAACGCATTCAAGGAGAGGCTAGTGACGAAGTTAAAGGTGAGAGGGTATCATGAGAGGAAAGCTGGTGGGCAGGCATGTCTGGGGGGGGCGGGGATGTGAGAGGTTGCAGTTAAAAGGCGTCCGCAGAACGGCAGCATGGGAACGTGGACTTTAGATGCGAAGCGAGGAAGAGGCTGGGCGCTCAAGGAAGGGTTTCTGGGGGGGGGTGGGGGTGGGGGTCTAAGGCGTCTGGACGCAAAAGAGCCGTGTCCCAAGCATCCAGAGGCTGCCTGTGGCGTCCAGACCGATTAGAGGCAGCCCTTTCACTTCTGGACGGAATAAACCCAGCCGGACACACCCAGAACTTGAGTTTACGTCATAAGCGCCTTGAACGTCTGGCGCACAGGGGGAGCGGGAAGAGATGGGGCGCAAGATGATTTTTTTGCTGATGAAGAGAAGAGTTGGCCAAGAAGATGACTCACCAACAGTGGTATAAAGCCCTTGGATATCCCTCACCTGACTATCTCAAAAGCAACAACTACTCCCACACTACCAATCTCCCCCAAGTTCTGAAAGACTGGCAATGCGAAATCTGCATTACTTCCAAAAGCACCAAACCAAGCCTACATTAAAAAATACTACTAAGTTATAATCAGAAACTCCATTTGAGTTAATCCATTCTGACCTCAGCGGAAAGTTCTCCAAAACATCCTTCCGCAAATCAAACTATTATGTTACCTTCATCGATGACTGCACCAGATATGCCTGGATATATTCCATCTATGCTAAATCTGACACTGTTAAAGTGTTTACCAGTTTCATCTATGCTCGCTACACTCAAGACAACGACATAATTTGACAATTCAGGACAGACAATGGAGGAGAATATGTGGATGCTGCTATATTAACATTGTTAGACAAACAAGGAATAGTACATGATCTCACTCCTGCGTAATCACATGAATCAAATAGTGTCGCCAAACGATATAACCGAACTATAATCACCGCTGCTCGTGCTTTGTTGACCGGCTTACCCATGGCTTTATGGGCAGAAGCTATCGCAACTGCTGTTTACCTTCAAAACAGAATCCCTAACCAATACATAGGAAAGACGATGTCCGTTGAATCTCTCTACAACAAGAAACTATCGATCAACCATCTCCGCCCATATGGGACCAAATGCTTCGTTCACCTACAAGAGGAAAACAGACAACCTGGAACGAAACTATTACCCCAGGCAATCGAAGGATATTTCATTGGTTACACCTCTTCTGATAAGATATATAGAGTCTACGTCCCATCACAGGATAAGGTCACGGAAACTCGACAGATCCAGTGGACAAATAAGACCACAATACTGCTTGAAACAACAAGCATGCCAGTGGAACCAGTACTTGGCGAGAAAACCTATGCGAAAGACCAAGGGAGTACGACCACTACCACGACGACATACGAGAAAGATTTCTCTTTACAATATCAAAAGCCAACTTACCCTCCGTTAGATGTTACTTGACCACTCCCTTATAAGGAAGGACCACGGAAGTCTGGAAGAGTAACTTGCCCACCGACACACTTTGGTAGAAATACTAAAGCAATGCTGGACAAGGACCCAACTACCTGCCCCCAAGCTATAAATAGCTTGCTAAAGGAACGGTGGATGTCAGCCATAGATGATAAGATAAATGTGCTAAAGAAGAATAACACCTTTGAAGTTGTCGACAAACCAACAGGACGGAACATTGTCCGAAGTAGATGGGTCATCAGCCAAAAGGTGGTCTGCGTCAGATACCGTAGTGTTGCGTCCTGACTCGAATGCGGAATCCTGTGCATCTTGTGCGTCCTGTACTGATGCGCCACATCTAGTTGCGTCTGGTGTGTTCAGAGACCCTTGCCTATACTGGGTTCTGTCCGCACACATGCATGTAAGTAACCCTGCCTCCCATGCATCCTGACTTAAACCTTAACACCATCGCATATCAGGATTTACCCCAACCCCTGAGTCTCCTTTCAGCCTTTTTTGTCTTCTAGCCCGGATGTAAGCAAGGAGTATTTCTTGGCAAAGAAAATATAGTTTGTGCTGACGCCTGGTGAGCAAGCCATCATACCCTTAATCTTAAATTTGTGCTAAAGACCCCAAGTCCCACTGGCCCTAGCACTCAGAGTTCTATTTTCAGAATATTATATTTGCATGAGCGAAAATGCCAGCTCACTCCAGTCTGAAAGCGAGTGATAGCCATAACACTCTCAAGTCAGCATAGTGCCTGGTGGTTTCTCAGCACTTAGCCTCAAACTGGACGAGACGTGATACTCTTTTCATCACGACACACAACATCCACACTCCTGGGCTACAGCTGCAACACTCCACTACAGCCAGACAATCAATCCTGAATCGGATACCTGGAGGTCCTGGGCTTGATGCCAGCTATCCAGCGGGATAAGATTCATCCCCAGAGGGATATTATTCATGAAGTTACAGGGCTGAATAGGGTGGTGCGCTGGCAATCCCAGAACTCGATGGCAGATTCCTCCACAACCACTGCTCCAATCCTGAATCTGATTGCGGGAGATTGTTGGTCTCGATGCCAGCTACACAACAGTATAATGGACGTCTCTGTGGCATCAGAACTCAGGAAATCGCTGTCTTCTGTGGAGGGGAGCTCTATACCACTATGATTGTAGCACTGGCGATTCTTTACTTCACGGTGGATTACTCTACAACCGCGGGACGGATCTTGATTCTGTTTGCGGGATATTGTTAGGCTTGAGGCCAGCTATCCAACTGTACAAGGTACACCAGCAAAAAGCTATCCTGCGTCTGATATGGTGGTGTTACGTCCTGACGGAAGTAGTGTGGAATCTGCGTCCTGTGCGTCCTGTGCATCCTGACCTCAAGCTCTCCTATCTGGTTGCATCTGGCAGGTCTGGACACCCTTCTCAGGATCGGGTTTCATCTGGACACATGCAACTAAGCAACCCTGCCTCCCATGCATCCAGACTTCAACCTCAACACCATCGCACATCAGGATTTACCACTACCGTGACCCCTGAGCACCGTCCCAGCCTTCTCAGTATCTAAGGCCCAGGCCTAGGGTGAGGAAGGGGTATTCCTTGGCACAGAAAATATAGTTAGTGCTAGCACCAGGAGAGAAAGCCATCGTACCCATAATCTTAAATTTACACTAAAGACACTGATGCCGAGTCATACTGACACTTATCGTTCTATTTTCAAAACATCATCTTTGAATGAGCCAAAATACCAGCTCACTCCAGTCTGAAAGCAAGTGATAGCCATAACACTCTCTAGTGCCTGGTGGTTTCTCGGCACTTAGGCTCAAACTGAACGCGACGCGCACTCTTTTCATCACAACACTCAACATCCACACTCTGGGGTCACGGCTGCAACACTCCACCCGAACCACACAATCGATCCTCAATCTGACACATGGAGGTTCCTGGGCTCGATGCCAGCTATCCACCGGTATAACATTCATCCCCAGGGGGCTATTATTCATCGTGTTACAGGGCTGAATAGTGTAGGATGCTAGTGATACCAGAACTCAATAGCGGATTCCTCCACAACCACTGCTCCAATGCTCAATATGATTGCAGGGGATTCTTGGGCTCGACTCCAGCTATCCAACGGTATAAGGTACGTCCCTGTCGCATCAAAGCCCAGGAAATTGCTGTCTTCAGTGGAGAGGATCTTTATAGTACTAGCCCCGGCGATCGTTTACTCGACGGCGGATTACTCCACAACTGCTAGACGGATCGTGAATCCGTTTGCGGGAGGTTGTTGAGCTCGTCGCCAGCTATCTAACGGTATAAGATACGTCTCTGTCGCATCAAGGCTCATGAAATCGCTGTCTTCTGTGGAGGGTGTATTAGGTAGTAAGCTGGCGATATTTTACTCGACGGCATATTACTCCACAACCAGTGGACGGATTGTCACTCCGTTTGCGGGAGGTTGTTGGGCTCGACGCCAGCCTCTCAACGGTATAAGGTACGTCTCTGTCGTATCAAAACCCATGAAATCACTGTTTTTGGTGGAGGGTGTATTAGGTATCAAGCTGGTGATACTTTACTCGAGGGCGGATTACTCCATGACCGCTGGATGGATTCTAATTCTGTTTGCAGGGGGTTGTTGGGCTTGCCGCCAGCTACGCAATGGTAAAGGATTCATCCCTCCGCGACTTTTCTTCATGAGGTTACAGGGTACTGGCTAGGGGGGGGTCTCTGGAGGCCAAAGCGTAGGAGTTGAACTTGAACCGGTATTTTGTCAGAAGGCTGCCTATGAGTATAGGTGTTTCTATATGGATTAGCCTGTATATTACTAGTAGCAGCATAGTAGAATAGTAAATTTAATTATTTGATAGTATGAAATCTATTGTGACCCAGGTGACCAAGATAACAAAAAGGTAAAGGGGGAACCCTTCGGATATCCTAGGAAGATGTGGTTCAGCATCAGGTGGCGTCCTGAGTATGAGGTGCTGCGTCCAGTGCGTCCAGAGTCTTAGGTGCTGCGTCCGGTGCGTCCTGAGTCATAGGTGCTGCGCATCAGCAAAAATAATACCCTGCGTTCGGTGCGTCCTGTGTGTCCTGAGTGCGTCTGGTGCTGCGCTACTCCATCCTGGTCACGCCTGATCTAAGGGTCTCCCACCCTGACGCCGCCTGCTCTAAGGGTCTCCCGCCCTGACGCCACCTGATCTAATACTCTCCCACCCTGACGCCGGTTCCTTCTCACCGAGCGTTAGGGTTTTGTGCATCTTCCCACCTCTCGTCCCATTCTTTTCTGCTCCTGCCTCCCTCGTCCGGATCACACAATCCTGCTCTCGCCATTCATGACATCTCGCTACTTCTTCCTGATCTTACCCCCTATACATGCCGCGTCCTGACCCAATCGTGACTCTATCAGACGTCGCCTTGTGTTCTCGGACGCATTGTGAACTAAGTCTAATACTATTCTCTTATTCCTAATGCTCTGAATTCCTTGAGTTGGCTTGACGTCCTCATATTAACACTACGCTCCTGCGAGTACCATTTCCCACATGTGAGAGAAACCGCATCCCAATATTATTCATTACTGTTACTCTACATACATATGCTCAATGTCCTAGATGCACGCATCATTGCTCCCACTTTTCTTTTTATATTTCGTTTTTATTTTTATATCATATATTCGTTGTTAAGGTACAAGAAATCGCATGGAGCGCTAGCTATGGTGAAAACAAAACCCAAAAACCAAAACGAACTAACAAAGAAAATAGCGGGCACAACTCTCTTCATCTGGGGTCCGTACCGGTCCCAGGTCTACATACGGGCACGAAATTAACTCAAGTAAATCAACGGAAACCCTCCTTAAACCAGCGGAAAGTACAAGAAAAAGAAAAACATACATAAACCTAGCTTTCCTAAGATGACACAAAGTACCCAAAGGAAACAACATTAGATGAGCGGGAGGAAACGGAATCCGCGGACGAAGACGGGCGGGAAAACATGGTTGGCGGGAAGGCTGTGGCCGTAGACTTGATGAACCGGGTGAGTGCGCCAGGAGGGCTGCCCAGGACCAGATGCGAACATCGGGGCCAATGTCCGAGACCCCCTGAAGGTGGCGGGTCCTGGCTGGCCTCGGAGCTGAGCAGTGGAGGATGGCGTGCTCGCAGGTTTCTGGGGCCTCCTTGCAGCTGGGGCAGGTGGTCGGGACAGCATCGTCCCAGGAGGGGTGGGCACTTAGGTAACGCTTCCCAGATCTCATCTGGTGTATGCGACCCGCGTCAAACTTGGAGAGGCCCATAAACGCATGGGGTTTCACCGAGAGACGGTACAAATACCTGGCAGGTTCTGGCGCGGCCTCCTCCCATTCTTTGATGAGGAGGTTTCTGCACAGGAGTTTGAGCTGGGGGTAGGTGCGACCTGGGTGGGGGGCGTCGTAGGATTCACCTAGGAGATGCTGGGAGGTGACTGGGAGGGGGGCGTGGCCGTCCGGGCCAAGGACGAAGAGCATCGAGTGGGAAAGGGCGTCCAGCGGGAGGTGAGCCCTGTTCTTCGAGGGCGGTCTCAGCTGGAGCCACGTGAGGGGTGGTCGGCTTCCCGCATTTCTGCGAGAGAGGATGCTGTGGTCAGGGACATGACGGTATAACGACGGCGTCGGTAGGGAGGCAGGGAGCCTGGCGGCGGCTGGGTTGATCTCAGGTGGGGAACACAGCACCCTGAGGCAGGCCAATATATAGTTATACGCCATGAGGAGGTCGAGTGGGGGGAGGCAGGCTTCAATGGCCAGGATGTCAGTGGGCATGCAGGCGAAGCAATTCGTAGTCCATCTCTGGACCTTGTGCCAGAAGGCAGTGAGCTTCCTCGCCATGTGAACAGTAGGCTTGAAGGTATCCGCACCGTAGCTGAGGATTGGGAAAAGGAGCGAGGAGGCCAGCCGGTGGCATAGGAACCGAGGGAGGCCCATCCCCGGGGGGGAGAGCCTCTTGACGGCCACGAAGGCAGCCTCGGCCTTGGCCAGTCTTTTGGTGAAGTGAGGGGTGGTGGAGATGGAGGGGGTGAACCAGTAGCCCAGCCAGCGGACCTCGTCCTTGGGGGAAAAAATCGAACCATCTAGGTGTATTGGGGATCGGGAGACAGGACCCCTATCCCTGTTTGTGCCCCACTGGATAAGTTCCGTTTTGGGAATGGAGAAGCTGACACCCAGCTGGGACCCTTTGGCCTTTAGTGTCGCATCGTGTCTTTGCAGGATCTGTATGTTGCGTCGGTAGGAGGCGGATGACGCCGCGAGGCCGAAGTCGTCGACATAGGAGAGGGTGAGACCATGGGGGATCTCACAGTGCAGCCGGGAGACGTATATCACGAAAGGTAGCGGGGAGACTGGAGACCCAAGGGGGGTTCCTACTGAGATCGGGGCGAAGACCTTTGGAGATCCTTGGTAGAGTAGCCGACATGTTCTGCCAGAGAGGAAGGACCTGGTCCAGGAGACAAGGTAGGGGTCGACACCCTTCGCTTTGAGGATGCTGTAGAGGGTGGATGGATTAACGTTGTCGAAACCCCCTTTAATGTCCAGGAAAAGTGTGGATACTTTCTTCCCAGCCATCTGGAGCGTCCTGACTTCGTGGGTTAGTGTGGTGGTCGCATCCGAGGCCGAAAGGCCAGCCAACGATCCGCATTGGTGGGGGTTGAGTAGGCCAGCCAGATGGGCCACACACTAGAGCCTTGAGTTCATTATCCTTTCGAGGATCTTGGAAACGGTTTGGAGTAGGACCATGACGCGGAAGGAGGAGGGTGAGTGGTAGGAGGGTTTGCCCGGCTTATCGAGCACTATCCCATCGGCCTTTTTAAGCGTGGAGGGGTGGAAGCCATGGGCAACCAGTGGGGCTAGAAGGTGGTGGATTAGGTGCGGTGCCACGCGATGTATTCTCTTCCAGACGGAATTGGGGGTCAGGTCCGGGCCAGGGGCCGAAGATGGTGAAGAACGAGCAAGTGCTCTACCTACCTCGTCCATTGCCAGGGCAGGGCAGTCTTTGAACGGGAGCAGGATGGTGTCGAAAGACCTGGCAGGGTCACCAGGCAAAAAATGAGTGTGGAGGGCCTTGTTCAGCTCCAGGGGCGTCGTCGCACCTGGGAGTCCAGGGAAGCGTAGGGGAGGACTACGTACAGTGAACTTCTTCGCCGTCCAGACCGTTTGCGAGGTTGCCAAGGCTAGAAAGGAGGACCAGTGGTCCCTCTTGGCTTTCTTGATGGCTTTGAAGTAGGCCGTCCGGGCTGCCCTTGCCGAGGCGAGGAGGGCGGCATCGAACCTGTCTATCTTCGAGGAGCGGAGGGCAGAGTTATAGGCTTTCCTGAGTAATAAGAGGAGTTCGGTCCACCAGGGCTTGGATCGGTACACAACCCTCTTGACCGGGGTGTGGGGCGCTAGTTGGGCAGTAATCTTATCCAGGTTCATCTTGAACCAAATGTCCAGCGACCGGGAGGTGGGAAGGGTGGGAGCGGGCGAAACGGAGGCAGCTTTGAGGGAGGAGTCAAGGGCGGGCCAGTCGGTCAGGGCCCAATTGGGGGACGGGGTAGGAGCCCAAAAGCGAGAGGCTTCGAATTGGAGAAGGATCGGTATATGGTCAGAGCCAGTGGACGGGAGGGGGTCGGACCACTCTGAAAAGTACGGGGCAAGGAGGGGACAGGCAAAGGCAAGATCAAGGACGCCAGGGCACCTCACGAGTGACATGGAAAAACGAGTAAAGACACCCGGGGTGTTTAGAAGTGTGAAGCCCAACTCTGTCGCTCTGTCGAAGTAAGGCGTCGAGGTGGCTAGTTCATCCTCTTTGAAGACCCTAAGGGGGTCCGCCGTTGCGTGGTGTATCTATTGATCTCCTAATGTAAGTGTGGGGAGAGGGGATGAGGGGAATATATTATCCGGAGGGACGGAGCGGGTGTTGTTGAGATGCCCCTTCGTGCTGTAGGAGTTGACTATCGTGAAGCCAGTCGTAGAGGGGTTGATTAAACCATCGAAGGTGAAGAGGTCTAAGGCCATGACATCACCTCTGCCGAAAAAGCGGGGAAGGAGAGACGCAGTCGATAGAAAGGAGCTGTAGACGTGAAAGGCAACTCGGGGCTTGCAGCCAACCTTGGTGGGGGGAGAAAACACGGTAAACAAATTAAAGGAAGGAAGTTTGCCCCAGTAGACCGGGGGGTCTTGCAATGCGACGATGGACAGAGGTTGGGCCAGTCGTGTGAACAACCCGAATAGTGAAAGGAACACATCCCAGCCCCCGAGCCAGTTGTGTTGAACGACATCATTGCTCCCACAATGCCGCTGCTCTATATCCAATGGCTCGCTATGCACAGCAGCGTCCTATGCCGACTCTAGATCTCCAATGCTGAGTGCGAGTTGTCGCAAAGTAGTAGGAGTCACGGTATTGTCTAAAGTTAGCCCCACAGCCGCCTCCTGTGAGCCGTCTGGGGTCTGTGGATTGGAATCGAGAAAGCTGACAAGTCGCGTTGCCGTCTGGCTGAAATCGAAAGACGTGACTGTTTCTTGTGACTCGATTGCGTTACCCGGGGCGCCCGCCATGGCCCCAATTTCCGGGTTGCTGCGGGTTTGACTCTGAATCTGTGGAGTCGCGCGTGCGGGCGCGCCACTCAACATCTGACTCTCTACCTCTGCAGTGACTGCAGCCCAATCGTCAGTAAACCCTTCACAGCGATCTTCCTGCACCCTGTGCTCCTTCTTGATCTTTGCTTTGATAATCTCACAAATGTTCTTGAGGATCATAGTCTGTACCCAGTCGGGGCAAGAGGCCCACGTATGGCGCTGCCAGCCAAAAAGGTCTTCCGAGCTGAACATTATGTTAGCATCCGAGCCGGAACAAGAGAACACCGGGTTCGGGGTCAGCCTCACCTCCTACGGCCTCCAGCTTGAAGTCGCATGTTTCAAGATGGACTCCTGTTTGCCATGCTCGCAGAGCATGGCACAGTATGGCACAGGTTAAGCAAACCATGGTGCCATTGATGCGATCATGAAAATCAGGTTCGGAAATCCCACACATTTTCTTGTCCTTGAAGTACTTTCCCCATATTGCCTCGGGAATCTGGGGCGCAAGGAATCGATTCATTACTTGCTGGGTCAAGTTCATACGTATTAGTTGTGGCCGGGCTCACGACTTAGCGCACACACCTGATACCCTCTCGGGGAGCACATAAATCTATCCCTCGCAAGGAGGTAGTCCACTCGGCGCGCAATCGCCATCCAGTCTTGTGGAACATCGTACAATCTTCCAATGTTGTCCTTTATGTCGTAAACAAACTGAGATCTTACTGCAAAATGTCTCGCGCGTATCTGTCTGATTTTGTAAGCACCCCCGGCGGCATGAGTGACGTTGGAGTATCAGCGTCCACTTACTATTTTTATGCCTGCCTCCGATGCTTGAATATTTCCTGCGTCGGATATGTCATCGAGAGCCTTCAGCCAGCGTCTGTGGACCTCGGACATCAAAGTAGCGGATGCCGGAAGAGGATTAACAAACAGGGTTTACCGGAGAATGAGAATCTTGGCCCGCGCAATTACGGCAGCCTCGGCTCCTGTGGCTGTATTTCGCCGTGAGTTTGTACCAGGCCAGATGTGCTCGTATCGTGGCGTACTCAAATTGCCGGAAGGACTCAAGCTTCTGGCTGCAGATGTAGTGGCACTGTGGGTGGCCAGCGGCGACAAATATGGTGGTACACTGGAAGATGTGAATGTCGGCGGAGTGTATGCACTACCTTGGATTATAAGTCGTGGAGCAGCTAGGGTACGCCTGACTGGGGCTGCGCCCTGCGATCCGGCGGTGGTGGAAACTCGCACAGTCGAAACCCGCTTGTTTGCTTGTCGTCTCTCCGCAGTTCTTGAGCGGCGACGAGTCTCTGGTGCAGTGTCGTCATCTGGAAAATCACTGTCTTCTGCATCTGGTTCTGCGTCTGGTTCTGTGTCTGATTCAGTTTGATCAGATCGGCGTGAGGTCTGGTACTCATCGCTGCTATCATCGCTCACACGAACTGTCTCTATTTGTGGTTGTGCGTCAGGTTCGGTATACGCCGTGGCCTGTAATGTACTCCTTCTAGGGCACTTCGAAGGGCGTGATAGAAGACGCCTGGTGCTTTGGGGTGGGGAAGAACTCCGACCTGACGACTGTGTAGCGTAAGAGCTGCATGATTCGGCCAGCATTGTTCGTGTACTATGGGAGCTGCCTGTCTCAGTCCGCTGTGTTCCTGATCTGGATCCCCTATCCACGGGTACGGCGTCGCGTCTATGCCGGTACAGATTGCCTACTCAAGGAGCCGGCTGACTGTGTGAATTGCCTCGAGGTTGTCTAGATATGGTGAAATACTGGACGATTGACGAAGGTTTGTTCGGAGAGGATAGGAATTAGGACGTAGAATATTGTAATGTATCCCGCGTGTTGTGAAGACTATGAGTTTGTTGTTGTTCAATGGAACGCTTCAGGTCTTATACGCTATGTCTTGAGGGGGGGGGTGGGGGAATCACGTACTATCACTCGGTATTGAAAGAATCTATTCAACTGCAAAAAGGGGTTTTCTACTTGTTCAACATTATGTTCGAACTCTGGACCAGCTTAGGTATGATGTTCGTCTGAACAATGGTATAAAAAGGTTTGCCCGAATACGGCGTCGCTAAGGTAGGAGGCGTCGCTAATGTCGCTGCTACCTAAGCAAATACTAGCCCCAACAAGTATAAGTTAGCCACACTAATTCTAGCAAGACACCCGCCATGCCCGCAGTTGATTAGATATATCAAACCTCATCTCCGGACGTCGAATCAACACCACAAATCTCTAGATCTCAGTTTTCACGTCATGCATCCCTTAGATCGGTTGGCTAACGCTAGCCTAGTTATGGACAGGGAAGGCGAGGCACGCCCAATCTGGAAAAACGTATCAGATGTCAGCATAAGGGGACGTAAGGATAAGAGAAGGTGAAGCAAGGGTGCGCAATGGTATCATTACTCGAGTCCTAACACATACTAGCTACGATTCAGAAGCTGAAAATACAGGACTACCAAAGGAAAACTAGATCTAGTATAGTAAGGTAAAAATGAAAAAGAATTAATCTCGAAACTAGGAAATCTCAATTTATTTTCCACCCGGGCTAGGTCTTCCAGAACGGCGTAATTCGTGTGCTGATGGGGTGTTTTCTGGAGCGTGCTCTGACCGCTGAATTGAAGATCCGTGTGCCGGGGGTGTCCCGGATGCTGGTGGCTGTGTCAGGGCCACATTGGTGGATGGCGGGAGTTGAGTCATGTGAGAGGGATGTTCTATTGTTCTTTCAGGAGTCGAGAGATCGAGGTTGGCGACCGGAGCAGCGGGACTCAGAGGTGAGAATACGTGTTTGTCGCGAATCATTGGTCCGGCAGGTGGTGTGTCCTCACCGCCATTGTTTCCTTGAGGCCTGATAGCTACCAGCCCGGGATTTGCCAGTAAATTTGTTGCCCATGGGTTCTCCTGCGCAAATATCCGGGGTTTCTGGAGCATCTCGGACTTGGAGGTCCCAGATGTACCCGAGGCGGGCACCCCTGACGCCGGCGCAAATCGAGTACATCTCGCCGGCTCCTCCATTTGCTATAGAATATTCCTTCGGCGTGTTGAAGGGCCCGGGACTACCGGTGAGACGTCCTACATCGGCAATTAGCTATCCTATTTGGATCGGAGTCCCTGTTCCGTTTAGATACTTACTTCGCTGTCGTCCGCAACGATAAGGCCAGCACCGCGAGGCACCCGAGTTGTTCCCCCTGGATCGGCCTGTAGCCATTCATCCTCGTCAATCCACTCCTCCTCCTGCATTTCCTGTGGCGCATCTGCTACACCGGCCCATTCATCCCAAACGTCGCGGTCGAACAATGGGTACCTCCCATTGCGAGGCGTGGGGGTCTCGCACAGATTATCGCCATCTTCGGGACGTGATTCAAGAACCAAGAGATCCAGGGGATCGTGGCCAGTGTTAGCAAGTAACCACGCACGAATGTGGTCATCTCTATTCAGGAATATGCGCTGGCGCAGGGGGAGAGGTTGTTCCAGGTCTTGACGCACTCTGGTAGCGCCCTCACCCGTCGCACCGATCAGATACCGGGGGCTGTTGATTTCCTCTTCAATGTTTTGCCCTCTTTCAACCAGTAGCAGATCCCTGATGCTCGGTGTGGCCAGGACACCCCAGGTGATTCCCCGGTCCGAATCTCCTAGACACAAGGGATGGCCCAGGAACGGATACTGGGCGGCCAGCGCACCTGTTCGACGAACAATATGAATTCTCACTGCTCGCGGCGAATATGGGGAGTCCCAATCGGAATGAGCCACTGGCAACACCTGTTAGTGCGGGAGTAACAGAATAAGGATGGATAACTCTTACTCAGGGGTTCCGCAATGTCGCCACGACCTTCACGCTCAGCTCTTTGACGCTAGTTGGACGTCTGCAGTTTCTTGGCCATATCTTTGACCAGGATCTTCAGATGCCGGATGAGTTCCCAAACGTTGTCTGCATGATGCTCGCGTTTGATGAGCTCAATACGCTCCTCAACTGGCGAGAGGCCGCGAGCAACCAATATAATTGAATCCACATGCGATTCAGTTAGGCGACCAGGGTCCAGGGGGCGAGCTATGATATAGGCCGTAATTTGCTCGCGCCATGTGGCATACGCGGCAGATGAACCTCGCGGATGTTTGAATCCACACCACGATTTCGCATACGCAATGTCGCCATATACAGTCCTGGTTTGAGTTTGATTGTCAGTATATAAGATCCTGATTGCTGGATAGATCGGTTTTCTATACACTGAATTTGCCGCGGCAGGTTGGAAGTGTGTGCGCACTTCATGCTCCAGTTTTCTGTTCATTAAAAAAATCTGTGAGATCGATATCCTAAGATTTGACATCAAGAGCATTCTAAGATTGCTTATGCTCTCTCTTTGGTAGGGCGACGGGCGGCCGCACGTGTCAGAGTTCTTCTTCGTATACCACTCTGAACTTCTTGTCTCTGAGCCTGCACCGCGGGACGTCTAAGAGGCAGATAGCTATTAACATTGGTTACAATACAAGGAGAGGTGGTTTTCTTACTTTCCCTTCAACTGGTGTCTCGCTATGCCCGGGGGCGCCATTGGTCCGTCGGCGATCTTTGAATCTAATATTCAGGGCAAAAAAAAAAAGGGGTTGATTGATACCCACTAGGACGGCGGTTGACGTTTGTATACTAGTATCTCAAGACGCCAGACATGGCGACGCTGGGTGGAAACAAATATGGACGTCTTATGAGTGGGGAGATCATGAGAGATGCAGAGGTCTTTTTTTCTTTTTTTTTTTTTTTTTTTTTTTTTTTTTTTTTTTTTTTATATCATGTATTCGTTGTTAAAGTACAAGAACCCGTGTGGAGCGCTAGCTATGACGTAAACAAAACTATAAAACAATCCAACGGCCCGCTTCACCTC
>Ga0307517_10002709_pt1 | contig 28278 bp, 35 predicted proteins | sample 23_EM_MG_FD_194515 | JGI IMG/M metagenome (GOLD analysis project Ga0307517, IMG submission 194515) | Populus trichocarpa ectomycorrhiza microbial communities from riparian zone in the Pacific Northwest, United States - 23_EM | ecosystem: Host-associated > Plants > Roots > Unclassified | place... | reverse complement strand
GATCATCGAACATGAATTTTGCTGACGAGTTTCGTCTTTGAGAGTTTTTGCGACTTCCGAATTCGGCGAGTCCAAAAGCGGGCTGTCCAGGTTCTGTTGCCATAGTTAACAGCCTCGGTTTCAATCTGAGCAAGGCAGAGGGAGGCACTGATATGGACGTCGATGAAAAGTCGAACGGTCTTCAAGATGACGACGACAGAGCTGACGACGAAGCAGGTGCAGAGACAACCATGACGATACCTCTTATTCCTTTTCTCGAAACTCAAGACCGCCTATGCAAGCTGCACTAAGACGACACCTACCTCATCATCCGCTGCGCATGCGTTCTGGGAACCTTTTCAAAATCATGCAACACTACCGCATTCCCACCCGCCTTCACCCCTCTTTCACCATTGCCCACTCGCCCCCGCACTCTACTACCTTCCCACCAACATATCTCCGTGAGTTTCTTACCCTTTTGTATGTTTTAGGCTCTCATAAATGGTCTTTCCAGTAGCTTTCGATCGCGTTATCAACCACATGGGGGGGAAAGGGCATATGATACATTTGGTTATATCTTGGTGGGCTTCCCGCAGATTTTTACGTTCTAAGTTTGTGCTTACAGGCGTTTCTAATAGCTTTTGATTGCGCTATCAACGACGGAGAAGGGCGAAGTGGTTGTGGAGACACTGGAGGAGACATATGACGCATGGGGCGTGAGTTCCCCGCCGTTTTCTACGATATCTGGTTGTGTTGATAGGGCTATTCAATAGCTTTCGATCGTGCTATTAACAACGCGGAACGGTGCAGCGGTGGTGAAGAAATTGCACGGGGGGAAGAGGTCTATGACGCATTTGGTATATCCTGGTGAGTTTTCCGCCGATTTTTATGTTCTAAGTTTGTGCTTACAGGCGTTTCGAGCAGTTTTCGATTGTGCTATCAACGATGGAGAACGGTGGAGAGGTTGTAGAGATACTGTAGAGGGAAGGACCTACGATGCATCAGACCTATCTTGGCGAGTTTCCCACAATTTTTACGATCTATGGTTGTGTTGATAGGGCTATTTAATAGCTTTTGATCGTGCTATTAACAATGCGGAACGGTGCGGCGGTTGTGAAGAAACTGCTTGGGAGGGAGGAGATATTGCGCACTTGACAAATTTCCGTGAGTTTCTTACCGTTTTTCACGATCTCAGGTTGTCCTGATAAGTATTCTTATTAGGTCTCGATTGCGCTATCAATGACAAGGAACCTTGCATGGGTTATGGAGTTACTGGTGAAGGGGGAAGGGGGAAGGGTTAGATGACACATGGGATATATCTCGGTCAGTTTCCCCCCTGATTTTCATGTTCTCAGTTTGTGCTCACAGGTATGCTTATTAGCTCCGCTGCGCTATATTCGACCAAAAATGGTGTAGGGGTTGTAGAGGACGAGAAGTTGGAGGTGGCTAATAGTCAATAACGTTACCAGCCCTGCCCGCCATGTAAGTCCATCTTTCTTGCTTTAGGCACTGACAGCTCTCCATCTAATGGTGTTGAATCCGTGAGGAGTTTATCTACGACCTCTCGGGCTCGAAACATTGATCGGGAAGAGCCTTGTTTCATCACCAAGTCTGTTTCCTATACGCACGAGAGAGCTCATTGGGTAAACGCTGTGAGGAACGATCCTATTGCCAAAGAACAAGTTGTACGTATTCTCTCTAGTCTGTTGCCCGACGAAGCTGACAGGGTCACTGGGAAAAGTTGTTGGATGATAGACGTATCGTTCATGGATTCTTCAAATTGGATGACGTGACAAAGCTTACAAACAGTAAGGATTGTCTTTGTAGTCGCGGTCTCTGTTTTGACTGACTAACCTGGAATTTCCAGTGGACCGCAGTCTCCACGCAGCGCTCGACAAATGTGCTTTCTTAAGGCGACGTTGATTTTGTCCCGACGCGGCCGCCCGACTTCTAGCAAGAAGGCGGCGAAAGAGATTTTCTTCGACCAGGTACAAGATTCGAATCCAAAACCACTGAACCAACACTGAACCTGACAAAATAAATTTAATCATGATTCTCATTATTTTCGGGAAGAGCTGTAAACTCCAACCCTGATGACGATTCCTGTACGAAAGGCCTGAAGGAGAGAACCTAAAGTACTCGGCTACATTCTTGACCCTGTAGAAGTCTTCGAGCAATCAGTCAAGGATGGCACCGCTGTCAACAACCAGATGTTTGCAACGTTCATGACATACCGTCAGCGAATCACCAGACACTGCGGCATCGCATTCAACGACATAGCGCCCGTGTATCTCAGAAAAGGCAGTGAACCATACTACTGCATAGTGGTGGCCAAAAATGTGGGCGGACAAGCTACAGAGCCTCGTTTAGATGTTATTGAGAAGGCGAAGGAGTTTTTGGGCACGACAGAGGCCCCCAAATGGTACACCATCTGCTATGAATGAATTGGGTGCAGGTCCGTGACCTATGTTCATGCTGTTTTCCGTTTTGACAATCTCTGAAGCTGTTTCCTTTCGGAGAACGAGTAGGGTTTGGCACAAGATGGAAATAGATTTTGCGATACCTAAATTGGGTAAATTCGGGATGGTGCTCGTTCCTGTAAAACACGGCTCAGGTTCCCACAAAGTCTGAATAATATCCGGCGAATTCGCTCAATTCACGTCTTTCCTCCTTATTTGTCTGCATCTGACCGTAGTGGTCATAAAATATGAAGACCGGGCTTTTGCCCTTTGCAACCAATCAATGACCGCCCTCGGCGCTGTTACGAAACACAAGTGCAAGAATGCCTGCTATTGATCTGGCTTGATTTTCGATACCTTTTGTCAAGCGGATGGTTCAACTAGTACCCGGGTTACATTTTCTCTGTTCTACTGCTTTGGCATCATTTCTGAATCAACTTCTTCTCGAACAGGAGTATGGAGGAACGGGCCTCAGTCTTTCCATCTCGAAACGTCTCGTCAACCTTATGCAGGGCAACATGTGGGTCGAGAGTGAAGTGGCAAAAGGATCGAAGTTCTTCTTCACAATCACTTCCCAAATCAGTCATTCGACAATGGAAGCGACTTCTGCTAAAATGGCACCCTTCGTGAATCGGACAATCCTATTCGTTGATACTTTGTTCAATACGATGGGGGTGTTTGATAGAGTTAAGGAACTAGGGTTGAACGTTGAAGCCTTACGTTATGCATGAAGTCAGCGAGGTGGTGGATAAAGAGAGGTGTCCGCATAATAGATATGATTGTGGGCCTTTCTAACTCTTTCTCTTTTGTTGCTGAGCAGACCACTCCCAGACCGAATGTATCTCCGAGTTTGATACATCCCTGTTGTCTTACACATTACATGCTACAATTGAACCGTGAGTCTCCCATCTTCGATTTTGTCTTCGAGTGATTCTAATTTTTATTCGCTCAGCTAAGTCAAATGGTGTCTAGACAACAGTATCAGTTCGCAAGTGACAACACCTGTAACTTGGCGGCTGCCCTCATTTCGGCACTAGAGTCGAACACCGTTAGCCCTGTTTGAAGTTTCAGCCCCAAATGATGTGACATTCGACATCCTCCTGGCTGAAGATAATCTCGTCAACCAGACTTAAGCTGGCCGTCAAGATTCTAAAGCTTCTGATCCCTCGAATCGGCCCCCGGTTCGGCAAAGAAGAGAGTTAGATACTTGCGAGCCTACAAAATAGTAGGACAAGCCCGGTCGACCACCTGCGATGCCAACAGACTGCAGGAGTTCGTAAAGTCTCTGGAGTGACACTAGCTAAGCACCAAAGTATTAGAAGGCAGGACGAACAGACCTTAATAGTATCGGGTTGACCCCAATGCCCAGCCTAATCCCAAGTAAAAGGAGCACAGGTCAGTCACCCCAAGTACGCATATAATGCCGCCGAGGATAGTTGTATTACTGCTTCTAGTCGTTGTCGTCGGCGGAGGCGGCAGTGGACAGCCGTTGGCCTTTGTCGATTAGGCATTCGTTGCATCATGATGTCCAGAGGTTGGATGGGCTGAAGAAGCAGAGCGAGACTCGGCCGTGATGTGGCAATTAAAATGTGTGGGTTCGGTAAAATGGGTGATTGAAGTCGACATTCATATTATTCTATAGCGATGTGAATTTAACATACCTGCTTCTTGGTCTTCACGAAGACGTGCATAACCTCTTGTCCTCTTAGACTCTAAAGGAGGTTCGACTTGAAAGCTGAATAAAGTCGCGGCTACTCGTGGGAGAATCGAATTGAGAGGCTCGAGTTGTCGTGATCCATGTCGACAATTATTAATTACCGTTCACCGTGTCGAAGAAGTTGTCCCTGCAAAAACAATCTCTGGTATACATTCCTCCACCACTCCATATCCCACCTTGATGCCTGGGTCATCACCAATGTCGTCGTACAATGCAACTTGGCATCAAGAGGATGCACTGCTCAGTGCTGGTACTTCAACACCCGGATTCTTATCCAACGCGGATGAAGGTGGGCCCAAGTATATATAAAATGAATCATTTCTGATTATCATGAAGGAAAGGGTTGGACGGCTGCGTCTTGAAAATACGGGACTCCATGACGAAATTGAAGAACTGCGTGATGAACTGCGAGATATTAGGACCCACCTCCAAGAAGATGTGGCAATAAAGATAGATTGGGATGTCCGCTCCCTGATTGCCCAAGGTAGTTTACTCTGTGTCCCAACCCTAACTGACTCTGTATATTCTTACTTCCCAGAATTAAATGATTGGTACACCCAGGGGGATGAGTGGCCCGTACATGCGGAATATGCTAATCTCAGTTCGTATGGATATAGCTATCGTAGGTCTTATGGATCCTATTTGTTTATTCTTGAGTTCTAATGATCATGACAGTTCCCTATATCCTCTCTGCATGGGCCATATTCCATAACTATGAACCTGTGAATTGTCTCCACATGGATAATGAAGATCGTGACCGACAAGTTCGTAGGGCGAGAGAACTACAAAACAAAGGCCTGACAAATGATATCGATGCTGTATGGCAAGCTATAGATTCCTTGGATCGGAACGTGATGATCCTCCTGTGGCTATCCCTCTCGAGCTTGCGGACCTCGATCGCTCACCCCAAGCAGACAGTTCAGGAAGGCTGGGCGACAATCAATTCTGATCACCGTCTTTCCCCGGATGAGAAGAATGCTGCTCAACGTATGATTCCCGATGCAGTGACCAAGGGCCGGTTTGTTGCCTAGGTACTTGTTCAAGCGCATTGAATTTCAAAACGAGAGTTTCAATTCCAGTTTTGCCATCACGATGTGTTCAACGCCAAATCCTTTTTGTAGAATATTGAAGAGCATCGTTCATATTACAAGATTCGTCCTAATATATTATACAAACACTTTCAGGGACAGTCATGATTATAATTATACATTGTTGTCCGTTGTCCAGTTGTTCGTCGTGTTGCTCAACAAGACACCTCTGCTGCTTTCATCGTAAGCTCACCTCCAAACACAGCGCGACGAACGCACTCTCATCATCTGGTCCGATTCACTCGTTCCCAGAAGATCTTGACCATCCATGATGAGGTTTGCCGCCAAACATACTAAAACAACCCGCGAAACAGTGCGCAGTTATTGGTTACCTGACATCTGCTGGTTCGCCCTCCATTCCGACTTCTGGAGCACCCCCTGCAGTAGATCAGCCGTTGACACGAGACTGAACTTCGTTCGCCGACATTACTCAGCTTCCTCCTCAAACTATGCACGATCTCCAATCTCCTCCTGCACTTTCTTCGCAGAGAATACACAAAAGTTCGAAGAAGAACCATCAGCATTTCAACAGGATGTCAAGGCAATCGATCCCAAGCTCCTATCCACCGCGGTGACGAGCCCCAAGGTCATTGTCAGTGAAGGTCTTAACGGTTATTATTACTACTTGAAGTTAACGTCAAAGCTCGATTCCGTCAATCGGGCAGCCTTCGGTTCGAAAGTATCCTGCTACCTTTTATGCAGTCAGCGCTATGACAAAACGATAATATCCAAAGAAGTATATCCGATCAGATCTTCGTCATTGCCATTTGTGTCTCGCGGTTTGGTATTAGCCGTAAGGCGAAGATATGTAAAGGGTTCGTCAAAGTCTGCCATCAATATCTCTCCTCTTCAACATGGAAAACATTTGGTCCCTCCAGCCACCTCACCAGACTCAACCGCCTCAACAGTCTGTGAACCCGTTTAACCAGTCCACACGGTCTCCGCCACCTCAGGACGATACTCAGAGCCAAGAGCCATATCCACCGCAACAAGATTACCCTCCGTTACAACAAGGTTCACCCTACCCCCAGCAACTGGGCTCCCCTTACCCTCAACAAAATGTTTATACCCAATACCCCCCTCCTCAACAAGGCTACTACCCCCAACAAGGAAGTTTCCCTCCGCCTCAACAGAAACAATTCTCCACTCCCAACTCGCAAGTTGTTGGCGAAGCCGCTTCGTTCTACAATTTGGGGCCCCCTCCCGTCGTTCCGTCAGGCCTGGGCCCAGGTGGTCCTGCCGATCGTGGGTTCTTCGATAGTGCGATGCAAATGGCTGGTGTCCAGCAACCCCCACCTGGACCGGACGATGTAGAGAGGGGCTGGTTCTCTTCGAGCAAGAACCCTCTTGACCCACCTCCCAAAATGTTCAAACGCCCAGCTCCTGGCCATTACGCCTATATCAAGTTCCAACCCCTGAGTGTTCTTGCTGTCTCTGAAATGTTGCAGGATGGTTTTGCCCTGATGCCGCCTGTCACCGTTCCAGGAGATCAACACCCATTCGTCTCTCATGATATCACCGAGGAGGACTGGCACAAGTGAGTGCATTCCACATATGTGAGAAATGAGGTTTGAGTATGAAAATTGGCTTTTCTTAGGTTCTTGAAGGACTTCCAGAAGACGGCACATCTTCCTGCATCTGACCGCCTCTTCCAGGGTATGGCCAACAGCTTCATGAAGGGTACGTTCGTTTTTTCTTTTTCTTGCAGTCATAACGCTCAATCTGGGAACCCAGATAAGATGCCATCTGCCAAAATCCAGAAAAGGACGGCGGAAAATAAACTTGAACCTATCAGCGATTACCTTATGGCCTGGAATCATGTCCGTGTTTTCTTATTGACAGTAAATTATTCCATCCTAGACTCGCTTTATAGTACTTTTTCCACCCGCGCCGTATGTCCGTAGTCCTGGCAAAGGGGAACCGCCGCTTCAGTGGAGAGACCGACGACTATCCTCCAGACGTCACCCACCATACCAAGAAGAAGAAGAAATCGCACTGCAGTTCCCGTTCCGTCGATACTCCGTTGGTCACGCTTGCCGAGCCATATCCAAAGGGCTCCCTCCTTGCTCCCCTCCTGAACCCAATACACAAGGCTCTCTATGATACCACTGTCGCTGTTGCCAGGGCCCCTGGTGACCTTCTTCACGGAATCACGCCCGGAGAGAAGGTCAACCTGTCCAAATCGTCGAAAAGCAGACAACACTCAGATTCCGACTCTGACGACTCCACCGATTCCGAGAAAGAGAAGGCACCCAGGGACGCGCGCTGGGCCGAGAGGAATGCGCGTAAGGAGGAGAGGAAGAGGGAACGAGAGAAGTACGTTCAAGCGGTGTACTATGGCAACTATGACGCTGGTAAGGAGAAGTCCAAGAAGAGCAGTAAACACGAGAAGCAGGATAGCGCTGGAGGACCCCCCAATGGCAGGTTCAGGCTCGTCATCTGCTACTGGGATGGTCAGCGAGAGGTTATTTAGAGTTGCCGCGTTTCAATAATGATTAATTCTGGGAGACAACATACCAGCGGAACTTCAGAAGTGGTCTGCCATTCTACACTGGAAGATTGCCTCCAATCAGGGAACGACGGCGCAGACAAGGAGACGCCGTCCAAAAGCATCATGGAGCAGAGTCAGTCTGCAAATCTCCATTCAAAGCTCCGTTTCCAAGCAGCAAGTGTTGAGATCTGAGACTCGGTCGCTATGACCCGTGTTGGGAAGAGTAATGTTCAACACGATTAGGGTTGTCGAAATTCTTGCTGTTTGGCCAGTGGAGTCAGCATCTGGAACGTCATCAGATGAAACTTCGAGTCACTTGGAGTCCCAGTCCATAATGTGGCCTAATTTCTGGAAAGGGATATATTTCCTAGTGCGCTTTCCGTTTTGATGGAGCCAATCATGTACGATCGCGACCCAGCGGTGGTTTATTTGGCAGTCCCAGAGTATAACGCTTCAACAGCGCATGCACATTGCAAATGCTTGGGTCTAACCGCAACGTTTGTTTTTCAGGGTGCGCGGGGATTTTGTTTATTGTATCACACCCTTATCCTGAACTTTGTCTACTAGTAGTAGGTGTCCAGGTCCTTGTCTTCGGCTCAATCGGGCCTTTCCTCGAGAGCTTGACGACAGTCCACCAGTTTCTTGTAATTATAATTATCAAGCCGTGCGGAACTTGACCAGTGTTCTGTATGACGTGGAGTTTTACGAATCTCCTTTCCTCACAAACGGGGCAACACACCCCAATCGCGACAAAACTCCTGGCCATTTCCGACTCTCTTTTTCCCGTATTTCGAGAGCGACACCCAGTCACACCCTCGCCTGGACGACTATCTCAATTCACTCCATCTATTCACGCCCCGAATTTCTGATGTGAATGAGGCGCGCCAGTTCTATAACTTGTCCTTCTACTACTTGAAGGATATATTCGAATTATAAATCCAGTAGAGACTCGCTATACTCCGCGAAAGCTGGTGTGTCTCTCGACTTGACGTTTGTTCTTAGACAGCTCCGGTGTCCTCGACGTCATCGCAAACACAGGAATTTGTCCTTGACTTTTACGGTCCGCCAATTGTGTTGCTAGCACCACTGGAGACAGCGCTTGTTCTCTGCGATGGACCATTCGAGCCCGAAGTGCGGCAATAAGAAGATGCGAGTGTTTTACCAATGAGAGCGCCGAGTGGCACAAGGTAAGCCAATGAGTTTGGGATGGGATCTTCATAGGTGTTCATAAGCCCAACTAGGAAAGCGATGTCCCGGTCTCGAGGAGGAATACGGAAGGGGCCGTGGTATGCTTGACAAAAGGTCTTTCGTGGTCACGGACAAAGATTTCATAGAGGACGCAGACTCTTGTCATATTCAACTGTTTGTTTCGCTTTCAGGATTCCCTGCATGACTTTCGCTCTGAGCACCGGTTCCATCTCATTCCCTTTGCCCTTCACCGAGTCCCTATAGGTGTCCAGTGCGGCTAATGCCAATATCGTACTTCCGAGTTCGAAAAGACGCGTTTGCATGAAGTGAGCTTTACAGAAAATTGGTTCTGCTTCTGGGTTCGGATGCGGGCGTCAAGAATATCGAATCAAGGTTTTTTTCATACTCCCCTGGGAGGTGTTATGAAAGACTCACGAAGCTCAATGAGGTATCTGCAAGATTGCACCGTATAACCTTCGCAATGAATCACCAAACTGTAGGATTGACTTGTATACAGAGATGAGGATTCTGAGGGCACGGAAAGAAAAGACCTTGCTCATGATGCGATCAGATCACTGATCACCTCGATTGTCCATTCGTTATCTCCGAGTCGGGGATTATATAACGGAATACGAGTCATACAGACACATTGGCAGATTGCGCAGCCGCATAACTGCAAAGCTGCAATGAAGGCGGACCCGGGGTCAGTGAGTGTTATGGAATCGAATGGTTAGGGGATTACATGGCTATGTTGGGCGATGCACGACAAACACTTTGATTTTCTCATTGATGCCGTTGAGATGCCGAGTTAGCGCGCACAGAGGCTGTGACTCATTATGACATTGAATATCAGCTGCGGCGGTGCTGGTCGTCCATTGACTCGAATGGTGTGTATGTTCCTGGATATGGTCCTTAAATATGCGCGTCGGTACCCTCTCGGAGCATTCAAGGGTTCTCTCCCGCCCTTCATCACCACAATGCCAGGGAAGCATGTTCACTTCGCCATCGAGGCCCAATACTACGACGACTACTCCTCTCCATCAGCATCGTCGTTCTCAATCCCGTCTCTACCTTCAGACGACGATGTCTCATCACCCCCCTCTGGTTTGCCTTACCACCACTCGCCCTTGGCAGACCTCCCCGTCATCACCCACTCAGCTTTGGTCGCGGGTCCTGTTCACTTCAATTATGACGTCTCTCTACCACCAACACCCGGGGTCACGCTAAACCACCCAACATACCATGTGTCCTCTCTCTGGGACCATCCAGTGACAAATCCGCCTACGCCGTTCATGGAGGTTGAATGCGCATTGTTGCCATGGAAGATCACGATCTCTCCTTCCCGAAACTCGATACACCCCTATATCACCTTCAGGGATTTCTTCGGCTCCCTCTACTACAACTTGCGAAAGCAGGTAAAGCAGGCAGAATACGACCAAGTCAACTCGCCTCGGCTTCAGACACATATCGACAATGCTTACAAGCGACGATACAAACGAATTCCCGACTACGATCAATACGAGCAGGAACTTCAAGGCGGTGTGCGGCGCGTTGACTTTTTGGGCGAATACGTCCAGTTTGCTGGACTATCACCCAACTCGAACGGCAGGTCGAGGTGGACATTACAAATGGCAGCACCGACACCATCTCATCTATCATGACCCCGTCGTTTTCCACCTCCTGCCTTCGTTGTCAACGATACCCGGCTACCACGATACCCTCACTCTGATCATCAACATTTGTAACTTTATATAACATCATTTATTGCCGTGGACTGCTTTCCTTGCTTGTACAGTTTTGTAAAAAATATAGACAGGAATATCTGCTTCCTTATTTGGATTGTAATGTTTACGGCCCGGGATCAATTGCAACTTTTTGCCAATTCCATTCAACAGGACAGAATTTCAAGTAGGGATTCTTGCTGCGCCTTAGCATCTCAAACTTACGGCAATGTATTTCTTAGGGTGACATGTCCATTGATCTCAGTCTAGACCGAGTGAAGAGACTTCTTGTTCAGCTTCCGCCATACACACGACCGACTCTTCATATAGCAGGTACCAATGGCAAGGGTAGTGTGTCGGCTTTGCTGACTTCGATCCTGCTCAGCGTTGACCCACCACTCCGCGTCGGAAGATTCAACAGCCCGCACCTTATCTCTATTTATGACTGTATCACTATCAACAACGTTCCCGTGCCGCCATCGTTGTACGACACCGTACGAGCTGAAGTGGAACTTGCAGATAAAGAACATCAAAGGAAACTCAGCAACTTTGAAATCCTCACCCTCATTGCTCTTCAAATATTTGAAAAAAGTCGGATGGACATCGTCGTGTTGGAAGTTGGGATGGGCGGTCGGTTGGACGCCACGAACGTTGTCCCCGACAGTGCTATTGCCGTTTCTGCATTGACCGCTGTCGATCTAGATCATCAGGCGTTCTTAGGTGACACGGTAACCAAAATTGCGCAGGAGAAGGCTGGCATCGGCAGGGCAGGTCGTCCTTTCGTCTTGGCCAAGCAGAAGCATGCAGGAGTTAAAGACGCCGTGAAAGAAGTGCTCAGCCGCCTAGGTTCAGGAACTCTCGTAGACGCAATTGAAGTCCGTACAAGAGAATGGAGCGAAACGGTAGATGGCGATCGGCCTCCATCTTTTTGTTTGGCCTCTCCGTTCAAGCTGCCTGCCTGGCAGCCAATATCTGTGGACTTGCCGTGTTTCCCAGAAACGGTAAATGCCCTCCTCCCGCTATACGGAGTACACCAACTCGATAACCTTGGTACATCGCTTAGCGTCATCATCGAGCTACTCAGTTCGCCGGCTCTTCAGGAGGTCTCCAGCTCCTTAAAACTTAAAGAACGTATAAATGTCAAAAATATCGCAAAGGGCATTCAAAACGTCAGATGGCTTGGTCGTCTGTCGTTTCACACCTTGCGCCTTGCAAGCCCGCCCTCCAAGGTGTCACCGGACCCTCTCGTCGTTCTCGTAGATGGTGCGCATAACCCTGCATCGGCAGCAACACTCGGGGACTATATTACCCATCTCTTCGGTCTCTACAGCGAATGTCCATGTGGGGCTCCTAGGCCGAATAATTTCGAGGTAACCTATATTATTGCTCTGTCACACTCCCCTCCAAAGACGCCGCTGGAGACACTGTCGCCTATCCTTCCCCCAAATATTCCGGGTCACCTCATAACCAGCGTCAAGACGAGAGTGATCCTACTGCGCTTCACTCCACCTTATGGTATGCCCTGGGTCAGACCAGTTGCTCCTGAAGACATGGAAGTGGCCGTACGAAGCCTTGTTCCAGATGTAGAACTTCTCAACGAAGCCGACTTTGGACCACCGGTTGGAGACAAAAATGTTGCTCTAGAAAGTGCTTTGAAATGGATTTTCCAGCGACGGATTGAGATGTCTGGAATGCAGGAAGATAAGGTAGAATTGGTTGTTCTGGCTGGAAGCCTTTATTTGGTGGCGGATTTCTATCGAATATTGCAAACCAGTCCTTACAATGAACTTTAATATTGTTCGCAAATTATATTTTGCATCGACAGTTGAATAAAGTTCATTAAGGTTTCGATTTTGTAGGGAAGCTGTGCACGAAAATTCATTTATCCAATACTTTTCTACACCGATCCTTCGATTAAAGGATTACATTCGCACCATCTCTATCGTGCTGGGACCCCTCAGCTAGGACCGACTCGAAGCCTACTACAGCGATCCAACGTCCTGAGTGATAACCAGATTATTCTTTCCGAATCATATAGTTCTGCTGGCCGGCCAGGGGGCTGTAGATTCAATTCAGGAAATATACAGGAGCGACGCAAATTGTGGAAGCATAATATGTTATCGTGACCAAAAGCCAGTGACCTACGCCCTAGCCTTGTATAGGAAATAAGGATCACCCTCACCGCACTGTCAACCTCGGTGCAGCGCCTGCGGTGAAGTTGGTAGCGACACCTGCGGTGGAAGCGACGGCAGAACCTATTGTTCCGTTATCACTCCCTTCTGTGCCCCCAGGTCCTGCACTCGCATTACGAATGCTGACCAACACCTCTTTGCAATACTTCAATTTATCGACCAACTTTTGGTTGAATTTCTCGGCCTCAGGATCATTGGAAACTGCTGCCGACCGGGAATCTTGTAATGATTGAGCCATGACTTCTGATAGTGCCCAACGAGTCATCTTGTAATGCTTGTCGATGTGAGTAATCAGGTTTCCATGAGAGGAGAGGATGAGTTTGGAATGGTCATAGAAGTTGAACTGAAAATAGATTCGTGTCAAGAGGCGTAGAATTCACGTGCGAATGTGAAGATCATACCTGGAGAACGTCATGACTCAACTTGAATACGATCACATGCTTCATCCGCAAATATTTTTGAACCCATTCCATACCCTTCTCTCTCTTCGTATCCTCGAAAGTATATTCGTAATCCCCGTATAGCCGTTCCATGATGTAATTCTCAAAGTGTTTGAGAAGGTAGACCTTGCTCTTCAACTCTTCCGGATATGTCTCAACGGAATACGACTTTCGCACGTACACGGATCCTTGCCTGCGAGAGGTAATGTAGTCGAAATGACTAATTAAAACAAATTGTCAGAAGGGGTATTCATCTGTCAGACGTGCGACATACATTTTGTCCGGACTCAAAACCAAAGTCGTACTGTCATTGAAATGTACTCCGACACTTCCATCAGTAAGAGCATAACCCATACCATATTTGTTGCAATAGTCGACCCAACTGACAATGAAGACCTTTTCGTCAGGGAGCTGCGCCAACGAGGAGCCAAAGTGAGGATCACGGTAGATGCGCCCTGTCGCACGGGCCTCAAACGCAGCACAGAGGGTTTCGGCAGCAAGATCGAAACCGTTGATTTTTGGTGGCGGCAAAGGTGCGACTGTCCTTTGGATTGTCAGGCCAGACGGTATTCCACTTTGCGCTGAAATACAAAATGTGAGTCCAGGTATGGCGAGTCAAGCGACTAACAAACCGCCAATCTGAACGTTCCCCTTACCCACCACACCATTTCTTGAGGCAATCTGTTGCAGGGGTTGGGCTTGTACATGCATCCTATCCTTTCCTTTGAGACTCCCGTATTTCGACGGAGGAAGCGTCGAAGGGGCAACATTTTCCCTATTGGCGAGTGCGCCGCCGTATCTCGCCTTCAAGTTCGACGGAGCGACTGGAAGTTGATCCTCGTCCTCATCTTCATTCTCTCCTTCTATCTCTTCCTTGACTGGTGCCATCTGAGCGACGATTCTCGCTTTCTGCGCTTCCAACTCCTTCTTCCTTAGCCGTAACTCTTCTTCCTCATATTCGCCTTCGTCTTGGCTTGATGTTGCTGCTGGCCTACGGCGTACTGCAGTTTCTTGTTCTTCGATGGTGCCGTCGTGAGTACGGGTAACAGTCCTCCGACCAAGGGGGCTTTCTTTGACTACCTGCAACTTTCTCAACAGTGGACTCTCCCGCGTTTTCCCATTCCCTCCAGGGTTCGTCATGAGCAAAGGTTGTCTGGCGGAGCTTAACAAAGCGGAAATCGGAGAACCAGGCTGGACCGCCTTCTGGAATTCTCTTTCTTGCTGCGCGATAGTAGACGTGATATTCTTGACATTTGTTGGCATCGCGGTTGCGGTAGCTGTGACACCGGATGATGACATAGCCGGGGGCATAGAAGTAGAAGGCGGTAATTGACTGTAATCGACGTCTAGCTGTGTGGATCTCCTCAGGCGCTTCAAGTTCACATCCGAGGCTGCCTTGGAGATACTAGAAAAATCCGGAGGGCCATCATGTGCAGAGGTGGGTATATAAGGCGGTACCGGGCCCTGGATAAAAAAGTGGTGGTCGACAATCTCATGAAGGGTCGGACGCTGCGACGGGTCCGGGGTGAGAATTGTTTGTATTAGCAGTTGCACAGCGCGTGAAATGACTCTTTCTGGCGGGAATTCGTATTCATTGTCACGTATGCGCCTTGACCGTGTCAATCAAGGAAATGCAACGATGAAACACCGAACTTACTTATAGATGGCCTTCACGTCCTTGGTTTGGAATGGTGGTCGGCCAATAATAAAAGTATAGAGGATGACGCCGATCGACCACGTATCGACCTCGAAGCTGTGCCCATTCGCGGTATCAAAGAGTACTTCAGGTGCGATGTAATTGGGTGTTCCACATATGGTCTTCTTCCGTTCCCCAGGGTTTTCTATCAACGCGGCAAGTCCGAAATCGCCGACTTTGATGTTCATGTTTGCATCCAAAAACAGATTACCCAGTTTAAGGTCACGATGAATGACTTGATGGGCATGCATGTAGTGACATGCGCCTATGAGCTGAACCATGAAGAATCGGGATTCTGGCTCGGTGAAACGACGTCGGCGACGAAGAAGGTCCATCAGCGAACCCGAGGCGCACAGTTCGAGAGTCATATAGACGTTGTCTGAATCCTCGAAACAATCATAGAAGTTGACGATATTGGGGTGATCCAAAGAGCTATGGATTTTTATTTCTGCGTAAAGCTGTCATATGCGTTAGTACTACTTCGTAAACACTCAAAATATAAAATATCGCCTAACAAGCCCTGATGCAGGAGGATAACGTGGAATAGGGCGAGGGCGGTGTAAATGAGATGAGCAAAATACTTACTTTCGTCTTAGCCTTCTTGGTTTTAAGTGAAGATTTGGTAACTACCTTACAAGCGTATCGCGTGCCTCTTGCATTCTTGACCTCATAGACGCGAGCAAAACCTCCCTTGAAAGCACAAAATTCACAACCAAGATAAAACACAGATTCAACAAACTGACCTCGCCGAGAAAACCGACTCTGTTGAAATGAAATCTGCCAGTCTTGTCTGTTATGATCTTAGGAGGTGATGGCGGTGCCGTTTTGCTATTCTGCCTAGGGAGAGGGGGGGAGGGTGGGGCTTTCGGAAGCGACTTGGGAGGAGTGTGCTGGTGGTTGACCGGGTTGTTACCAGCACTCGCGAGGGGATGTCTGCGCGCAGCTGCCTGTTGCTGCTGCATGGCCTGCGGGATACGTGCTTTATGGGCCTGATACATCTTGCTGAGTAGGCCTAACGCCAAAGAATTCCTAGTGAAGCTGGTCACTATCTGACCGTTGTCGAACCAAGTGAGGTAAACGAACACGCTGTGAACGCGTTTTATTCAATGATCACATGACCCTTTCCTTCTCACGTGTAACCCAACGAGTGGCTGTGCAGTGGCAGTGTGAAAACCTCCCACAAATTTTTTATAAAGAACCACTTGGGTCTGCAAGATTTGGCTTTGAAAAAGGTTAAAATTTATTATTGGACTATGCGTGGTAAAACCGCCACCCATGATGCTATTAACAAGGGTTCAAGACTTTGAAACCGAAATTCATGACAGTTCTCCAATTACTGAATTGCAGGCTGTACTAAATACAAGACGAGACTAAGTAACCAGGAAACCATAAATCCATTGAAAACTGCTGACAGATTCGGTCAAAACGGCGACTGTGCAGGGAACAAGGAAGAATTATTTTCTGAGTAGTGATGAATAACTTGAGCGAAAAATCGTGCAGGCGAGCATGGGAATTGTGGCGCCAGTTTATATTTCTTCAGGTTCCAGCTTCGCCGTCGTCTGCTGGTACTGCAGATGGTTCATAGAAGCGTTCCAAGGAGACCGAATAAGTGAGGACATAAAGGGGGACCCTAATTGGGCGAATAAGGTACTGGCTTGATTGGGGAGCGGAGATGAGGAGGTAAGGACCCCGAAAGCTGAAGTCGTGCAAGAAAGCAGGATAGGTGGATGCAAGAGGTGATTACAACACGGAGACTGGCAACGAGCACACAGCAGAGGAGAGGAGAAACATCTGTGAAATGGTTGCAGCAGCGGAGAAACATAGAGCCAAGTGACAGGTGTCCCCATCAAAGTGTAATGAACCTTGTGCCACGGAGGAATATAAGACGACTCAGGTGCCGAAAACACCTTCCCACACGTCTCTGTCCCAACGAATCAGAAATGCCCTCAACAAGACTGTCAACGTCGACCGCCTCCGTTTCAGAGCCACGAAGGAGACGCTCCTCTCATCTCTTGCACTGTAAGTTACCCTTTGCTTCTCGCCCGCATCCCCTGACCGCCCAACCAGCGATACCCACGATAAAGCCAGGTATTTACGGCCTCCAAAATCGTCCCATAGCATTTGCGCCCAATGTTACCCCTGGTACCTTCGTTGAACCAGACTCTCTCTCATCCGTGGTGCCGTCAACTGCCGCTGTACTCTTCCCTCCGTCCGAAAAGCCTGCCCAGGAACCTATTCGTAAGAGGCACCCACCAGGAAAACGCCCTTCACAAGGCTACATTCCTCGTCCTCCCAATGCCTTCATGCTCTTCCGTGCCGATTTTGTAAAGCAGAGGCACGTCCCAGGGTCAATCGAAACTAACCATGGTTCTCTTTCCAAGATTATTGGTGAGCCCATCACCCAGTTACCCGACCGATCTACCAACTGACATGAACCAAAGGCAACTGCTGGCGTCAGTTACCTCTCGAAGAGAAGCGTTACTGGGAGCAACGTGCAAAAGAGGAGAAGCAACAACACAAAATTCGACACCCCGATTACCGATTTCGCCCAGTCCACAACAGGAACAAGAATAAGGACGGGTTGAGGGGTCCCAGCAATGTTCCAGGCCCGAGGAAGGAGAAACCACAGCAAACACGAGAGGAAGAGATGCGTTGTGACGCAGTTGCCACTTTACTCTTAGAAGGAAAGAAGGGCGATGAGCTTGCTCAGGCTGTCAGGAATCTCGATATGGCACACAATGCCAGGTATACATCCCTCTCCAGAGAAGGAACGGTCAGCGCCCGTGGAAGTTTGACCAGTATGACTATGACGCCCCCTCTTCCGTATTTCGGTTTCCCAGTCCAACAACATGCGTCAGAGCTAGGATTACGTCGACCTTCCTCTGTTCCTTTACCCGATGCATGGTTCGGCGGGTTCGGCTCCACGATGTTTTCCTCCCAAGCTCAGTATCCTGTACCATCCATGACTTTACCACATGTGCCTTTCTTCTCCCCGTCTCCAATCACCGGAATATCTTTCGCTGCTCAGCAGCAGCAATACCATGGCCTTTTGATCCGCCGCCCATCCTCTGCTCAACCAGTGGGTGTGGTCGGCAGACGTTCCTGGACGACGCCTTCATACGAAGGCTATACCGTTATGCCCTTCCTTCAAGATCTCGGGATTGAACACCAGTTACGCCATCTCCACCCTCAGCAACAAGAGGAAGCTCAAACCGCAGGCGAACCTGATTACGCTCTCTTCAGTGGTTTTTCTTTCAACAATTCCCAGATTGCAAACATGTCCCCAATTGCCACTCATCAGGACGGACCAAACGTCAGTAATGTCGGACCACACGATCTTCCTTCAACTTTGAGTCTTTCAATGGATCAAATTGCGTGGAATAGCGAGATTGATTCTGCTTTGGAATCCGCATCGTCCCTTGTATCGTCTTCCTCAACCACGGTTTCTTCTTATGAGTCTTCCCCGGCACCTTCAGACACCGCGAGGGACATGTATGCCTCGACTGCTACCACTTCGGAAACTTCTTTATTTGCCAGACCCATGTATGCCATTGATGCAAATTACGACTTAGGCCTCACTTCCTTTGACATTCCTCCACTCGACCATATTTCAAATCAGAACGCCGGTTTCTCGCATGATTCGACCTACTCCTTTGATGCGGCAGGTATGCAGTGTTTGATGGAGGGTGCGCAAGCAATGGATCCCATTCTTCATGCCCCGAAACCCCTGCTTGCAAACGAGTGTACACCTACCCAGGTGGTCTTCGGAGATCAACTTAGATCAGAAGATTTCTCTCTTCATTAGGTCTTTCACGCATTCGTTACCTTTCATTACCCCTTATCGCTTGACCTAAATCCACATTAAAAGTTGCTTTGTTTCATCAACGCCATGGACACGCTTTGCTTTTACCCTGGTCAGCCACTGTAGCCTTAGTATAACTAATCACGACTTTTTCATGTTATCACACCGATGTAGCCTTGTCTCCCGCTCTTTATACTTAGATTACTTATCTATCCTGTAATTATTGTCCATGGTATTGTATCAATACATGTGTTTTCTTGCGTTGACAATGTTGTTGACTTCTCAACCCAAATTTGCATCGTTTAGTGACAAATACAACTCTCTACACGTCTCAAAGTCGACACCTATCTCCAACCCTGCAAACCTCACGCAGTCGAGAAGCGTATCATATCTCCTCTGGACAGCTTGTTCTGGTAATCTGCCTTGTGCATTCCACCTCTTCTGAAAACACATCTCCATGCGACGTGAGAAGTGTGGCTGCATGCTCGCTTTTTCATCATCTGTGAGGGGTGCATGAAAATATGCCCAGATCTCGTGGAGGACGTCTCCGACACCAAGGAAACGGTCAAAACGGCAGACCTTGATGTCTCCCCATCTCTGTATTGCTTGCCCAACAGGTGTATACCTCCCCCTTTCCGTGGTCCGAATACAAAGATTGTTAACAGGGGGGACTACAGCAAGGGTATCGAAGCCCACAGACTGGCAACGCTCCGCGCCTGATTTTCCTATTACCCATTGTCTAGCAAGCGAAAGATCATTGTAAATCACCCAATCGATATAAGGGTGAGAGTCTGGCTGACAATTCAGGAGCTCGTGTATCCCGTATCGCCCCGTAATGCGAGTAGAATGTGGAGGCTGAACAGGCATACCCGACAAATGCGGGGGCGGGGGAGGTGGTGTCCATTTATGACTGTGCGGCACTCGATCAGTCATTGTACGAGACGATATCGAACCTGGATGGCGGCTGGTTCGCCTTGATCGGGGAGGCAGAAAGGGAGGATTGGATTGATAAGAAGATGTCTGCGTGCTGGTGGGGCTGGAAGATGAAGGGTCATTTGGCGCAGGGTACATCGGATAATTGGAAGTGAACATTGGATATCCGAAAGGATGAGGAGGGTAGGGATATACCGGCACCATCAGCGGTGGATAGCGTAGATGAGCTGTATAACCTTCCGGACGAGGTGCATGGGTGTCTTGCTGCCCAAACTGGCCATGTGGAGCAGGGTATGCGCCACCGTATCCATATTGCTGAATTGGCAATCCATCTGGATATACTGGATGAGCTTCCATTGGCAAAGAATAAAAAGGATTGCGTACCAGGTATGAAGGGTGCAAAACGTGCTTGGGATGTATGGGTGCTCATATTCCTCAAGTGTGTCGTCTGCTGAAAGCAGAATATCGTTTTTTTTTGAGACTCGGGGAGATATTCACCCGAATCATCGCCTCTGCGCCAACCGAAGTTGAGAACTGTCCCATCAATCGCCCGGACCTGAATGACCTTTGTCGCAGAATGACATATTGTCTGTCGTGGATGGCTGAATAGCGGAGGGAAACCATCAAATATGCCACACGATGCAAGCGCCCGCACAGCCAGCGCTAATCATACACATGCTAGCACCAGGAGCACTGAGTATTGAATACTCTTCCAGGCAAGGGATGTCGAGTAGCTTTCAACCTACGGAATCCCATCGACGAGCAAACTTGACCTGGAAAGAGTATAGAAGTAGATAAGTACTTAATGTTTCAAGTCGGTTTCAAGGATATCCGTGCTTGCTGACAAAGCGTGATGCCAACTTGACGGTAATAATTTTTTACGCTGACCGACTTTCTACTTGAGCTTCCTCACAGCAAGACGATCGTTTCTCTATATTGATATACCAGCGCCTTCTCCACTGGTGGCACAACTCTGTTTTTGCAATGTGTAGCTCGATGCAACGATGACCGGAAGGCGGAAGCAGATTCGAGTGTTGACGTTGTCACGGTTATGCTAATAAGTTTCCAGTCCACATGGCAGTTGTATCTTCGCTTTGAAACACCTGGAGAGCCCATTTTTTTGGGTTCAGTAGTCAGCAAGCCTCTGTCAATCATCGACGACGCCGAGCCACGTCACAACCTTTGCACCGGCTGTTGCCACCAAATGAAAATTAGTATGTTTATTCCCTTAAATTTATAAGTATTATACTGTGAAAATAGCTCTTCACGTTTTAGGGTATGCGCAAAGAATTGACTGGCTGTCATCAATCCCGACATAAGCGGCGTCTGTGTTCTCAAGAAACAAAGCCTTGGGGCAACACTTGCCACGCTGGGCAATCTTTCTAGATCATGTTATTAGTCTTTCAAATTCCAATCACCATTGACATTGACCAATTGGACGACATAAGGAACCGCATCTGTCGGTCCAACGGTTCGATTGTCGTGAGTGTCTTATGCCTTACCTTGCTACTCGCCTCACGCCCAGGATGCAGCCCCTGAATCCGACGTTTCGGGGTCAAATTAACTTTCCTGGTAGCCGGAGACTTCCAAGAGGAGTTCTGTTATCAGTCGTGGCGTCGGCGGTCTTGTGAGATTACCCTTATTGTTCATACTTTTTCTGATTTTCGGAATGAAATGAAATGTCATTATCAAATCACTTCTTTTGCAAGACGACCTATTTGATATCATGCGGTAGCAAGAATGAGAGGATGTGGTGGAACAGAAATTCGGTGTCAGAGCTCTGAAAAAAATATAGTAATAAAGTAAGTAAAGGGTATCAATGGTTGGGAAGGATGGTACGTCGTGAAAGGATCGTGAGTAATCAAAAACGTGTCGCGCATGAAAAGTTGGTGTTAAAGATAACGCATGTCGTACAAGGATGGCCATCGAGACGCATCAAAAGTGTAGGAATGACCTGTCGGGATTGTACCCAGTACGTCTCGACAACTCATCCTTTAGTGGTGAATAAGGTAATGCGACTATGATTACAAACCCACGAAGGGAGGTAGAGGAACAAACAACGGAGTGGAGGAAGAACAAAAGACCACTTATCAGCAACCGCGTCTGCAACGTAGGCGAACCAAAATAGCAAGGTGCGTATACAGATATCCATACATAGCGTCCAAAGATTAAAGAAATGGTTGAGAAGTTGCCAACGACGCACAGCATCCGAATGAAGGAGAATGGTCAAGCACAGTAGTTGTGGCCGGCCATTATTTCCTCGAACCCAATGAGTCCAGCGTCGATATTTTGGTTCTCATCGCTGTAATGGGTGAAATCTTGTCTAAACTCCAGCCCAGAATTGGTCATATCGGGAGCGATGGGAATATGGATGTTCTCAACGTATTTCGGCACTCCGAGCTCGATAGGGGGGATTGCGTTGATATCGAAGTCGTCTTCAAGCAGAATGCATGGCTCGGAACTCCACACCGATGTGCTATCCCAGGCGAAGTTGGCAAACTCTTGCTGCATCTGCATTTGTAACTGAAGGTCAATTTCAGCCTGAACTTGGGCATCAAGAGCGGCATCTCCGCTGGTAGTTGTGAATTGGGTGAAGTCCGTCGGCGGCAACGCAGCAGTCGTAGGGGTATATGGGGCCGAAGAAGGTGATGGAGGACCAGATGAACCAGAGTCGATCGAAGATACAGGGGAAACGATCTGGTTAGGAGGAAGAAGGAGAGCGCCCGGGGAACCAATGTTGAGATGCAGAGATGAGTTGACATTTGTGCTGAAGATGTTCCTGAGGAAGTCGGAGTTCTGCGAGAAACAGAGTGATTAAAAAACAACAAGGAAGCGAAGCACGACTAATTACCTGAAGACTGGCTTCGAATTGCCCAGGCATTGGAAACGTAGGCGGCACAAAGGGGTTGCTCGACGGAAGGTAGTCGAAGATGTCTTCGGGATGACCTGGATGTGCGGACCGTCGGCTGATCATAGGGAGAAGCGAAGGAGAAGTCGGGCAAGAGGGCGTGTGATAAACATTGGGTATCTGGATGGATTGATACGGCGGAGGAGTGGGCGCAGATGCTGATCGACCATGAGAACGAGCAACGGGAACGACGAACGACAGGGATTCGGATTCATCCAGTTTCTTCAATAGCGAGGGTTTCTTGTTGCCCTTGGTCTTTCCATCTTTATCCTTCGATCGCTGGGGTCGGTAGACGTAGTTGGGATACAGTTGTTCGTGTTCCCTCTTCTTATCCTTTGCCATCTGTTCCCACTTCTGACGTTCCTCTGGTGGCAAGCTTTTCCACATCTGGCTGATCGTCTTGGAAAGATCGGCCTGACGAGGTTTCTTCGCTCCCTCAGCTTTTGCCGCCTCCTCCTCGGCCTGACGATCCTCGCAGCACTTTCGTCTGAAGAGTATGAATGCGTTCTCTGGACGCTTGATATAGTCATCGTCGCCCTTCTTCGGCCTGCGTTCGACGATATCACTACTGCACGACGATTTTCTTCGTTTATGAGTTGGGGGTGCCACTGGCGATAAAGGGCATGGGGACTCTGGTCGCAGATGGGCAAATGGCGGCGGTGGCGTCGCAATAGAAGGGAGTAAATCTGTGGCTAATGTACATGATTGAGGGGGGAACGAACGAAGATCGGGTTCAAAAGGGGACGAAGACGGGGAAGTGTAAGGACTGTCAGCAAGATTATGGGACACCGGGAACGTAAAGGTGCGAGGTGTTGGGGATACGATAGTAAGGGAAGGGGGTTGAGGTGCATCCGTCGTCACATCTAGTGCTAGGATGCGAGTCAGTTATTGTTTCTGGGAGAGACAAGAGAGGAATACTTCGGGATTGGGTATCGCGAGTGCGTAAAGCGGGCATGATTGTTCAGATCGTTGGCACAAGTGGACTTGGTCGTAAGGAGAGACAATGGGAAGATTATAGTAGAAGGAGAGAGGGAGGCGAGTGTGAGTGACTTGACTGAGATGCCAACCGTTTTCTTTGTCTCGGTGGAGAACAATTAGGACGGGCGGGGCACAACAGGCGAAACAATTAGACGGCCTCGATTTATACTCGACACGAGTTTCAACCCCATTTCGTAACTGTGCGAGTGATTCCCCTAAACCAGCCTCTCGTCGAGGGACCAGCCCGATAAATCCATTCGTTGAGTCCTATTTGTCCGGCAATGGAGAATATCTTCTGCCCTTTCTTATTGTCTTTTTCTCAGTTCCTCCGGCCTCTTGGTCCGAGCCAGTGCCCCATTAATCCCTATTTAATTCCATCCGCGGACCCAAATCCATCCTCCCCTCACCTTGGAATCCACCTCTCTCCAGACCAGAAAACATCCTTGTCGTTTATCGTACCACCCCCTTATCTTAATTCCTGCCTTCACTAGCCCTGCCCACGTGTGCCAACAAATGGCGGGTCACCGGAGCTACCGATTCAGTAGTCATGAACCGACCGCTCGGGAAGATTCTCACCACGTTTTCCTTCTTAGCCCGGGTCAAAGCGTTCCAACAATGTCATCCCGCACCAAGTCATCGTTCACTGTTCGTCCATAAGGCCAGCCATTTTCCATCTTCGTTGCAAATATTTTAATCCAATCTTTAAATTTTTACGTTATTTATGGTCCGGGCAATGGTCGACTACTTGATGCTCGGACCAGGGCAGAATCTCAGGTGATCAAGTGATCATTGATCATGATCAGCAAACGTCATCTGTCTGGTGGCGGTGAATTCCCCACATCAGGAAATAATGAAAGGCGTTCGCAAGTTATCCTGCTGCGTACACATTCCAAGACGAGGTTTTCTGTTCACTTGTCATACAGGGTTTCCAAAACTCCAATATACCCTCTCTGCTCTTTCATGGAAGGGATCAATTAAGCTGGGGTCATTTCATCAATTATTCGGCGAACACGCTTATAGGTACCGAATACATATTCCGCGCTGCTTTCCAAACGCTGGGCGCAACTACGTTCCATACTGCAATGTGTTGACCACCCGAGCAATATGACAGGATGTAAACTCCGATTGACCCAATTCTAGGGTTGGGGTTAAACAATTGTGAGGGCCGGGACTCGAAGTCTAAACTGGCTATAGTAAAACCGTAAGATTTCTGGGTAAAGGCAGCAACTCCATCAAAGAGAGGACCTTGGTCGATGCGGCATTTCATTTTCTGCTGGATTCATAGTATCGTTTTGTTCTTTTTAAAACTTGGTAACGTCGTGGTAGTATTACTAGTTGATTACTAGGGCCAATTTTGGAGGGAGATTCTGGAATAGGAGAAAATTCCAAGGTCTAGCAGGTTTTTCAATCCACCAAGTCATAGGAGCGGAAGAGGACAATGGTGTTCCTATTTTAGTTATCTACCAAATTTGGCTTCAAACTATACCGCAGTATCACAGCATTGTTTCTTTTTCATTTGATGCGTAGAATCTTTGAGTCCATAAGAAGCCCCGTCCTGTAGGAAGTATTCAATATCTAATACTCACGGATCGCGGAGAGGAGGCCCTCGAACAAATTTATAATTATAATACAATCAATTCCAGGTCGGAGAATGAGAAAATACCAGAAACCTCAAACACGACGGGTTATAATCAAAATTTGGAATTGGAAATTAGCGGGGCAACTTGACTCGCCTAATTCACTGGACATTCGGCCATCGTCAAATACGTCTATTGAACTGGTTTCTCAAGCACGCCGGTCATTCTCATGACAGTACGATTTAAACCAGAAGCTCATGGAATCATGCCAATTTAAACGGCTCGCATAATCTGATACGGCTACTGTTGAACTGTAGAAAAATGGAAATGGCTCATCTTGCTTCGGACTCCACTGTTGGTACTTTTCATTGTCCTGGAATTCTCAGAAGGTTAGATTCTGCATTCTTCTCTATAAATTAACTCTTGAAACGGAGACGCCTTGATCCTTCTTCCTGACGGGCATCAGGGAATCATTTTTCTATGGTATCTTCATTCAACTGTTCCCTACAATGTTGACTCGTCGTGTGCGATGTTCTGAACGTCACGCTAATCTCACAAAGCGAGATCTGATACTGATGGTTGACTCGGAAACGGAGGATCTAACTTGTTGGAGAGTAGGGTCTTTTGGAAAATGCCGTCCGGAGGTACTGAAGTTCAAGCGTTCAAGCGTTCAAGGGCAAAAGCCAGGCTCAGTCAATGCACGCGTAGCGCACAAGTATTCAAACCTATTTATTACAGTGTCAGATTGTACTCATACTCGCTGCTTGTGTTCTGGGCCATCCATAGTACAACGGCCGAAAGCATGAGTGCAACACTCTGCGAAACGTTGGCATATCCGTAGTAAGTGAATTGTTCTGGGTAGCCTTGTAAGACATATTTCAATACGAGAACCGTCTGTGTAAGTTAATAGACGAAAAAAAGAAAGTGAATGAAAGTGGTTACTCACCACACTTCCAGCGAGTCCGCCTGCCATAAGCGCAAATCCGATAAATAAGAACAATCTAGCTCTCCAGACAGCTCTCGAGTCCCCAAAACCCTCTTCTCCTCGAATTCTATCTTTGTCAATGAGGTTGACGACAAGATACCCAAGGAGGGTGCAGATGCCCGGGATCCAGTCAACGAACGTGACGTGAACAGGCGGGTCACTCTCAGGTGGGGCGTTGTAAGGCGCTTTGGCGTGCTTGGAGAGGATGGCGGCGTCTAGGAACGTCCAATTCGCGAGCGCAAACTGAGTCGCAAACGTCAGGTTTAGCAATCCAATGGATTAATTATGGATTTGGAACGTACGAGCCCGCCTGCGACATATACACCAACTGTACGACGGTGTCGCCCAAGAGAGAATTCTGGAAAAGGGTTCAAGCAGACCCGTCGAGGGTCATAATTGGCTCGTGGTAGCGACATGAGTAGCGTGGGTGACATGTCACACCCTGGCAGAACTAAAGTTCTTGGTTGAAGACTAGGCGTTAGAAACAGTCTGCTCATGGTTATTCAATCGAACCTACGTAGTCAGGAAGACGTTGTCGGATAACCACGACGATGGCAATGCAGCTGCCACCATACCCAACCACGCAGAAGCCCGGGTTACTCATCGCTGTCCAGTCCACTTTGCAGCGATGTGTCTCATCGACGGCTCAATGCGACAGCGAGACCTATATCGCAACTTACGCAGCTCACAGAGCCTACGCGACTCTCCAAAACGTAGTCTGGCGTACTGACACCAGAATTCCAGAAGAAATCACGCAACTCACGCTCCTCATTGCACAACGCACGACCCGCCCCATCGCAATCCATACTCTCATCGACCTCTCCATCGTCTACGCACACTCTCCTTACCTCGGGCAACTCCATCTACTCTTCCAGGCGCAGTACAGCTTGTATCCACCCCTCATAGAGTCTATTACAAATGACGCTGTGCCTACTTTAACCAGACTCCTCGCAAATTCAGACGCACACCAAGCACTGGCGTCAAAGCGCAAAATCTCAGAATCCATCATCTCCCTTCTCCGCGCTTGCTCGCCCATATATCCCCTCATCCGTCCATTTTCTCTTTCCAAAGACTTTATACTGGCCCTCGCGTCTCTCTACGATGCGGGCTTGACCTCCATCGCAAAATCCTATGGCGGATATTGCTCGCTTCTAACCACGAACGATGCAGACGACTGGCCACATATCTGGATACAGACCAAAATCGCTCTCATCGATTCCTTCCACATCGTCCTCACCGCACTCTTCAACGGCCAACCAGGTGAAATCGAGAAAGAACACATATTCGATACCCTCTTCGCCCTCCTCGACCTCAGAGTCACACACGCACCTTCCGACACTCCGTCAACACCATTCCTCGACCTGCCCCTCATCGCGGACTATCACCACGCATACAACCTCTTGGAGAAACTACCTTCCATCTTCAACGAAATCAGTTCAGAGCGGGATCCAAGAATAGATCTCTTAGAATCCTCACTTTCCTCCCTTTTATCCGGAATAGAGAAAAAGAATCCTGGATTGCTTAAGACCGTGCTTCAATCGACGGCGAAGAGCGGGGGAAATCCAATTCCACCACCCAACACTTCCGACATCAGCAGTAAAGAAATTACCGCATCCCTCGATTCCAAAACCGCCCAAATCCTCGCTATTCTCCCACATCTCTCGCCGTCCCACGTCACTCAACTGTTGAGAGACGACAGATTCGGAGGAAATGTTGAGCGAATTCTCGAAGGGCTATTGGATGGGAGTTTGGGATCTGAATTGGACGATGTCGATGAGGAGGAGGAGGAAGGGAGTGGGAAGGGCAAGCAAAAGGCGACACCAAAGGACAGGGAAAAAGACGATTCATTCGCATATGACGTTTCACAGAGAAGGAACATATTTGATAATGAAGAATTGGATGTTGCAAGGGTGAGGGTTGGGAAGCAGAACATTGAGTGAATAAATCTTCCATGTCTTTGTCTTTTCTTTATCTGTTCTCGTGACTCAACTCGATTCCCTAGATCCCATTTATTTCAAGATCGCAGCACAATCGAGAGGATGAAGTGGGATATCCTACAACGCGTAGAAGAGATGGAAGAGGCCGAAGCCGAGTTACTCGAAGACGAAGGAGACAATAGGAAAG
>Ga0307517_10002708_pt1 | contig 28283 bp, 29 predicted proteins | sample 23_EM_MG_FD_194515 | JGI IMG/M metagenome (GOLD analysis project Ga0307517, IMG submission 194515) | Populus trichocarpa ectomycorrhiza microbial communities from riparian zone in the Pacific Northwest, United States - 23_EM | ecosystem: Host-associated > Plants > Roots > Unclassified | place... | reverse complement strand
CCGCGCAAAGTCCGTCAGCACGTTTGGCTCAAGAAAGGGGTAGCCGATAATCTTTCACCCAACGTAATCCCGTAGGCGTGGAAAACTGCGCACGTCCAATAGGAGAGCGCCACGGGGGGGGGGGGGTTCGGGGGGAAGGGCAAAGGTATGAAAGGGTGAAGCAAGACATAACATACCTGAACCACCAATAACGCTGATTGTAACCGGAAGCCCGCTCATGGCCTTATTCACAACCCTCTGGATCCTCGCCCCACTCCCCAAATGCAGCCTCGTCTTTGTCAGAGCCAAAGCGCCGTACTTCTTCCCCACCTCATCCCCTTCTCCATACACAGGGCAGAACGCAAAGGGGAATTCCCGGTGCTGGAGCTCGGTCGCGTTGAGATAGTTCTTGGGTTTGAGGTCCGAAGACAAGAGACGATGTCCGCCAGCAGAAGACGAGGAAGACGAGCTGAAGAAGTAACGGGAGAGGAGGAGGATGGAGAGAATGAGGGAGAGTATGATCCAGATACGGTTTGTGACACCGAAGTTGCGTCTGCTTAGGCGCGACTGTTTTTCTGAATCTTGGCCGCCCACCTTGGATGGGGAACCTTTCGGAGGAGAGATGTGGGCCTGGCCTTTGCCGACCGTCCGTCGTTGCATGCCCGCTTTCAAACGAGGGAGGACGGGCAAAGTAGAGGTTGTCTATGTTCGGCGACCAGCGGTGGGAGAGCGCAACTGGGACAGCCATGGGCGCTGATTGTACTCTTAACAATGATTGACTAGCGACTTTCTATTGCTCCCCAAACCTGTACACGATATAACCTTACGGATAGTTACTCGCTGGCACCCATTCCAAGTTTACTATGTGGGCCGTGGAATGTCGCTCGATATCCAACGAGCTGTGCGCCAAAGCGCCAGGCTCATTTTTGGAGGGGTCCGACTGCGAGACGTGAGCCCAAGGCGAGGGACTGATCGCAATGAACTCACCATAATCATAAACCAGCCGGAAACAACGTGCTTTCTTGTCAGTTCCCATCATACGGATGCGTCGAGCGTGTCTGCGTTCACCATTCAACTCTGTGAATCCCCAAACCTCCAGAGGGGAAAGGTAGATAAGCTGCGGAACGATCCCGGAGGAATGCACAAGGGATTAACCTGCTCAGCAGTCCAGCGTCTACTTTCTCCAACGCTTTCATCGTAGAACAAAAGTACACCATCTTCCCCCTCGTCCTGATGCGTATTCCAGCCCTCCTTCAGGTAAGGATCCTCGATTGCCTTTGGCAAATCCACTCGTTTGGACTTTCCGAGCGTCCTCCCAAAAACATAGTCCTCATGCGGCCTATCTGTCCAATCCAACACGCTCAGCTCTGTGTTTCCTGGGATACCTCCCGTGAGAGTGTTCACGACCTCTATCCGCTCGGTGCCGTCCTGGTCGGAATGGTGTTTAATCGAGAGCGTTACTGTCGCCATTTTGATGGCCTTACGGAGAACCCATGGAACGCTTTGCATTCGAAGGATGTCCTCAACCACGTTGGGGTCGCTCAGTTTGGGGTTCTGCGGGTCGCGGAGGTCAGTTGAAATATAGTCCTTCTGTCATTGACAGGGGCGAACGATCACCAAAACGTATTTGCCGGTAATATCGCGGGTTGTGAGAGCAGCGGGGGCTACCATTTCAGCGTTGTCGTGTATGGGGAGGTGCTACGGAGAGCACCAGTTGGTCGCTAGGCAGACCCTTGATGGATGTGGTCAGTGAGATTCCGAATGATCCTTTTAAAACCGACCCAGAGGTAAAATAGTGTCCCCGTGGCAGTGGTTTAGTCCGACATTCCTGCGTGTCGAGAAAACGTTTCAGGCGCAAAGTCAGACCTAGGTATACATAAGAAATAGTACCGTTCCGATTCACCGCGGAACGGGCAGAATGGAATCCCGCATTCGTGAGATCTGTGCACCCGGCATCGATGTCTGCATCCCGTACCACCCCCGCCTGTATTTTTCAGCCACTCTGAACATAGCTCGAAATCCACCCTAGAAGAAGCGAATCCCGGTGGCCCACAGGGTTGTTCACAGCCGCGTCGAGTTGTCCCGGAAAACAAGCAATGGTATTACATATTACAAACGTCCTTGCTAATGGTACCCAGTGGGTATAACTTAAGTACATTGATGTGGATGGAATTAAATATGCTAAGTAGAGAAGAAGGGAAGTGAAAAGGGAAGTGATGGCCACCAACTCGAGCGGACTGCTCCAGTCGGAACCGGAGGTGGAGGCGGTGGGGGGTCGTAACGGATAACAAGACCTTCGAGTTCCCCTGTCAGACTGCGAACTGGGTTAATCAGCGCGGAATAGTCGACATATCCCCCCAATGTCTCATCATCAAATGGCGGGATGACTTCTCCCTCTGATGTTCCATGCCGCCGTAGAGATCTTAAACCCTCCTCACGAATTTGCTTGGAACGGATGCCCCGCCGAAAAGATAGGTGAAGGTCCTCTAGCCAACCACGAAAGCCCTCGAGGGTTGGAGACAGATTAAGATCCTCCAAGTCCGAGAAGAAAGCTTTCTTGAAGGAAGCAAGAGCTTTGTATGATGGTTGATCAAACCACGCTTGATAAGGCAAATCTTCGAGGTCTTGTCGCGTCCGTATCCCTCCATCCACTCCCTTCGTGGGAGCGTGAATATCGTAGTTTGTGGCCAGGATCAACATGATGTAGAAGAGGGACTCTACGTCATGCCTATACAGGTGGAGGACGTCGGTTCCATCCAGCAACCCGCGGGCCATAAATGGTGGGGTTCCGGTCCTTTGCTGCGACGTCTTCGTGTAGTCAGTTCAGAGAAGCCACCCACGATGAAAGGTCGTAGTCGGTTAGCACTCCGTATACCTTCCCGTCGATAATCCGATACATGATGTTGTTCATGCTGAGGTCCCGGTGCAGAATCCCAGCAACCTCGTAGAGCCACCGGTGAACTACGTCAACGTGAGCGTATGGTAACCGGAAAGCAAAAGAAAACCACGTACCACAGGCGACGTCCACTAGGACCTGCGCGATATCCTTCGCGTCCGTCAGAGTCTTCAGGGGGTACAGCCGTTCCTGAATGATGATCCGCAGGGTTCGTCGTTCATACTTGTACTCCACACCCACAAACTCAGCGTTGTCGAACAGCTTTGCGACCTTCTCGTGAGTTGAATCTGAATCGAAAACGACGTCTTGAGCGAAGAGAACCCCCGGGAGGTGCTTCAGCGCCCATTCGTTCTTGGGGGTGCTCTTTGCCTTCTTGATCGCCTCGTCGAGAAATGCGTGTTCCGGAACCCTCTCAGACCCGGGCCAGCTGATTTTGACAACGAGGTCCATGTCCTTCCACCTCGGAGACGTTGCGTGGAGCACCGTCGTCGCTCTTCCCGCCAGCGATGGCTCGTGAGAGATCACTTCTCCGTATGTGACCGTGAACGGCCCCGTGTTCTCGTCTCCTCCAAACTCCAGCTTCTTTCCTTCCTGAACCCGTACCGTGTCCCGCGCCAGCTCAGAGGTCGGCAGGTCTCCATTGTCCCGGAAGAGCCCCCCGTCGTGGAGGTTGTGAAGGATCCCGCTGTCACCGAGAGAAAGCCGGCTGAAGGCGATCACGATCGCGATGAACTTGTCCAACCCAACCGGGTTGCTCGGCGAGAAATTGATTGCAGAAGTCACCAGGATCGCCGAATGATTTGCATGGTAGAACTGTATGCGCTCGCGATCGACCAGTCCGATGGTTGCGTGCGAACGAAAGGCGGGGACAGAAAATTGTTCCATGAGATATCGTCCTACTTGAAGGGATGCGTCCTTCTGACCCCTCGTTTCGTGTGTTTGAGACTTCCTGGGTTTCCTCTCTACAACCCGACTGCTGCCGCCGCCAGGAGTCGACCCGTAGTTCGCTTTCTGCGCCTTTCCGATCGGTTTGAACTCCTCGTCCGCAGGCCGCTTTCGCAACAAAGGAGGGTCTGGAGCCGACACAACTCCTTCGGCCGTGGCTAGGCCGGTCACAAAAGGGCTATCCTGGGCCCGCAACGGTGGATAAGCATGAGATCCTCGTGGATCTTTTCCTGTTCCCCGCAAAGCATCAGACGCTACCACCACCCAGAGAGGCTGCTATGGACCCACCTTCCACCTTCAGCCTCGGCATGTGCGACCCATCGACTAACGCCTTATCACACGACTTCACTTCTAGCACCTGCAGCGGTTGCGTCCAGCTCAGATTCGGCTCCCTGAGCCCCTGTTCTGCCTTCTCTCCGGGACCGATGTCATGGAGAAGATCGCGGTGGACGGCTACAACGTCCGGTGTGAGATCATTCATCACCCCACCGAAAACCTTTTTTGGGTCATTCCTCAGGTAACGTTGAGGGGTTCGCGCCTTGACCGAATCGTCCGAAAACGACTCGGAGAGGTCGAGAATGACATTTCCCATCTCCACCAGGGGCTTGTAGAACTGGTGCTCCAGGATACCCTTGGTTCCGCACTTGCGCGTGTATTCCCAGTGAGGGGACGAAAATTTCTTGTCGTGCTTGATGTGCTTGATGGCAGGACCCCATAGTTTCTTCCAGTTCTCGGGGACGTGCAGGACGTTCTTCATGAAAACGTCTATGTCGACAAAAACTCGATGGCGTTCAAAGTCCTGGGCGATGTACTGTTCGTATTTGGTGGTGCCGTACTTTTTGGCTTGGTCCGTATCGGGTTCCAGCTTGTATACAGTGGACGTCCCATGAGACATTGGAGTTTGGTTCTGGACCGGGGCCGAACGAGTGGCATTGCGCTTGCGCTCTGGAGTCTTGAACACAAACTGGGTAGAACGAGGAAAAATGGAGCCAGGCTGATCAGGATTGGCGGGCGGCATTGGGGGAGGATGTGAGCAGTTGAAAAGTACCCCCCCATCGCGGCGAGAGAGGTTATATAGCACGGCGAGTTGATAGAAGTCGACCAGGGCCATGGTCCGGACAATGCCTGAGGGCCACGTAGATTAAGACCAGGTGGTGGCGAAACGGGAGTGGGCGGTATCACCGTGAACCGTGGGACGCGTCTGAGTTGGTCACGGACTCGATCGCGCGGTGATCAAGAACAAAGGAACTCAACATTCATTGTCCAAATAGGTCCAAACAACACCGGTAAGTGTGAACGGAAAATGAGCTGAGTAGCGTTCGAGGCATACCAGCCTAGGTGGTGCTTTTCCTCAACTCAGGGATACTTTGTCCGTGGCATGGTTTTGTCGGGCGGTGGATTGAGTAGGGCCGTGCTGGTTGTGTTGATCCATGGCTCCGAGTCCAAGTTATGGGCCATCAGCGCCATTCCCACCGTTCAACCTGTTGCACGGCGCCATGTGGTCGGCATCTATTTTTCTCGCTTCAAGTGCCACAATCGCTCACTTCTCCGATGGGAATGGGACACGAAAGTCTATCACCTCGAGTCAGTTCGGGGGTCGATAGCCTTACCGTTCGAATTTGCTAGCCAGGGTTTCAAATCCGGGGTCTCCAGCGTTACGGGATGGTTTGGTGGGAATTGTGACTCGACGGAAGGCATCCATTATCATACGCCGTGTCGTGCTCTCATCGTCTGCACAACGGTCCCTTTTATATGAGCCATGCACGCCGTGACGGGGGCCCCTGCGGTCGTCCACCTAATCTCACACTTTTGTGAAACCCCCCCACCCCTCGATTATCTTTAATATGAAGCACCCGAAAGCTCGCTATCACACTACGCCCTGTGCTCCAGAGTTGCCTCATCTTAATCAACGATTAAACCGTAAAAACCCGCTTCGGGGTGAAGAAAATATACATTTACGATTTCGTGGGAAACTGGGACAGTAATCTCAACGGGCGTATATTTGTGACGAAGAAAAGTCATCGCAGAGGGGGGGAAGGGAAGCACAGGGTAGCCTGGGGTAACTCAACGTTGATCTTCCCGGTATTTTGATGACCGTAATAGAGCGGCTATGTCCCACGCTTCAGTCAAGGGTAGGACTACAGTGCAAACGTGTCGAGATGAATAGGAGAGGAGAACCAATGGGCAGCTGGACGTGAGGACTTCCGAGGTGATGAGGCAGTCATACCATCTCAGTTGTTTAACGTTTATGTCCGACTCAGCCATAGGTTCCTTGTTTGGGATTTACGCCTGTCAATCAGGGCGTATTGGACTGCCCTCCACCCTGAGGTAAGGAAAACTTTCCGCAAATGGTACGTACGAGCCTACTAGACTTCACCGACTCTTCCCCATGATGGAGGGTTAAGCATAGTGGAGCTGGAGTGGACGGTCAATATCGGAAGGCGTCTGTGGCCGAATCCCTTTCGTCCTAAACGAGAGAACGTGACGGAAGGCGCCGTATAGTGCGCCGGAAATGTAGCTCCAGTCCAGCGGGTCGACCAATTTGCGCCTCGCCTCGACTCGACTCGACTCGACTCAAGGGACTGAGTCAGTAGGGTAGTAAAAGTGGTGGTCGGATGGGAGCAAATACATTATGTACATGGCCGCCTACGCCATACGAAAGCAACAAAGAACGACGCTGCCACAGAGATCGAAACTGATAAGATCGAAACATTAAAGGTTACACCACCGGTGGTTTTCACTCTCTTTCCACTCTGAAAATGTCTCCCAGAGTTGCATGAATAGAAGGGAAATATATCCATAGTCCAAGGGCATGCCAAGGTCATGCTCATGCGTAACAGAAGGATCGTACCAGGCTATTGGTGTGCAGAGTATCTCCCCGATTGAATTCATAACGTACAAGCAACATCACTAAAGAGTTGAAACCGACCGCCTCCAAATTAAGCAACACATCGGTTCCTGTCAGTAGCAAGGTTCGCCTTTTTCACTTCGTGGTCGAGCTCGCTCCCGACCCAGCCCAATCTCTGGGTATTCTCGATGGAGATCCAAGACTGTTTCAACGCAGGATTCATGAGCTCCAGAAGTTCGTCCGCCAACCGGAGTTGTGTTCTGGCATTCTGGAGGATGACGCACCAGGGGCTCACGTCAGCTGTGGGGTGGGAACACGCTAAGGCCACTTACCTCAAGCATGCCAGCCACCAATGGCGTATTAGCCTCCGCACTTCGCTCGAGATACGTGTCCCACCCCTTCAGGATGTTCCTGAAGTGATCCGTGTTCGCCCAGACGACGCAAGCAATAGATGCCTGGGTTTCGAACCTTCCACCCGGTCGGCTCCCATCATGACTGAGATCATATCGCCAAACGCCAGATACATGATACCTGTAAAGCGCGATGGTGTTTGGGAGGAATAGCATTTTTTTCAATGTACGTTCTTCAAGTGGAGTGCCTTTGAGGTCATCGACCGTGCGACGGAGAGCACAGACTTCGGGCAGGAAAACCCAAGAAAAGGATGCCTTGTACTCGTCGGCAAAACTTTGCCCCACTATAACCCAACGTGATGAAAAGCTAGGCACGGCGAGTACACAACGAAACGTGTTATACCTTTGACACCCTTGTAAGGGTAGTGACAACCTGTCCTCCAGAGTTGCCTCATCTTAACCAACGATTGGACCGTAAGAACCAGCTTCAAGGTGAATAAAATACACACTTACGGTGTCGTGAGGGACTGGGACAGTAATCTCAACGGATGGATCTTTGCGATGAAGAAAAGCCATTACGGGCGGGGGAAAAGGGAGGTCTGGGGTAGTATGGGGTAGTTGCGGTGAATCGCTCGATATTGATCTTCCCGGTATTTAAATGGCCATAATCGCGCGGCTGTGTCCCACGCGTTTGAGTCAAGGGCAGGGCTACAGTACAACCGAGCCGTGACGAATAGGAGAAGAGAGCCAATGGGCAGCTGGACGTGAGGACATCCAGGGCGATGAAAGCAGTCATACCGTCTGAGTGGCCTGGCATGTCTGCCGAGTCAGCCGTAGGTTCCTTGTTTTGGATTTACGGCAAATCAGAGCGCAGTGGACTGCCCTCCGCCCTGAGGTAAGGAAGCCTTTTCACAGATGACACGTACGAGCCTAGTAGACCTCACCGACTCTCCCCCATGCAGGGCCGACCATGATGGAGCTGGAGTGGACGGACGTTATTAGAGGGCGGTGGCCGAATCCCTTTCGTCCAAAACGGGAGAACGTGACGGAAGGCGCCGGCGCACTGCAAATGTACCTCCAGTCCAGCGGTTGACAAAATTGCGCCTCGCCTCTGCCCGAGGGATCAGAGGAGTGGCAAAAGCAGGCAGATACATTATGTACATATACTATTTAATTACAGCTGAAATGTGAAGGGTAAATGTTACAGACAGGGGATTACAACTATAGGAATGCTAGAATAACCATACGAAAGCAACAAAGGATGATACTGCCACTGAGGCCAAAACATTAAAAACGACACCACCGGTGGGTTTCACACTCCCTCCACCGTTCTGTGCAAGAGTCCTAGAATTGCTCGAACCCTGTTGAACGTATTCGTTCCACCTGGCGACTGTTTCCGTGGGGAAGAGATAGGTCGAAGTCGTGGTATATGACCCTTGATAGATCTCTGGTCCTTCCGCAAGAGTGTTTACTGCATACTGAGGGTCCTCACCTCCTACCGCAGGGGTATTAGCGTCAGTCACAAGACCCGTCGGGTTGTTCCCCAGTATGAACTCGCGAAGGAAGGTCCACGCCTGCAAAAAAGTGGGGTAATGAGCGATGAAAGTCGGCATCAAAGGGAGAGGGGAAGGTCCCCGGCGAAGATACGTACCGCGACTGGCTTCAGAACCGGAACGAGGTGTCCGGTGCCATGGAACAACGCATACGTCCAACCACGTTCTTGATGTATAATACCAGCAAACTCGCCGTTATCGTCGTACCATGGCGTGCTCGGTCGTCGCGTAAATCCTTGAATACCCCCAAACGTCGTGTTCTGAAGGTCATGAGGCGCGCATTAGTCATTGGGCCCGAGCAAGGAAGATAGGGTATGTGATTACCTGAATCGCAACTGAAGGTAATCGTAAGTCATTAAACCTGTGGCCACAGGATGTGGGATACCAACACACCTTCAGTTCCACGATGAGAGACGAGGAGATCGCCGTTGCCATTGTACAGAATTATGGAAACATTGCGAGCTGTGGCATTCGTAGCGAGCTGGTCAAGGAACACCATGGGCCTGGGAAATCAAGCCTTAATACCAGGGCCGGAAAGGATTGGTCCAACGTTAAACGCACTCAGGACCTAAATCACGTGTCAATGGGATGTCTCGATGGTCTGGACCGGCAAGGGGGCCACTTACTGGGATCTTCAATTGGTTCGCCGCCGAACAGATAGGCCACGCCTTGTTCCCAAACCTTGTCTGGGGCATGAATCGCCTTTTTCACAGCGGGATCTGTAACGGACACAGACTCAGTTGTTGTGGCTCAAATAGAAGGCACGCTCGTACCGTTGAGGAAGAAAGATGCCTCGAGGAAAGCGGGTGGATCTAATGCCGAAGGGATGTTATAGATCTGGAAATGGAAACAAACACTGTAGGGATCCGGTACATGGGGGAATCTCAGACCATCACTCACGTCAAATCCAAGCAAGCTGCCATTATTCCAAGGATACGTGTAATTGAGAGCATAATCGATCACAAGATCCAGCAAGTCACACCCGTACCACGGGTCGATCGTTCCGTTGGCTCGGGTGCTCAAATCGCGTTTCCATTCTCTCCGGGAAAGTTCTCGCTTGCGTCTGTCTAGAATAGCGGGAGCTCTGAGGGGGCTTGTCCGGAGGCGGGACTTGAACGAGGAGATGAAGGACGAGTGTTTGAGCTGCATTTCAGCGCCCGCCTCCCAATACCTGGGTCCTAGGAAAGGGGCGATGGTAGGGTATTTCTGAGTTTCTGGGTATTTGAGCTCGAGGTCGTATCCGCAAAGATGGGTTCTGAACGGCACCGCTGGGATTAAAACACAGAGGTGAAAGAACGGTAAAGTGTACTCACTGTTCCTTGAAGTATTCGTAAACCTCGGGGTCGTATCCGATCATCTGCGGGTATGTTTCGATCATGGTGAGCTAGATTAAGTAAAGCAGTGGTCAGTCCAATCTGGTGAGAGAAGGGAACGGAGGAACACAGACCATCGGCAGGAACGCAAACACGTAAAAGTTTGGAATGACACCGTTTCCCATCGCAATTTTGGCTAGATTAACGGGTGGCTTCTGAAGCCCAAAGTAGTGTTTAGTGATGTATGGCTGTGATTTTTGTTGAGTTCCGGCTCGTGTGTAGGGGAAGTCGGGGGCGTACGATATACATGCCAGCATAACTATACACATAATCAGTGTGTCGGTATTTTACAGATAGTTCTTGGGGCAAACCTCTCTCCGATAATGTTCAGGGGGCGGGTAGCGAGACTGGGGAAGACTTTGACGAGATTTTCTAAGAACCCGAACTAAGCTGAGAAGATTAGGGAAAGCGGCGGTGGGCATGGGCGCAAACACGCACGAAGTCGCTGGCCATTTGATCCTCGTCGACAACTATGAGGGAGGGAAGCAGGTGATCGTTACCACGTAGAAGTTGTCGGAGTGTGGAACAACTTACCCCACCCCGTGGATCCATCGTCGAGCGTAGAGTAACCGGTTCCACTAGACAGGAATGAACGCGAGGTGTTTGCATTCGAGAGAGAGGAACGTACACGGGCTGGTCGATCCAGATGGTGTCGGCCTGCTTGTCCCAACTGTACGGATTCTCGCTCGCGGTGTAGTCCGCGTTTAGGCGGATCGGCCCGTTCTGGGTGAACCGGGTTCAGATGCGGAGATCTGACACCGGACTGTGCGTACCTCGTGCAGAAAACCCAGCAGGCTCGATGATCCGGGTCCACTGTGAACGAGAAGCGCGTCAGCTCGGGCAGAGAAAAAAAGGCGTGGAGTTAATACCCGTTGAGCCAGATGTTCCACGGCGCATCGTTCTTGCCAGCAGGTGCGGTCAACGACCCAGGCTTGCTCTCGACTCCCCAGAAGTACAGAGACAGATTCGTTCCGCGTTGGACGGGGAGGTTCCCCGCGTACTGGCCGCCGATCGTCCAGGTCACGTTCGGGAGTTTCCCGACGCGGAATTGTTGTTGAAGATGAGGACCAGCGCCTACAGATGCTCCAGCGGCGGCGAGACCGAAGATGTACAGCGCCGCGAGAACACCGACGAAACCACGCAGCAGACTCATCGTGGACGCGGAGGGAAGGGTGGAGATGTCGAGAATATGCTGGACAGGTTGCGCAGAGCCCTGTTATATATGACTGCTAGCCGAGCGTGCGGGGACGTACATGATCACCAGGTGCCGGGGGTCAATGAGACGATCGATGGCAGGAAAGTTAAAACAATAAGGGACGGCGTCTTGGGGGGCGCTCGGACCCCGCAAGGCAGGCGCAGCGGGCGAAATGACAATTGTCTGGACCGGTACGTAACCGGTGCGACACGCTTTGACCATCAGGGTCGGGCTCGGCCTCCTGTACGGGAACCCCGCCCATGTGCGTTTGCAGACGATCCAGGTGATGGTGACCCCACTGGACCTCGAGACGAGGACGACCGCAATCATACACGTTCGCTCGTTCTCCCACACATTCAAAAATATGTAGCCTGCGTTCTAAATTTACGGCTGATAGCCTACAGGTGACTGAGTGGGTGGCTATATCCGTGAGACCATCTAGAGATGTGGCTTATCTCTGGACGTCGTAGAGGGGTGCCAGTAGCGGAGGTCCGCGCCGCCCATGGCCCGACAAAGTGGTTAGGGTCCATGCGGCGGCCACACAGGTGCTCGAATGTTCGTTTGTCCATGTCTGCACACGGCTGTAGCCTCACGGGCAGTCATCCAGTCTCTGGGCAGGATCATTGACACCATGAGGCTATCTTCCTGATCGAGTGATGGGTTCGAGGCCATCACTGGCGATAACCCGTTTCCAAGAACCAGAGCCATCAAAAGCCATCGGCTATACTACATGTTTGCAAATATCTTCTACTCATACAAAGAAATCATGTTTTCTACCATCCTCCTGTCTTCCAACCCACCGAGCATGAGACGTGCGAAAATACTACACGGGGGGCTGATGGCGTTCAGGACTGGTTAGGTGAGCCGACTGCATTCGCCTGCGCAGGCTGGGCTGGTTCGATCATCCGACGCCGGGCCTGGGAGGGGGGCAAGGTAAGACGACTGCTAAGAACAAAACGAGGCAGGAAATGACATACGTTGATCATCCAGTTGGACACCTGGCTCATGCTGAGCCCGGACGCATGAGACAGCTGCTTCTTCTCGTCCTCGCTGGGGTGTGGGTTGTCGGAATGGCGATGCAGCCAATCCTCGAGATGATCGGTCGCAGGCTTGGGAAGTTTTCCCCGTTTCCTCTCCGGCCGCTCGGCCGCGGCAGCAGCGGGGGCAGGAAGGGAAGAGGCAGCGGGAGTGGGTGTTGATTGTGATGTCATGGGATAGTAGATTTGGAGATCCGTTGTGGAGGCTGGGACAGCGGCCCGACGATAGGGAGACGGGTGGAGGGGGTGATGGCGATTGATGCAGATTTAGACAAGTTCTCGGAAGAGTTCCCACAGTCGGTCACTGCCGCGCGCCTGCCGATATTCCATTCAACGAATCCCTCCAGCACGTGGTACGTTGAGAATTCATATTTATAACGATTTTCTCGCTCCCTCCCTGCTCCTCTGCGCGCCAGGATGAGCACCCCCACGCGTTCTTACACGCCCTTGGTCCTCGCCTTCTTGGCCGGCATCATCACGACCCGCGTTCTGTTCGCTCAGCCACAGCTTGCGATACACCATTCGTCCAGCAAGTTTAAGCGGTCCCCGGATGTCGTCGAGGACCTTGCCGCGCGTGCCGAGCCTTGGGTTGGCTCGACCGAGGTCCATTCCTATCCTCCGACTAGTCCGACCAATTATGATCCAGCCCTTTTCCCTCCCGATGTCGGTTACCCAGGTCCTACCCCAACAGGAGCTGAACCCGCCCTTCTGGCCACTGCTCCCGCAAACCCCTCCCTCACTGGCGGTCAGGGTCTCCTCGTAGTTCCGGATGAGCTCTCGGACAACAAATTCGACCTTCTCAAGAAGTGGGGGAACCTTAGCCCCTGGTACTCAAACCCTATTGGAACCTTTGGCGTAAAGACTGGGCCAAAGGTCCCAGACGGGTGTCGCGTCACCGGTCTTCATTTCTTGCACCGACATGGAGCGCGATATCCCACCGGGGAGAGTGAGTCGGCATCTCGGTCTTAGGACGGATCAAAATGACCCGCTCATACCGTGATCTGATAGGCTCAACGACTGCTCCCGCTGCCTTCGCTGGGCGAATCCATCAGACTGGCGGAAATTGGACCGCAACTGGGAAATTGGATTTCTTGAATGACTGGTGGGAGTCTCTCACCTTTCCTTAATAATGGCGTCTGATGAACCCGCCTTTTGCCTAAATTTCAGGACATTCAAGCTTGGAGAGGAAGGTCCGTGCCTAAAGTTCCTGAGGTGTGGTGCGACATAACTCACCGAAATCCCATAGTCTTGACACCGTTCGGTCGTCACCAACTCTGTGAGACAATCGACACAAAGCTCTGGAGAGTCCTTGCTGATAGACTCTTGCAGTCGACCTCGGCGTCGCCATGCGCATCAAATATGGCCACCTTCTCGAGGTTAGTTTGGAAATTTCAGGGTTTTGTTCACATCCTCGACACCTGGTTCCGCGTAGAATTTTACGGAGACGAATACATTGCCCGTGTTCCGTACCGAATCCCAGTAGGTCCCCCCCCCCAACTGTTTGACACTGGTCGTTCATCACTGCTCAATTTTACAGGGACCGTATGCTAGCATCCGCGCTCAACTTTGCGATTGGTTTCTTTGGTTATCCCCTTGATGGACAGTACCAGCAGAGTATAACCATCGAATCAACCGGGGTGTGTGATTGTTTCCGAGATCCATCCCTTGCTGTAGGCTGAACGTCATCCTCTAGTTCAACAATACCCTTGCACCATACAACACGTGTGTTGCTAGAGAACGTGACGTAAAATTCACAACTCATTGCACCATCCAGCTGTCCAAACGCGTGGGATCCGAGCAGGGGTGGACGTGCTTCGTGGTTCGTCACCCAATGGGCAAACAGGCATGTACACCAACAACGCCCGTCATGAACATCAATCTCTGACGTCTTCTCAGATACCTCCAGCCTGCCTTGAAGAGGATCAATTCTCTCATCTCCGGTTACCAATTCACCATTATCGATATCTACTCGATGCAGAACCTGTGTGCGTATGAGGTACGCCATTCTTTTCAATCGTAGGGTTTTCACCGAGTTCGTCCGTGTTCACACTCTCTTCGAAAACGTAGACCGTCGCTCTGGGTTACTCAAGCTTCTGTCCCTTGTTTACGAAGGAAGAGTGGGATGGGTTTGATTATTCGTGAGCCCTCTGTCTGGTTCTTACGGGACTCGCGCCGGGTAGCTCAGACTGTTCTCGCAGGTTTGACTTGAGTTTCTGGTACAGTTCTGGGTTTGGATCCCCCGTCGGACGCGCTCAAGGTATTGGTTACGTCCAAGAGCTGGTGGCGAGGTTGACCAAGACCCCGATTCAAATTGTATGTCGGAACTACTCTCACTTCCTTTGCCTTCTACTTGATTGATTGTTACGTCCTTGCTCAGCACAATTCGACCACGAACTCGACACTGGACGGCAACCCGATTACGTTCCCTCTGGATGGACGTTCTCTGTATGTCGACGCCACCCATGAAGTCACCGTTGTAAATGGTAGACCGATCATTTTTTCCATCCTTTGAGCACCCGCTGACACCTGTACTCAGTCTTGACCGCGCTTAACCTCTCTACCCTCGCCGCACACGGACCCCTCCCATACGATCATATACCAAAGGAGAGGTCCTTCATCACACACGAGCTCGCACCTTTTGCAACCAATGTCCAGTTCCAACGTGAGGCGGTCCTCCTTCCATCAATTTCCCCCTATCACTGACTCGATCTTCGTCGCACGTTCAGTCCTGTCATGTTCCTCCACCCCAGGCGACCAAATCCGCGTAATCGTAAATGATGGACCTGTCCCTCTCTCCCCGCTCAAGTACTGCCCAGAAGAAACTGAATATGGGATGTGCCCCGTTGATGGTTTCGTCAGTAGTTTGAAGGAAATCATCCAAGAGACCGACTTCGCGTGGGGATGTCTTGGGGATTATGTGTTACCTGACGGGGATGAGTGGCAGACGGTTGATGGTACCCCACCACCCAAACCCAAGAATTATACCTTGCAAGCGAGGGATATCAGACCCTCGGGGATCAAGAGGTGGGCGTGGCCGCTCGGTTAGGTTGTGAATGTTCTGTTGCGTGCCATGTATGCCTCATGTCAACCGTTTCGAACAACATAATTTGAATAACCCCACGACCAGAATATATACAAATTGACCCCCCGAAGTAAGTCGACAACAAGTGCTAAATGTTCAAGTCGACAAATATGGGGCGGTGGTCGCTATGCATCATTCCGTCGTCGCTCATCCCCGCACCAACCTTGCAGGCAGTAGATGCCCTATATGGTTAATACGACCGCGGTCAACCAAGATAAAGCCAGGTGGGCTCACGCAGCCCCCTTCTGAACGCGAATCCGGGAAGTACACGCACCATTTACGATTGCTTCCTCCAAGAACGAAGTCGATCCTCGTCCACTCTTTCGTCACTTTCGGAGACCACCCGGTGAAAGTGGCAAAGTTAGCCGAGACGTTAAATCTCGGAGTCTCTGCTCGAGTGTCCAAAAACTTGAAATCAGGAAGCTGGTTTCCTCCAGGTGTATACGTTTCAGTGAACTTGTTATCCACTCGCACCGGAGGTACTCTTCCCGTTACAACCCCATAAGCTCCAGAGTCTCTTCCGGTTGGAGGGCTGTTGAAGTCTCCCGTGAGGAGAACAGGACCTTTGGATGTGGAGGCTTCGTATTTGCCCCTGATTAGGAGTAGGGACGCGCCGTATTTGCGTTGCTCGTCTGATACGTGGTCCAGGTGGGTGTTAAGGACAGTTAGCGGTTTTGGGCAGGCTCGTAGGAGGAAGCGTGCGGCAGTGCAGATCCGCTTGCACCCTGCTCCTGGGAAGACGGAGACTTTGAAGGGAGTTGGCCTATATGAGTCGTGTACGTTGCGTGTGTTTGAGCGCCCTCTGGCAGCGTACGTGCGTGGGGAAGAGCTCACGAAAGCCAAAAAGTGTCCTGAGCGACCAACTTGAAAATAGATCTGTGCTGATTATGAGCTTGTATCAAGGGTGAAGAAACTAGGGTAACAGACTTTTTGTAGAAGATGGGGTTGAGTTCTCCCGCTGAAGCACCGTCGTCTCTACCGACGCCGACCTGTGGTGTTCTCAGCCACCTCGAGGACTGGTTGTCAGCGGACTCCGTACCCAAGCCCAGTCATCTCCAAGGAGCTCCGCTAGGTCATGTACCTGTCTAATTAGAGCCTCCTGGAAACCTGAGACGACGTAGTATTAAAAGGGGAGTTGCCTAATTTCGAAACACGAAAGGGTTTATCGTAAATACCTGCCAGGGCGACACCTTCGTTGAGAAGGTCCTGAGCGATCCTTATCCTTCGAGAGCTCCAAGGTTGTTCGTGCCCTGCTAAGCTGAGGTAAGAAGGCTCAAGTGTCGGGTCGTGTAGCTTGGCAAGTGACTCTTTAACAGCGATGTTGTTTGGTTTGCAATCGTAGCGGAGGTTATACGATACCAGCCGGAAAGAGAGGGTCCTGGGGATAGTAAGTGCGCGCGTGGGGAATAAAGGAAGCGTCCGCAGTCGATGGTGCGGGGGACAGTCCGTACGTACTCATCTGTGACCATTTCTGACGATAGATGATGATAGGTACACTTCAAAATCCAGATCACTCACGTGCGAGAGTGACCGACATCGTGATCTTGGTGAAGCCTGTTGGTCCCCCCGGGCTTGTTTGGATCCCAAAGCTGACGAAACTTCTCGTATCGCGGTATTATTCAGGGCAGCTTCTGCCTCCCAGAACGAGATTAGATCTCATCTCTATCCCAACTTTTCTCAGGCTTATTCTACTGGAAGTCCAACCTTTTGGCTCTGTCAACCAACATACCTTCCCGCCCGTCTCCGAGGGTCCTAACAGGCTGACCAATACTGGTGCTTGCGGGAGAACAAGGGGCCAGCTGCGGACAGTTGAACCGGCGAACATCAGGGTGGTATCGATCAGTTTCTGGCGCCCACAAATGGAAGACTGCTCGAGCCGAACGACCAGGTAGGCGAGAAATGCAGATCTGCGTGCGTGTCCAGACCCACGTACTCCGTGTATCACGCAAACTCCTGGAAACCTACCGCTTGGTGATAGGGCATCACCATACAGCTGCTGCCGAACACAAGATTGATGTCCCGCTGCGGCTCTATGGGTACACGCGTAGGGTCGGCAACACTAAACGCCAATCTACCTGGACGCTTACATGGAAGCGGAGGGTTTAAATATCTAAACCCAACCGTTCGTCCTTTGAGCTAACACAACCACAATGACCACCACTCCCCAAACACTCAGACTCGCTGTTTGCCTGTTCCCTGGTCTCACTGTCCTGGACTTCATTGGGCCGGTGCAGATTCTCGGAGCACTCGAACCAAGAAACATCAAGGTCCACGCGACGTTCTTTCCTACGTCACCTCTTCCCTCGGTGCAGATCGAGCCGACTTACTTTTCCCATACTCGAGAACCCGTTGTCGGAGATGCAGGCCCTGCGTTGATCCCACAGAGGACGTATAGCGAGGTCCTTGACAATTTTGAGCAATACGACTTGATTCTTGTCCCCGGTGGTATGTGTCGACCCATCGGATCGCCTGGGTTTCTAATTATGATCTAATCTTTTCGGTTCGTCTGCGACAGGTATACACGCTAGGCCTGACGCGGTCGATCCGTCGCTGATGGATTTCCTCAAGAAACAAGCACCCGGTGCCAAGTACATCTTGACTGTATGCACCGGGTCTTGGATTCTCGCCGGCACCGGACTGTTGAATGGGAAGAAGGGGACCACGAATAAGGCGTTCTTCAAAAAGGTTATGGTACGTTCGAAGGAGGGATGGTAGCGCGACCGGAGAGCACTCACGTTTGCCCTGTTTTCCTGAAGGCTGCAACGGACAAATCGATCGAATGGGTCCCACGGGCCCGTTGGGTAGTCGATGGAAATATATGGACTAGCTCAGGGGTCACTGCTGGTGCGTCCACACATCCGTTCCCACACGTTTTCCCGAACGCCAAATGGTGTGATCATAGGGATGGATATGGCCAGTTCCTTCCTTGAAGTCTTGGCCGGCAAGGCGTTTGCGGAACTTGTAAGGACGGGGATAGAGCTGGGTGTCAAGAACAGAGAGGACGATGAATTTGCAGAGGTTCACGGACTCGTTTGATTAAGATATTTACGCTCGCAAACAACGCGGAAAACACCATCCCCCACGTGAAGGCCACGAAACTTGTCTCCTACTGACTCGAAAACTGCGCATAGATTATACATGAGTTCAGTTGTTACACATTCGTAGTACCGGCTTGATGTTTCCTCCTCTCCTGGGTCGCCTTCATCTCCCCAAAGCCGAATCCCTGCTCAAATACTTGCTGGACCTCCTCCAGTGTCAAACCTGCCGTCTCTGGGAAACAGAATAAACAAAAAATCCACCCAAGAAGGCATAAACCAGCATAGAACCCGAAAGCTCCAGCTGGAGTGATGCGATCCATGAGCGAGAGGTATGTCGATCCGATAAGGAGGTTTGCGGCCCAGTTGGTCGTAGTGCAGAGAGAGGAACCGATTCCTCTGACTTCTAGAGAGAAAAGTTCTCCTTGTTGCCAGGGAATGTTGCCTAGTCCGGTGGCGTAGGAAGCGACGTAGACGATCATCGAGAAGAGGACCACGGCGGACCATGACACTGGGTATTCAGTACCCTCGACGAGGTTACCACTAGTCTCGCGTGTCAAATCTGATCGAAGGTGCCAGGTAAGGTCGCGCCACACCTGGAGGGAACACAACAAAACTTACAGTAGAATGAGATTGAAGCGAGAACCAGTCCAACCACCATACCAGGAGCAGAGTAGATAAGAATCCTCCGCCTACCGACGATATCTATGTACTTGAGGGCAACGAGAGTGAAAAGGAAATTCGTGCCTGAGATGATTAACCCGACGGCGATGGGCTGGTTGAAACCAATGGTCGCGAAGAGAGTGGCGGAATAGTACATTAGGGTATTGAAACCACACAACTGTTGATAACCCTGAAGACCGCAGCCGACCACTGAGGGCAGGGGTCAGATGATGATATATGGTTACACACGATGTCCAGAGTAACGAGTGCTTTACCTAGTGCACGCCGATGGACCGGGATTGTGATCAAAGTTTTGAGGCGTTGGAATAGGGTTGTGGAGTTGGCAATCGCGATACTCTCCTCTATGGATGCCCGGAGACGTCGGACCTGAGAGCGTGGATTAATGTATACTCCATCTCCATGGGAACAATTCATTACCTTGAGGTCCACCTGCTCCAGAGTCGCATATGGGTACACCCTTGCTAGAACCTGTTTGGCATCCTCCAGCCTTTCCTTACGAATCAGGATCCGAGCTAGGAAGGAGCATATGTCACCTGTCTGACAATATATGACAACGATACTTACGTGACTCTGGTAGGAGAAACAAGAATCCGCACTGAACACCAGCTGGAATTGCTCCTAACCCAACCATCCATCTCCATCCATGGGGTACGGTGTAGAACGCTTCGTCGATAGCATACGCGATAACCTGACCGAGGGTTATCATCACGACGTTGATGACAACCATACGTCCTCGCAATTTGGTAGGAGAGAGTTCTTGGATGTACACCGGAGCGACGCATGCTGCAATGCCAACACCGAAGCCGATAAGGAACCTATTTCCAATCTATAGCGAGGGTAAAGGTTAGAACCGGAACTTGATTTGGGTCATGGGGGTGAGGGTTCAACACACCATGGACCATACATCGTGGCACACCGCTTGGCCGATGGCGCCACCCATGAAGATTACATCTGCGATTCCAAGCACGGGACGACGGCCAATGTAGTCGGACAGGGTGCCTGCCCCAAGAGCACCAAGAAGAGCACCAAGTGTCGTGGCAGAGGTGATCAATTCCTATGGGAGGAACTTTTTATGAGACTCGTCACTGGAAGACGTTGGGGAAATCAAAGAGGACCTTTTGGCCAGAGGAGAGCACCGTTGGACCAAGGTCGGAACCGATGGTAACGAGCGCACCAGAGATGACACCCGTGTCGTAACCTGTTGACGTCGACGATGGGGCATATCTGAGTGACCCTGGCTGAAGGTTGGAATGAAAAGCGCACCAAACAAGAGACCGGAAATGCTGCTGCAAGCCACCAAGAGCCAGACGAACAGGTTCGTTCTGTCCTCGCCGTCCACGACGACGGCCGAGTCCGATTCCGCGTCGCCTTTTGCCTCCAGTCGGTCGGAATGGTCACCTTTAAGGTCCTCAGCCTGAACGTCTTGCCGCGCCCCCATCGGTTTTTTTTCTTCCAGCATCGCGGAGCGGGCCTGTAGGGTCACCGGGGCGTGGGGGGTTCTTCCCTCGCCTGCCCCGCATTTTTCTATCCACGCAGCCGGGCCCTATTTCCGGAACTGGCTTTCTGTATGAGAAGTGATGGACGGGAGAACCGTTGTGGGGCTTCCCAGAGTCCGCTGGGCGATAACCGCCTTGCGAACCCTGATGGGGCTCAGATGATAAGGTCTCGTAAGGAACTCGGGGTTGCGTTGCGAAAATGTTCGGATTATAGGTAGTGACAACAAAGACTAGTTTACAAGCCAGGTAGACAGGTAGACAAATAGACCCACGCTGATCAATGCAGCCGCGAGGTCGTCCAACAAGACCCCAAACATTTGGAAGTACCGTAGCCCATTCATTATGATGGAGCGTAATGACGGGGGGAGCGCTGGCAGAGCCATCGATAATAGTGTCGGCAGTGATATTGGGTCCTGTTGTTCAGAATGAGATCGTTGGTAAGAAATCTTCAAGGAAACCGACGTACGAATCCAGAAAAGATACGGAAAGAGAACAGGAGAAGCTCTAACGTGGCTAGGGCTCCCCAGAAAGGCTGAACTATTGTCAGAAATTTGGTCAAATACCAGAACACGATAGGGGCATACCACAGGTTGCACCTGCCACGTTTCGCCTTCTGTCCTACTTGACTGGGGCGAGAGCCTGGCCCACCGAGCCCAAAATGAATTCTCCTCACCATGCCAAGTGGAGTTTTGATTGTGTACTGTCGGTTCTCTCCATGCGGCAAAGAATGCGAACAGGCACCAAACTGATATGACGTGTACCAGCGGCAAGAACTTTTGCAGTTTTGATCGAGGTTTTGGGGCAACGGGGAAGGCGGACGAAGCATCGCTGAAGGCGGTGGTGGAACCCGGAGTCCCTGATCGTTGTTGCTGGGCAGCCATGAGGGCATTTAAAATATCCATACTCGGCTCTTCAGAACCAGCCCTCTGTGCTGGCTGAGAAGGGCCACCGGCAGACAACAGTGGTGGCTCACTCGATCCTCGATTGAACCCTGCGCCGAGTGCCCGCATGAACTGTTCTTGTTGTGCCTCTGACCATACTGAAGGATCAAGAGGTGCGGTGTTGACTAGGTCATCCAGAAGGTCGGCACGTTGCTTGCCAGCAGAACCGGATACAGATCGTGGCTGAGAAGGCAATGGTAATTCGGGAGGATCATCGCCGACAAATGTGTTGGCCGTGACCGTTTTTGAGGTGATAGGTGATTCTGTGCACAGAAAGTCCTCAGAACACCCTCCCAACAAAAACACGAGATTTCACACACGCACCTGTGTTGATGTATGTTGCGTCTTCACCCCGAGCAGAGTTTGTTAACTTGGACAACCTGACCGCTCCTCTGCTAAGAATAGCTTTCCTGCGTGCCTCTGCCCGTGCTTGCGCCGTCGACATTGTAGTAGGGAACAGAGGAGTGGGCTAAAGTTGAAGCTGTTGAAAGTATGCGCGGCATCATCGTGATGTCGTGGCTGTTCTCGGGAGACACCGAGGAATTAAATCTCCGACCGAAAGGGGAATTGGCGCGATTTGGTTGGCTAGAGTGTCCGACCCGTTCTTACTATTTTGCCCGACGTGCTCAACGACAAGGAGCCCCTCCGACCGTGCCGCCGCGTCGACCCGCCGACCTCTGTCCAAGTCTACCTAGAGCTTTTGACCGACAATGCTGCGGCTGGTCGTGAGGCAGAAGCAATGCTTAAAATTGGGTCCTAGTGCGTATGGTTTCCGTTACACCTGGCCTAGTTCGGAACGGTCCATCCTCCCCCATGAAACTTATAAGGCGTGTTTAGCACGAAGGACCTTTACGTCGACCTCATCGCTTCTGGCCGACATCACTCTCACCGTAGACGGGAAAGAGGTCACTGTTCCGCAAGGTATTCTACCGGAATCTCTTCGCCTCCCTATTTTACGGTGTTAATTCCTTTGTACAGGTTCTGCACTGATTCAGGCTTGTGAAGCAGCTGGTTCCCCCATCCCAAGGTACGTTCATTTTATCCATACCATCCAACTTCTTGTGACCGACCTCCCGCGAAGGTTCTGTTACCACGACAGGTACGCTCGACGCACTCAGGTGCTACGACCTCTTGCTTAAATGCGCCCATTAGACTCGCTATTGCGGGCAACTGCCGTATGTGTCTCGTAGAAGTGGAACGGTCACCGAAACCTGTCGCGTCTTGTGCTATGCCAGCTATGAATGGAGCAAAAGTTTGGACGAATTCACCCCTCGTCCATCAGGCTCGGTTTGTCTCTCCGCCTCTCGCTCGACGTGTATTGGTTCTTATCCCGCGTCCTTGCACGTAGTGAGGGTGTTATGGAGTTCTTGCTCTCCAACCATCCGCTGGATTGCCCTATTTGTGATCAGGGTGGTGAATGTGACCTTCAAGACCAGTCAATGCGTTACGGTTCCGATCGATCTCGCTTCCACGAAATCACCGGCAAACGTGCCGTCGAGGACAAGGACCTCGGCCCTCTCGTCAAAACCTCAATGAACAGGTGTATTCAATGTACGCGCTGCGTCCGTTTCGCGAACGAAGTTGCTGGCGTGGAGGAGCTGGGTACCACTGGTCGTGGTAATGATATGCAGATTGGCATGTACGTGGAGAAGACGATGAACTCGGAGCTGTCGGGGAACATTGTCGACTTATGTCCAGTTGGTGCCCTCACGAGCAAACCCTACGCGTTTAAGTCCAGGCCATGGGAACTAAAGCACACCGAGTCCATCGATGTCATGGACGCCCTTGGTTCCAACATCCGCATTGATTCGAGAGGAGTTCAAGTGATGCGCATCCAGCCACGGACGAATGACGACGTCAATGAGGAGTGGATCAGTGACAAAACTCGTTACGCCTACGACGGTCTCAAATGTCAGCGGCTGACAACACCCTTAATCAAGAGGGACGACCGTTTCGTGCCCGCAACGTGGGAGGAGGCGTTGGCCGCTGTTTCAGAAGGTCTTTCTAAGTCTGGGGCTAAGGGTCACGAAATTCAGGCCGTCGCTGGCCACTTCGCTGACACCGAGTCCTTGGTTGCTCTAAAGGATTGGGTGAACCGTCTCGGTTCCGACAACCTCACTCTCGACCAGCCTCGCGGCCACTCACAGCCGGTTCATGGTGTCGACATTCGTTCAAATTACCTCTTCAATTCGACCATCCCCGGAGTCGAGGAGGCCGATGTCATCCTTCTGGTTGGCACTAATCCCAGGCACGAGGCCGCTGTCCTCAACTCTCGCATCCGAAAGAGTTGGTTGAACTCTGGCCTGGAGGTTGGCTTCGTTGGAGAGCGTGCTGACACCACCTATGGGTATGATTACCTTGGTTCCAGCGGCGTCGCCGTCACCGACCTCGTTGCTGGGAAGGGGGAGTTTTCTGAGAAGCTCAAGAACGCGAAGAGGCCGTTGATCATTGTTGGTAGCGCTTTGGCTGAACACCCTGATGGTGCTGCAACGTACAACGCCCTTGCCAAGCTTGTGGAGAAGCACAAGGCTACACTGTCGACCCCTGAGTGGAATGGATTTAGCACTCTACAAAGGGTAGGTCGGCAATATCGCGCTCATCTTATTTGGCTAACCACTTAGATTAGGTTGCATCCCGCCCTGCCGCCTATGAAATCGGCTTCGTTCCATCAAGGGGTGCCTCCACGACAAGACCCAAGTTCGTTTACCTCCTAAATGCTGACGAGATCGATCCCAAGTCTATTCCTCAAGATGCCTTCGTTGTTTACCAAGGACACCACGGTGATCTGGGTGCTCAGTTTGCCGATGTTGTTCTGCCTGGTGCCGCATATACCGAGAAGTCAACCACTTGGATGAACACCGAGGGAAGGTCACAGTTGGGCAGGGCCGCTGTTCCACCGCCCGGAGCTTCACGGGAGGACTGGAAGATCATTCGGTATGTACACTGGCTGATTTTTCATGCATGGGTGTAACGGGTGACCATGCTCTCGTAGTGCTGTGTCTGAGGTCGCTGGATCACCTTTACCGTACGACGACCTCCTGAGTCTACGCGATAGGCTGTGGGAGATCTCGCCCACATTGGTTAGATATGACATCACGGAGCCTACTTCATCAGAGGTTGCTTCACTTGGCTTGAAGGAGCTGATCGCTAAGACGGCCACCGCCAAATTTACCAACACTCCATACACAAAACCAATCTCAAACTTCTATCAGACGGATCCTATATCTCGAGCGTCAGTTGGTTCCCCTCCCTTGGATGAATGATCTATGGTACTGACTTACTGGTCTTTATCAGTTCGCTGACAATGGCCCAGTGCACAAGAGCATTTGTGAAGGGCGAGGATTATGGGCTGTTTGACGGAAAGCGGGCCAGCGCTCTCGCGTGATTTGTGTAACTTATTCCCCTCCATACTACTTACCTCCATCATCTTTCCTCCTCTTGTTGATTGAGACGAACTACAACAATACATAATTGCGGGTTATGTTGGGGTCAGCTGCCCCCGCTCGTCGGAGCACGTGTGCTGAACACGCGAAAGCCTCGAGGCGAATTGGCCGGACGTGTTTATCCGCCGAGGTTGACAAAAAGGGGCGCTACATCGTCCCACCTCTTTTCCTCCAGTAGGGATTGGCTTTGGCCGTTTGTCGTCTCTCTCAACTCAGAACGATGCCGCTGACCGTGTTGGCGTCCGTTTCGCTCCTCGCGCTGGTCGTCACCGGTCGTCCAATCTTGTCTCCGGACCCTCGTCTGTGCGTAGCATCCTCCGTCTGGCAGTGGTTTACCAGTGCATTCATCACCGTCCCTTCAGCGTCGAGGCCTCCGGCGAGGTTCACAATGCCGTTCAGGCTATTATTGAATCCAGACTTGGGTATGTCCGTCGCTTTCAATTGGATTCGCCGCTATTTCCCATGATCGTCGCCGTCATCCCCCTTCATTCCCTCCTACGCGCATTTAATTGATGTTGACCTCACATCTCTACCCTATATGCATGATAACCTCCGTATCGTCACCCATCCTCACACGCGTCCCTGTCGCCATGTAGACCCTCCGCTACCAAGCTACTCAACGAAGGCGAAGACACTCCCTCAAACGAAAACCAAATCTATTTACAAGAAGCAGATTTCCAAGTCCACCTGACCTCGTCCGAATCCCAAACGGAGGTTCTCGCGGGATTGGCATCCGAGGAAGTCAAGTTGATCATATCCCTCGATGACCTGACACGAGACTCGGCGATCGTTCCGACAAGCGAAGAGAAGACCCTTTTGAATGCTTTGGAGAGTCTTAATGACCTCGACGGAGACACGAACCTCCAACCGTCCTTGGGTCCGGAGGGAGTTGTTGGGGGTGAATACGATGTTCTCGGGATCGAGGATCTTGATGGGCTCACCCCCGAAGAAGCCGCTGAACTCACGCCGAACCAAGATGAAGCACGGGGATCGTGGTGGATGACGCTTCTGGATGAGAGCAGGCGACCCGTCTTAGTCTCAGCTGCTTGCGCAGCGGCCCTTATGCTCATCTTCCTGTGCACCATTACAGCGCTGTATGCGATTGACTTCATCAAGGTCAATCTGTTGGGCAGCCGTGACCTCTACAATGTCTTGCCGGGAATGGAGAAGGGTGAACTGGGCGCTCCTCAGGGGAAGGTGAGAATCAAGGAAAAGAAGATGATCCTTGATTCACCCAAGGCAGAGGAGGAAGAGGAAGTCTTCAACGAGAAGGTCGAGACCAGAAACACCCCTCAATCTGTCACTCCTTCCACTGAAACTCCATCGTCACCTCCACCCAACCCGGATGCGGAAGTAGAAGACTCTGAGGGTCCATTTGAAGACGCTCCGGACATCGAGCACAACGACCCGGATTTCCTTCCCCTCCCAGACCACAACAGTAAACTGCCTCCATTTACCTCCCCTCGTCGTTCGATGAACCCCCAGATGCGCGAAAGAACCTCCACGACCCTCCCTCCCTCTTGGTCTGTCCGTGCTTCGGAATCCCAACCCCTGTCTATTCCCGGCGCATGTCTTTGATCCCCTCCCATTGCCGTTCTCCGAATATACGACGGAGACCGGCGAGGTCGCCCATCTGCCGTACAGCGATCGGAATCCTGGTATAGATATTGCGCTCGCAATGCAGCTTCGGCCTGGGCTGGGTGAGGGTGCTGATGCGGCGTGGTTGGTTAGGTTCTTGATGGGGATTTTTGGGTGGGTTACCGTCGTGGTCTCCGGCAATGGTCGATAGTTCCGGTAAGCTGGACACTCTCCAACAATCATCCGTCCATCCTTTCCATCAAGTCTTCAAACTTCTCCTTTCGTGCGTTTAGTTGATCGCCCCCGGGCCCGCTACCATCATTCAGTCCACTCCAGCATTTTTTTTCTTTCCCATGGGTACTGCATTCAACATCATCGCGTTCCATGATTCCGTGGTCACGCCATTTTATCATAGCCATTCATTACTGGATTTCCTTACATTTTCAGCCCCTTGTAGGTTCACGAACACATCCACCCGCATATTTAGCATCCTACAGTAGTGTTCTGCGAACGTGGCGCTGTCTAGTTACACCCAAATCCTCAGTTTGAACTCCAACCCGCGGAGCCAGGCTCACCGCGACGGCTGTGCCCCTGATACGGACACCGGGAAGCTACTCGGGATTTACCGATATACTTTCGCGGCATGTCCCCACCTTCAAAACAGACTGATATCAAGTTTTTACGAGATGTCGGTGCAAAGCTCATCCAGGAGTCTAATAGGTAAGCTCACACAAATAAATGACGGTCTTGACGCTCATGTTACCTACCACTGTCAACAAGCCATAATCCCCCTATTTCAACGGTTCGCGTTTTGCCACCCACCCGTTTTCCTTGCGAGCCCGTTCTCATTCTCAACTTTATTTACAGGTAAAATCTCTGGAAACAGACATGCTCGTGGTCCTCGCGGTGCTGCGCAGGCGAATCAATCTCCATGAATCTTCGATCTACCGTCTCCACCCAGAATTGCTCTCGCTCCTAGCCTCCCACCTCGTAACGGACGATCTTGTCAAGGCGACCCACGTATCTTACCATTGGCGCACGGTACTCCTGTCCCACCCAAGTCTTTGGTCAAACCTTGATTTCGCCTACCCTGAGCGAGCATCTACTTTCTTCGCACGATCCAAATCAGCGATGATTCACGTCTTTCTTCCGAAAACTCCAAAGGTTCCTCTCCCCATCGAACTGCTAAAACGATCTGCGGAGCGCATCGCGACACTCCTGGTGGGAGACTACACGTCCCAAAGAGATCTATTGCTGCAAACCATGTCCTCATTGAGAACGCTACAATTTTACGCGGAATATAAAGATGTCTTCCCCGATGAACCGGTTAGGCTGTATTTCCCCGCCTTGGAGACGCTGTTTGCTGGGGCGATAAATCCCATCCCGTTCTCTGTGCCTCACCTCACCCGCTTCAGTTTCAACGACTTGGCGTGTGGGAAGCAGGAGATGGATGCGTTATTCGATTTTTTCCGCAACTGTCCTCTGTTGGAAGAGCTTGACGTCCATCGCGTTGGAAACTTCTACCCCCACCATGATCGTGATCTCGTCCCCCTCCCTCGCCTTCGTGTTTACAACGAGTACTCAAAAATCGACTTCTATTTCGACCTATACAATATGCTCTGCCTCCCTCCCTCCTGTTCCGCGATTTTCTGCTGCGATTGTGACCCCTTCTGCGAGATATCGCTTGCCCTCCGTCCGTTCGAAACCCCGACTCCTCTCATCCCCATAAGGAGGTTAAAACTGAAGACGACGGACGAGGGTCGCAAGGACTATGTCGAAGGAACGGTGGAAATCATCGACACCGCCGGCAAACGGGTGTGTTTAACGCGGCAATTACTTCCGAGGGAG
>Ga0307517_10002707_pt1 | contig 28286 bp, 34 predicted proteins | sample 23_EM_MG_FD_194515 | JGI IMG/M metagenome (GOLD analysis project Ga0307517, IMG submission 194515) | Populus trichocarpa ectomycorrhiza microbial communities from riparian zone in the Pacific Northwest, United States - 23_EM | ecosystem: Host-associated > Plants > Roots > Unclassified | place... | reverse complement strand
TCAACCTCCATCTTCTTCCATATCGGATGATGGCTCCTTGTTTTTTGTTTCACGGGTTTCCTGAGGTAATATGGGTCTCATTTAGGTTATGGTGGAAGAAGACATTCAAACCTTTGCCAATGTACGCGCATTCAATCTTTCTGCTCGACTCAACCTTGGTTTGGTACCTCCCTCAGATCCGTCACTGGTTCTTTGCCTTCGCATCTTCGGTTGATCCTCGCCCATGTCCACATCGCTGTCTTCTCCACCAAGAGATTCGTTTTCAGACACGTCTGTGCCTGCTCTCTTTTTAGATCGTCTGGGAAAATAATTAAAGTCGTTCGTCAGGGTTATAAGCAGCATACTTTGTATGGCCATTCGACTTTGTATTTGGGGCTTTCCGTTTGGCTGGCACTCTTTCCTTCTTTTCCTAGATGGAATGGGAAGCTCATCAGAATTGATCAGGCGGATTCTGGAAGACGAACCTTCGTGCCACCAACTCTGAATTTCTCGGAAATCCATCTGTCCGTCTCTGCTGGAAGGTAGGCCATTTTGAGAATCTGCAACCATTCCTCAACACATCAGTAATCAAGTAGCATCCAAGGTGCTTGCCTCATTTATTGCTTCTGCGTTGGGCAGAGGCCGAAGTATATCAGATGGGAGCTTGACTTTTCCTGGGTAGCTCGGAAGTGTCCACGACTGAGCCTGTGCTCGAGTCTTGATGAGGGCCTGCGCTAGTTCACACATCACATAGAAGTTCTACGGTAAAAGTTCAAGTCATAGGCGGAAAGAAGGATATAAAAATGTGTATTACCACACTGTATGCATGTGACTCTGCATCGCGAACAGTCTTGCCTTTGTTCGCCAAGTGGTAAAGGAGCGAGACATTTTCGGGCGTAGCGATATGGTCAAGGTAGAATTGCACATAACTGACCAACATATCAAAATAGACAGAAAGACTTGACTCGGAGAACTGCTCACCTAGCCATGTCCATAAGCTCGTCGTGTGTGGTGGAAAAATCAGGGTGGTGGGCAAGGAAATGTAATAGTCGGATGAATAACAGTTCAAGGTTTTCTAATCGCAGAGCTTCGGGAGGAATTTCAGCAATCGTAGGATGCGTGAGCATAAAAAAGTACCTGGCGCAAGCTTCCGCTTCGTAGTTTCGATGTAAGATGCAGCCTATAATGGCTAAGTACTCTCTTTAATGTAAAACGAGGCTTACGGACCATAAGCTTGGTTTCCGATTCGGGGTCGATTACGGTCAAAAAAGGAATCACGTTGTAACGCGCAGGAAGTTTGCGAGGTTGAAGAAGGTGGATGGTTTTACTTAAGAACGCGAGACGGACATTGAAGCAGGGGTCCTGAATGCAGTTAATAGAGTCAGCGAAGAGTAGGTATAATGAAAATATTACGGACTTGAATTACGCATACTAATCTCACAAATTTGGGTGCAATGGCATTGGCAAAATTTTCGCTCGTAGACAAGTGAAGAAGGGAGTTTGCAGCTTGAAGGCGCATCCGCGATTTGAATTTCGGACTGCAATATCCATGAATATCAAAAGCCCACACAGTAGGGAGCCACTCACTCTTCGTCAGCTTGTCCGTTCACCGATCCCTCAAATTCAAGTAGTGAAGCAAGTACCTTCAGAACAGGTGTGGCAATCTCCAAAGCCTGTTCATCTGACTTGTGTGCCAGACACCTGTTGCGAATAACCTTCAGGGCAAGAATTTTCGAGCGCAACTCATCGGGAACGTCTTCATCTTCAAACCATTCTTCGTCTTCATCCGCCTGTCGAAGTAAAATTAATGCGACCATCCTCATTTAATGCAGACATACCATGCCAGCAGGACTAGGAGCCATAAGCACTTTCTTAACCAGATAACTCATGATAACATCGCTCTTGTGCTCGAAGGCATCAGGACAGAGGATGGCTAGCTGTCTTAAAACAGCTATCTGGGCCACTGCAAGTTTCGCTCGATCCTGTATGCTGTCAGCTATTGACTAGATATAGTCTCACATCAGTCAAAGGATTTAGATGATTTCTTGAACTTACGTCAATAACCTCTGTACACAGCTCGGCACTATTCTTCGCAAACGCCAAGTATCTAGCAGCAAACTTGGCTTGCCTCCAATCCTTTCCGAGTGCCAGCTTTACGATTCGCTCGTTTGAGTGCTTGTCCAATCCAGCCGCCAACTTCGTATCCCACCGAACCACATTTGCAAGAGCCATCAGAGCAATCTCGACACTGACAGTTCCTTTGCCGGAAGTCTCTTCAAAGCCGCTGGCTATAACTTTACACAACTCCGCTACATGAGGCCGGAATAACGCTGGCGACTGCTTTGCCACAGCCGTTAAAATCGTCATCGCACTCGCTGCGGCAAGATGGCTTTTGGTATTTGGTGTGGGCTTGCCTTCCGATTGCCGAGGGCCATTCACTTTCCGAATTCGTTGTAGCAGGGTGGGTACAGCAGACTGATTGAAGATCCAGTATGTGGCTCGACGTAGGAAGGTAGACATGGTCGGTAGGATCGATGAAGATTGTTGTTCGACACGCTTCGTAAACTCATTCTAATATATGTGCAGTTTGAGATTGAATCCAAATACGGAAAAAAAAAATGGAGCAAACCGTTGACTTGATGAGGGTCTTCAAATCCGTCAGGGGGTCCATGCAAGTCTTCAGAAGCTTATAGAGCCTATTTTCGTTAAGCTTGGCGAATGTGTGGAAATCCTCAGAAGCTTTTAACGGATCTGGAAAACCAACAGAAAGATGTTGAATGAATATCTTTAACCGTTTCACAACTGCGTCTTCATCCCCATCAATTATGCCACCCTGTTCAGAAAAATTAACTTGGTTTCAAAAAGTCAATCAACATAAAATCTGCGAACATTGTTCTTGACACAGCTTTCCAGAAAGAAATCATATATGTTTGGCCGGCTATACAAGAGTCAGATCAACATGGAGAAATCGAAATCAGGGACGTACAGAGACTTTAAGCCTGAAAGGCCAATCAGCAGTTGTACGGACTTCTCGCTGAGATATCGCATAACGATCAGCATTCTATCTACCCACGCGGCCTCATCAACCTCCTTCTCTTTCGTCGCAGAAGACGTGTTGAGAGAAGGGAGCGGAATGATGTATTCCGCGAGAACTTGCTCAACCAACGAGCGTATCTCCGAATTTGCCAAAGTCATCTGCAGAATTTCATCGGGAATCCAAGCAAATTGATGGATAGCAGCCGGGTCGTTGTTCTCAATTTCAGGATAAGCAAGACTGTAAAGCTTGCCGATGCTGTTAAGCGCTTGGGCGCGAACCAGATGCTGCAGAGAACAGATTAACCAACTACACATGCTAAAAAGGACACAACCACACACCTTCTTGTCTAATCCCCTCCCAACCACCGATCTCAGTTGTTCCTCAGAAACATGATGTAAAGCGGATTCGTAGTCGAGGTGTGAGTAGACCTTGCACGCCGCAGCGCGAATCTTTTCGTCGGGATCATAGATTTTCGCATTTAAAAGTTCTAGCAGTGGGATTTGTACAGAACCACCATGAAATCATGCATAACGCACCTGCCAGTGTTTCGCGGCACTCGGGAAGATTCGTGATCAATCCTGGCGTCGACTCGACACATTTTAATCGTACAGCAACTGCAATGTCTGACTTCCGGTTGATCCAACAAGTCCAGGTGGTCGGATACTTTTTCACCAAGTCCATCCCCCCTTTATCAGCGTACATCTCGCCTAGCGTTTGTGTTGCCAGCAAGCGTGAGTCCAATCCATCTGACCGAAGCTCTGACTCGAGAATGGGAATGACGCTGTGCAAAACTCCAGCACACGAGCGGAACAGACGCTTGATCAAGTCGTGTGACGTGCGAATGGATTCCTGATCCGCCTCCTCGCCATCCTCTGCTGAATCAGAGGTGAGCAGGTCCCCAAAGTACTGGCAAACGTGGCGTTGGAGTTTGTCGGTCGCTCCGTTGCAGACCTGAACTGCCAATCGATATCCCGGTTGGTCGTTTCGCTGAGGAAATGATTAGTGTCGGATTAGGAAAGCCAGCATGGGAAGAAAAGTGGACCCACGAAGAAATAGACATACCGCATTCTTGTCAATGAATTGGGCCATAATGCCCTCCAACACGTCGCTTGGAAGTGAATTACACTCGTCGATAAGAGCAACCAGTATATCCGCCATGTACAACTCGACTTTTCTCGTAAAGTCGCGCTTGGCGATAGTGAAAAGGTCTCGAAAAATCTCGGTCAAAAGCTCATCGGCAGAAGGCAAATCGCAGACGAGAACGACACTTTTCACAGTGGAAAGCGACTCGATAAGATGGAAGTATTCCGTATAATAGGGCTCATCTTGTCCTTTAAACCCTGCTGAGAGCTGTCGAAAGAAGAACTGGAAGATGTCGCGGAGTTCGTGCTGTGTGTAAGGAGCCTCTGGTGCGTAAAGTCGCAGGATATCCGCCAAGCAACAGGCAGTATACGCCTTTACTCCTCTATCCTTGTGTAGGAGCAGAGAAGTATGAATGAGCTCGGTGCGCACGGTGCTCAGCGAGTTGACATCAACGTGTTCCTGCTCCAGCGCGGCGAGCTGCTGATGCAGCGTGTTGAGTTTTTTGAGCAACGCATCTGTGGTTACGGCCTTCCCAGAAAGTTTCTCGTGGAATGCGAGACGCTTCTTCCCTGAAGCGTTCCCGCCGCCGTGTCGTGTCTGCGCGACCATGAAGATGTGGAAATGACGAAAAGGCGTTGTTTGATCCCGTCTTGCAATGTTTTACCCGCATTTGGCCTCGTTGCCTTGGCTCTTATTTCCAATATCATCATGTCAAAAAGCGGAATTCAAAAACGCGCACCCCTGCCCTCAAAAGAGGCCTCTCTCTTCAAAGAATTGCTTTCACTTTATGAGACTAAACAGTTGAAGAAGGGTCTCAAGACAGCAGACCAAATTCTGAAAAAATTTCCCGAACACGGAGGTAGATTCTTTTTCAGTTTGTGAATAATTTTCTAGCTGTTTAATTGTAGCCCTCCAGAGACACTATGTATGAAGGGCCTCGTGCTCACACATATGGGAAGAAGAGACGAGGGCATCGACCTCGTCAAAAAGGGGATCAAGCTCGATCTCATGTCCCACATATGCTGGCATGTCTTTGGTCTCATTCAAAAAGGCGACAGGAACTATGACGAAGCCCTCAAGTCGTATACCCAGGCATTGAGGTTCGACAAAGTGTGTCACCCTCTTCCAACTCGATCGTATCACACTCATGGGTTGCCCATAGGAAAACATGAACCTCTTACGTGATTCAGCACAACTGCAAACCCACCTTCGGCTTTTCGACAATCTGGTCGAAACTCGTCACACGATCATTAGATTACGAGCGAATCAACGCCAAAACTGGATAGCCTTGGCCGTCGCACATCACTTGAATAAGAATCCGAAAGAAACCAAGTTGATATTAGAGCATTATTTTCATACTTTGAAGGTACGTTACACCCTTTCCCTTTACCCAAATCAATCTCAGACTCTGGATATCAGAATGTAAATGATCATGACGCCGAGCATTCAGAAACACTCCTCTATTATATTCATGTCCTGGAGGAACTAGAACAGTTTGAGGACGCACTCTCATTCCTCAACCAGAATGCCGAATCGAAAGTCATTGTCGATCGGACTTCAATTCTCGAAATAAGGGGTATGATTTTTTCTCCATTACCATCATCTATCGTCTACTCAGGGTTGTGCAGCTAGACTGCTCTCCAAACTGAAGTCCCCAGACGCAGAAGAAGCCTGGTGTGCTCTCATCCAGCACAACCCAGACAGTTATGATTCTTACCGAGGATACCTTGGAAACGAGGGCCTCTCTGTCGGTGCGTTTCATCGACCCCCCTTGCATTCCGATCTACAACCTTAGCTCCGCCAGAGGTGCCCAGCCCAGAAGCAATCGCGAAACTGGATAAATTCCTCCAGATTCCCGGAGCAACTGCTCCTCGCCGATTACAACTTGGCCTTGCATTCGGTGATCAATTCACGCAGCTTGTCAAGCCATACATCATTCGTGGCATTGAAAAAGGCGTCCCATCCTTATTCGCAGACCTGAAATCTTTGTATGCCCACAAAGAGAAGCAAACAGTGATCGAAACCATCGTCGAATCACTGCGAGAAGAATATGCCGAAACTACTGATACTACTAGGAACAAGGAACTCGACCCAACAACATATGTTTGGACACTATACTTCCTTGCACAGCACTATTCCCATCTATCTCGCCAATCCAAGGCTCTCGAAATACTAGATATAGCCATCGAGCACACGCCAACATTGCCAGAACTCTACATGATACGCGGAAAGGTCCTGAAACGCGCTGGCGATTACTTTGGTGCTGCGAAATTTGTAAACGAAGCCAGGATACTGGACGGTCAGGACCGTTTTCTGAATACCAAATGTGGGAAGTATCTCTTACGGGCTGACATGTTGGATGAAGCGATTCCCGTCTTTGGCCTCTTTACAAAGGTCCGTTCTCTTTTCCTCTCTCTTTCTTTTTAACACGACTCTTTGGCAACAGAAAGATGCATCCGGACCTGCAGCAGACTTGCAAGACATGCAATCCTTACTTTTCCTTTTAGAGGCGGCAGACTCGCATAGACGAAGCGGAAAGTTGAATTTGGCTTTGAAGAAATACATGGCTATCAAATCCGCAAGTAGATTCTCACGTCTGCCTTCCCCAGTGTTTTTGAATGACTTCTCATATAGGTATTCGATGAGTTTGAGAACGACCAATTCGATTTCCATGGTTACATCTTACGAAAATGCACGTTGAACATTTACCTCCAGTGTGTCAATCCTTTCCTTTACCAGAAAAGAAAACCACTCAAACTCGCTCAGACTCCTCAAGTGGGAAGAGCGACTGTATTCCCACCCCGTATACGTCAGAGCCGTTATAGAAGCCTCAAGGGTATGTGTGACATGTATCAAATCCTTTTCACGTCACTAACGGAATGTCAGATTCTCGTGCAAGTAGCTGATACTCCCAATCTAGTGACTTCACTGGTATCGTCATCAAGTAAATTCATGTCCTCTATTAAATAGTCTTTCGAAATCTAACGGTGACAAGCCCAACTAACAGACGCAGAGAAGAAAGCGAAGAAAAAGGCCAAAAAGGCAGAAAAGAAGAGGGAAGAAGTAGAGAAAAAAGGTACACAGTTTCTTCAAACACCGTCGGGGGTTTTAACCTTCATCAAGCTCAAACTCCACAACAATCCAATGCCGACAAAGACCTCGACAACCAACCGAAAAAAGACGAGGATGCGGATGGATTCAAGCTCCTCGGCTGTCCAGACCCGCTCGAGCAGGCATCAAAGCTCCTCCGAACGCTAACGACAAGCTCCATAGATGTCTGGATAACATCCTACGACGTATCCATCAGACGCAGTCAGTTTCTCTCGATTCATAATCATTGTGCCCCGCCGACTCACAACCCCAAGAAAAACTGCTCCAAGCCATCAAGGCACTGAACCACGCATCAGCGATCAACCCTGACCATCCAGACTTGCACGTCCGAATAGCAGACATCAAACTTCGCTCGGCTACATTATTATTATCTCAATCACCGATTGGACCCGTCTTTATCGAATCGCTGGGGACCCTCATCCCTGAATCGATCACATTGGAAACTTTCAACTCACAATACCTTCAACGACATCATTCAGACGCCAAAGCGCTCCTCGCTGTCGGTCGCGTGTTGCAGATGCTCGAATCGCCGCTGACCGAGATAGAGAACACGATCTTTAGTATTTTTGATGTAGAGGTCGATCTCAAAGTAAATTGATGGCTTTTTTTTTTTGTCTGCCAACTAATTGTTTTTAGACCGCAATGACGGCTGTTGACCAATTAGAATCGGTCGGTCAATCCGGACGAGTGGAGGAAATGAAATGTGTTTGTCAAAGCAAATTCCCGCTTTCGACCGTGTTCAAGCGATCGGAGGAGATTGATCAGTTGAGGCGGAAAGTAATGGAGAGGGAAGAGAAGGAGGGTGATATTGAAGGATGTGAGACGTAATATGGGCAAGTGGTGGACGGCACCTCGGTTCATATGGTACGATATTTCTTCGGATCTGCAAACGTTGACAATAAACACAATAATATGCCGGGATGGTGTGATAGTTATTGTGCGGTGTTTATTGTTGTGCCGGACCGGAGGCGAATAAAAAGGCGGGGGGTGGTTGTTTATGGTACGAGTAATATGCTGCGAGCGGTGTTCCGCCCCTTTGCGCTGCATGCAGCCTACACGCCGATTGAGACGATAGTGTTCTTCTGTATAATCGGGACACTGGCGTACCTGCACATACTGAATGCGATCAAGCAGTCGTACCAGGTGACGCACCCACGGCCAGCGTATGTGGTGCACCGACAGGGGGAGTGGCTGACGGTGCCCGCGCGGAAACAGGTGCAGGTGGAGGTTGTTCCGTATGAGCAGGTGCCCGAGGGGATAGGGAGTGTGTGCTACCGGGTGGGGGGGGAGTGCTTCTCGGTGCAGGGCATGCATGCGTTCCGGGCGGGGACATACGTTGAGACGACGACTGGCTGGCTGGCACCGACGCTGAAGAGACTGTTCACCAGATTCGCTTCACTCGCCCGGAATGCGGACTCGCTCGACATCCTGCTCATCCTGCTCGGCTACCTGCTCATGCACACCACCTTCTTCCTCCTCCTCTCCCGCTCCCGTGCCCTCGGCTCCTCCTTCTTCCTCCCCCTCGCCATCGTCTCCTCCGCCGTCCTCTCCTTCCTCATCGCCCTCCCCGTCGCCATGGCCCTCAAGATCCCCATCGACCCCGTCGCCCTCACCGAGGCCCTCCCCTTCCTCGTCTGCACCGTCGGCTTCGACAAGCCCCTCCGCCTCGCCCGCGCCGTCTTCCGCCACCCCCACCTCACCATCCCCCCGCTCCTCCTCCCCAACGCCCGACCCGACCCCGCCTCTGCCTACCCCATCCTCCACAACCCCCCCGCCCTCCTCCATCCCCCCCCGCCCTCCCTCTCCCCCGCCGCCCCCCTCAAGCCCGCCCCCAAGATCATCACCGAGTCCCTCTCCTACGTCTACTCCCCCATCATCCGCGACTACATCCTCGAGATCGCCGTCCTCACCGTCGGTGCCTACTCGCGCGTCGGTGGTCTCCGCGAAGTCTGTGCCCTCGCTGCCCTCACCCTCGCCATCGACTGTCTGCTCATGTGCACCTACTTGGCCGCCATCCTCGGTGTCATGGTCGAAGTCCACCGCATCCGTGTCATAAAGGCGACCTCCTCCTCCAAGTCCAAGTCCGCCTCTCTCTCCCGCACGCCATCCTCCTCCTCCCTCGCCACCGCACCCGACGACCCCACCGCCAGACCCAGCGCCCTCACCCGTCTCCTCTCCTTCCTCCTCGGCGAGAAAGGCGCAAGTCTCTACAACGTCGTCGTCAGGCGCGGCAGAGTCAAGATCTCCCCTTCAAAACAGAAAGAAAACCCCGTCGCCCGCCTCAAACTCCTCCTCATCACCTCCTTCCTCATCCTCCACATCCTCAACTTCATCACCCCCCTCACCCCTTCAAAGCACACCTACTCTTCCGCCTACTACCCTTCCTCCCCGACCGTCTCTCCCAAAGTCGACGTCTCCTCTCCCTCCATCAGAGCAATGCTCTCCGCTCTCGCTCTCGCCGATCCCCAAGACGATCTCTTCGTCAAAATTTACCCTCCCGCCCTGCTCCGCCCCTCCTTCAAATCAAAGTCCTCCTTTTCTCTCTTCAAATTCCTCAACCGCTTCGTCCCTCATTCTCCCATTCTCACTGACCCCGTCATGTCAAAGACCCTCCTCGCCATGTTCATCCTCAGCGTCATCTTGAACGGCTACTTGCTGAGAGGTATCGCCAGTGGGTTTGTAGGAAACCCAGGTGCCGCATTACCTGCAGATCAAGACCCTCTTGTCAAATTCGAAGACACCGTCGAAGAAAGGCCAAAGTTAACCCTCAGGCTCGATGACATTGACCGCAAACTGGAGCTAGAGAAAGCCCAAAGGGAAATGCTAACCCCCTCTCCTTCCTCCTCCGCTCTCTCTTTCGCCTCGCCCACCCGATCTCTCGAAGAATGCGTCCATGTTTTCGAAAACGGTCCTCGTCCGCTCTCCTTGAGCATGCAGCTCCTCTCCGACGAAGAAGTCATTCTGCTCGCTCAGAACGGCAAGATCGCAGCATACGCCCTCGAAAAAGTCTTGGGAACCACTAGCTCTGTCTCTCTCGAACGAGCGGTTCGCATCCGACGCGCTCTCATTTGCAAGTCCCCTCTCTGTTCTCATTCTACAAAAAAAGACTAACTAATTTACAGCTCGCGCATCCCATACCAAAACACTCGAATCATCCGCCATCCCAATATCCAACTATGACTACTCTCGCGTACTCAACACCTGCTGCGAAAACGTCATCGGATACATCCCCATCCCCCTCGGAATAGCCGGTCCCCTCCTCATCGACTCCACCCCCTTCCCCATCCCAATGGCCACAGCCGAAGGAACCCTCGTCGCATCCACCTCCCGAGGCTGCAAAGCCCTCAACCTCGGCGGTGGCGTACGCACCGTCATCACCCGAGAGGGCATGACCCGCGGACCAGCCGTCGAATTCCCCAGCGTGCTCGAAGCAGCAGAGGCACTCCAATGGGCCGAGAGCGAAGAAGGGATGGGCGTCTTGAAACGTGCGTTTGAAGGGACGAGTAGGTTTGCGAGGCTTATGAGTGTCAAGGGTGCGTTGGCAGGGAGGATTTTGTATGTCAGGTTTAGGAGCACGACGGGTGATGCGATGGGGATGAACATGGTTTCGAAAGGCACGGAAAAAGCTTTGGAAGCGATGAGCACGATGTTTCCTTGTATGAGCGTCCTCACGCTCTCTGGGAATTACTGCACCGACAAGAAACCAGCAGCGATTAATTGGGTAGAAGGCCGAGGAAAGAGCGTGGTCGCGGAAGCGGTGATCCCAGGCGAAGTGGTGAGAAAGATATTAAAGACGAGCGTGGAAGATCTCGTGCGGTTGAACACCAAGAAGAATTTGGTGGGCAGTGCGATGGCGGGCAGCGTCGGCGGGTTTAATGCCCATGCGGCGAATGTGTTGACTGCCGTTTATCTCGCTACTGGTCAGGACCCGGCACAGAATGTGGAAAGTTCGCAGTGTTTGACTTTTATGGAGGCTATCCCATCCACCACCACCACCACGACTACGGATCTACTCATAACGATAACGATGCCATGTATCGAACTGGGAACCATAGGCGGAGGCACCTCTCTCCTCCCCCAATCCGGAGTACTCGACATGCTGGGTCTGCGAGGCGCACACCCGACCGACCCAGGCGCCAACGCGCGACAGCTCGCCAAGGTGGTCGTGGGGGGCGTCATGGCGGGCGAGCTGAGTTTATTGGGCGCTTTGGCGAGTGGGGAGTTGATAAAGGCGCATATGAAACATAATCGGAGTGTGGTTGGCACACCGAGGTGAAAATGAAAATTACTCTTTTTTATTATTATTGCCTTTTTACTGTTTTTTTTTTTCGATTTTTAATTTTCATTCTTTTGTGTTCGTGCTTGCTTTTTTTTTTTTTCGATCTTCTTCGATCTTCGTATTACCCCCAACTTTTTTATCTTTATTTGCATATTTTGCATATCATAGCATATTTTGCATTTACATCTTTTTACAAGATGAATTGTTTTCTTTTTTTCCCTGAAGAAAAATAAGACTTGTGAAAGCAACCGATGATCATGTTTCAGCTTGGTTCGTGGCACCTGTCTTGCTGGTACTTATGCTGCATGTTTTCTTGTTAGCATCATACACCGAGGCACTTTATGTAAACAACGTATATGTTAGCAGGTCCCTATATATGTTACTGGGTTGCTAAACTGGGCAAAGTTCAATAGAATTATCGACAGATATGGCTATTTGTTGGCTATTTGGGTAACTTCAAGTTGTTAGGCGCCCAAGTTGATGCATGACATGTAGACCTGAGAGTCCAAAGCCGTTGACCGTGTTTATCTACAACGACGGCGAATCGACACTATACTCAACTTTTTGTCCAAGACTTGTCAACAGATGACAGGAGACCTGTATCCAGCAGAATGAGGACAAACTACTTCTCGAAACGTCCGACTTGCAAGTCTTCCGACATTAAATTTAGAGAACTCCTGATTGAATACTTCGGCAAATCGGCAATCAGCAATTACATAAGATTAGTCCTGACATTAGATAATAGATTATCTTTTATCCATCACCACATGAAAGCCTTCTCATGGGCCCATTGCCGATTATCCCTCTAGACCTCCCTCTTCGCATTCAACGTTCACGTATTCAAAAGTAAAAATAATCAACTAGTAATACACAACTGCACGAAAGTTTGGTATAGTATCAGCTCGTCCCCTTTTCACTAGTCCCCTCTCTTCTTGGCTTCTTTCTGCAGTCTGATATTGGGAGAGAATCGTCAAATCGACTCCCCAAATGCATCGAGAGGAACTTACTCTTCCACCTTCTTGCATCGTCCTCGGTGTTTCAACCAGAAACCTGGATAAAACCGCGCACCATCACGCGTATCCAATTTGATGGATTTTTGGCAACCGCCACATTTCACCCGTGCCTCGGAAAACGATTCGACGTACTCGTCGTTCTGTAGAATTTGGACGCGTTTTGCTTCGCATTGACGCTTTCCCTTTTGCGCCCTTCGTGCAGGTGTAATGGGCGATGCCACATATCCTGACGTTGTTTCTGAACTGGATGCGGATTGGAAAGCGGCTAGGTTGTTGTTGAAGAAGCCCCCATGCAGGAGGTTATTGTGAGGAGCGAAACTTGACGTCACCGAGTCGGCGAACCAAGGTGTCTCGAATGATTGTTGCGGGAAGAATGGGTTGGGGAAGGAGGTATCATGCAGGAGATGGTGCGGATTTCTGGAGGGAATGAACCACTGGGGGTCGAATGTCTCGATCGGGGCTGGCTGGCCATACCCAGTGTTTCGAACGACAGGAACATAGTACGCGTCGGTAGAGGTAACGGAGTTGGTCGATTGCATTGTAGATTCAAGCAGGGGACTGGGGGATTCATTGAAATACTCGGTTTAAATATTCTTCATCAGCCCTCAGCTAGCACGCGTTCCGGGTACTTGGATTTTTTTGAACACATTCCTTTCTCGGAAGTTTCAACTCAGAGAACTGGATATATATGCTGATGTAAGTATCACATTCCTTTCTCGGAAATGTCGACTCAGAGAACTGGATACATTATGTTCGTGTACGTGTTTGCACCGCAGCGGATAGTAAGCGCTACATCCAGCTGCGTCGGTTTCAAGTTGTCACAAGGGTAGCACCTCCTTTTCATGTGTCCGGTATGGCCATATGGAAAGTAAGGGTACGTATCTCAGACAGGGAAAGTGGATATCGAACGCAGGAAATAATTGAATTCACATAGTCGTCGTGTTCGGACATGTGGCAGTTGAACGACTTTGAGCCGTAGCGATTTCAGACCTGGTCGGTTATCCAGTTGATATCAAGACAACCACGAAGTGAGAGATCCTCGAGAAGTTGGTGGGGAGGTTTTGACTTGGGACCGTTCAATCAAAAAAAAGTCAATTTCTTGATGACTGATAAATTATAATAATAAGCTGCGAACAAGGCATGCGCAGGACGAGAGATGATTGGTGGAGGGTGTTTCTGAGTGTTGAAACAATGCACTTTCAACTTCCCCGTCGAGTTTCTGCCTCTTCGACTCTGGCAGGTACAATGGGAATTTGGTAACAAAAACGATTCAGCAGCAGACATCGCAGGACAAGGGCATGGACGTGGTGAGAACCATCGGGTAAGACAAGGGGTAAGACGCATTTACTGCCAAAATATTTTTTGAACGAGACCCTCTAAAGGCTAGGATTTCTTCTCGTTTCACACCCAGCAGTATGTCGGTAAACCATCGGTGACGCCTGGACTTGGATTTGGTGTCCTTCCAATTTATTCTCGGCATTCTCAAATGCCGCATCAAACTCTAATTTATTAAACTGCACATGATACGGCAAATGCCGGTAGGTCTGATCAACACAAGCTTGCAGCACTTTTACCCATCGTCGGTGTCAGCAACAAAATGGTCAATATTCCAAAGTGAGTTAACCCATCTCTCAAATTAACATTGGCTGAACACATTTATAGAACCCGAAGGACGTGTGAGTTACCGTTGGAACCAGATCTAAATGATTAGAAACTCAAGTACCTACTCGGTTTAGATTGCAAGGGCAAGGCTTGCAAGAAACACACGTATGTGTCACCATTATTTTAATGTGAAATTTTCTCATGTTGCATTCCAAATAGCCCTCACAAAGTGACACAATACAAGAAGGGCAAAGATTCCTTGTTCGCACAGGGAAAGCGCCGCTACGACAGGAAGCAATCAGGTTATGGTGGTCAGACCAAGCCCGTCTTCCATAAGAAGGTGCGTATAATTATTTGTTTTTGTCCTTCTACTCAATCTCGTCATTCGTAACAGGCCAAGACAACGAAGAAAGTCGTGCTGAGACTTGAATGCACAGCCTGCAAATACAAGATGCAACTCGCATTAAAGCGCTGCAAGCAGTGCGTGTCTCTTTTTTTTTCTTGCATTTGAAAGCGGTCTGACACCAGGGGATTCAGCTTCGAACTCGGAGGCGAGAAGAAGACGAAGGGAGCTGCTCTTAATTTCGTAGGTTTTGTCTTTATTATCTGCGTATCCGAATGCTGAGATGTTACTTTTAGTAATTGTGTCATGCCATCTTCATTGTTGTTTTTCTCATTGCGAATTGATATGCATTCCCAAGTTGGAGATTACTTTGTCGAGCAGAGATCCGCCAAATTTTTGTCCTGGAGACCGCCGCTTGCAACATTTAGATCCGCGTTATAGCGGGAACTCGTCGCCTTTGACACCATTTCCTTTGACCCTCGCACATTTCTCAGTATTTTTTTCTGCGTTTGGAAGTCGCACCCCACCCAATGAAGCTGCTGAGTGGCCGAGCTCCGTCTTACAGGGATTTTGGTGTCGTCTCGAAAATTCTCCAGTATGACATTGTCACGACAACAATCTTGACAATAATTCTATAGACGGGATACGAGAGGTGAGGAGGAATACTGAAGTACTTATGAGTGATGGCCTCCCTCCACACCTCCACCTCGCTTGGAGAACAGTGGACGGTCAGTATAATCCCACAGTGAGCCGCCCTCTTTTGTGGAAAGAATGAGAAACACTTCCTTCTTTGGAGGCAGGTAAGCCTTGCGCTTGAACGTACGTAGATGAGAAATATCGATCCGAGTTCATGATAATACTTATGATCATAATTTATGGACTGTCCATTGGTGACTAAGAAGGTGTGAGGGACAAAAAACTAATAGCAGCAACTCGTTTCGATCGAGTGACCTCGGGGTTATGGGCCCCGCGCGCTACCACTGCGCCATGCTGCTGATATTCTTCTTATTCCAACGTCCTCTTTAGCCCGTTTTTAGGCAGGACTTGTGTGAGATCAGAAGGGCAGGTTTTATTTGCCCTCGACATCTCTTTCCTTTCTCTTCGTTTTCGGAGTCCCCATGTTTTCTCTAATCTTGACTTTTGCCTGACTCAACTGTTGAGCCTTCTATACAACACTTTTCATTGTCTTATATAATTCTAACACATGCAAAACCTAGACACACGTCCACGAGGCTGTTCTGGAGTGGCAGTGCCACATCCCGTCTCGGACTCGGATGCAACCTATTTTAATGATTTAGATAACGACAAAAGGCGCCCACAAGTCTTCCTTCGACCACCATCTTGCCCACCGACTCACTTTCTCCATGGATAAGCCCCCTTTTTACGTTTGCATGGGTTTGGAGGGTCAAGACGACAACATTGACGTCCTGCAGGGCTACTTCAGACAGATGCAGACTATGACGGTCGAGTCGTCTATGGATCCGGACATTGACCTCCTTACATTCGCGTTAAGTGCGCATTACTTTGGGGTCGTCATGAAGAAGGGACCTATGGTGCAACCAGGATCCGAGACCCCAGATGAAGACCTGCTAGCTGTGGAAGACCCCGACCCTATGCCTAAAGATTTAGATGATGCGGAGCTTGCGGTATGTGATTGGAAGCGCTTCAACTTTATACCAAGCTAATCGTGTGTCTTCCAGGAATTGAACATTCCTCCTCCAATCACCGTAGAGGCCTTTTTGGCTCTTTCGGAAAAGGAGAAAACTGCTCGCTGGAATGAAGCTTGGGAGGCTAAAAAGAGAGGTAGCCTTTATGATGACTCGGACTACGCTGGAATGGAAGAGAGTATCGAGAAGCGCCGAGGGAGAAAGACAGTTTTGAGGCCAGGCGATATTGACTTTTACATGTCAGACGAAGACGAAGAGGATGGAGTTGGTTCGCATGACAAGGGCAAGATGCGAGAACAAGGGGTGTCCACACCGTGGGCCAACCTTCGCCCAAGTGAATACTCTCTACCCATTCCGGCTGCTATCAACGACCATCTCATCAACTGGCCCGAGGACACCCAGTCTGACGACGGTCCGAGTCCTCCGTCTTCTGATGACGACCTCTACTCTGATAACTTGTCGGAATCGCCTGTCCTGTTAGCATATGATCAATTTGGGTTCCCAGTCGACCCGCATCGAGATGATTCAAACCTTGGAAGAGAATATTTTGAACCTGATAGGGAACCCCCTCTGCAGCTCCCTCACATCCCAGAAGACCCAATAGCCAAGCAGTTTGTAAAGGAGGCAGCACTCAGGAAGATGGATGAACTACGGGCTCAGACAGTCCACTTGTACGAGAAGAAGAAAGCACGACTCGCACGACGGCGTGGCCGTGAGGCCAATAATCAAAATGGTACTATCTCGGTTGAGGTTTCCACGAGGATCGTGACTCCTCCTAAGATAGTCGCCAGGAATACACCTATTGGGCTGGTGTACCTCACTTCTTCGCAGGATTTTGTGGACCCACTCCACAAGGGTGAATGCAATATCGGGTTTTATGTCGCACCCGAATACCGCACCTCTAAGGACCTGTCTATGGCGTTGAACTCAGCAATAGAAGCCGCTTTTCGTGATCAAGACTGCCACCGCTTGCAAGCAGTGCTTATAGATCACCCAGACATTTTGGATTTCTTGTCCTTATATACATCAATGTGAGTGAACAATCCTCTTCTATGCAGAAGGTATTTAATGTGATGCCGCTGTCGTTTACAGTGGATTCCGCCAAGAGGGTATTCGGCGAAGAGCATTCTTCAGCCAAATTGCTTGTGAATGGAAAGACGTAACGTACTTGGCCATCCTTGCGACAGAGTGGATTCATGACCACTATAATATGCCAAAGGCAAAGCTTCTCCCGTCCAATCTCTGGGATGAGATTGTAAGCCGTCACCAGAGAGAACAGGAAGAATTCATCAGGATGGAAGAGCAAAAACTCGGTACTGGTTTGAAGCGTTCGAGCAGCCTCGAGACGATCCGCGAAACAGTAAAAACCTCCTTGAGTCTTGAGTCTGGTTCGGAAAGCTCTGGCTTTATGACAGACGCCTCGAGTTCGTCTTCTGCATCGTCTGCCAGCCACAAGCGGATAAAGTTGTGTTCGAATTCGAGTCCTGCCAGACCCGCACCACTGTCATATTTGTCGTCTTCTGAAAGTGGCTTTGAGAGTGAATGGGATATGGGAAGTACGATAGATGCCGATGACGGGGATTTCTTTTCGGACAATTCCATTGGGATCCATGATCCTCGCCCACAGTCTGCATCATCTACGTGGGACGTTTTGTAATATGATTGGTGACGGAAAAAAGATGAAGTATGTACAACTAGTTTACCTTTCGCAAGACCTATGATTACCATGACACCACCCAACATAGAGAAAGTATTTCGTTGAGACTTGGCCATATCGGATTAACCATCAGAATCTCATCATCTTATCCATCATGATCACTCAGACTGATCACTATCACTATTGGTCACATGTCCTTTTCAGAATGAAAGTTTATCGGCCCCATCCCTCCTGCAGCTGCCTTCACCGTCCTACAATATGGCTGATGGCCATTTGCAAGTCATTTCTAAGCTAAAAAATTCACCATATCTCTCTCTTCCTACGGATTATCCAAGGCCAACGGGGGTCAACAGATACATTGAATCTGTTCATCTTGCCCAACTTCCCGATGAGGCCTCGATCAGTCTCCTTAGGCTTGCAGTGTATGATGACGGAGGCAGTTTAGATGAAGGAGAATCAGTTGTGCTAGACGATCGGCCGTCAGCGTTTCATCTTCTCTTGGCTGCATTCACTGTTCTTTTACATCGATATACTGGCAATAACGATATTGTCATAGGCTCGTCCTCAGCAGCGATCAACGAACCCCTTATTTTTTGCCTGTCTGTGGATCCCTTGGATCCTTACTGGGCTGTCGTTAGGCATGTACAGCAAGTCGAAAAGGAAGCCGAGGCAGATGCCCTCCCATACGATGTCATTCTCAGGATTATGCAAAAAGGCAAAGAGGACCATTACAATGAACCTTTATTTCGTGTTCGATTCTTTGACGAGATGGACACCCCGACGGAGCACTTCATCAGTACTACCGGCGTCACTTCCGATCTCACCATCTACGTGACGAGACCCCCAGCATCGTCTAGACAAGCAATTGCCCCGAACATTTATCTTCGAATCATATACAATTCCCTTCTCTTCACTTCTGCTCGCATTTCAAATATAGTCGAACAGTTGACCACTTTCCTGCGTAAAGTGTCTTCAAACCCCTTGGCTTCTGTGGGGTCCGTTCCCTTGCTCACTCCGTCCCAAGGATCCAAGCTTCCGAATCCCACTTCTGACTTAGACTGGTGTGGCTGGAAAGGAGCCATCACTGATGTCTTCTCGCGGAATGCTCGACTACACCCCGACAGGCCCTGCGTCGTGCAATACCTTTCTGATCCTAGTGGGTCTGTCAGCATGGAGAACGTGATCTTTTCGTACAATGACATCCTCAGAGCGTCAAATATTCTCTCGCATCACCTCATCAAAAACGGTATCCAAAGAGAGGAGGTCGTTACGATTTATGCTCACCGAAGCGTTGACCTGGTCGTGGCGGTTATGGCTGTCCTGAAGGCGGGGGCAATTTTCAGTGTTATCGGTCAGCATCCATTGTTTATTCAATTAATTGATGGCTCGCTCAATCTTCTCAGACCCTTCTTATCCTGCCTCTCGACAAATCATCTACCTCAGAGTCGCTAAACCACGTGGACTCGTTGTCTTGAAAGGCGCTGGTAGAGTCAGTCCGTCAGTCCGCACGTTCTTGTCCACGGAGCTGAAAATCAAAGTGGAAGTTCCCGCGTTCGAAGTCCTCCCCCTCGGGAAAGTTTCTGGCGGGGAATCTAGTGAACAGGGTGACACCTTGGCGTCTCAAAGTCATCTCGGAGACACTGACCCCAATGTGGCCCTCGGCCCCGACAGTATGGGCACCTTGTCCTTTACCAGTGGAAGCACGGGGATACCGAAAGGTGTCCAGGGGCGCCACTTTAGCTTAACTCACTTCTTCCCATGGATGGCCAGTCAATTTGGTCTCAACGAAACTTCAAGATTCACTATGCTCAGCGGCATCGCTCATGATCCCATACAAAGAGACAGTCAGTCTTTTGTTGTCTTTCAGGTTTTCCTGAACTCATGTCTGACTCCGCAGTGTTCACCCCTCTTTTCCTCGGGGCGCAGCTTCACGTCCCAACGGCAGAGGATATCAGCACCCCGGGAAATCTTGCAGAGTGGATGGCAAATTGTCAGCTCACAGTGACGCACCTGACACCCGCCATGGGTCAATTGCTTTCCGCACAGGCTACGCGCCAAATTCCATCTCTCCAAAATGCGTTCTTTGTTGGAGATGTGCTTACCAAACGCGACTGTCTTCGATTACAAGCGCTGGCGACGAACGTACGCATCATCAACATGTACGGAACGACAGAAACCCAACGAGCGGTCTCATACTTTGCGATCCCTCCATTATCGGAGGATTACACATTTTTATCAACACAAAAGGACATCATGCCTGCCGGCGAAGGAATGATCGACGTCCAACTTCTGGTGGTTAACAGGAACGACCGAAACGTGCCTTGTGCCGTCGGGGAGATCGGCGAAATCTACGTTCGCAGTGGCGGACTTGCTGAGGGTTACTTAGATACGGAAGCGACCAAGGAGAAGTTTGTCGACAATTGGTTTAGTGGAAATGCGCCGCCTAGCAAAGATACCATTTTGCACCCTCCTCAAGGGTTTGCTGGACCGGAGTCTTTGTATTGGAAAGGTATTCGAGATAGGATGTATCGCTCTGGAGACCTTGGACGCTATCTTCCTCATGGCATCGTGGAGTGTACGGGGAGAGCGGACGACCAGGTTAAAATCAGAGGATTTCGGATTGAGCTTGGTGAAATTGATACCCACCTCAGTCAGCACCCATTGGTCCGCGAAAATGTAACGCTTATTCGGAGGGACAAAGACGAGGAGAAAATTCTCGTCAGCTATTTTGTGCCACTGGATGGGGCGGACTTGACCGAATATGCCAGTGAAATAACGGACGATGAAGATGAAAAAAATCCAATTCAAGATATGAGACGGTATAGGCGGCTCATTAGAGACATTCGCGAGCATCTCAAAAAGAAATTGCCAAGCTATAGTATCCCTTCACGTATGTCACCAATGGTCCTATGCGCAGACCCCGCAGCTGATCATCTCTTGGCTAGTGTTCGTTCCTCTTGTTCGCATGCCGCTCAATCCTAATGGAAAGATCGATAAGCCTTCTCTACCGTTCCCAGACACGGCACAGGCCCCCTTCACTACCCAAACCGCGAGCAATAACCCGACGAAACGGGCAATGCAAGCCATTTGGGCCAGTATTCTCCCTAACGCACCAAAGCCTATTCCGACGAACGAAAGTTTCTTCGATATTGGGGGCCACTCAATTCTCGCAACCAGGCTCATTTTTGAAATCCGTAAAGTTTTCGTTGTTGATGCACCATTAGGTTTGGTCTTCGAAGAACCTACGATTTCAAGACTAGTGATGGCTGTTGAGGCGCTGAGAAACCAGCATTTGGGAGTCGTAACGAAAGGACCGTCCGATGGGACGGATAATGTCAACCCCGAGCTGCCTTTGACGGAGTATGGTCAAGACTATCTTACCCTCCGTGACAGACTGGAAAGTTCCTACCTCTGTCCCCCAGAAGACTTCATATCTCGTCCTATAACTGTCTTCCTCACTGGGGCTTCAGGGTTTCTTGGGGCATTCATTCTCCGAGATTTACTTTCTAGGGTCGTGCGAGTCAAGAAAGTCATTTGTCTCGTTCGTGCGCCAACAATCCAGCAAGCCATGGGAAGACTTAAAGAAGGTGCAAATGACCGGGGTGTCTGGGACGACGAGTGGGTAACGAGCCAGCGATTGGAGGTAATTCCTGGTGATCTGAGCTTGGAGACCTTTGGACTCGACGGTGACACCTGGAGACGAATTTCGGAAGAGACTGACGCTATCCTTCATAATGGCGCCCTTGTCCACTGGGTGTACCCCTATGAGAAACTCCGCTCCGCAAACGTTTTAGCTACCCTGACTGCCATCAAGCTTGCCTCGACAGGGAAACCAAAATCTATGGTGTTCGTTTCTTCCACATCGTCTATCGATACCAGCTACTATGTCGATTTGTCCGAACAGCAGGTGCTATCACAATCTGACCAGCGTGGCGTTTTGGAAAGCGATGACCTTGAAGGTTCCAGGGTAGGGTTAAAAACGGGATACAGTCAATCGAAATGGGTTGCAGAGAAATTGTTGTTTGAAGCTGGTAAACGGGGTTTGAGAGGGCACATCGTCCGTCCTGGGTACATTGTTGGACACTCGCAAACTGCAGGTAGGTCCTAGAGCATCATGATTTCTTTTAGTTGACAAATGCCCTGTTAAGTCACCAATACGGACGACTTCCTCTGGCGACTTGCCAAAGGCTGCATTCAGCTTGGTCTTGTTCCAGATGTCAACAATACCGTCAACATGGTACCTGTTGATCATGTTGCTCGGTGTACTGCTCTTGCAACCGTATCTCCCCTCCCTCATGCCAGCATTTCAGTACTGCATATCACTGCGAATCCGTTGCCCACCTTCAACGACATGTTTTCGTCACTGATCCTGTACGGCTTTCCAATAGAAACATGTGACTATCTTGATTGGAGGCGCAAACTCGAGCAGCATGTCATGGAGGTGCAAGATAACGCCCTTTTCCCTCTTCTTCATTTTGTGATGGACGATTTGCCGACGAGTACTCGAGCTCCAGTATTGGACGATTCGAATACGATAGAGCTCTTGAAACAGGATCATGGTCCTATTACGTCTACCGTTGATGAATCTTTGATGGGGTTGTACTTTGCGTGGCTCGTTGGTGCCGGGTTTTTGCCACAACCTTCACGTCCTTCTCCTGAGAAGGCTCTGCCATCGTTAGTCCACGATGGCGTAATCAGGGCTTCAGGGAGAACCGGACTGTAATTTTCATTATGATGGGGTCTAGGTAAACAGTTCTGCCTGGATTTCCGCTACATTTCAAGTTGTTCTATATTTTACTGCAGTAACGTAACCACCCGCTTTGACTGATCACGATGCATATGGTAGTTTTCCATTATCTGAATATATTTACCTAAAGTTCATAATCAAAATCTTCACCAACTGTTTGAGCAGACTCAGCTGACAGACAACCCTTGACCCGATCACACTGCTGCTTCTCAACCTGATGCCAGGGTTGGCGTTGTTGCTGCTAACGAATGTGTAAAAATACAAGTTGTGAAACAGCTGGAAGCAAGGGATAAATCGATAAGGAATTCGGTTCCAATCTGCACAGCTTGGGACCATACGTAGCAACTTGATAGTTGCAATTGGCGTGTCTGCACGCGGGTCTGTTCGAAGTAATTTAATCTCACTGACTCCAGATTGAAGCCGGCAAAATGATATCCATGATCTCATAGGGAACAACCGATTAGTTCTACTCCGTTGCCCAAAGGCAAAGCGAGGTCACAAAAATCACACCCTCGACTTGGGCCAGCGTGCCTTGTCTCGGCTTCTTCGTAGCGAACCTAAACGTCTGTGTTCCAGTGAGAATGTGTGGCTCTGAAGGCACTGTTCGAATTCTAAATCAGGATCAGCCTGCGAAAACTGATCGTTGCAAGTTGAAACGAACACTGAACCCATGGAATGATGAACCGCACACAATCGAGGGGTTCAATAACAATAACCAGAGGCCCAAGGATTATGGATATAGATTTCCTCGCATGTCTGGAATGCCACCGTAAAGTCTATAGGCGCCTAAATGCATTTTTGCTGCCGCTCCTAATACTTTGCCTCCTGCGAGATCTACCGTGTCTCTCTAACTCAGAAACAACCATGATTTCCTCTCCTCCCTTCTCAAGCCCAGCACCAAATGTTTCCACTCCGGACTTCTTACCGACCTTTCCCGAAGAGGATCTCGCCTTCTCTTTCTCTTTGTAGTCGGAAGGGATCCAGCTGATTTCCTTAGGTACATCACCTGCCTCTCGGTATTTTCCAGCACTCTTTTGGCCTCTGGAAAAGACGCCAGGCAAGCGGCGTTGGCCGAACGTTGCACCATCAGAACGACCTGACGAGTCACCCGTGTGTGGTTGCATCGGTACGAATGGTACGTTGGGCCTTCTGGGTCTAGATCCCCGCTCTGGGGAACGAGGTCTTTTTCTAGGAGCAAGTTCTGGAGACACATTGACATTGAGACACATTTGAAATAGAATGGAAGTATATACCTTCCGCACTACTCTCACTTGTGTCTTCTGAATCTGTATTTTCGCTTTCACTATCAGTGACATTGTCAGAAGATGATGAACCAGTCCCTTCTGCTGCTGTGACGCGGTCAGCAGAATAATGCTTTTGAGCAGCGCCAGAAGGGTTGAGCATTGAAAATTCCCTCGAGTTCTCGTCGATAGCAAAAGCCGGGTCCTCAAAGATTCTTGCAAAACGAGGATCTTCTAGGAGCTTCGGCCTGGCCTCATCTTCGTCAATCTCTGCATCAAGCTCCACATCATCTCTCCTGTTCACTTTATGTCTTGCTTTCTTCCTCGCCTTGTCTTCATTTCTGAGAAGTTTCTCCGCAAGCGCCTTGTTGACTTTCACACCGGAGTCTTTCTTGGTCCGTATCCTCGACTCTGCCGTTTTCTCCATCTTCGCCCTGATCATCTTTTCGCGGTGTTCGTCATACGCAAAGGGATTGGCTACGACACGGGCCGTTTCATAGAGTTTCAGGGAGAGGAAATACCCGTGCATGTATGGTTTGAGAGCAGGCGTGCCGATGAGGTGGTCCAACCCAAGGCTAAAAGTAGACAATTAATTATTTTCAATTGGCAAGCCTAGGTGCAAGAAAAAATCAATACCTTTTGAGCTCGCTTCTCTCTACAAACTTGAAGTCCTGGTAGACGGAACGATTCGTTTGGTCCTCCATTTCCTCTGTGATATTTTCGAGGAAGCTAGCCCAACGAGGAGCAGGGCCAAGTTGAGGGATGTAGAATGTGGCCATCTGAATTCCCTCGTTGGCTGTCAGAATTAGACCACTGCCCGGTACGTGATGAACGTCGTTGAGATCCGTCGCAGATGAAATCGAGGTGAAGTTGACTGCGGGCTTGGCTCATCAATCAACATGCATGTAATAGTTGAAACGAAACCAATGCTGTACCGTGTTGCGATCCCAGATTTTGATGACTTTCTTGTCGGCGCTTAATACCATGGAACCACCCTCGAATCGGTTTCCACCATCTATCCACGACAGGGTCTTTATCGGAAGGCCATATCCTTGATCCTTCAGAGAAAACGGATGGGCGGCTCGAATATCATACAACAGAGTATGGCCCGACGATGTTCCAATGGCGTATGACAGCCCATCCACCCTGGATGCGATAGCCGTGACACCAAGATTGCTGTCCGACGTTCCAACTGGCATGAGCCGATTACGAGGCAAACGTAATACACCAACACTTGTCCGTGACCGGGGATCCCAGAGCTGCGCCGTACCGTTTCCGTCGATCCCAAAAGCAAGGAGTTGGTGCACTGGGTTGATGTCAACGCTGTTGACCCCAAATATTTCACCGTCTCCTTTCTCTTCAAGAATGAGGGGGTTCATAAACCTCCCCTGCTCAAGATTCAGACGAAATACTTCATTTCCGGTTGCCCCCAGGTAAGCATCGCAAGACGGAAAATGGTAAGCGAGTGAACGACCGAAGCGAGGTATTCGTGTCCGATAATGAAAACCACCCTGTGTATGGAGTTCGACAGTGCGATCGTTTTGCAGGTGGACTGTTTTCGTCCAATCATCAGAAAGAATCTAGGGAATTTGAAATTCAGGCAGTTCGATTTCCAGACAAATCGTGACGCACTACAAAATCGACATTCTCGGCATCCGAATGCCTTTCAAATTTTAATGATAGTTGGTCCAGATCCCATACCCTCATCTGTGGTTTGTACGTCCCGGTAGCGATGGCGTGATGTCCGTCCCTTGTGGTCTTTATTCTGTTACTTGCTTCAGGAAATTCGAAACCCTGAATGAGTTCGATAGTTCCCTCGACATGGTCTCTTAATGCCCTCTTCTTCCCTTTTATTTGTCGTTTTCGAGTCAACCAGTCTGGAAGAGAGGAGGATGAACTTGTACTAGCTCCGTTCACGGTGTAAACTTTGACGCTGTTGGGATCTGCACCCATGTTCAGATTTTAGAAGATGAAAAGAAATTAGGAAACACAGAATCATGTGACCGAATTTCATGAAACCTCAATCAGTTTCTTTGTGTAAACCAGATGAAAAAGTTGCAAAATAGTTTACGACGCAGTGTTAAACTCAGGAAAGTACTAAACACATCAACTAAAGCTCAATATGTCTTTTTCTTTTCATCAACAGAGAAACCACCTAGCAAGATTGTGAGTTATGTCATGATAGAGATACTTGCAGTGGTGCGTACCAGGTCCCATGTTTACCAAGAGGATCAGACCACCAACGATAGCTATGAAAACAAGTTAATTCCAATAATATGGCCAAGTCAAGTACACGCACAAAGTGTTTGGAAAAAGTCGTATCTAAACGAATTCATCAGCGAAAAGTAAAATTGTTAAACTTTCTACTCACTTGAGGAAGTCGCGTTGATGATGATGAGACTCCACGCTCCACCAATTATTCGCGAACACGTTGAAGACGCTCAGAACAATGACAAGGAAGGATGCCGACCACTTGGCCTTGAAACCAACGGCTACCATAACACAGGCAACAAGACCCACGATGGATACCAGCAAACGTGAAAAGCTCCATCGACCTTGTAACACGAAACCAAGGAATAGGAAAATAAGAAGAATGCGACCAGCAAGAAGGACACTGAGTGCAGGTAAGGTATTTGACAGCCAACGAACACCTATCTCACTTACTATTTCTTGCGATCATTTTCACTTAGGGTCGGTAATCCTGCAAAGGGTACCTTCCGAGACACCATGGAGTCGCTGAACACCATAAAAAGACCACCAATGACACTGAGGTTACGGAGGAAAAAGTTCAGGTCAAAGATCAGACCATAACCGAGTCCTTGAACAATCACAACCGTAAGAAGTCCGCCCACTGCGTATTCGGTGTATCGCTTGGTCATGACACAGAATGAACCAGCGAGCATGGTCTATTGAGGATTGAGCGAAGATTTTGGAGTATCAATCAATCCACACGCTTACAAGGACGTTGACAAGGAGGAACAGATGCGAGATTCCCCAAAAGAAATGACGGTGTCTGGTGAATGTGAGTGACGAGCTAGAAGCCAGTGGACTCGGTACATACACTTGCAGATACCAAATCTGATCACTCCACTGGGTGAGAATTCGTAGTGAATCCTCCAGGAATGTGACCACAATTAAGAAACGCCCGATTGCGGGCAAGTGAGGTTTTAGAGGCTGGGAGTATATTTCGACGTGATCCTCAACATTTTTGGTGAAAGCCTTGAACTTCTCGATGGGGTCATCCGGGTCGGCAGCCCTGTATCCTGAGGAAGGGCGTGAGTTGGAGAGTCCATGTGGGTCGCTATAGGTTGACTGAGGACGGGCTATACTGATTCTTGACGCCATGGTGGTTTAGAAGGTGTACCGTGGACTCGAGTATATGTCAACGACGTGGCCGTCAGCTTAGGTAAACACATTTGTTATGGGCAGCGACTTGTTTGTTCGTGCTTTATGTCTAAACGACAAGCCTCAGACGATGACTATCCTGCGGAGGCCTCCACAGACCTCGAGAGTGACACATCTTTTGCGCCGAAGCGTAAGCCAAATAGGAAAGCCCCGAAAAGGGCGCGAATCATGGACGACCGTTCTTCAGAAGGATCTATCCATCCTAGGTCTCTTCATTCCATCCGAGAGCCTGCCACTATGAGAGTAGCGCTACTAAAATGGTATAAAACGGTGGAGAACAACAGACGAATGCCATGGCGCAAGCCATATGATCCCAACTTGGGTCCTGAAGGGCGTTCCCAACGCGCGTATGAGGTGTGTCGTCCAGCTCCCTCTAATTGTGTACGCAACTGTTTCCAGGTATGGGTGTCCGAAATTATGTTGCAACAAACGCAAGTTGCTACAGTTATACCTTACTACAACCGATGGATGAAAAAGTGTGTCCTACTTCTCAACTCTGTAGCGTAACTCAGGTTTTTTTAGGTTTCCGACAATATTTGATCTTGTGTGTATTTCTGCATCCCCCTAGCTTGTTACCAAATTATTCCCAGGCAAATTCAACTCTAGACGAGGTCAATGCCCTTTGGAAGGGACTAGGTTATTACAGTCGTGCCAGTCGTCTGTTGCAAGGAGCTCAAAAGGTTGTCAAGGACCACGCGGGCATACTACCTGATAAAGCTCGGGACTTGGAGGCTCATGTCCCTGGTATTGGCAGATACAGTGCCGGCGCTGTAAGCTCTATTGCACATGGAGAAAGAGTTCCCGCTGTGAGTTACATGGGTCCAACAACAGCATCGGAACGTTGACGGCTCATCCAGGTGGATGGAAATGTTCAACGTGTTATGAGTAGACTTCTTGCACTTTATGCTAATCCAAAAGCCAAACCTACTCTTGATATTCTGTGGGCTGAAGCGAGTACATTAGTAGAAACAATCGGTAAGCTCAAATACGGAGTATCCCATGATAAGTGACTACACATTTGCAACAGACATCCCCTTTGGACTGAATGCGCAGTATCCTGGTGATGTAAACCAAGCTCTTATTGAGCTTGGGAGCACAATTTGCAAAGTCAGCGACCCGAAA
>Ga0307517_10002706_pt1 | contig 28287 bp, 17 predicted proteins | sample 23_EM_MG_FD_194515 | JGI IMG/M metagenome (GOLD analysis project Ga0307517, IMG submission 194515) | Populus trichocarpa ectomycorrhiza microbial communities from riparian zone in the Pacific Northwest, United States - 23_EM | ecosystem: Host-associated > Plants > Roots > Unclassified | place... | reverse complement strand
TCAATGTAAGAACAAAACTGATCATTATCATAGTTTTAAAACCCTACTCAAGGGTCGGGGCCAGTCACGGGTCATGAATCGGGTTGACCATTGACCCGAGTCAATGTAATGATAAAAATGGTTTTTAACATAGTTTTAAAACCTAACTATGGGGTCGACCCGAGATAAGGACCAAGTCATGGGTCGAGATAGTCAACTTGGGTTGACTCAAAGTAATATAAGAATAAAAATTATTATTATCATAATTTTAAAACCCGATTCGAGGATCAACCCAAGGTAAAACTCAATTTACGAGCCAGGAGGGTCAACTCGAGTTGACCCACATTAAAAAAAATTAAATCAAAGCAACCTTGTTTTGACAAATAAACATATATAAAAAAGTTATTGGATTTTTTATCTATGTTTTATCATGGGTTGACAAGGTCATGGATTGACCTGAGTTTTTTTACCAGGTCAGGTCAGGTCAGATTAATCCTTCCTTTATTTTTTCTTAAATCTAGATCTTTGCGGGCCTCGTGTCGGCTGAATCTCTTCTAGTATCTATCAAGCACAAAATAAGGTAAATTATCTAGTCCAATTCAAAGCACACTAAACATTGAATAAGACAGTTATTTGTCCACTCATGTCAAGTTCAGTAATGTTTAATCCAGTCTAATCAATATTATCCAGCATACCAAACAATACATAAAATAAAACTTGCAAAAAAAAAAAATAGCAGAGAAAAAGAAATTAATGTGATGGTTGTGCATCTTATTAACAAACAAACTAATGAAAAGACTAAACGGTAAGTTAGTATCAAAATATAGAGATTAAACATGAGGTCTTTCTATTAGAGGTTTTTGAATTATTTGTTTCTTAAGAACACAAGGGACAACTGGACAAGTGGGGAAAAACAACAGAGATGATAAATATACGGTTTTTACTGAGATTCTTCCCTATTTACTTGAATTGAAAAGGGCAAGGGGGATTTTTTATTTCTATAAAAGCGGATAAAAACATTGATTTATTTAAATATGGAATTGGATGTGATAAATTCTAACCTTGATGTGAGATTTTCTATATAAATAATTTATTTTATTTATAATTTTTTTAGGTAGTGTTTTGTTATTGTCTCGAGACAAAAGATAAGAGACAATGAAAATAAAAGAAACAAAATAGAAAAGAAGACAGATAAAATTATATTTGATAATGATATAAAAAAAAATAATTTTCTCTTATTCATGTTTGGTTATAATGAACAAAACAAAATAAAAATATGAAAAAAATATTTTATCATTAATATGTATTATTATTAAATTTATATATTTAAAAAATAATTAAATATCATAAATTTACATGAAAAAAATCTATAAATATATCGTAATTTCATTCACTAGCAGCCTCATAATACAAATTGAGTCTGTTACTAGCAAAGGGAACTATTCAGTAGCATGCCCGGAGAAGTATTCAGTAGCATGCCCGGAGAAGTATTCAGTACTGATGATAAGGGAATTAATTATTGGGGTCAGAAATTTGCCGTCTGTAAAGATTCTATGGGAGGCGGAATTGGAAATGGAATCATTCAAAGTTTCAACTTTCAAGATCTTAGGTGACGATGAATTTATTAACTCCCTAAAATATCAACTTGGCAACGAGCTGGGGGTCTGGCTCCTGCATTGGTCTTCTACATCTTATCCGACGTCCGTCACCATTTTTACATGGAAAACACGTTTTTTCTCCCTCTTTTTATATTTGGGTGTCTTGAATTCGTGACAGATAAAGGTCTGCCATGGCTGATATTCTGGAGGTGGGTTAGGAACTTTCAAGCTACATAAGTAAATTGTGATTGATTCTCAGGTGAAAATTTTAAGTTCGAGATTTATGAATAGAATATATTATTATTAAAAAAGTTTTATTTCTTAATATACTGACTGAACTCGATTAAATTAGTTGGGGTTTAATGAATTTTTAAATACCAGGATTTATAAAACAAAAAAAGAAGAAGAAGAAGAAGCTATAAATATCAACAAGGCTTTTACTCCGATCCAACTTTTCCGTCAGTTATAAACCGTGATCTTTGACGTTTGAAGACAGTAGATTATTTTAAGATTTTTAATTTATATATCCAAGTTTATATTTTATCAACAAATATTATAAGTCGAAGTCTTTTATTTATTGATTTATATTTATTTATGTAAATATGTACTAACCACGTGTGTACATGTAATAATTAACAAGATCATTGCACAAACCACACCACAATTCCCCAGTCTGACGTGGAAGCATGCAATTGGTTGACACCTGATAAGAAATCTGTGTTCGGTAATGGTTACATGTCCCGATAATATAGCTCGCATTGTCACCTTCCCTGGACACTATCAATTTTATCTCCATTGCGCAACACCACACCACAGGGCTAGAATGGCAACAATAGCTGGTCTTAACCTCTCAACACCTAGAGTCTTAGCTAAGGCAACAGACAAACCAAAAGCTCAAGCCCTCGTCAAGTTAAACCAGCCATGGAGGAGGACATACCACCTGGGGTCCGGTGGGCGCATGCAAATCCGACCCGTGAGGGCTGCCCCTGATAGCATATCAGAGAAGGTTGAAAAGAGCATAAAAGATGCAGAGGCGGCGTGCTCCGATGATGCAGCAAGTGGAGAATGCGCAGCCGCATGGGATGAGGTGGAGGAGTTGAGTGCTGCTGCTAGCCATGCCAAGGACAAGAAGAAAGGGTCTGACCCTTTGGAGGAGTATTGCAAGGACAACCCTGAGACAGACGAGTGCCGCACTTATGAAGATTGAAATGGTTCTTACTTTATGAACCTTTTTCAATGATCAAACTTTAGATATGTTTATTAATTTTGGTTTATGTAACGCTGGAGATGCTGTATGGTGTCTATTATTTATATGATGTTCTATTAATTAATTAGCACAAACTCATACCCTACCTTCGTCAAAGATAAATTTGGTGATTAATTATTAGTTACGTGTTATATTTCTACTTAATTTCTAGCTATTTTGTCTTACTTTTCTAAAAGAAGTTCAAATATCTTTGGCTTATATATAGCTGAAGCCTCAAGGCAATTTACTACGCCTTTGGCCATTTTAACCTACGTCATGGAAAAATTTACAATTGCTATACAATTATCCTTTCTTGTTTTTTCCTATCATTGGGTCATCTTCAAAATATTTCTCCACGAACAATAGCCTCTGTTTTTTCTTAGAAAAAAGAAGAATTCAGATTACAAAATCGGATCTTTTTTTGGATCTTGGTTTGTGCTCTCAGGCACAGTAATATAGTTGAATAAGCCCTGAAGAATCCAGGATAGAACTGCCTCTTTTATTTTTTTGCTAACCTGCAAATTATTTAGTGAATATCTCGTTTGGTAGGTGGTTAATTTTTAAAATATTTTTTATTTGAAAATATATTGAAATAATATATTTTTTATGTTTTAAAATTTATTTTTAAAATTAACATATTAAAATAATCTGAAAATATTAAAAAAATATTTTAAAACAAAAAAAATAAAATACTTTTAATATACAAAAACAATTAATTTTAAATACAGAAAAGATTACCGGATAGAATCGAGGCTAACCACGATATAAAAAAGTCAAAGCTAAATTGCCTGTGGGAAAAAAAGGATAGAGAAGAGGGGAATGGCGCCATCCGATTCCATTATCCTATATTAATAAAATTGAACTAACTTCTGTTACTAAGAAGACAGCTAAACGATTAAGATTTGAGATCCAGGACAGTTCAGGTTCCAAACCCTCTACAGTAGTCTTTACTATTTACTGTTATCTACGGGGTTGGATGTCGGGTGAGCAAGGAAAGTAAAAAGGAAAGTGCTAATACAAGGGTCTCACCAGTTGTGTTTTTGTTCGAGGTTAGATAATTTCATGTGAAAATACGTTTTTCAAATTATTAAATAAGGAGATGTCATCTCAATTAATGCACAAATTAATCTAAAAACATATTTATTGTCGGGACAAAATCCAAGAAAATTCTTAGAAGAGATAAGAACCATAAGAAAATTGACTTGAATTGGTAATAAGAACCCCTAGATGCCTTGCAGCAGGGATTACGGCAACTCACGCAATTACCCCGTCCTTGCTTCCTGGCTTAGTCAAAAAGAGGGAATTTCTGATTTAACTTTAATGCTTTGCTTCATGATTTGCATTACAATTCAGCTGTTTCCAGGAATCTTCCAGGAACAACACCCAACATGCTAAATAGCAGTCAAAAGTTGTGAGCTACATCGCTCCCCAGGGGGGAGGAATCGTGAGGTGAGTAAAACAGCACTCACCAATCGTCCCCTCCTGAGTCCAATACGCACAGCTTCTAGAGGAGCCGCACTGTTACCAAATTATATCCATAAACCATATCAGCTTCCAAATATAGACACGCTTAAAACATAAACCCCAAGTCCCCAAATGAGCTCATCCAAGTTGAAGATCATTCAACTTCTACAACTTCCAATCTAAGTCTATCCAAAAGCACCCGGCAACTAGGTGCAAAATGCTATATACCACCATCCACATGTAAGAACAACAAATTAGGAAAAATTAAAGGCATTAAATTGGCTCAGTAGAGAGTTAGAGACCTTCAAGTGAGTTCTTCTGCAGCTTAAGGTTCAACCCGCGCAATAAGCAACCATCTCATCGTTCTAGTTGATCTTCCTATTAAGTTCTTGTATCCAATTTAACAAACAATTATCCTTACAAGCCACCGGAAGCAGACGGCGTAGCAATTCACCGTCACTACTATATAAACACTTACTACCACCCACTAAGTGCTAACCATTCCAACTATAATGAAACCAGCAACAAAAACAAGCTGATCACAAATCATCACCCAGACAATAGAGCCCCAGCTCCTCACATTTGGGTCGCAATCAAGTGCAGGGGAGTGCAATCTGTGAGCATAAAAATGCTGGAGACCATAATCTTTCACTTTCATTTAAACATCAAATCCACTCACGATTTAATGCATATAAACCAAACACATGCATAACATGGAAAATATAATGCAATCACATCGAGATTAAGCTGCAGAGAAACATAACAGTAAGGGAAATGACACAAATTGGAAATTGATTACATTATAAACAGTGATTGAAATTCAAACAGGACCCATAACATCACAACTTCGACAAAACCACACTGCTATCAAACACACACCATACCAGCATCCACCTAAGACATTAAACCATGCTGTTATAAAGACCCACGCAAGCAAAAGATGAACCCCGGACGATAGACAAACAACATCTTCCACCAAAGCACCGAACAGGCCCACAAACACTAATATTGAAACATATCAGCAGATGCCATGATGGGCATTACTGAACAGGGGAGCTGCCACGGCTTCAACAAAGGATCGGGTATTTCGGGTATCTCCATAGAGAGCCCACTAACATCCTCCACAATCTGCAACACAGAGTTCAACGACCGCAGCCTCTCAGTCAATTCCACAGCCTGAGCCCTCAGGACATTGTTGGCTGACTCCATCGCCATGCGGCGTTGTTGGCCAACATTGATACCCTGCATCAACTGATTGTTCTCGTTCTGCAATTTGCTCACTTCATTGACCAAATCCCCCATTTGTTTCTGCTTCCTCATCCTGGAACGCCTCGCAGATTCCCTGTTGGATATCATCCTCTTCCTTTTCCTCTCATCGACATTCGCATATCGCGGATCACTATCCGATCCTGAGCTCGCCGCTTGCCTTGCAGACATTTTTTACAATTTCTATATTCTTCGCTAACAAGATCAAATAAATTCAATACCTACCTATCCAATTCGGTTATAATTAGATTGTAAAAAGAACCTAGGGGTCGAGATCTAGAAAATAAATTGGATTAATTCATGAGAACACATAAAACCAGTAGAGAAACACAACCGAGAAAGAGTGAAGAATCCGAATTCGACGCATGAGTATAGCGTAACTCATAGAAATTCTAAAAACATTGGTACTTCTTACAAAACCCTAATTTTCGATCCCCAAATCGAACAGCACGGATTTTTAGAAAACACGAGAGTAAGAAATCACCCAAAAATTAGATCCGAGACTCTAGATCTAAAAACAAAAATAGAGAGACACTGAAAGAAGAATACTTAGCTGACGAAACGCAGAGAGGGGAGGAGAGAGAGATTATTGGGGGAACAGAAACCCTAAAATAGGAGGACCCAAATTAATCCGAAAGAAAAGAAGGTTTATGAGGTTGTTTGGTGCGGGTTTTATAGAAAAAGAGGGGCTGGATCTAGCTGTTAGAAGATATATTTTAATTCAAAATAGTGGGGTTTTTTTTTTTTTTTTTCCCCAAGAGAGTTATGAGTGGCGTCGGTGTAATTGCTGGCGTGCAGAATGACGCCAGCTGTGCTTTTAAGCCTCTCTAAGTCTCCTATATAAATTATTTTTTTGCATAGGGGAATATACTATAATTATTCCTTCGTTTACCAAGTCAAAGTGTAAAAACGAAGATTCCTTGCTTGTGCTTTTGGGATTTGTTGGTCTTCATTCATGAATCCGGAACAGCTGTGGAAAGGACGAAAAAATCCAATGTCATAATCGCTGTATGATTATTTGTTTAAGTAATTAATTAAATACTGAAGATTTGTAGAAAATATTTCCCGAATGTTAGACCTCAGTGTTTTTTTTTTTTTGGAAAATTATCCCAGTATTTTATAGTTTGATTAAAATTATATTTGCATATTAAAATTTTAAAAAATTATAACTTGTAATTTAAATTTTTTTGCTATATCCAACATGTTTAGAAAAATAATAAAAAATATCTTATTATTTATAAATCTACTATTATTTCTTATTTAATCAAGAATTGTAGTAGTAACTATATTAGTATAACTCCCATCATCTATAATCATCTACATACCTTATTTATTAAGAAAACAAAAAAATATAAATTTTTATTTGACTATTGGATCGAGTTAAAATTTTAATAGTAGATTTCAATGGCCTTGTTTTATATAATGTTATTTCATAGTAATTAGAGTTCAAGAAAGTATTGCAATAAGCCTATAAGCTATTGTGTGAAAATTACATTGTTTTCATAGTTGGTTTAAGATTCTTTTTTTTTAATTTATTTAAAACTTTTTTGTTATTTTTCCAACCTTATGTAGGACATTTTACGTAGTATTAGTAAGGCTATTTAGATTGTATTTAGGTTTTATTAAAAAAAAACTTGGTTTTATTCATAAATAATATCGTGTTTGGGCTCGAGATCTACATAACAGGTCTCGAGTTCGAGTCAGGGCGTGCACCTCTTGTAAAAGCTTGGGACAGCCGGGGTTTTACTCGCTCACCTGGACCCTCAAAGTGCGCTTTCCGGGGGTGGGGTTTCCTCGAATAAAAAAAAATCATGTTTGTACGAAGTTGCTCATACTTTTGGTTTTTCATTGAACTCTTCATAACTTATCAAAAATTAATGGTCTTTGTGATGTTCATTCTCATACTTACAATTCTTGATTCATTATAATCAAAGATTTAGGGTCTTTCATTCAATAAATTAAATTTATTGGTTTAGGTAATTATTGGGTTAGGTTTTTTATCAATTTGATTTTAACGTTTTTATATTATTTCTATCTTGTTTATGGATTTAAAAATTATTACTTTTCAAATTTATATCAGAATAATACTCTAAAATCAAGTTTTATTATTTATCTATTTATTTTTTAATTGTCCTCATTGTTCGATTGTTGTTTTTTAATTATTGAATTGTGGCCGCTAACATTAAAAAAAAAAAAAAAAAAAAAAGTTGAAATCACATGTTTTTGTTATCGCTGCTAAATTCCGACCTACAATTCTTGAACGGTACTTAAAAAATTTGCAATATAGATTATTTTTTTGCATAGGGGAATAAACTATAATTATTTCTTCTTTTACCAAGTCAAAGTGTAAAAACGAAGCTTCCTTGCTTGTGCTCGTGGGATTTGTTGGTCTTCTTCATTCATGAATCCTGAACGGCTGTGGAAAGGACGAAATATTCCAAAGTCATAATCGCTGTATGATTATCTGTTTAAGTAATTAATTAAATACTGAAGATTTTTAGATATTATTTTCCCTCAAAACTTTGAATGTTAGACGTTGGTGAATATTAGGTAACTTTTTATTTATCTACTGAATATTTTTAAATAATTTTATATAAATTTTAATAATCATAATTAAATTTATCATATAAAGTAACTTTAATAATACTTAAGTAAATATTAGGTACATAAATTGAAGAATCTTTCAAAACATAAATATATATAACTCTTAAAAATGATAATTATATAAAAACATTCATTTAATATTATATTATTATAAACCTTTTTTATTTTAAAATGTTGTGTGTTGTGAATTTAAAGTAACAGTAGATAAATAAATTTTATAAATTATTTTTTAATAAATATATATATATTTTTTAAATCTTATCAATGACGTCGAAAGTCGCCAAGTTATGAAAACTTTGCACTTCATTAACTTTCTCAAGGACTGACAAATCACAGTTGGCATCAACCTTTTATTAGTAAATGTGAATACTCTTTACACAAAAAAAATATTTTTTGACCATTTATTAATATTTAATTATGTCTTCTAATCAACCAACTATATTTATTTTAATTTAAAAATATTGTTTTTAGTTAAACATGATTATATTTTAAAGGGCACATTTTTCGAGGAAAAACCTCTAAATTTGAAGTGACGTGGCCAACTAAGATGCTATGGAATAATATTAATATTTTAATTTGAAAACAAATTTTATTAATCAAATAGAAGTGATAATGTTAAATATTACGTAAACTAAAAATAATTCTCAGCTCATTCACTATTCATATAAATAGTAAAAAAGCTTTTTTTTTAATTTTATTCTCCAATTTCTTTTTCCTGATTAAATCCTTTTTAGCTTTTTTAAATTTTTTTAATTCAAAATTTTGTTAATTTTGAAATTTCTTTATTTGATTTCTATAATATTATCATTGTCTCAAATAAATATCTTGACATTTGGTTGATGCTCAATTTTTCGAATATTTATTTCAATTGAATAATTTTTAGCTTTTTTTTTTTAAATTTCATCATTCAATAATACTTCATTGATTTTAAATTCATCTTTATAATTTATTTCAGTTTGTTTTATATGAGATTATCTTAGTCTCAAGTAAACATCTCGATATTTGGTTGGTGCTAAATTTTGCGAGCAATTATTTTTGTTATCATATCATTAAGTAAAAAATAATTTAAAAAACAAAATTGTTGAACCTAGTGGAGTCTATGATCTAAGCTGCGGGTTTGGTAGGTTAAGCTGTGAAACTAGGATTGATCCAATATGTCATTGTCTTAATATTAAAAAAAATATTATCTTGAAATTTTTTCAAAGCCAAAATCTTGTTTTTTCTTGTTGTTCGGGTTACTTTTGGATCCGCCAAGTTGACTAGGTCACGAGAGGACAACTCTTACGCGAGTTAATTTTAAACTCATGTTAGGCAAAGAATCTGGTCGAGAGGTTTCAAGGTTGTTGACCCACACGGTCAAGCCCCCTTTTTCCTTTTCCTTTTTTTTTTTTTTGAAATTCCATCTTCAATTTTTCTTCTTCTTTTGATTGAATCCTTTTTGCTTTATTTTTTCAATTTCATCCTTCAACATTTGGTTGATTTGGAATTTGTTTTCATAACTTGTTTCGGTTTGCTTCCTATGATATTATCGTAGTCTCAAACAAATATTTTGATATTTGATTGAAACTCAATTTTACAAGTGTCTATTTTTGTTATCATATCATTAAGTAAAAAACACTTTAAAAAGAATATTCAAAGTTGTTAATCTCGGTTGAATTCATGATTTTAGTCATGGGTTTGGACTTTGGAGAGTTAAGTTGGGAGGTCCGGGTTTATCCAATATGTTATTGTCTCAGTATTAAAATAAAAAAGACATCATCTTTAATTTTTTTTAAAAGCCAAACCATATTTTCTACCGGCCATTTGTGTTTTTTTTTGGACTTGACAAGTCAACTAAGTTATGTTAAAGCAACTCCCACGTGGATTAATTTTAAACTCAGGTTAGTTAAGGAGTCAAATTGAAAGATTTTAAAATTGACTGCTAGATTAGATTAATAACAATACCAAATGGTTTCCCATGGTCTGAACATTCCTTTTCCCATTCAATAAAATGTTGATCCTACCCAAAGCAAAATACGAGCCAACAAATTAGTTTAACTATAAACTAAAAAAATTGGAGTTTTTGAACAATACATATAACTATTCACACACTCATGTATAAATGTTCATCGAATTATTCATGACATGTGCTTTTTACACTCTAGTATCTATTGTATTCACAATTTACATTTTGTTCAAGCAATATTATTTCTATCACATTTCAATCTTTAACAATTGAGAGGAGGAGAGAGACATACCAAAAAGGGCTAAAAGAGAGAAAACTTTCAACTAGCCACATTTTGACCATAAAAACATTGATCTTCGTGTCACTGGGATTGTTTTTGAGAATGAAGTTCGATGAAAAAAGTTTATTCCTTAAATCATGTATGAAAAAGTAGATCAGAATATGAAACTTACATTTGATTTTATTTTATTTTGAGTTTTTAGACAAATTATAGTGTGTTTTAGAGTTGAGAATGGGGTTATATAGATTATTATGATGTGATTTTTGTGTTTTCAGGTGAAAACAAGTTGAAATTTGAATTTTAGGATAGAAAAAACACAAACCCAAATTTCCAAATTTTTAATTTTTAATTTTTAATTCTATAATTATTTTTTTTAAATTCTATCATCCAATTTCTTTTTCCTTTTGATTAAATCCTTTTTAGTATTTTTTTTTAATTCTATAATTCAATATATTTTTTAATTCAAAATTGTTCTTTATAATTTATTTTGGTTTGCTTTTTATGATGTTATCGTTGTCTCAAATACATGTCTTGACATTTGGTTGATGCTCAATTTTTCGAGTGCCTATTTCAATTGAATCCTTTTTAGTTTTTTTTTTAATTTTATCTTTTAATATTTCATTAATTTCAAATTCATCTTCATAATTTATTTTAATTTGCTTCATATGAGGTTATCATAGTCTCAAACAAACATCCTAATATTTGGTTGGTGCTCAATTTTGCAAGCAGTTATTTTTGTTATCATGTCATTAAGTAAAAAATAGTTAAAAAAATAAAGTTGTTGAACTCAATCATGATCTAAATTGCAGTTTTAGTGGGTTAAGCTGTAAAACTAGGGTCAATCCAATATGTCATCATCTCAATATTAAAACAAAACAAAATATTAAAAAAAAAAAACAAAAGATGTCTTCTTGAAATTTTCTCAAAGACAAAATTATGCTTTTTTGCCAAATTGACTAGGTCATGGGGGGTTAACTCCTGCGCGAGTTAATTTTAAACCAGGCTAGACAAGGAATCTACTTGAGAGCTTTCAAGGTTGATCCACATGGTCGATCCCTTTTTTTCCTTTTTTTTTTCCAAATTCCATCTTCCAGTTTTTTTCTTTTGATTGAATCATTTTTGTTTTTTTTTTCAATTTTATCTTTCAATATTTGGTTGATTTGAAATTTGTCTTCATAATTTGTTTCGGTTTGCTTCCTATGATATTATAGTAGTCTCACACAAATATCTTAGTATTTGATTGGTGCTCAATTTTACAACTATCTATTTTTGTTAACATATCATTAAGTAAACAAATACTTTAAAAATAAAATTCAAAGTTGTTAAACTCCGTGGAATCCATGATTTGAGTCATGGGTTTGGACTATGAAGAGTTAAGCCATAAGACCCGGGTTTATTCAGGAGTTCCAGATGAGCCAATTACAAGATCAAGGCCAAAGAATCTCAAAGATGTATTTTGTCATAACCCAATTTTAGACCCATCCAAATTTAATTTTTTTTATATTAAAAATGCAAAATGGAACAGGAGGAGATAAGCCTTCAAGCTGTAAAAGACCAACACATCGGAAGCATAGCCAAATTGAGATCTTTTAACAAGATAGGATGAAGAAAGGAAGAGAATTGAGGTTGAAATCCAAACTTGATCAAATTGGAAGAATTAATTAAATCTAATGACATAATTAAACTTCTAACATGTTTATTTGCTTTATTTAAGACTTAATTAAAGTAAAAATTAAGTTTAAAAGTCAATTGGAAAAAAATTAGAAGAATTAATTAAGTTTAAGAACTTAATTAAACTTCTAATGAGTTTTTTTTTATTCAATCAAAGACTCAATTGATGAAAAATAAAGTTTGAAGACTTAACTCGAATCAATTTGCAAAAATTAAAAGATTAAGGACATAATTTTTTTTATTAAAAATTCAAAACGGGACACGAGGAGATAAACCTTCAAGCTGTAAAAGACCAAAACACCGGAAGCATAGTCAAATTGAGATCTTTTGACAAGATGAGATGAAGAAAGGAAGAAAATTGAGGTTGAAATCCAAACTTGATCAAAATTAGAAGAATTAATTAAGTCTAAAGGCTTAATTAAACTTCTAACAGGTTTAATTGATTTATTTAGGACTTAATTAAAGTAAAAATTAAGTTTAAAAGTCAATTGAGAAAAAATTAGAAGAATTAATTAAGTTTAAGAACTTTATTAAACTTCGAATAAGTTTTTTTTTATTCAATTGATGAAAAATCAAGTTTGGAGGCTTAACTCGAATCAACTTGCAAAAATTGAAAGATTAAGGACATAATTGAAACTTTGAAAGGTTAAATTGATGCAATCAGAGACTTAATTACAAGAAAATCAAAGTTTGAAGGTCAATTGAAGGGTAAATTGAAGAATCTTAAAATCAAGGATCAAGGTGGAAGAGGTGTGCACATTTAAGGACCAAAATTGATTAAAATTAGTGGTAAATTTGAAGAAATTAGAAGTTTAAAAAGTAATTGAGGATGTAATTGGAGATATACAAGACCAAGGGCTATATTAAAAAAGACATCAAAAATTGAGGGTCCAAATTGACATGACCAAGGACTTGATCGAAAGAAATCTTGAGAAATCAGCCCAAATTGGCCAAATTCGACACAATTGGAAGATCAGGGATCTCTTTGTAAAATAAACAAAACAATACTGTTTTAGCACCACTGTTCATTTTCTTCTTCATTTCTCTTGTGGGGAGCTGGGGTCCTTTTTTGTAGAGCATTTAATGCTCTCCCATGCCTTAGGCAAAAGAAAATGGACGCTTATTTGTTAGCCCTAAAATCTACCACCTCCTAGTATGATTCTCGCCGAGTGGTTCCCTTTGTAGCCTCTGTAATACCGGTCCAAAACCATTGACTCAACCAGCCTTTGACAACCTGGTTTGAGAGTACCAAGTTCTTGGCTTGGCATCAATGGCTGGGATTATTCCAAAGAGATTAAAGGAGGTTAGGAGCTGAGTCAGGGAGGATCATATACATCTCCATCACCTCCTAGAAATAGGAGCCCTGTTTAGCTCGAAGTGGAGGGGGAGAGACTCGAGACTAAAAAAACTACATAGAAATAAAAAACACATCACCTTCCTTGTTCCATCCAAGAGCTACATTAGCCTAAAACCCCACACAGAAACACCTATTCAAGAAGTTAGTAGCCAGGAACAAAAAATCTGCACCTGCCTCCATTTCCCTCTTAGTCGTCACTACCACACCTGCACCATCTCCTTCATAACTTCAGCAACCTCTCCTCCACGCCATTATCTCTTCATCATAGCAGCAACACAACAATAACACTGACTTCTCTTCCATCATCATCTTTTCAGCCCAACACGACATCTCCTCCAGCAGTAGTTTTAGCTCTAGTAGTACCGGCACAACAACGTTGTTATCATTTCCTTCATAGATGCCAACCTTCCACGCTGTAAGCATGAGTTTTTTTTCTTAGCCACGCCATCCTTCACCTCGAGCCACCAAGCATGCCACCAGTAGCGCTTCCCCTTTGGCCAAACAAATCCACTACTCCCTTCCCCTATGCACTCTTTTAGCATGCAAGAAATGAATTAATTCACGCCCTGTTTCTGCTAGCTTTTACCAGCAAAGGGCTTATGTGGGTTAGACCCTTAACCCAACTCGTATGGCTAGGCTTGGTCCAACTCACCTCTAAAAAAGAAGAAGTTAGTTGGATTGTCTGTAGGCCTAACAAAATGGGTGGAGATGGGCCTAAGCCCAACCCCATATACATAGCTTAGGCTTCAAGCCCAAACGTAGATTTAAGGGTGTGTTTGACTCACCATGTTTTTTTACTTAAGAAATAAGGCCCTGTTTGGCTCTTTAAGGGGTGTTTTCCAAACACGCTCTTAAAATCTTTTTTATGCCTCTTATTTAAGGTAAAGACGTGTTTGACAAACATGCTTTAAGTTTTTCCTTTAGTTTTAAATTTGTCTATATTTATGTGTCTAGCCAAATAGACCCTTAAAAATCTCAAAAAGTTTGAGAACTATTTTAAAATTATTCGTGGGTCTCTCATGTGTTTTTCCAACAATTTTGCCCAATTCTACCATGTTATAGTCCATTAAGAATCGTTGTCATTTTAATATCTACCTAACTTGATTAAGCTCAACTGTGAAACAAAGAATCTCCAAAGGATAAAATAAAATAAAAATTTAGTGATTGAAATGAAGAGACGGTTTTATATTAAATCGATCCTAGTCAATTTAGATCAACTTGTTAAATTTACGACCCTTATCATGACACAACCACAATGAGCCAATCTGGTATGATCCGTCTCATTCATTTTCCTTCCCATCTATTCTATCTAATTGGGCTTAGGTGAGATGAGATTTCGGACCAAATTGACTACCCATCCAAGAATAAGGGATAAAAAGAAAAAAAAATTGAAAAGTTATCAAAAAAATTAAGTGCCAACAAAATTAGCTGACTAGGATCTAAATTGGAAAAAACATATGAGCTTGCCAGTAAATTAGTTTTTACTAAAAAAATAAATTTTCTTCTCTGCAATGTACATCATTTTAATTTTTATAAATACTTATTTTAATTACCACAAACTTAAATAAAAATAGATTTTGAAAATTACCTGCAGGGCAAACGGCTAGTTGCATGCGTGGATCGACATTCTGGACTGGATGTCTAGAACGTTGGGCTTGGAGTCCATGGTTCTGGGCCTTAGCGGAATGGTGCTGCCTCTCGTTAGACGGTGCCGATGCGGTCTTGAACCTCATAGTCGTTGGTGGTATAATGAGTTAGGACGCGAAACTAATTACTTAGCCGGAACTGTTTAACCGCTTTATTAAACCAAAAGCCATCGCCGGAATCTTGGATCTACAATCCATTGATTTCTAAAAACAAAATGGGGGAGGACGATATGCCGATGGATGACAAGGCAAAGAGAATGAGAGATCTGTTATCAAGCTTCTATTCTCCAGATCCTTCAGTTACCAATGCTAATAATCCTTTCAAATTGGCTTCCTTAGATGTCATCAACACCACCTCCTTCGATGCAGATCAGTACATGAATCTGCTGGTACGCTTGCTTTTTATTTATTTGTTTATTTTGAAGCTCAAGTTAATCTTTTTGATATTTCTTTTTCTGATTAATTGATTTATTTAGAAATTGAATTCAGGTGCAAAGATCAAACTTGGAAGGGCTTTTGCAGAAGCATGTTGAGATGGCAGCTGAGATAAAGAATCTAGACACTGATTTGCAAATGTTAGTTTATGAAAACTACAACAAGTTTATTAGTGCCACTGACACAATCAAAAGGTATATAATTTGACCTGCCTTGCTAGCAATTCCTTTCAATCCTTACCTGTGGCACTGATGTAATTTTGAATTTATTTATTTCTTCTTCGTACAGGATGAAAACTAATATTGTTGGCATGGAAACGAATATGGAGCAGCTCCTCGATAAGGCATGTGCCAAATTTCTCATATTCGTTCTTGTTGAAATATGTCCTTTCAATTGCTTATTATGTGAATGCCATTGCTTAAGATTCTACCAATTCATTGCAGATAATGACTGTGCAATCAAGAAGTGATGGCGTGAACACTTCTCTTTTCGAGAAGAGAGAACATATAGAGAAATTGCATCGCACACGCAACCTTCTTCGAAAAGTTCAGGTACTCAGAAACCATCGTTTCTTGCATGGTCATATATATGCTGATGAAAACATGATTGTTGTGGCTTTTGAGAAATTTTTGAACTGACATGAATCGGATTTTAGGAGGATTAGAGAATGTTCCTTGCCAAATATGCTGAATTGGAACTCTGTTACGTCAATGCTACTTGTCAATTTTGTTTTTGACCTGATATTTGACTTTTAATTGATGTGCAACTATTTATGTTGTTGAATTGTGAGCTGGTTGCATTTCAGTCTCTTGCTAGTTGACAGTAATTATCATGTATATGCAGCATTTTTTGTTTCAAAAGAGTTTCTCAATAATGCAGGTTGCAACGATTTGTGTTCAAGCTTTTTTTTTTCTTTTCCTTTTCCTGTTATTATAGTTTAAGTTTTTAATGGATTGAATAGAATCTTCTTATTCTACATAATGAAAGCATATGTTCCTGCAATATGTGAGTCATATGAATTTCTTCCTCTCTGGAATAGAGCAGTTCATATATGATCTACCTGCTAGACTTGGGAAGTGTATTAAATCAGAGGCATATGCTGATGCAGTCAGGTTCTACATTGGAGCAATGCCAATTTTTAAGGTCCGTCCTTTTAGACCTTGACCTTTGATGGCTGGTTCAAGCATTTATTTTTTCTTGGTTTTTCTGGGCATTTTCCTTTTCTTTTTTATTACATATTCTTCAAATTTATGTTTATTTTATTTTTTATGCACCAGGCGTATGGGGACTCATCATTCCAGGATTGTAAGCGAGCATCCGAAGAAGCTATGGACACGATTATAAAAAATCTGCAGGTATATTCTTCTTTCTCAATTAAGCATATGGATGGATAGAGGAGCCATGGATGTTTACTTCCACTCTTATTGTTCCAACATTTTCTTTGGCCTTATAAGATTGCAATTAGAAATTTGAATTCGTGATGATCTGACCATGCTTTTCGTAAAGCAATTGGTGCCATTTACTTGCATGAATCTGTCCTTTTTCTTGGGGTGGGAGGGGAGGATAGCATACTGTTTAGGTTTATTTGAATGGAAGTTCTCGCAACTGTTCTTTTTCATGGTCTCTGGGCCACAGGGGTATCCCATCACCCATTGTTACTTTTGTTTGATTACTTAATTCCTCCTGGTGAAAATATTTGGATTCAAAGCACGAAAAGCATTAGGATTGCAATAAATTGAGATTTGTGGACATGAGGGTATGTTGTGCAAGCCTCTGACCAAAGTTTTTGCACTGTGTCATAAATCTCTAACACTTCTTATATCTTTGGGCATATTCCTTAGGCTTCCCAATATAAGGTTAGAGACTTTCTGAAAGAATGAAATCCTAATTTTGAGGCTTGACTTCTATTGATATGTGCTATTAAAGTTATGTTTTCTCTGATGTGGAATTTGTGTTGTTTCATCTGCTTTTCAGGGAAAGCTATTCTCGGATTCTGAATCCATACAAGCAAGGGCTGAGGCTGCTGTACTTCTTAAACAGTTGGATTTTCCGGTTTGTATCCATTCAATGTATCACTTCAAATTGTTTGTTTGTTAGCCAGTATGTTAATGGGGCTGCAGTTCTTTTTTATATTTTTTTAAACTATGAATTGCAAGCTATGTTTAGTGCTTGCAGATAGATGCTGGATTTTACTTATTTGAAATTACATGCCTATTGTGTATCTCTTATCATGTAATTGTTGGAGAGGGCAATGTGCATATGATAACAAATGACCCTTTGTCTTAGCAGGTGGACAGCTTAAAAGCAAAACTGTTTGAAAAGTTAGAACAATCTCTTGATGGCCTTCAGCTCACGCATGAAGAGATAGCCAATGTTACGGTTGAATCTAGTAACCTTTCTGAGCAAGGAAATAATACTGAGTCAATTCCTGGTTCTGCACATGGTGTAAGTGCAACATGCACCATCTTTATATCTGTTGGCAATTGGTTCTCATACTAATATAAACTTTATCCTGAATAATTTGATCTTAGGCTTTAGTTAGTGAGTTTGCTGAAGCTGTTCGAGCTTATCAAGTAATATTTCCTGACTCAGAAAAGCAACTGATTAAACTTTCTCAAGACTTGATTACCAAGTAAGGGCATTGAATTGGTTACAGCAGCTTTTATTTTTATTTTTTTTCAATATTTGGACAGCATGAATTTGAAATTCACAAGATTCCTCATGAAATATGATTTGGCAATTTCTTTAGGCACTTCGAGATCACTTCGGATTTTATAAAGAAGTGGATTCCCATTGCTAATTTTCTGGGTGTTCTTCGTAAGTACTATGAATCTCTCATCAATGCTTCTCTTGACAATCATGTTTTGGACTACAAAATGCTTCTCTAAATTGTCTACCTTTTTTTTTTTAAATTTTCCTTGCTTAATTTCTCATTCATCTACCATGTAAGTACAATTTGCATGTTAGCATGTGTTTGGGGCAGCTTTATGCACGAGTTTCAGGGTATTTTTGTTCTTTATGTCCTTTGTTTAGGTTGCTTTAGAAATATGTGTAATTGAATTTGTTTTACTTAAACAATAACGATGGTTGAACTATTTTGTTCTTTGGCACTTCCTCGTGCAAGCTTAGCCTTCCTTATATGACACAACTAAAGGATAATATGATGGTCTTTTTGCTGACCAGTCCAGATTTTCATTTCATTTTAAAAATTCTGGAATGGTTTCTTCATCAGGTTCCCTATGACATGCATCTTTTGCTAGAAAACACACTTCAAGTGCATGGACTTGCTTGATTTTTCAACCAAGTATTTCAATTGTTATTTTTTTCAATAAAGTTTCTGAACTCCCAATATGTGATCAGTCAGTTTTTAAAATTGGATGTTTGTTAAAAATTAAATAATTTGGCCCTTAAGTGATAACATGACACTTCCAAAACGAGGGATAACTAGTAAAACACTCACCACACAGCACTTGATTGAACCAAATTGAGAATTAAAAATTTTAACTTTAAAGAAAAAATTGAGAGTTGAAACACTCCATTGAGAAATTATAATTAATTAAATGCTTGATTGATCACCAATTGAATGTAGTGAAGATTCCTTAAATGTAACATGATTTTGGGTAGTGAAGTATTTGTGTAGCGTTTGATTAGTGGGTGTAACCTCTAATTTTGGTGGTGAAGTTTTGTGGAGTAGGCTTTGCTGAATCACATTATATTTTATTTCCCTTTTATTCTGTGTTATTGCTTGGGTTTTGCACAGCCGATATTAGAACCTAGTTCGAGGTTGTTTGAAGTCTTGTGCAAAACAATTGAAGATGGCGAGGACACACATTGGCGTAACAAAACTTGAGATCAAATTGTTTGATGGGAAAAACAATTTCGTTCTTTGGCAAAGCAAAGTGAACGATGTTTGATCTTTCAAGGACTTGATATTGCCCTTGAAGAGACTAAACACAAACAATTGAAGGATGCTGATTGGAACTTAATTCAGAAGAGAGTGTGAGTCAGATTCAGATTCGATTGGCTTTGGCTCAAGAGGTTAATTACAATATCCTAGGTAAGTTGACACCTAGAGACATATGGGAAAAGTGGGAGAGTTTATGCTTTGAAGTTGTTGACTAATCATTTGCTTTTAAAATTGGATTTGTACTGCTTGAGGATGGATGGATGAAGGAATAAGTGTGCAAAACCATTTTTTTAGAATTTTATAGGTTGATGACATGGGTAATTAATGCAGGAGAAAAGATTGAGGATCAAGAGCAAGCCTTTAGCTTTGCACAAGTCATACAAGCTGGTAGTGCAAATGATACTAGTTGGAAGGACAAATTGGGTTTGAATGACATGACTTCAATTTTACTAGAAAATGATAGGTTTTTGGGAGTAGAATATAATGTCAGTGGTGATAAGACATTGGTTATAGAAGGTTCCTTTGAAAACAAAATTATGATCATCATAATAGGGATACGACACGAGGAGGTAGATATGATAAAAATAACTCTAGATCAAATTCTAGACCTAAAGTGGATTACATTAATAAAAAATGCTTTTATTATCACAAAATAGGCCATATTTTGTACCATTTTGAGAAGATGAAAGTCGGCTTAGAAGAGTTGAAACAAAGTCGCAAGAAGTTTGGGGATGCTATGATTCCAATGGTAGATAAGAGCAATAATGGCCATGTTCTCATGGTTCGTAAAGGTAAGAAAGTGTTGAAGAATTCAGGGATTTTTAGATTTTGCATGCTCCCATATTTGTTCAAAGAAAGAATTGTTTGATACTTCCTAAGAATTTGATGGAGATTATGTAGTGCTAGTGGATGATAATGAAATTAAAGTTGATGGGATTTGATAGTGTTAAAATTAAGATGCATGACTATACAATGAAGACTGTTGGTGATGTTAGGCATGTGTCAAAAGTTGAAAGGAATTTAGTATCATTTGGGAGACTTGATTCACATGGTTATAGGTGCTCAACTGAAGGTGGAGTTGTGAAAGTTAGTTGTGGTGCTTTGATAGTGATGAAAGGAAAACTTTTGCATAATAATTTATACAAGTTGATAGGAAGTGCAATTCAAGGTGGAGCATGCAATGAAGTGCTTAATGAAGTATACAAAATATAATATTTTTTTAGAAGAGAGTTGGTTTTGCTTTGATGGATAGTGGTAAAGAAGATTTTTCGTATGAAGAAATTTGCAAGGTATAAGCAATTGGAGGCGGAGAAAAGGGGTGACTGTTTCAAACTTGGGGTGAAAAGCTCACTTTTGTCCCCAAACTTTTTAAATTATAAACTTTGGTCCCTACACATTGAAAATTCAATTTTGGTTCAAAACTTCATATTTTTTTTTATTATTATTTTTGATCTCTAGTTTGAGAGAAGAGAGAGAAAATGGCTGGATTCCAGTGGTAGAGAGAAAGTCTTGGTTGACACTGATTTTTTCCATGAAAAATGATGAATTTTATGTCAATAAGCTCCATTCGATGAGGGAAGTTTATGTTAGGTGTTCTTTGCCCTTAACCTTACTTAAGATGGTAGATTTGAACTTAGAGTCTTTTTTTGATTTTGGGCTGATCTTTAGGTTGTTTGGGGCCATGAGTAGTTTTTTCAAGGGGTATAAGGTGTTTTTTAGGCTTTTTAGGTAAAAACTGGTTGAAAATGGATTTTTCGGGTGTAAAAACCCCTATCCTAACTTTCCGGTTATCTTTGGTTGCTGTAATCTAGGCATTGCTTGCAATTTTTTTTCCAAAAAATTCAGGGGCAAAGGACAGGTCGTTTGCCCCATAAAAAGAGAAAAAAAATTAAACAGGCCCAGGCGCGTGGGCTACTCCAAGCCTGCATGTCTGGACCCTTTTTTGTCCTTTTTTTATTTCTTTTTTTTTAATTGGTTTTTTTCCCCAATTTGATTATTCCCAATTGAATCTTTATTGGTTTTTTTTTTGGCTTATTGTTTTTCAATTTCATACTTTAATATTTTGTTGATTTTTAATTGAGTAACGTAATCTATCTCGGTTTGATATCTGTAGGTTTCTCGTGATCTCAAACAAAATTCTTGATATTTAGTTGGTTATCAATTTTGTGAGCGTCTATTTTAAATAAAAAATTATATAAAAAATTTTTATTGAACCTGATTGAGTCTATGACACGGGTTACGGATTTGACTAGTTAATTTCGGTTAGTTAGGAGTCGGGCTTCATAATTTGTTTCGGTTGCACAAATAATTATAGATTTATTTAAATAAATGCTACATAAACTTTTCAATTTATGATTGAGATTTTTTTATGTCAAAAAACATGCAGGAAATGCTATCATATTCATTTTTTAGTATTGAATTCTTTTTTTATCCGACTCGCGGTGAAGTGCAAGTCAAGTAGCTAGTTGGTAATTGCATGGTGTGGTTTTCTAGACAAGAAGGGAATGTGTGGACATATTTTGTTTAGAAAAATGGACTTTTTTTTATTGGAGTTGAACTTGAAGCATGTCTCGCAACTTGATTGCTAGTATAAAAAGAATGTGTCATGAATAGTTTATGTGTGCTTCCAATATTGATGGTGTGTTGTGGCAACCACAAATCTTAATAGTAGAATTATTTGGTGCGCACTGTGGTGGGTTTTGTGAAAGCGTTTCCTTCACGTATAGTTTTACACAACAGAAATTTGCGAGGCCTGGTAGTTGTGTAGTGAAGATTCAAGGTTTTGGGTAGTGATGTATTTGTGTAGTAATTAGTGGGTGAAATCTCCAATTTTGATAGTGAAGTTTTGTGGAGAAGGTTTTGCCGAACCATGTTATATTTTTGTTTGCGTCCCTTTTATTTTGTGGGTTTTGCATAACAAACTAAAGTTTTTTACACATCCTATACCTGCAAAAGCAAGTTGTCTTCTTCCTTTCGTCTTTTAAAAAGCCTATCTTTATGCTACGAGACTGGAAAATTCCCCTTATTTTGTAAATTTTAGGTAATTATCATACACGTCATCATGAAACTATTATAGTTGGTGAAAAAATGCTTCATTCCTTTAATGTGTTTCTATCACCCATCTAATCAATTCAACATTCCTTGTTCCCAACTGTCCTTATCTGAATTCCCTCGACTTTTGATTAATTAAATATCACTTGCTTAATCTTTCTTATTTGGAAGCTTTGCATCTGATTTCTTGAAATGCTTTACCAAATACAGGAATTATATGGAAAGATGTGCTCCTGATAGATAAGGTGTTGCATGAGGCTCTTCTCCCCGATTATTCTTCGAAGGTTGTCCTTTTATGTCAGCTGCTCTTAGATTTAATAATGATCCCTACCTTCATTTTCCTCCTCCCGCAATTTTGTGAAGAAAAAACTGCTTGAATAAAGGGCAAAATCAAGACATACAAATCAAATTTCTGAACTGAAATTAAAAAAAGAAAATATGTTTGTTTGGAAGTGGAATTTCATAACTAATCAAATCCTACATCATCACAGGCTTCCCGGATTGCTGTCAGACAATATATAAAAAGGACATTTTCTCACCTTCTGCATGATATCTCAGGTATTGTTACAGCTTCAACAAAGTTTTACTTCTGTGGTGCAATTGTCCATTTTTTGAGAATGGGTTGAGGGTTATGAAATCTTGGAGTGGTGTAATCTCACAAGTTTGCAACTTTGTATCATCCAATGGCTTGACAGTGAACATAAAATTGTTGACCAAAAAGCTCAGGAAAATTCATAATTGTTATTGATTTTTAGATAGGCTTGTCTATCCTATTTAAATTCCATCTGAATTGGCAGATGCCCTAACCAATGTCCATATCAAACCAAAGGAGGAAGTGGATGAGCATCCTCTGGTGGTTTTCCTGGAGGCAGGCAAAAGCTCAGTGCTTCAAGGGAGCGTGAATGTCTTACTGGTAATAAATAAAATTCCATAAAGACAATACACCCAGGAATGTTTGGAGTCTTACTTTTCCTCTGTACAAATCTACAAATCCTGCTGAAATTTCTAATAGGTTTCTTGAAAATTTAACTGGACTCCATTCTCTGTGACTTTCTCTTTGTTTGCTGTTTGGTATGTTTTTAACAGAATGGAGGTGATAATGCAGTCTTACATTGCATTCTATTTTTTTCTCTAATGATTTGTGTGTGCTTCCTCGATCCTTGTACTTAGACATCTCTGTCACTGACAACCACATTATCTGTCAAGTATTTGAACACATCCTCACCTAGCTTTTTTGGATCCCTTGACTCGTTCATTCCAGGACTTCCGCCAACTTCTCAAGGAAAACTTAGGAGGGCTTCAACTGAGTGGCTTGATTGTTGATTGGGTTCAAGAAGGATTTCAAGATTTCTTCAGGGCACTGCATGATCAGTTCTTCTTGCTTTCAGGGAAAAATAAATCTGCCATTCAAGATGAAAATTCCACAAAGGGTATGCAGGTTGAGAAAGTGGTTCCTGGTCTTGTCCTGGTGCTGGCTCAACTGTCTATTTTTATTGAACAAACTGCCATCTCTAGAATTACTGAGGCAAGGAGCCACTCAACAGTTGTATTTCATTTTCATTTAAGAGGTAAAATATCATAATTTGGCATTTTATATTCTCCGTGGCTTACCTTAAAGTTATATGTCTTAATTGCCAGGAAATAGCTGCTTATTTCTCTGGTGGTGGTGGTGGGGCTCATGAAAATGGGCCAGCATTTGTTCCTGGTGAAATTTGTCGAACCTTCCATTCAGCTGGTGAAATTCTTCTACAGCATGTACGAATTAAAGTCTCTCTTCAGAACTTTTAATTCTTCAAGGAATGTACAAAGTGCCTATTTTATGTGACTGTACAAAAATCTCATGGTGGTAGTGAATTTTTGGATGTTCATGGCACTATCACTACTTCATTGCTTTAAAATTCCTACAAATTTATTTTCTTCTTAGCTATAATCCACCACACTACCCACTCCCAAAACACCTGTCTGTTGGAGGATAACTGAAAACTTTCCCCTCACTCACAACCGGTCCCATCACAGCATCGGGCACTGGATTTTTCCTGTTTTGAATTTTGCCTGATTATGCGTTGGAAAAGTGGGATCCAAGTGCGACCGTGATCTCCCAAAAATAAAAAGCCCATCCCTCTTGAAAAATTCGTCATCTTCCTCCTTTTCCCCTTTCCAAAACAACCCCCAACAAAACAATAGGCCATTCACCCTTGGGCGTGGGTGTCATAGGCACTCATTGACAAATTTGCTATTATACATCATTTGCTATCACAGATTGAGTCATCAAATACAATGCAAAATTAATTAATTTGAGTAATATTTTTCATTAACCCAACATCAGTTTTACTATCTGTTCCAAATAACATATTGTCATTTTGTTACTTTATTCAGTATATAAATATGAGAACTCAAAAAATAACGGTTCTCCTGAGGAAGAGGTTTACAGCTCCAAATTGGGTCAAGGTCAGTATGATACATGAAAGTAAAAGTATATTTTAGTGTGGATTAGTTTGATATGTGCCTAATATTTCTTAATTTTTCACAGCACAAGGAGCCAAGAGAAGTTCATATGTTTGTTGATTTATTCCTTCAAGAGGTTTGTTGCTTCATTGATTTTTCTGGGTTATTATCTTGGGTGATGTTTGGGGTTGTATTAGGATATGCCAAATTTATTTAATTTGACATTCCTACAAATTACAGTCGTGACAACTTGTAGATTCGTTATGTGGACACTCACCTAGTTTTTGGGAAAAAGGGAAGAAGACGACTTACTTTTGTTTTGTCCTTGCTAGTTGGAAGCAATTGGAACAGAGGCAAAGCAGATCCTACCTCATGGAGTACTTCGCAAGCATCGTCGCTCTGAAAGCAATGGAAGCTCTGCTTCCTCCCGCAGCAATTCATTACGGGATGACAAAATGAGTCGGTCAAACACCCATCGGGCCAGGAGTCAACTTCTTGAAAAACACCTAGCGAAATTGTTCAAGCAAAAAGTTGAGATTTTTACAAAAACCGAATATACTGAGGTATAAGACCATCCTTGCCATTTTTTTACTTTATTGGGCAGGAATACTGGTACGGACTATGAAGTAACATGGACTGATTCTGCTTGCAATTTGCAGGAATCTGTTGTAACTACTGTTGTAAAACTCTGTCTTAAAAGTTTGCAAGAATATGTTAGACTCCAGACTTTCAACCGGAGTGGATTTCAGCAAATTCAATTGGATGTTCAGTTTCTAAGGGCTTCTCTAAAGGAAATTGTTGAAGATGAAGCTGCTGTTGACTTTTTGCTTGATGAGGTAAATCAAGGAATAACTTGACTCGATTTTGAAGTTCAATCCTGGGAATTGTCTGTTGGAGTTCTTATTTGTTGGTTGTTTTCCTCTGCCTTCTATATGAAAATGTGTTATCTTGGAAAGAGAGGACGGGGGTTGGATTCCTTCCCTTAACTCATTATTCTCTGAGTTTTCGGAGCTTATGATATTTGTAGGTAGCTTTGAAACTTCTAAGCAATAAATAATATGCATTGATTTTCTGATGGAACAGGTGATTGTTGGTGCTTCGGAACGCTGCCTTGATCCAATTCCTCTGGAGCCTCCTATCTTGGATAAATTAATTCAAGCAAAGTTGGCAAAAGAGAAGGAACAGACTCCAATTTCTCCATAATCAGAAGAAGGTCAAGTTGGTGGTTAGAATGTTTGAGTCATCAGGAACTGCCAAGTGTATTTCTGAAGGAATAATGAAGTCACAGAAGCTTCTCCGGCATCCTCCAGCGTATTGTGGTGGTAAGATGGTATGAAAAGGATGGTAGATCTTTCTTGATTCCTGATAATGACCATGCAAACTTCCATGTTTTTACTCTTGAAGGTGCACCTTTGATGGTCATGATCTGATTACTGAGTGTTGCTTTTTTGGCTGCGTTGTTGCCGTCCACAATTCGGAAGGATGTGATATGGTGAGCATAGGGAATCATGTAACCTTTACACACTGTATAAAACACCGTGCAATTATTTCCATATTTTTTTGGCAGGGCATAAATAGTTTTGATGCTTCAATTCAAGAAGTCAATATTTTTGTCAAATTATGATACATCAAAATAATTAATCGGCTCATTTATGAGCTCTCAGAAGAGGACTAGCAATGGCTTGATTATTTTTCATAATGTGGCCGTCAATTTATCATCGTCGTGAAAGGTTGTGTTCGGGTTTCAGGAATTTCGTGCAGCTTTGGGGTTTAAATGGTGGCGCAGATGAGATTTTATAAGGCGAGACAGGCCTGTTACCAACTCAATTTGTTCAAGCTAGTTAACTGACCCCGTTATGTTATGCTGCGGAGCAAATATTTTTCCTTCCAATATCAAAAAATAACATCCATGTATTGCTAACGTATTTCAAATAAAATACATCGAGTACTAGTAAATATAAAATAAATTTTTGATGCTGATAAAATAAGTTGTGAAATTAAAAATAGATGCAGGTTAAAATTCGAAGTAACTTGGTTGAGTTGGTAGTTTTAAAGATAATCTTGATAATCTTTAAAAACTCAGTTTGGTTTTAAAAAAAAATTGAGATGAATTTTTATTTTAAAATGTTTAGGTGATGAAATCTTGAATCAATTCAGGTTAATTTTAATTAATATGTAAAATTCATGATTAAAGTCATTCACCTGATTGAGTTTAATAATTTTATTTTTAATTTTTTTTTATTTAATATATGATAAAAAAGATGCTCGCATGAAAACAATCCAACAGTTTTTTTAAAAAAACCATGGTTGGTTGCGCATAAAAAAAAACTTGCTAATGTTTCTAAAAGATTGCTATAATCTTATTAAAAAAAACTAACATTTAAATGATATTTAATAAAACAATATTTAAAAAATATTTTTAATTAACTTGAGGATTTTAATATATTTTTAATAAACTAATTTAAAATAAATTAAATTAATATTAAAAAAAAACAAAAAAAAAAACAAAAATAGATCAAGCATGCGAGCCTGGATACCCAACACCCATGACCCATCACAAATAAGATTGAGCTTGACCTGTTTTTTTAGGTGTCATCCACTCCATTTTTTTTAATATCAGGTGACAGGTTATCTATGCAAAACACAAATTTTTGTTTGATTGACACTAGTTACCTCAGTTGACCGACAAATTCATATTTAAGTTTTTAAACTCTAAAAATATATTTTCAACTTATTTTTACTCGTAAAAACCTCTAAAACATCTTAAGAACCTTGATAAATCAATTCTTAACCCCAAAAACCACTAAAAATAAAAGTCAATTAAATTTAAAAAACTATAAAATATAAAAATGTAAGATTTATGTATAATCAATATATGTATTTATATACAAACCAAATTAATTTCAATTATTCAAAATTAAATATTCATTAGTGAAATAAATTCATGATACACAATTATACAGTTTTGTTAATAAAAAAATAAATATTATTAGAAATAGTAAATAATCCCAAACTATAATAAAGTTAGTTTCATTGTTCATGCCATTAGTATAAATAATGAGAAAATTTTCATTGTTCTTAACATTAATATAATTAATGAGAAGAAGCTTTAACTAACTCACCATTTTAATATTACTTTCTAAATTCTAATGTAGACAAATAATTAAAACAAATATTAATTTGCTATGAATTAATTAAAATTTGAGTAGTTTGAAATATGACATGATACAAGTAAATAACTTAAAATCCATAATCTCCATAATATGTTTTTCCAAGATTATTTAGCATTTAATCATTTATCATCTTAAACGTCCATATGACATAAAAATTACAATTAATCGTTGTTAAATTCTTTATTCCTTACTTTTCTAATCAGATTCTTAAAAATATTTT
>Ga0307517_10002705_pt1 | contig 28295 bp, 24 predicted proteins | sample 23_EM_MG_FD_194515 | JGI IMG/M metagenome (GOLD analysis project Ga0307517, IMG submission 194515) | Populus trichocarpa ectomycorrhiza microbial communities from riparian zone in the Pacific Northwest, United States - 23_EM | ecosystem: Host-associated > Plants > Roots > Unclassified | place... | reverse complement strand
GCTTTGGAGGGAAAGTGGGGCGTCCGGGCGCACCAGACGCAAGAGATGAAAGGCAAAGAGGGCTCAGGAGATCCGGAAGGACGGGAGGCAAAGAGCGGACTGGCTTCGTCCGGACGCGGGCTCGATAAGTCCGGTGAAAAAGGTTTTTTTGCTGATGGACTTGGTTGGATACATAAATCCAGAACGAAAGCCTTCCTGCAATCACAATCATTACCAGTAACTGTGCACACACCAGAATCCTGTAATCCTGCAAGAACAAAGAAAGAATTATAGGTCAGCCTTTAGCAGTGTTACATGGCCATGCCATACCTGAAATTCTTAACATAAACTTCCCGCAAAGCAAACTAAACATAGCAATACGATAGCATAGCATATCTGACTCAGAGACAGTGGCGAAGCTGAAATCATATCAAATAAACCAAATATAAATCAACTAAACATAGAAGATCATGCACTGCCTGCTCCTGTGTACTATTACCGGAACATGTACACATGTTACAATAACAGATACTACAATAATGGGTAAGAAATTGGGGTGTAATCTCATACCATTTATCAGCCAAATAGTACTTTCCCGCAGGTACTTGAAATCCTTTGACTATGGTATTGGCTAAGCCAGCATTGTCATTTGCTGACCCTTCCTACCCTGCTAAGGAGAATTGAATTGTATAGTGGAAAAAGCACGCAATTAACTCATTCTGAGCTGTGAAGCCCTTATAAGTCCGATGTACCGGTGCATCCTTTGGAGTGACATCAATAGGCATAAGAGTCCCATCAATTGCTCCTCGGCAATCTTTGAAAAACGGGAAAAACTTTGGATTTTGTTGAATCTCAGGTAATACCAAATCAAGATTGGTATTATTACGTCCAGGGGTTTGCATAAACCCAGGTCCTGCAAAGTTATAGCCTCCAGAACAGTTTTGAAAAGACAGCTGATTGATTTTGGTAAATGCTGAAATCGCTCTTGTGCAGCTCTATGCAAGGCACTGGTAGTTGTAATATATAAAAAGGATGCATTTGATGCTTGACCATCGTATAATGTGTATCATTTAACAGATTGTTTCTCCCCATATTGTTGCAGATCAAGGTAAAGACAGGCAGAGGCATATGCCAGCATTCGGAAATGCGAACTTCACTTTACAAGGCCCTGAGTTCGTTGGTATATTGTTATCCACTTAGGACAGAATTGTGGTGTGGAACACAGGTCTTCTGCGTACCCGCGTTCATAATTTCGTTCTTGAATGTTGATAGGGCGCTCAAAGCTCCAACAGCTATAGCAGTAACTTTCAATATCTCTGCTGTTTCTTCATATCCATAATCGGCCAACATGGTAAGCCATGTTAGTGTTCTCTCCCACATTAGTTGTTATATAACTGTGGTTGTTACAAATTGGGGTTTAAAATAGCCCTTGTATATTTTCTGGATTCTAAGTATGGTGAGGGAACTCTGTAGTCGGAGCGGGCAGACATTTATCTTGGGTATTAACAGTAGGTTAACCTGTCAAGACTGGCATCTCTTACAGGTTAATATACTGGCAAATACCAATTAACTGTCCTCTGCATGGAAGTTAACTGTAATTAACCTATGGCGGACATTCATCATTTTTTCCCACAACATTTTAAACATTTTAAACCCTTATATCTCCATGAAAACTTGAGATATTTCTATTTTCTCTCTATTAGTGTGTAGAGAATCACCCAATATATCACCTAATAGAGCCATAATTCTCATTAGACTGGTGGTTGAAGACCGGCCATATTTTCTTGGAGAATGACTCCGGCTACAGAGTTCCCTCACCATATTATAATTATTTATTTATAAGTTTCTAATATATAGATTATTTATTTTAGAAATAGAAGTTAAAACATAAAACTAAAGGAGTTAAAATAAGTTTAAAAAACATTGTTTGAAATCATGTGTAGAAACGATGGTATGGTTTGGCACAATCATGTGTTCAAATGATGGTTTTTGGTTGTTTGTAAACATGTGTACAAATCATGTTTTCAAATAACGATTATTTCAAATAACGGCGTGCCAAACACCCCCTAAATTTGTAATCATGGTTGTACTAGACGGTGGCGTCTCAAGCGTTATCTGGTAAGCGGCGCGAAAGTGTTTGACAAATTTTCCACGGTCCTAGATTCTTGTAGCTAGACTGTCAAAAAGTTCCGTTGCCTACTCTAACTAAACGCCATCTACTTGGCTGCACACTCCCCCACTGTCAAACCCCCCTTAAGGGTCGACATCGTTTCAGGCTTTTAGACGGACGTCTATAGGTAAACGGGCCCTAGGTCCACTTTGACCCGTATCTGGCGTCTCTCAATATTACTAAATAAATCTGAAAGAAAGCAGTATCAATATCTCGAAGCCATCTCAGAGACCCCCAGTGGGCCCTACGAGACAGACCTACTCGAGTACCGTAAAAACTTTTGCGATTCGCCGTCTCAGGAAGAGGTGGTACAGTAAGAACTTTGGCTATTCGCCATATCGGTTAAGTTGCAAATCTCGGGATTTAGAGACAAAGTTTCTTGAGATGGATGAATACTTTCCTAACATGGTATAGCCTGAGCGCTTTGGCCTTGTTTGATCTTCTCAGCTTTCCAAACTAAACCTATCTTGGGCTAATGACTCGGTCTCCAGAAATCCTGAGACGGCGAATCGCAAAAGTTTTTACGGTACTGTGTTGAGTTTTTCTGCGCTCGGCAACATTCAATCCATTCGGGGGGGCCGCAGTATGGTTCCTGCGCTGTTGAGTTACATACAGTATTGCTTTGGAGTGGTATCGGAGACGCCGAAGAACTTCGGCGTCGCCGATGCCGAAGTTACCCATTCGTGCAGCTGTGCAAGAGTCCCACAAACATTTCGCTTACACCTCTCGCCTTAAAATTGCCTAAAATGGGAAAGTTCTGCTCATCTTTAGTGTTCACAACCGTATTCCATATCCCAGTGGTGGGTCTCGCGGGGCGGGTTTGGAAGAGGCGAGGAAGGAGGGACAATACCGGTAGTGTTTTGTTCGTATCATGCGAATCGGAGCCATTATTTTACTCCCTCCTCTTGGTGTGACGATTTCTTATTGCCACCCAAGGTCAGATGCCGCTATCATAATTGTTATTTTATAGAGGAGCTGGTAGTGGGATATATGCTGGATGGATTCCTCTACTGCTCACGTTGGTTTGGAAGAGTGTCGGTGACATACGATGCGGGTTTACTACATGGGGCAGTCGCAACTGGCGATATGGAGTAGCAGATGTGCAGTTAAGCCGAATGCCTTCCTTTGGTTTTAACAAATTTGAAAATTGCTTGAAAAACTAACCTAATAACCAACTAGTCAAGGAGAAAATATAAGCTATATCGCAATCCCACCATCCATTCCGACGCTTGCCCGAGCAAGAAATAAGGAAAATGGAAGGTACCAGTGAAAACATCAGTGGAAACCAAAAGCAAAAACACCACCAACCCCGACCAGGAGATCAATAAAATTGCGGACTCTCATAATCGGGAACCCATTGCCTCGTTACATCAAACCGCTGTGAGGATTCATCTTGGAGGATATTCAGTAGCTCATTCTGCTGCTGTTGTTGATTAAGCACGTTTGCAGCATCGATACCAATAGGTTGTCCATTCATAGCCCCCGCTTCGATATTTTGTGGACCGGTTGCGCCACGAACGAAGGGGTCTGCAGGATCCCAGCCGCCCAAGAACCCCGGAATGCCATTTGTTGGGAACACATTATACACTGAAGCCGGGTCGAATATGCCTGGCAAATCGGCGACTCCGGGCAACTCTGGTCCTGGAGGGCTATGGTTCTGCTCACTCTCGTAATCGGTAGAACGAAACCTAGTGGGATATGAAGCACCATGAGAAGTAGGTGTTCCAGATGTTCTAGGGCTAGGTGTCATTTCTTCAACCGATTGTGGGCCAGACGAACTTTCATAGGTGTACGGGGAGGAGTGGCTATAGGGGGAGAAACTAGCCCTTGTTACTGGCGAAGATCCGGCGTGGGAATGATGTGATTTGATGGAAGGGCTTTGAGTGGAATGTCCACTATTCGCGGAATAGCTCTGCAAAGCCGCCTGACCTAGTCTGTCAAATAGGTCTGCTGCTGCTTCTGTGCCTGGCCAACGCTCTGCGAGAATGGTTAACAAGGAAAGACTGATCTCTAGATTACGCTCCACTCCCTCTCGATGATGCATTTCACGAATTTGGTCGTTATACAGAGTCCAGATCAGGGTGATAGTCGCAGTGTAGATCTGATGAAGGTAGACCCAGGTGAAGTCAATGGACTTTTCCTCAAACATTTTCTTTTGGAGATGAATTCCTTTTATGGCAGAGTTATAACAGTGCGAAACCGCTTCTGCTGAGGGTTGGGGTATTTGAGGGCTTGGCCGATAGGTAAAGATGATCATAAGATGGTACCTGTAGCGCGGTCAGTGCGGGTAGGATCTTGTCACATTTATTTATTTACTTGCCTATGATCAAACCTAGGTACTAATGTTAGTATAGATACCAAAGGTACGCTAAATGAGACCTACCAGTCTGGATTCATAGTGCCACCATGCTCATCTACAGGACAAGAGGCTCTCCAATTGTCGAGTTTGGCATGAATTTGGGCAAACCAGGGGTCACTGTTATCTGTCGGGTGTTCCCTTGGGTTTTGATATAATGTTTGTCGAATCTCAGCCTGCAGCCTCCTCATGCGGAAAAAATGCATGGATATCAGTTTTTTAACAGAAACAGGGCCCGGCAAGATTCCACCAGCTGTTATGTACACGTCGTCGACTGGTTCATAGAATCCAACGTCCACAAAGGCGTCTGCGGTTGCAAATGCTGACGGCCGGCCCAATACATGCGAAAGCCCATATCTACCGATCAGTTAGTTTGCAATACCCACGTGATGGCTCGGAACGCTGAAGCTTCAGGAGAAAAGGAAGAAAAGGCGGGATAAGATCAATCATGACAGGAGTCGCATACTCCATAGAGGCAGACGTCCAAAACCATCTTCTTCTCATATCCTTTGTTATCGGATCGAGGGGGGTGGCACTGAGCATGATTGTTCGTTCTTGATGATACCCAAGTTGCATGCATAGCCGGACTGCAATCCCAACTATGTGATAAACCTATCCACCATGGTCAGATATAGGGCCACAAGAGGAGATATCGCGGCTACCTACCGCCATGCGAGTGGGGGTTACTAGAGCATATTGTGCCATCACAAGCAAGCACTGGAGCGTCCTATGATCCATAACCTCTAGGACATCCTCCATGTGCTGTAAGCCAGCGAGGAAATAGCTATCAGCAAGGCCAGCATAGTGCTTCGACAGCTTCTGCATACTGATCGCTAGCACCATCTTCAATTGGAAATTTTTGAAGGGATCCTCCGAACCCGCATACACATCGGCTACATCTTGGACAAACGTGGGCTCATGAAGTACGGGAAGTTGATAGAGTGCTGGGTTAAAATATTAGTCAGGCCCATAATAGTTTTGGGGTAACGCTCGGGACCAACCTCTTGCACAAAAAAGCTCGACTAGTTTATCAGTGATCTCACGGCTGGGGAGTCTGGAAGCCGGCAGAGAGCTGAGATTCGCGTGTGGATCAGTTGGATCTGGGTTGGTTCGCAGCGCATGTCGAAAAGTATTTCGATGCTGGGTGGTCAAATCCTTAAAAGCCTGAGAATCTAGGTTCTTCTTCGCGGCCTCTAGGACCAAGCGGGTCACAGTAACTCCGCTCGAGGAGCCTACATATCTTGGTTCTTTATAATGCTCGTAGTCGGCAAAGTTTACCAGGCCGACTCCCCTGACGAGCTCTTCACTATTTGGAGCCTCGGATTCAATTAGAAGGGCCTCCCTGACCCTTATCTGCTCCTCCAAGTCTCGGACCTTATTTTGCAGATGGACGACATAACTTCTTGGGATCGTTTTCTGCTTCGTCGAGTCGAAGAATTCGCAGTGAGCACCACTCCGCTCACATGGTCCACATTTGGGCAGACCCGCATCACAGCGAGTTTTTCGCTATTAATAATAGTGAGAAAACTGACTCCAGGCGCAATAAACAATAGCAATAGGCTCTTACACTCCTGCATCGCGTGCAAGCGGTCAAAGTATGGTATAACTTTGGGGCGTTGAAGCTCTCAGATCCTCGTCCGCTTGCGTCGGTATCCCTCTCGTCACCGTTGGTCCCTTGGCGACCATCAGCGGAGCTTCCTCGTCGTTCTGCCTCACTGCTTGCCCCTGGGGATTTTCTTGAGCTGTTATTTTCCTTCGCTTCCATCGAGAACTCATGGAGATTGGTTTGAGTCAGATTGATCGTTGCGACCGAGATGAATATTTCCCGCGTAGATGGTACGAGTAGAAGGCGGCCAAATCAGAAGATCGACTTTTTTTCTTTTTTTCAATACTTTTTCCTCCCTCACGACAATCTACCCTTTTGGCCTCTCCGAATAGAAGAGGGCCAAACGCGCCGAGGAAACGTGCCAAAAAAGGGATAAGACGGAATGCTGTAAGATAGACGCCGTAAGATTCGTAGGCGTAAGGATTTGGAGCAGATGTCTGCAAAGTTAGCAGTTCTTGTTGTCAGCGGTTCGCCGGATTTATCAATTCCCCTCGTTCTCGGAACGTGATGGTGTTGAGCGGTGACACAAGACTGTGGGCTGCAGTAAGGGGCTCTTGTCCCCGGAAGGGAAGATAGCACCGTATGAAGTGGGATGTTCCGAGAAGATGGACTTTGTGGGGCGAGTGCGATGTAGGTTGGTTCTATCCCTTAGTCTGTCGGTGCGCACAAGAAATCGGTGGCGTATGTCTTAGTTTGAAGCGCCAAGTAATTTATTTCCAATTATGGAAGGTGATTTTCTAAACGCAATTAATACTTTTCCAATTATGGAAATTTTCGTTCCAGATTCTGTCATTTTTTGTTAACCCGACGGACTATGGGATACTGAGCCTGTTCCACCGTGCCGTTTGTATCACTCTTTTTTCTTTTTCCTCTGGAGTGAGCAAGAGTTCAAGAGGCACCTGGGATCTAAAGGTACTCGAGTACTGTGCTCGAGCAACTTTGATAGAAATTTGCGCTACAAAACACCCAATTTCCACCCTTGAGCCATCGGATGCGGGGCCCTCTCAGGGCTTTCGGTTCGTGGTGATCCCCTTTGACAGGTGCAGCATCTCTCTTGTTCAGCACTTGTGCGGTGGTCTGCCGTATTCTACTGTGCCCCCGCATCGCCATCCTCCAGGTCGGCGACTCTTCTTTCTCGAGGCCAGCGTGCGGTGCGGGCACTCAAGGACGGGCTTGGTAGGTGTATAGTCCTATGTATATTAGGGCCCACTTTGCCGTTGTGCTCCCCATCTGCTCACGGCTTCCATTATTCGCCGGACTGGTATTCTTCCCCATGAACACTGACTTCGCCCTCCTCCTCCTGCCGTTTTGAACGAGCAGGGAAAGCGGTGCAACACAACACAGCACAGCCGAGGGAGACATCACTTGCCCACACACGCTATGCTGATCCGGTACCGCAGAAGCCTTCGAAGAACGATGGGAGAACACTCCATCTCGCCAGGGGATCAATCGGAGCTCGATCACTTCACCTTTTTTTCTTTTTGAACCTTCACTATGGTGTAAGTTACATTACCGGTACCGTAGTTTCCTATCTTCCCTGAATGGGATGGCCTGTTGGCATCCTTGTACGCCTGTCAGTTACCGTGCGGTGCTGTACATCATGCATACTCTTTTGTGAAAGGTGAAAATTCCCCACCTTTTTTTATAGTATGAAACGGTATGATACTCATAGCCGCCTCGTCCGTCAGTCGTCTTATGCACGCGTCTCGTATTGATACTCCCGTCCGTCTTACGATTCTCCGGCACTTGTGTGCTCAGGTTACTGGTGTGGTATGTACTATACGTTAGGGAGGGTAGAATCAGATGGGATAAGGCCGGATAGGAATAGGACTGCATTGTTTTGCAAAGACTCGGAGTCCTGTGTTCTGTTGGGGCTTGTATGGGTGGGTGGATGGGATGAATACGAATGAATAATAGGATCTGGACCTATTTTTTCCCCATCTTGATGCTTGGGTGGGCTAGTTGAGATTTTGTGGTGCTCATCTCGATGGGGGAAGACCATTTCATGCGAGTACTAGCCAATTTCAAAAGTATCCGGACACCTTGGCGCCAAGACACATACAAATCCGCGCCAAGGCGTCCGAATATTAAAGAAATTTTCTAGTACTTGTATAGTATCAGGGGAAAGATATTCGAGCGGATGGATGGATAAACCTTATTTTCATTCTACTATCTGACCGGCCTTTTAATGGCCATCGCAGTACGGCATGGGATACTCCCCCCAGCCCTCGGGCCCCCTATGTAATGAAATCCCACACTTCCGCCGTTGCTAACCACGCTATCCCCTCGCCTAGCCTTAAACAAATGAAACTCCCCTGCCCCCATCTCCCCGTTCCTCGCCCAAAATTAATCAAACCCCTTCTTAAAAGAAACCCACCCCGTCACCTCCGTGCCCAGTGGTCTTGTACTTAAGGAAATACTAATACAAAGGAAACCCACCCCGTCATCTCCATGCCCAGTGGTCCAGTACTTAAGGAAATACCAGCGCGCCTGCATTATGCCCCAGGTATCCCAGGCCCTACACTCCTCGTTTTTTGCCTTTTCCCTGTGCCTTTGGTTCATGGGTTCTGGCGTGCTTTTCCTGGGCGACTTTATCCCTTTGCATGAGGAAGCCGCAGATGTCACAAGGTTTACGGCTTTTCGGTTTCCCCCCCCTTGGCCCTACCGCTGGTTGTGATGTTGGCAGGTTGATCGTTGCTCCTTGGACCTGGGCGTTGCCACCTATTCCCAGTTTCCACCGTCTGGTGGGTCTGTTTCTCAGGCTCCCTGGCCACGTTTTCATCTACTCAATGAGTTCCCTTTGCCGTTTGGCGCTGTGGAGTGGTATCGTTGTGCCTTTTACGACGCCGCATGCGGTCATCAGGTGGTCCGGCGTGATGATGTCCCTGTCGCATGGGCATTGTCCTCGTTTCCCATCGGTGTCTTGGTATGGCCATGCTGCTGTGGCCCGGAGGTATAGGATGTCCCTGAATTCTTCCAGGGTGGTGCCTTTGAGGTGTTTGTATGAAGCCCGTGGGCGTCCCTCGTATCTTATTGACTCCTTTTCGTTGGAGTTTTGCCATTCTTCTAACAGGGTCGCCTTGATCATTTTCTTCCCTGACTCTGAGTCCAGGGCCGTGAGTATGTTCTGTTTGACTCCCGACGCGTTGAGCCACTTTTCGGACCAGTTGGTGTGCCTTCCTAGTGTCTGTGCTCTTAGGGCCAGTGTAGTGTGCCTGTTTTTTGCGTATAGCAGTAGCGGTGGGATGCCGAGTTCTGTGTATATGGCTGCCAGCGGGGTTTTTGTTTCAAGCCCGAAGGCCTTACGGACGATGTTATTGAGGACTGTCTGAGCCTCCCTTATTGGTCCCTTGGTATTCCAGACTTCTATACCGTAGGTGAGCTGCGGTATAATGAGTCCCTTGATGATCCTGAGGGTGGTCCATGTGTTTAGGCCTCCAGTCTGGTATCGTGTTGTGAGGGCTTTGAGGTTATACCCGGTCCTCATTGCCTTCTTTGTCCATTCCCTGATGTGGCACTTCCAGTTGTATTTCTCGTCAATGTGGTAGCCCAGCCAGCGCAGGGTTTCGCGTTGTTGAATTGGAAGGTTGTCGACCTTAGGCTCGAGCCTGCTGTTGGTGGGGGTTTTTATGTGGATGTGTTCGGATTTTGCTGCTGCAAAGGTATATCCGTACTCTTTCCCTTTCTCTTGAAGCACCTGTAGCGTAGCCTGGTGGTCCTTTTGTCTGTGGGTTTTCTCTTTATACGTCGTGGCTATTAGGAAGTCGTCGATGTATGTGAGGATGGAAGTCGTTGCTCTGGCGGTATTGGGGGTGGGTGTGTTCGCCATCTCTCTAACACTGAGCAGAAAAAGTATTGGCGATAGCGGGGATCCTTGTGGCATCCCTTTGTCTGTTGCAAAGGCTTTTGAGCTTTTTCCGTTGAACCGGTAGCTGGTAGTCCTGTTGGCGGCCCAGTGCGCTACCCATTGGCTCAGGTGCTTGTTGCTGTTGGCCAGTATCTGGCACACCTTCTCCATTGGTATGTGGTCGAATCCGCCCTCGATGTCTAGAGTGGTGATGCAGGCGTGGGGGTGCCGTCCACTTGAGATTATGGTGTCAAGGGCTTGTATCGCGTCGGTTGTGCCATTCTTCTTTCTTCCCCCATACATGTTGTCGCCTAGGAGGCATAGGTCAGCTATTTTCTGTCCTGCTATTCTTTCCATGGTTTTGGCTAGGATTGACTGAAGCTGTATTGGTCTCCAGCTTTTCGCCGCCGTGTATGTGGGTTTTCTGGCTTTCGGTATGAGTATCGTGTTGGAGTGTTTCCACGAGTCCGGTATGCCTTGGGTCCACGCCACGTTCATGGTTTCCAGGAACAGTTTTTCTCTAAGTTTGCTGAAGAGCTTGAGCATTCTGGTCGTGATGAAGTCTGGTCCCGTTGCTGCACCGTTGGGTGATTGTTTGATGGCGGCGTTTAGGTTACCGATATTGAGCTGGTCAGTTGGCCTTTGGTTTATTGGTCTCAATGGCCTTCTGTGTTCTCCTTCGTATAGCGCATCTTGGAACTCTTTGGCTATGTGTTGGTGTTCGGCTGCGACTGCATTGTCTTTTCTCTGGAGGGCTGGGATCGGGTGTCGTGTGGTTCTGGCTTTCACCGTTCTGAAGCACTCGGGGTCTGTTTCTTCCTGTAAGGCTCTTGCGTTCGCTTCGTGTTTGGCTTTCGCGATTGCTTTCTTGTACGCTCTTTTCATGTCGGGTAGTCGGGGGTTTGTTGGTCTATTTCTGACCTCCTTCAGGACCCTCCTCCTTTGGGTATTCAGTTCCTCGGACCAAAAGGCTTTGGCTTTCGGATTAGCTCGCGGGGTGTGTCTTAGTGTGATTTCGCTCAACTGACGTTGCACGCTTGTGGGGTCTGTGTCTTTCTCGTTCATCAGGAGCAGCTCTGCCCCTATCATGTCCCATTTTGCCTTGTCGTACCTTAGCGGTCGATCTCCGCTGTTTCTCCAGTTAACGGGTGCGTTAACCAGGATTGCTAGGTGGTCTGATGACGGTATGCTGAGGTAGTCTGCGGTGACTTCAAGGTGTGCGTTTGCTATTACCAGGTCGATTGTTGTGCCTGTTGGGTGTGAACTTGATGGGGGGTGGGTTATTATGAACGGGTTTAGTACTTCTAACCCTCGTTCTCTTAGCCATCTGTTGAGGTGGTTCCCGGCTGTGTCAGTTGTTCCTGCCGACCAGTCTGTATGTTTGGCGTTTAGGTCGGCTATCACTATATTGTTTGAGCTCCTGTGCCACTTGTTGTCTGGGTCAAAGCTTTTTGTTTTGGGTCTTTGGTATCCCATCGTAATTTCTGTTCCTTCTGTCCATAGTGTCGTGAATTGTGATGTAATCTGTTCTACTACGAACATGTGAACGTATTCGTTTGCGATATAAACGGCACAGCCGTACTTAGTTGCCTCTGTGCTGGCGTAGCATGTGTAACCTTCAATGTGAATCCAGTCGCCGTTTTCCAAGGGGCATTCTCCGAGTGCAATAATTTTCGGTTTGAGTTTCAGGGAGGAACTCAATAACTCTGTGACCACGTTCATCGACCCGCCGACGTTGTGGTATATAATATCAGTGGCCGCCATAATTATTTATGGGAGGTTGGGTTGGCCGGCTCTGCCGGTACTTTGCCTTTCTCGGCTGTAGTTGGGCTGCGGGCCCTTGTCCTTGTCGGGCAGTGTCTATCCCCAGTAAAGTGGGATGTTTCGTCGCAGTTCACGCACCTCCTGATGGTGTGCGAGCATGGTTTCCCTTTGCCTGCCGTGCAGTATAGGGACATGCACATGTGGTCTTTCATTTGGTGTTGGTTGCCGCAGTACTTGCAGATTGAGGGCATTCTGCAGTGGGCTCCGTGGTGTCCGGACTGTAGGCATCTTTCACAGTGGGTTGATGCATCCTTGCGGATATATTTTCAAAAGCTGCATCTTAGTCCATAGACCTCCATCGCCGGATGGGGTTTCTTGATCTCGTTTAGTAGCCAGTTGTTTGCCTCTACTGCCACGATGATGGAGGACTTTTCTTTGTTTTCCGCCTCTAGGGCCGACACAGACTTGATCCACTTGGGCCTGTCCATGAGCCTGAGCTCGGGGTTGAAGGCCGTGAGCTCGTTTTCTAACTCGGTCCATGCTGGGGCTTCGATATTCCATTCTTCTGGGCTCCAGTGTCTGTCCCCGGATGTTGCTAGGGGGATACTATTAATGACTATGTTGACCGTGGGGGTGTCGAGGCCGATATTGAATCCGAAGATGCCGATATCGTTAAGGGCCTTTGTCATGCCCTTGATATTTGCTAGGGCGGGTTCTGCGGGTAGGTCTCCGACAGTGGTAAGTACCAGGTCGTCGTTTCTGTTATATTCTGCATATGCGAACTTGGTCGTGCTTGACGCACTGTTTATTGCGTCTCTGATTTTTGCCGGCGTGCAGTCGCTGGTCCCGACCCTCCTGTTTTTTTCCACAGATTTGACTAGTAGTCTGCGTTGTCTGGCATGTGGGGTTGAGGGGGCGGAGGGGGCGTGCTTCCTTCCCACCCCTGGTGCTGGGGATGTGTTTCTTTTCCTGGTCTGTACCAGTTTGAAACCATCAGTGTTAATGCCGGCCGCTGCTATAGCGGACCAGGCTTCCTTCTTCTTCTCCTTTGCCTCCTCTCTACTTTTTTCTGGGGCAGGGGTGGCGGTGGGGTTCCGGACTGGAACTAGGGTTGGCTTTGGGGCAGGGGGTTTTGGGGCAGGGGGGGGTCTGGTTTGTTGGGGTTTGGGGAAGGGGCGGGTGCCGCTTGGCCCAGGAGGGTTCGGGTTCCTGGCTTTGGTTACGGATGCGATGATGCGTTCCTCCATTTCCATCATCTTTTTCTCCATGCTGTCTTCAAGGATTGCCATGTAGTTGATGAGGTCCTTGCGGGTGGCCGCACCGTTGAGGAAGTCCTCGGAGAGGCCTGTGTTTTCTGGGGTTGCCCCTTCTTTGTCCAGTAGTTGGCATAGGTCAATCGTTACCTGTTCCTTTTCGGGGTTGGTCTGAATGCTGCCGCTGGCTTCCGAGAAGGTGTCCGGGATTTTTTTTTGGTGACCAGATTCTGGCCAGGGGGGAGGAGAAGCGTACGCTCCGGGTTGTTTTTCCCTTGGTTTGCTGGGAGGCTGTGTCTGACCAGGAGGATGCGAACCTGGTTGGGGAGGGGAGGGGATCCTGCGATGTTGGGTATGGTAGGGAGGGGTCCGAAAAGGGGGTGAGGTTGGAGGACTGAGTCTCCGTGTGGGCGTGTTGGCTGTCGCCTAAGCCCGACTTTTCGGTGTTTTGACCTTTCCCAGATCCATGGGGAGTTCAGGTGCTGAGGACTCCGGCACGTATGGGATAAGCTCCTGGGAGGAAGGGGGTTCGTTCGTGGTGCTCAGAACTGTGTCTTCGGCAGGCTGCGAGTCGGGTACTTGGACTGGGTCCATGCTTGCGGGTGAGGGTTGGTACGATGAGGCCATTGCGGCGAGTTCTGCTAGGGCCTGTGCGTCGACCGTGTTTACTCTTTCATCTCCGAAGATGGAGGCCAGAGCTGTTTGGAAGCCCATTGGGTGGGGGGCTGGTGCGAGAATGGGGGTGTCTGGACCGGTTTTTGACCCTAGGTGTACAAAACACATGGTTGTACAACCCAGGTCCAGCCGGACGTCAGGGAAGGTACTCCCAGGAGCGACGGTGTAGGCGAGGACGTTGACGCTTTTGTTTGGGCATTCAGAGGCGTGGAGGATGGAAGATCCAGCTGGGAGGCAGCTTTTTAGGGCCATGCCGAAGGGGGAACCGGGGTTGCGGACGCGAAAACGCGGTGAGGCTGGGCCAGGGGCAGGGGAAAGTGCTGGGGAGGCTCTGGTTTGCCCCTGAAGCTGTTTGGTGGGAGAAACGGACATGGTGAGGGAGGAACAGGTCAGTTACTATGGTTTGCAATCTGTTTCCCAGTTGTTTGGAAGCCTTAGAATGATGTGCCTTAATTGGCTACACCACCCAAGGGGAGGATATTTTGAGTGAGGGGGTAGAGTAGCAGAATCTGTGAAAACTCTGATTGTACCGGAGGAGTGGGTGTGTTGGCAGTGCCAAATGTGAGATGTGACGGGATTTGCGCGTGAGCGAAGCGAATGCGTGTGTGTGTCCACTTCCTATTCCGTATTTTCTCGATTTTTCAGTCTCTGAGAGGATGGATGGATGGATGGATGGATGGAGTTGAACGATCAGGTATCAAGTCAATCCCATCATGCTTGAGTGGCTGGGAAAGAAAGGTATCGTCGCCGACCGGACAGAGGGCGTCCATTATCGGGATTTGCGAGATCTGAGTGCGTCTAATGCGGGGCGAAATGAGGGCCGTCTCGACTTTGAATTTAAAAAAACGCCTTCGCGGGACAGTTGAGTACAGTCTTGTATCGATGAACCCCCCTCCTCTCTTTCTTCTCCCCCAAGGATGAGTTCGGTATCGAGAGGTTATCCTTCTTTGAACTTCTTTCTACTTGTGTCTCCCTTCCTTCCTATGAGAAGACATGAGGGGCTTACAGCATTTGTTCGGGTCATGAATGAATGAATATCCTACCAGTACTCGAGTAGCCGATATCGGCAATGGGATGATCTGTGCACAGCCGTTGCAACGGCTGCTACCCCTCTGTACGAGTACTCGACTGCTCGGGTATCATACAAGGGTAGGTCGGGAGCACTGCTATTTTCAGGCTTGGCACTACTCTCGCCCTGCCTTTGGTCCGGGTAACCATACCCCTATGTTGATCGCGAAATTTCCACGGTGCCCCTAACTCACCTCTGCCACTCCTCTCTACGGTGCTCCATGAGGCCACAATAGCAGTAAGTTAGCTTCTCGTAACCCACATGGGTCATAAATCATAGATTCAAGTAGAGGCAAAGGCGGGCTGGAGATATTACGAACTATTGGGGCCCCTTGTGGTGGAGGGGCAGCACTACTGGTGTCGGTAAGAGCGGGATTCCGAGCGCGCCCGACTTTTGCGGCCCACCTGTTGTGATCATGAGGGATCACTCAGATTTCCTAATTTGTGCTAGTTTCCACACAAATACCCGACCCGTTTTGGAAGTGAGCCCGACTTATGCTTACCCCCGAGTACAACGGAACAAATCCAATCCTGAGCAGGCTGACTGCTAGAGAAAGTGCGGGGAGGTCGGAAATAAGCCATGAACGAGGTGTGGGTTGTGTGGATGGATGAATGGGATGAGGGATGCGGAGTTAGATCAGGCAAGGTTGACACGACTGTATCATACATTTTAAGTTTGCTTTGCCTCTATCATACTTGGGAGTTTCTTCGTCTACTTTGCTTGATTCTCTAGCTTGCCTGCTTGTTCTCTGCATACCATACAATACTTGCATGACTGGGGAGTTGAACCTCAATTTTCCCGAGAGCTGCGTTTTCTTGTTTTCTGGAGGGAGGGGTTTGAAATTCTTTTTTTAAGCATTTTTCCCCTTCTACCCCTTCTTTGATCGAGTGAGCGTGGGAGAAAGGGAAACGGAGGAAAACAACTTCGGGAGAAGGAGAGAGAGGGAGAGAGGGAGAGAGGGAAGGAAAATATGAGCAACTCTGTATCTGATATGAGTGCTCCCCTTTTGAGAGTCAGCAGACCTGTCAGTGCCTGTTCACGATGCAGGAGTGCCAAAGTCAAGGTACCACACGCCCGCGAATAAGAACCAATCCTCCCTTCTTCTCCCTTAAACAACAGACTGACTGACATCCCGACTTTAGTGTGATGGAAAACTCCCCGCCTGTACTGCGTGCGAAAAGTCCGGGAAAGGCCACGAATGTGCTGGCGGCAGCGACCAGTTTGCTCGCGGGAAGGAGAGGAGGTGAGCACTTTGAAACCAAGCTAGTCTTCTCAGGTAGGCGGATTTCTGACAGATGTGGAAAGCTACATTGCGTCGCTGGAGTCGAGGATGGAGAAGCTGGAGAAGAAACTCGCTGCTCTGGAGAGCCGCAAAGCAGCCTCTGGGTCAGTGGGCAGTACGGGTAATGGGTTTAGCGATGGCAACTCTCGTTTAACACAGCAGAATCATGGGAGAGGTTTGTGAAATAATGTCGGGATCGTTTGGAATTTGGTTTACTGATCGGGAGTTTCCAAGATCGACGGGGCATAACGCCTGGGCCGCCGCTGCCGAACGGGGCGAAGGCTAAGACAAAAAAACGGGAGCAGGCGAATGAGATTGAAGATCTGGTTGCTGATTTGGGATATATGTGGGTTTATATCTCTATTGCTCGATTCAAGGCCAATTGGGGGGTGGGAGATAGGTTAATGGCTCATGGTGGATTCATAATCTAGGGCTATTAATGCTACGACTCGAGATTTTTATGGATTTGCGAGAGATATGACCTTTGCGAAGGTCGTGCTGAAGGCGTCAACCACTTCGAAAGCTCTCGAGACAAAACCGAGGGCGAGACTTCCTCCACGCTACACAGCGACACAATTGATCCAACACTACTTCGACAAGATATTCACTACACTGCCGTGTCTAAACGAGGCTAGCTTCTTCGGCGCTGTGGACTCGGTGTATCGCGACGAATCGACGTGTTCTCCCTATGATATTTACACCGTCTACATGGTGCTTGCTATAGGGACGATGTCACTGTCTAAAAGCAGGGATTCCCCGGCAGCGCATAATGCGGCCTGCTTCGTGAAATCTGCTCTCGAGCACGCGGATGCTGTAATTTCCCCTAGTGCTATTACCGGCGTTCAGGCTGCCCTGCTTCTAGTGCAGTACTCTATGTTAGAACCTGCGCATTTTAATAGCTGGTATTTGATTGGGATCGCGTCGCGGATAATGGTGGATTTGGGACTTCATCAGGAACCAACGAAGAGCTTGAGGAAGAAGTCGGCTGACATGGACTTGAGAAGGAGGATTTTCTATTGTGTATATGCTTTGGACAGGTATATTGAGTTCTGAATTCCTGACAGCAATATTCCTCCTAACTTCTGCAGGTCAATCAGCATGGTCCTTCAACGACCGTTTACATTCTCAGATGACTCAGTATTAGTCGACCTCCCAAAACTTGAGGACCCAGAAGTAGCAAAGCAGATAATAGTCCGGGGAACATTAACGCCTATGGCTACCGCAATCCACCTCTTCCATCTCCGTAAACTGCAATCCGAATGGTACCAATTCCTGCACCTCTCGGGGTCAGAACCCGTGCAAGATCCAACGGCCTACTTCCGCAGCAAAACGGCTATCCTAAAAGAATGGCTAGGCGAAATTCCTGAGACAATAAACAGCTCCACACGAGACTGGCTGTATCTAGAATGGTACTACTTAAATGTCTATACCGCAGCACCCTGTCCCAAGATCCCAAGACCTTGCGACGAAGCGATAGCCCAAGTCTTCCAGAACTGCGTAAGCTACGCCCTCATGTTCCGGGGTATTCTCCAAAACTCCAACGTCCGCTTTGTATACACGTACCACGACGCCCTCCGAACATACTTTATCGGGAACAACTTCCTCCACGCGTTCTGGCGCTCGGAAGACACGGTTATCACCAGCTCGAACGTGACATCAGCTATTGACGCTGTCAAAGCCATCATATTCGTCCTGACCTCCATGATCGTGCGCTGGCAGGAGGTCGAAGTCCTGAGAGATAAATTCCGGGTGGAATCGGGCTACATGTTGAGGAATTTGGAGGCACGGCAGCAAGCTCTATTGGCGCCACCTAGGCCTCAGGTTACGAGGGAACAAGCAGAGAGGACGCTTAGGCACCAGCTGAGCATTGAGTGGGGAGAGATTGACGGCGTCAGTCCACAGCTGCATAATCCTTCGGGACATATCGCCATGGCGGATCTCGGGAATGTGGCGTTTTACCGGTATGTTTAAATGGACCAAGTCGTTGGTAGTTTGGCGAGAGAGAAGGCAGGGAGGGGGAAGGATGTATTACGAGCTTCCGCATAGTGTAGTATTTGGGCTTTATTTATTTTGAATTATCTTTTGATCCAACAAAACATGCCGTCTCTGAAATCCTTTGGTTCTTGGTTCTTGGTTTTGGTATTGGTTTTGGTATTGGTTTTGGTATTGGTTTTGGTATTGGTTTTGGTATTGGTTTTGGTATTGGTTTTTTATCATAATCAATATTTCCTATATTGCGAACGGGGAACAAAAAAAAACACCCCGCACTTTGATATCCCATCCTATCAGCAGCCAGCCTTACCACAACTCTTTTGTGATACTCTCTGGCGCTTGGCTCCGCCGACTCCCCCCACGGCTTACATCACACTATACTTGAAATAGTCATTCAATTCGCACCGTCGGCGTTACAGTCTTTCATCAGGTCTTGACGAATATCAGCGGGTGACGAACAGGGATTAGCAGGGATTTTTTGTTACCTTGCTTGATTTTTTACTGGCCGAATACCCTTGTTCGTCATCCGCTGATATTCGTCAAGACCTGATGAAAGACTGTAGTACAAAGGGGGGTAGGGGCGTTCGTAAAAGTGTTGTCAAGTTAAGCTCGAGATCCGCGTCGGGGGGGGGGGGGCGGAACTGTGCAGGAACCTTGGGGAGAGCGATTTCGCGGGTGGATGGGGTCTTGGGTGGCATGTTACACGTGGGGTTTGTGCCATGTCGAGAGTAGATTGATGGGAAGGGGTAGCTGTGCAAAGGCTCCCGCCACTTCGCAAGAACGTTACGCACCGGTCGAAGATGACGGCACTCCTTGGGTGTGCCGAACAGTTCAGCGAAGGTAAGAGTTCAACGAATGATTTAATAGGGATGTTCGGCAGAGAATCCAAACGTGAACTCGAACTTGTTCCCGCGGCGGCAGTCTCTCACTTTCCAAATCTGGCTGAGTGGGCAAGCTAATTCGAGGGCATGCTAGGGAACTGGTCTAAATACCGTATGAACGTGCACAGTTCATAAATTAGCAGGGAATTAGTGTCAACTTCGGAATGTAAACAATGTATCATACGATATGTACTCGGGTACAAGGGTAAGCCGGGCGCGGTGGCACAGGTGTGGCGCAATGCTAGTGATATTACAAAAGAGGAAACATTCCCGGTACCGTTCTGTCGTGGGTCTTCCACGGGAGGCGTTCTTTTGTGGGTATTGGCAATCTTGACTATGAACGGTACTGGTGAAGCTCACCAGCAAGAAGAAAAGAGAAGAAACTAAAAACTGATAATTGAAAACGAAAGACGAGCACTGGCGGTTTCGATAAACCCCTGATGCTCTGCTCGCAAAACGAAGACGACGATGATGAAAAACTAACTGTTGACAACGGCCCAGGAAAATCCACAATCACACTCCGTCCTCCTACAAGGTCTTTCCTACTAGGTAACCAACAAACCCTTATCCACCGTGACTGCTCCTTTTGTCCGGCTATGAAACTAGCTACCCGGCCCATGACAATAACTGCAAATTCCAGAAAGGTTATCCAGGCCTCCGACAGCGGTGCCCCCTCTGAGAAAAGAAAGCCTGCGACCCCGCAGGAAAAACACAATATAGCATCCATCCTATGCCCCTTCACCATATCCCATTGACCCGTGTAGTCAAATTACAAAGCTCATGAACCGCAACTCCCTGTGCCTGATCCCTCCATTCCACCAAATCTACCAAAGCACCACGACAGCCCTTGCCTTCTTCTTTCAAGCTCCTCTTGCCCTGCACATCCTCCTCCTGTGCCTTAACCTTCCTATTGTTCACGATTCCATGAATGCCTCGAAGTCCATCACTTCTACCCAATTTCCCATAGTCTCTCCGAACAAACCGCTTCATATCATTCACATGACACCTTTCCTTAAGTCCGCCCTTCCGCACTCTTACTATCTCCCCAGTTTGTATATCCTGAAGCCTTCCACTGCACCCGTGCCAAGGTAGATTTGTAAGAACGCAAGGCCCTTCCCACTGAGCATCTAACTTCCGACCTTTGTGCCGATCCACTTCAATGCGCCGGAGGAGAACGATGTTGTTATTCTCCAACTGCTCCCAAACACCATGAGTCCTTTCTCGGAAGTCTGCATCAGAGGCAAACTGCTCAAGTGCCTTTGCCCGCTGCTCATCCAATCTGGCTAGCCGTGAGTTGTAGTCGATAGTTCGTATGAAGTCTGGGTCGGAAAACATGAACTGAAGTGAGTCTTCCTGAGATGTGGCCGCAAGAACAGAGATAACCACATGATTGTGAGGGGTAATTGTGTGGAAAAGGATACCGCCCCGGGGATTGAAACCAAATAACAGTTCTGCAGGTGTGTAGCCATGAATCTGAAGAGTGAGTGTATTCATCGAGTGAACAATTCCAGCAACAAACAAATCCCAGCTCTCTACTGAGCCCTTCTTGTCCTGCACTGTCGTTCGCAGCATAGTCATCAAGATTTGTACATATCTTTCAGATAGCCCAACTGATGAGGGGTGAGTCTTTGGTGCTGGAAAGTGGCAGACGAGGTTTTGCTGTAGAGCTTTCGGGAAGATACCATTGACGAAGTGTTGCCCATTTTCTGTATATATTGATCGTGGCCATCCAAATGGTCTTACAATCTGACCTTCCAATAGCTGTAATGGGCTTTCACCATTCGCGGAAGTAACAGGTAAGGCAAAGACAAATCGAGTAAAGTAATCGACCGCTATAACAATATACCGATACCCGGTATTAATTGTAATCGGAGTTACTGGTCCAATAAAGTCTATTCCGAGCATGTCCAAAGGCTGAAGGTGTACAATAGGGAGTACTCCAGCTGAGGGGCGCAAAGGTCCAACTAGCTGACAGTTCACACAGGTACAGCAATAGTAGTGAGTATCCTTTATGCAGGTAGGCCAAAAGTATCGTCCCACAATCATCTTGATCAGTATCCCCGCAGCAAAATGACCATGGCAGTCATGCAAGTGCTCAAGCCCTACTGAAACTTCTTCTTTTCGCACACATACTGACAGCTCCCCATTGTGCTCCCGGTATAACAGTTGCGACTTGCCTGTGAACTCTGAGGTCAGAACAAGTTGAAAGTTTCCGGAGGAGTGGTGGGAAAACTCGGCGGACATTTCTGCTTCTTGACCACTCAACTGTCGACTCCAGACCAGACAAACTGCCGGTAAGCTTATAGTAAACTATAGGCGGATACTAATCCTCTGCTAACCATTCCTTCCAGCCCTCCAAGCCGCTGCGAATCTGTTTAAGCCTTTCTCCCTCGTCTGACCGTACGAGAAATATATCACATGAAGGAAGCTTAGCCTGCTTAGTACTCATTATAGACAGGAGGTTGGTCGCGGAGATGCAAGAAGGAATACAACTAAGCCCATCTGCCAGGATATTTTCTCCACCAGGAATGTGAACAAATTCTAGATCATACTCGGATAGCCGTACTTGCCATCAAGCAATGCGTCCATGGACCTCATCCTTCTTCAATAGTGACACAAGTGCGACATGATCATTATAAACCTTCGTCGGATATGCCGATCCCAGGATAAGCCACCGAACCTCCTCTAAGTAGCGAACCACAGCCAAAGCCTCTCGTTCTGTAGTTGAATTCCTCGTTTCTGGTGGAGTAAAAACCTTGGAAATAAACATAATAATCCGCTGATCTCGCCGGGTTCTTGCTGAGATCACTATCCCTGGTGCATGGTTCATAATCTGAAACAGAACTCCACCGATCGCAAAGTTAGAGGCATCTGTTGCGAGATGATATTGCTTGACTTCATCACCTCCGTAAACCGCATTGTCAATAATAGATCTCTTAATGTGGTCAAATGAACACCGTTGACTGTCGGTCCAACAAAACCCAACCAGCTTCAACTTAACCTTCTTGCCTCGTGCCCTTTGTCCTGGTAGCCCCTTTCTCTTCATCACTAGTTCCCTCTCCATTCGGTTTCCACTATTAGCTAAATTCCCTAGCCCAGCTTCGTTTCCATAAATAATAGCCTGCTTTAATACCCACGCGTGATCTGACTGTCCTGGGATGAAGTGCTGCAGATAGGGTGTCATGTAAATAAACCTTTCCAATTCTTCCTGGTTGCTTGGAACTGGATAATCTCGAATAGCTTGAACTTTGTCAAGTGAGGGCCGCAGGCCTTTACCCTCACTCCTAAAGCCTAAGGGTGCAATTGAGTTTAACAGAAACCCACTCTTTGTTTGTTTCAATGTTAGTCTTGCCCATTTGAGTCGCGGAAAATAGTGAAAATGCATGAAATCAAGCTGCGATTTGATGCTTGAATGGGTGGCGAAATCATCGTCAACAAAGTACTCAAAGGCTCCCTCACTAGAGTTATCCAAAGAAGGTTGTGGGTAGAGTCCAGGAATCGGTCCTGCAAAGAAGTCCTTAAGATGAGCATAGGTTTGCGGCGCTCCCGATAGTTCTTGACCCATTCGAAGATAATGAAACTCCCCAATCGACGTGCGCAAGGCAGTCTTATGCGGATTAGCAGGATAGAGGGGAACTGGCCAAAAGCCATTCGCTGCATCGGTTTGTAGATAGACTCGATACTTTGCTTGCATGAGATTGTTGATAACTGGTTCGATACGCTTTATAGGATAGCTGTGGTTGATGGTAACATTATTAATAGGGCAAAAGACGTGAACCATCTGCAAGCCTTTATCTTTCTTCCGCATGAACTTGGTATGATGACACCAGTCCGAAACCGAATACTCTAAAATTCCAGCATCAACCATCTTTGGTATTTTCTCTTTCATCCATCTGTCCTTCTCCGGAGTGAATAGCCTTTCTCTTGCCCGAACAGGAATATGGTAAGCCCAGGTAGGAATACGATGCTGTCTCAGATCAGTCATAGGCATATCTCCCAGCTCAGTGGTAAAGAGGTCAGACCAAGTATATAGTGTCCGCCTTGACTCTTCGAGATCTTTGCCCATTAGCTGTGCTCCCACCTTAATACCAGAACTGCAAAACCACTTCTCGACTATACCAATCTCCGTTTCCATCTCCAAATCACCCCTGCATGACGGCGGACGCCTGCTTGTTGGATAACCTCCCAAATTGGCAAAGACGCTCTCCTGCTCCACATTCCCAACTTCAAGGTCTTTTTCGCCTCCAACTCCTTCTCTTTTCCAATTGTTACTCGCTTCCACCATCCTTATGAACTCTCCAATCCATATAGCCTGCAGCTCAAAATCCGCCCCAGTCGCCAATACCATGGCTCGCTTTCCCTTATCTTTGCACCACTCACATTCCCAGTGCCTACACCCCTTCTCTATGTAAATCCTTCCTCTCATATCCACATAAAACCTTCGACAAAAACCTAATTCCGAGCTGTGCTTTCCCGCAGTATCCATTCCGAGTCTCCTCACTTCTTTACTAGCTATTTCCACCATTTCCAGCTTGTCCTTTGCTCTCAACTCTCCCGTTCCAACCTTCTTTCCTTTTTCCTCCTCTCGACTATCAAAGTACTTGACTTGTAGTACTTCGCCTTCAAGATGAATTCTTCCTCCTGTTTTCCCAACACTAATATTCCTGCTGATAGTGTCTGCCTTAACCCTGTTTGCCACCTCTCGAGCACCACCGTCATTGCTGCCCAAGATCTCTATCTTTTCTGCCCTCTTCATCACTACTTCCTGCAACTCATCATCCTTTCGCCTTTTGACTCCGTCCTCACCCAACTCCTTCATACCACCGTACCAACTTCTAACCTTTTCCACATATATATTCGTATTTTTCTGTAGGTCTTCTACTTCCGTCTTGCCGGTGAACCGACCCATATCTACTAGCCCACATAGATTTCCTGCCTACCATTCACAGTCTCCTCGTAGCTTGACTCATCTCCTCCATAGTCCTCGCTTGTAATTCCCTTGCCATAGCTATCCTCGACCTCCACCTCAGATTCTGTATTGTACTCATCATACTCGTCATCAAAGGAATCGTAAGCAGCTAGATCATCATTGGCTTCACGGGTGACCTGCTCCACTACTTCTTCAAAACTTAACTCTCCTTCCAACTGTAGTTCCTGTAATTCCTCGGTCTCCAAATAGACATTCCTTGCCTAAAGGTTTAATGCAATCCGCGGCAGAATTCCTTGCTTGCTTCAACTTCATTCTTGCATGGAACATTAACTTCCTTTTCCAGCTGATTCTTAATAACATATGGATGGTTGGCATAACATCAGCAAAAACAAGTACATTGTGTTCTGTGTCTCCCCACTCACCCTGTGCACCGGACGTTCCAGGTGCTTATAACGTAAACTCCGGTTCTGGGTGCCTCCACCCGGGCTCATTCCATCTGGATGTGAAAGGGCCGCGTCCAATGCGTCCGGGCGCATTGGACGCGGCCCTTTTTGCGTCCTGACCCATTTGACCCCCGCTGGTGCAGCCACCCCCCTGATACTCTACCCCCAGCGCCCAGCCTCTTCATACCTTCGCTCCCAATTCACCCTTTCCCATGCTGCCCTTTTGCGGACGTCTTGCGGCCGCTACATCTCCCCACCCGGCCTCCCCCCCTGATACCCCCGCCCGCCAGATTTCTTTCCATGATACCCTCTCTCCTTTAGCCCCGTCACTAACCTCTCCCTGAATCTAGTTCTCATCCGGAACCCCACCAACATTACCTTCGCTTCTCCCACACTCCTGGATTCCCTTAGTCCTCTCGCGTACCTGGCGGACGTTTTCCCATCATTACTTCCTCCGCCGTCATCCCTTCCAACACGTTCAGCCTGTCCTCCTCCACCCTATGATCCCCGCCCGTCTCCTCCCATATCCGGAGTACGTCCCCCCTCCCTTGCCCTTTCGTGTGGCGCTCTCCTCAGCTCCCCACATCCTATCTCATCTACTCCATGCGTCTCGCCGCCTCCCCGGCCTCTGACAGTCCACTCGCGGGCTCCCACTGTCTTCCCCGGCTTCTAACAGCCCCCCAGACTCATTCCCGTGCCTGTCAACCTACAGCTGCCCGCTAGACGACATACCCAAGGCTGCGCAGTTTAAAACCATCTGCCCGACACATTCCCAATCCTTCCGAACCTACAATTGCCCGCTAGATGCCTTACTCATACTTGCGCGGCTTATGACCCTCTGCGCAATTCATTCTCATGCCTGTCTTGCCCACAGACTCGCACACTACTATTGTTTGACCATTCCTGACCCGTTTAGCACGCGTAATTTAATTTAATTTAATTACATATATATACACGATCAGCGAGTGGTGATAAAACTATTCTCCCTATCCTCTCGATTGGTTTCTTCCACATGCGATTCCGCCTCCCCAGGGTCTTGGAACTGCGCTACACCAACGAGTGCTTCCGGATTGGGCCCATGTTCTCGCCGCGGCTCCTGCCGACCATGTCCTCCTCCTGTATCCACGAGGCCGCCAGCGGCCTCCAATTCATCCAGCTCCGTATCACTACCAAACTCGCCCCTCACTGCGTCCTCATCCTTGTTATATCCCGCCGTCCTCTGAACCCGCTTTCCCCGCTCGTTCGCGATTCTGGCCTCCAATGTCGTCCTTATCCACTGGATTATTCGACGTTGCCAAACTCTTCCCGGTTTGCCCCAGGATCGCGAGTGAGGTTCCAGCAGGGCAGTCTATGTGTTAGCTAACCTTTCACGCAACTCGAGTACTTGCTATTTTCAAAAGGTTCGCGATGCCCGGGCCGTTGGGAGATCTGGACACTTTCGAAACCTGCCAGTACACATTGTTTTTCTGACCCCAGGAAGTGGCCCTTGTGAAAGCCACATTATCGATACAGATGCCAGTCCGCCAACATCGCAGTGAATGACATAATATGGCCGCAGTCAGAGAGATAAACGGGTCATCGATCTTATCCAGGAAACCCTCAGCCGTCATGCCTTTCCTTTTCAAGCCAGAGTAATATTGAGCAAATATCACACCCGGAATCTGGGGTGCTAGGAATCTAAGAGAAATTGCCTGTCCACCGAATTAGATCGATTTAGTCTTTTTCCGAGTAGAAACAATCACCACAAATGTCAAAACGATACCTCATAGCTGCCCGGCGGGTAAATGAACCTATCCTCCACCAGTAGGTATTCCACTCTTCGTGCACAGAGTGTAGGATCCTCAATATTGAGCTTATAGAGTTCTGTTATAGCCTTCTTTGATGTATGCAGATACTGCGATCTGCTTCTGCTGTGCTTTGCCCGGATCTGCAAATCACTGACCAGCAGCGACTCCATTTAGTGTAGGATAGGATGTCGGTTATCGATTAAGGGTAACTTACGTGGTCATTTGAGGGCAGGGTAGCATCACCAAAGTCGGGAAAGCCTAATTTGGTCCGGGCATCGCTCGAACATGTGCGGACTTCTTCGGTCAGGGTAATTGGGTCCGGAAACGGATTGATGAAGATCGTCCAGTCCCACATCAGGTGACGGGATCTGTCCAGACTGGTATGCACAAGCCCGGTTGGCATATTACGCCTGCTGCTAGCTTGCCGTCCTCTGGTATCCAATTCCCGGACGGTTGGATCTGGGTGACTTGGGGTTATCACGGGTATCGTAGGTGGATTGAAGTCTGTGGGCCAACGGGAGGGAATGGCAGATGTACAACCATTTTGGCTAACTCGTACGTGAGCAGACGTTCTACGTCCGGGGTAACTAATCCTCCTGCTGGAATTCTGGGTATTCCCAGGGGTGATTGTCAGTATCGAGCGCTGCGAGCTAAGAAACCCACGCCCAATTGGTCGTTGGGCTCCCCAGGCTGACGGATGATCCATATCCTCCCCATGCTGGCCTAACTCATTCTCCTCACTCTCCTCACTCTCCTCACTCTGGCCATCATTACCCTCATATTCCCCATCATTAGAGTCTAGACCCTCATCCGCTGACTCTAAGACCTGCTGCTGGTTGTAAAGGACAGGCTCTGGTACCTGGAGTCGTGAAGTAGCTGGCTCCCGCAGGGCATCCCTCCTCCTACCTACAGCGGACCCAGCCATAACAGACTCACCACTGGGTGATGTTATTATAGTTAATCCATCCCTGGACCCAGATCCCTGGAAACGTCTGCGAAGGACCTCCCTTTGCCTTTGGCTTGCCTGCCTCGATGAACACGGTCGGTCCGCCATAAGTCGCCGCTGTTGCTGTAACATAGTATGCAGGTGAATAGTTATAGAAGAGAATTGCAGTGTATGACGTTGAGGGGCAGGTGGTGTCAGGAAGCCTCCATTGGTAGGTAGCTAAGGGCACGATATGGGGTGTGAACTTGGAAGATCGAAATGGTCGGCCCAGCTTCCTTAAGAACTAAGGACATTCACAGTTCATCACTCGCTTTCATGTCCACTGGGGTCAGCACACACCGCGCGTCCAAATTGCGGCTTGATACCTGATATAGAAATTGGCACCCGACAACTTGGCCACGCTGCGATTTCACTGGGGCAATACGAGTGTTAGGTACTTGGGGTTCCTGAACCAGATGAAAAAAGGTTTATCAGAATGTACGGACTAATCTAGTTTGAGTAGGTCTGCCAAGCGGACAGAAACAAATGCATGGAAGGCTAGGGCTCGGGCCCGCACGGTAATCGCAGAAAGTAAAAGCTGCCGGTGAGGCTTAACGGATGGGATATAAGATGAAAACCTAGGATAGGAATAGTAATGAAAGGGGCAACCCCGAACCAAAAACAGCTAGAGAAGAACAAGAATAATCCGCCCAAGTCCAAAGAGCAAACCGCTAAAGCCAGCAGAGAAAACATACACCAAACGAAAAAGGGCTAGAAAAGAGCAAGAATGATCTGCGAAGATTCCGAGAGCAGGTCCCACGAGCTGACCCGGTAAACGTAGAACAGCTGGTGGCAAACAAGAAGGGTCTGCAAAACTCTAAGAGGGACCCCGTAGAGCAACAAAGTATCCGTAGACTACATTGGGTTTGGCCAACCCGGAACGGCAACAGCCGGGCCAATCCAAACAAGAAATGTGTGGGAAAAAATACAAGGATAACTTGCAAAACTCTAAAAGTTAAACTCCAAATGAAAAACACGCAAAGGAAACACCCGCCGGATCTGCGGACAGTCGCAGGTCTAAATTAAGTATACTGATCAGGGCAAGCAGCCCAGACGTAGCGGGTTAATCTAAAACAGAAATAGGCAGGAAACAGCGAGAATAACAGGAACTCTAGAAACAAAAATGAAAACAGCAAAAGGAAAAGTCGCAGGGTCCATCGTGGCCTAGTACTTGTAAATTGCTTGAAATGGACCTGCATCCTCAGCTAGCGAGACATTAGCCACATTGGTTGGGGCAGGAGAGCTTTGTTCGCAGAGCTAGTGAGCCAGGACAGAA
>Ga0307517_10002704_pt1 | contig 28302 bp, 22 predicted proteins | sample 23_EM_MG_FD_194515 | JGI IMG/M metagenome (GOLD analysis project Ga0307517, IMG submission 194515) | Populus trichocarpa ectomycorrhiza microbial communities from riparian zone in the Pacific Northwest, United States - 23_EM | ecosystem: Host-associated > Plants > Roots > Unclassified | place... | reverse complement strand
ACATGCCTTTCGTGAAGCTAATGCTGCAGCATATTGGCTAGCTAATTTAGGCTTATCCATGAATCCTCTAGATAGAAATAATTGGATTATAAATGACCCTAGTATGGGTTTGTATTTGATCTTATTCCATGACCTAGTTGGGTCTACTCGGCCCCGCTTGATATAATTTCCTTATTCGGCTTTGAGCCTTGATTTTTCTTATATAAAAAAAAAACAAATATGTGATATTATGGTAATTTTTTCTATTACAGTTTTAAAAAAATATATTTAAAAAATATATTTGGTTAAAACTATTATTAGATAAATTTTTACATGAAAAATAAAAAAAAACAATTTTTCATGTCGTAAATATTATTTTCAAGCAAATGAATTTCATCAGAAATACCTTTTCCATTAACTATTTGAAAATCAAGCCACTTTTCAACTTAATACTTTTTAAGAATTTATTTTTTATACTATATTTATATTCAAGTGCTTCCTATAATTCAAAAAAAAATTAATGTTATAAAAGATAGGATAAATATTATCAGATAAGGCATTTAAAATTTTACAATGACAAAAAATATCTTTATTAGTAAAATCTCCTTCACTAGAGAAAATCACACCACTTGAAGAAACAACTATAGTAGTTGGTTTTTCAGCACTTTTATTTTTAAAATCATAGAAAAAAAAACTAATTCAGTAAGTTAAAATTTCATTTGTTGTTGCCAATAAAAAGAAGATTTGACCAGAAAATTTTTTCAAGTTTGCTAGATGATGAATTTATAATGTCCATAACAATAATTAAGCAAACAAAACAATATTTTTTTTTAGGAAAAATAAGGAAAATAACATGTTTTTCTCTCCAAGATTGTTGGGAAATTAAATGGAAAGAATTAGGCAAACAAATGCAACCAAGATTTCTTTTATAAATCAACAACTAAAGAAATATATTAAAAAAAACAAAAATAAATATGAAAAAGAATAACAAACTGTTTGGAATCAAATTACATATGAAATTGAATTCAATTGATAAATTATTATAATTTTTATATTTGAAATAAAATATTAAACCACATAATTAAATTGAATTATCAATCTTAATTATTGTGTTACACATTTTTAATGAATAGCTTAACATTAAGACAAGTATTATGAGGAATGATCTTCCGCTAACTAAAATAAATAAATAAATGATTCTCCTCGAGTTTTTATATTTCTTTGGAAAATGGCAACCATCTACCATAATTATTTATTTAAACTAACAAACATGAAAATTCAAGGACATTAATCTTCAATATATATTCCTAATATCAAAAGATAGGAAAGAAAAGAGGGGAATCTCAGAAAAATAGAGAGAAAGAAGTTGAATAATTAGAAACTCTTACAAAGACAGTAGAGAAGAAAGGAATGAGTGCACCATGAAAACAAAAATAAAAAAGAATAAAAAATCATATAAAAAAACTACTTGCTTTTTTTTTCTCTCCTTAAGCATTCATTTTTTTTTCCACTATCAACAAATATAGTGATTTTTGCCAAACAAAATAACTATTAAGATTGGAATAACACAATTTTTACTTGCATTCTAAGAAAATGATGGTTTAAAATTATTAGAAAATAATATAAATCATATCTTGAGACCCCACCTAATAGTTTAAGCTATTGAGTTGAATTGGTTCTTTGACATAGTATCAGAGCCTTGATGACCTAACAGTCACGAGTTCGAATCTCACCATCCTCATTTATTTGATAAAAATTAAGCACAAAGTAGTGTAAGTCTGTGCAAGTTTCAAGGTCAAAGGGCTTTCACTTGAGAGGATATGTTAAAGAATAATATAAATTATATCTTAAAACCTTATCTAACAACTTAAACTATTAGATTGAGATGATTCTTTGACAGAAATCAATATTTTTTTTATAACAATACAACTTTTATTTTCATTCTAAGATCATGATGATCCAAGATATCCTTCAATGAAAAGTCTTTTCATTAACAGGTATCATTTAGTTTTATATACTCCTATTGTTCGTTTGCCATTCATTGGAGAAGTCCCCTCATCAATGTGGCTAGTACTGGCTTAAAAATGCAAGGTTTGGAAAAAATAGATGAACCAAAGAGAGGCGAAAGAAATATCAAAGAGGAAGAAGGAATCACTAACCTCTTAAAAGCTTTCGACAATCTCGTTTTCCCATAGGTAATTTCTTCAGCCAGAAAAACCAAAGTTTTGTTTTTGTTGTTGAAGAAATGAAAGAGAAGGTAGAGAGGAATTGTAGGGTTAATTAATGAGAGAAAAGAAAGACGAGTATTTTTTGAATAATATTTTTTATTTGGAATTATTGCAAAAATCAAAGGTCTCCCCTCTAATTTGTCAATACTATAAAAAAGATTCCAAATACACAAATTGATTTAACAATTAAAATTAAATTTAATTTCAAAGGTTTCAAACATCCCATAAGGGTTTAAAAGAAGCATTTAATTGTAGCTCGCAATAATGTTATTCTTAAAGAGAAAATGCTCTATACAAGAAAAAATTTAAATATAAAAGCCTTATCTTCTAAGATCAATTCATTAGAATTTTTTGATGCATAAAAAGTTCTGCAAACCTTTTAAGCATCCCTTTTGTTTTCTTTAATTAATAAAGTATAAAAAAGAAAGTGTAGTAAAACTTGAGAGAAATATTTAATAAGAAAGACTTAAAATATTTGTAGAGATATAAGATATAATAAGTGAAATGGAAAGTGTTTTGTGTGTGTGTGTGTGTGTTTCAGTTACCAAATATATTTTAAATAATTAAATAAAGTAAATTATTTTAATTAGCCCGCTAAAACAATTAAATATTAATTATATTAATGCTAATCATTTAAATTTTATACAACACCATTAAAGTTTTAAACAACAAGATCAATAAAATTTATTAACTATTAAAAATGAGTATTATTAATTATAATTTTATATAAACACTCTAACATTTATGACAATGTTCCATTATTAATCTATGAAGATGATCAAATGCCATTAATACATAGTATAATTTTATATATAAAAAATGGGTAGCCAGCCATTGTGACTTGCATATTGCTAGCTCCCTGGATATTCTTGCATGGCAAGGCAACAATTTTTTTTAGAAAAAAATAGGTAAACAAACCAATGATTTTGATTCTGCTTACATTTTCACTTTATTAACTGAAATAGAATTGAAACTTTATATATGCTCATCTCTTTTTAAATTGAGAGGAATTGGAGGGGCAGATCTGAAGAAAGATATGCAGCTGAACGAGAACCCTAGGCCGGTTCAGTCAGTGTCCACAACTTGGCTAGCCCACAAGCGAAAGCGTCTCAGAATATATGCTCAATTTCATGATATTGACTCCTCCTTGACTCTTGAAGAAAGCAAAGGGGGAGGAGAGTGAGTGTCTAGTGCTTGCCATGGGAATTATATTAGGAATATTAACACGAAAAGGATGGCCTGGGAAGGGCGACTTTTATAAAGCAAGCCCCCCATTGTCTCAAGTATACATGCCAAAGTGATCCAGATTGAAGGATTCATGGTACTGGTTCGATTATTAATTTCAGCAACTCCATTGTTAATAATTATGCAATATATTGCTGGCTAGAAGTATGTTCTTATAAGAAAGAGTTGTCTTTTTTTTTCCCCCGTAGAATCTGCTTTCTGCTCAAAGCACAGTGCACAAAAGAGTTGTGCTTCTCTTAGTTGCTTTTTTAAATCCGGGTCGGCTCGGTGGATTCAATTCGATTGATTCGGCTCGGTGGATCAATCCGTGTTGAAGAAAAAATATATATATAAAAAACCTAGTAGAAAACTCGAGTTATCTAGTTGATTAATATCTGATCTGGTAAAAAAGTATAAGAGAAACAATTTCTGTCTCTGTTTCCGAAAATCTGAAGAAAAAAAGGAAGCAAATAATACCAAACAATTCCTCAATAATTAGTTTATAAACATTCCCATTGGCATGCAATAAAGAAGTATATGTTTTGTGGCTCTATCAAGGTAGGACTGCTATACATAGTATTACAAAATCACTGGTCTTTTCTGTGATTATTAAATTAACTATGAGATTCATCAAATATTTCCTCGAGTTCATGATTTGTTCTTGAAGAATATTCCTGAAAAAGTATGAGAAAAGAGAGCCCATTTGGCCTTCCAAACATGTGGAATATTGAACCTGAGTTCCAAGCATCCTCAAAGTACCCTTTCAATTGGTTAGGATAAGCTACAAACTGTACTTAATTGAATAATATAATTATATTCCTTGTGATATTGGGTATAATCTGCAACTTATCTTAAATTCTAACGCAATTATATTCCTTCATCATGGTTTATGTTGATTTTAATTCCTTTCTGATGATATATTAACAGCATTGGAAACTGGGTTGATGCTGTGAGTCTATGGCCGGCATTGCAGTTCATAAGATTTAAACTCTTGAGATCTTACAAACATGATTTATTACATTATCAAGAACAGAAAAGGATAAGCATTAAACTATGAAATACGACCCTCCTTTTAGTTATGAGATCTCTTTGATAAAAAATAAAAACTAAAAAAAAATTGTAGCTTATTTGTTCTTATATTTCAAAAGTGTTTTAAAAAAAATGGATTTTTTTTCTTTAAATTTTTTTTTTGTAATTTCTGATCATTTTGATGTGTTGATGTCAAAAATAAATTTTTAAAAATAAAAAAAAATTATTTTGATACATTTATAAGAAAAAACACTTTGAAAATCAACCGCTATTACACTATCAAACAAGCTCTTAAATCAACTCGACAACCCGATGATTAAAATTTGAAACTACTAGTAGATAAATGTTGTGTTAAGATTCTAAATATGAGGAGTAAGGCCATAATTTAGGGATAATAGAAAGTTGAAAATTGCATGCAATTGCTTAAGATTAAATCTTATTGGAATTGCAATTATCACTAATCACTATTAGATTTAACAGTTTTGCTGACAAAAATTTATGTCAGTATTTACACTAACATTTCGTCTATGATTATTTTACCGATGGAATCACGGACAAAAACTGTCCGTTAAAAAAATATTTGTTAGTACGTCTGTCGTTAATAAATTTACTGATAGCTTTACAAATGAACCATGCACGCCAAAAATGTTTTTACCCATTTCAATACATTGGTAATTCCCTCGGCAAGTTGCAGTAGCATTTGCAATAATTATTTTTCAACTTTCTAGAATATACCAACGGAATTATTCAACAGTTGTAGAGGTGTTTGCTGTAATTCTTTTTCAACTCTCTAGAATATATCAACGATATTATTCCGTCAGTAACCTCATCAGTAATAATTTAAAAATATTTTCCTAAAAAAAAATCTATTGAACATAAATAGAAAATAATTAAAAAAATTAAATTTATATAAAATTCAAGTATTTAAAAATCAATTATCTTAATACAAAAACTAAATATTTATTACAAATTTATACTTTCATATACAATAAGACTAGAATAGAGACGCCGCTGGAGGAGGAGGAAGAGGCTAGTCATCCCTAGGACCATTGGGCCAATAAGGGAGTACACATGTACCACCCATCTGTGATCTCATATTCGTGATCATTTGGTGAAGTTCTTCATAATCCATAGAGAGTCGTTCATATTTTTCATTGAACTAGATCGTACGTTCTTGCACTCCTTGATCTAACAAGGCCGCTAACTCCAAAGACTGAGTGCTCAAGATCGATTGTGAGCATCTAACGATTGAAACACTATGTGTCATCCGCAAGTTCTCAGCCGTAGTGTTAGAGAGTCTGTACATCTGATTTTTATCGGGTCCATCGAACGATCTTGCCTCTAACCACAAATTCGAATCAAAATCTGGGTGGGTCAAAGGATCGTTCCCGTATCTCTCCTTCAATAAGTTGTTATATGTTTCCTGGAAATAAAAAATAAAATCATCAAATTCAATTAAATAATAACTTAAAAAAATAATTGAAAACCAACGTACTACAAAGTGTTTAGCTCGATTGTTGATAATTGATGCACCCTTTTTTGGTGGTCATCACTTTGTACATGCGTTTTCACAAAAAGCTTCATCAGGTTTGGCTCACGTCCAAAACCCGTAGCCTGCAAGATAAAAATGTTATTTGTTAAATATATATATATAATAACAAATTTAAAAAATAGATGTAATTAAAATAAATTTTATCATCCATTTTGCATGTGAAACGAACAAAAATAGAGTTGTTGGTGTGCATGGTAACAAAATCGTGAATTTTCCAGCTCTGGTTCCTTGCACCAGATTGTGACCATCGTATGAAATGCTCGAACGTCACGTACTTAATGTATTCCACCCATATAGTCCCCGAGATGTATGACAGTCTGAAATTCTTCCAAAACACCATGTCATTCTAGCCTGATAGAGCACTTTCTTTGATATATTTTTTAGAATTCTTTTGTGCCTTGTACCAAAAATCATGTAACCTATATGGTACAAACAAATTATATATTTGTAAATTACAAAAAAAAAATTAATTTTTAGAACAAAAAAAATTTCTTGATTTTGATGTTACCTAGTTGAAGCATGATTCTCTCAAACCCTCCTCGCATCATTATCATTTGCTCTATCCCACTCAAATTTAGCCTTACAGTAAAAATTTATATATAAAAAAATCAATAATTTCAATAAAGTAAATTAATTAACATAATAAATAGTAAAATTTTAAGTTAATACTAATGCAGTATGAACATACTAGTTTCTCATGTATGCTCCAACCAAAAACCATTTCATAAGCTAGAAAATCATTGATAGTCCACATCAAAACTGTTTTCATCTGAAAAATATATTTCCTTAATACATCATAAGTCAAAGCCCTAGATGACCAGTACTACATCAATTCATCAATCAATGGTTGAAGACAAACATTTATATTCTGGTCCGGACTATTAGGATGGTATGATCGTAGATAAAAACATGAACTCTAGCCTCATACACATCCCCGGTGACAAGTTATAAACTGTAAGTATAACCAGCCAACAAGAATAAAAAGCAGAAAATGAATCGAATGGATTGAATCTCTTTGTACATAACTCAAGACGCATGTTCTTCATTCTCCCTAAAAAACCAACAGTAGAACTTTCATGTTTGAAAAGAAAGTTAGACGTGAGTGATTGTATATGTATTTTGTTCAAATCCCTTTCACTTTTAATTAAGAAACTTAATTTATAATCAAAGAGGTTAATATCACATCATTTTTGTTTTTGTTTTGAAATATTGAATTTGAAATAAAATATAAAAACATTATTTAATTTTTTATTTTAATGTAAAATACAAAAAATAGTTTTCAATATTTTCTAAATAAACTAAAGTGATTTTAACAAATTATGTTAGTGATTGTTGGCTTTTTGTTTTTTTAAAAAAAATAATCAAAATCAACACTTATAAGTATTTAATTTTTGTTTTCAAGAATTTAACATTTTTATCAAGAAATCAAAGAATAAAATCAAATAGACTCTAAATATTCCTACCAATCAAACAGACGCTAATTTTAGCTCCTCCTACTATTCTTTTGGCTTAAAATACTCATAAGTTCCTCCCAATAAAATAATGATATAGTTAAGTGATATCAAAATGGTGCACCATTAGTACATCCACTGCATCATAGGATTGATCGATATCATGTTATGTATGCTTAGCAGTTTTTGATGACATGAATAATCTATGTAGTCTAGGTGTGATTTGAAAGTATTAACATTTTAAAATTGTGTTCAAATTAAAAAAAATGATAGATTTGCTTACTTAAGGTGGAGAATCCTTAATAAAATTTGAATCAGAACACGAATGGTGTTGTGGTGGCTGGAAAAGTTGCGAGAAGTTGAGTTATGTTGAGATTAACGAGGATATATATCGACAATATATTCCCATCGATGGTTACCACCACATTTAGCAATGAAAAAAATCGGTCAATAAATATCACCGCAATATACCGATGGAAAAAATCCATTGGTGTTTTTATTTGTAATTGTCAATTTTCTAGTAGTGAATTTTACTCTTTTTAGGATTCTAGATTGACTTTGGTCTTCGTTTAAACAAGGAAAAAAGGAACTTGAACAAGCATGTCAATAAATTCTAAAAACAAGGTCACAATCTTTTGAAAAAGCTATGCTTTGATGCGAGAATAGCATTTTTCATCTGCACTTAATCACAATTACATACAGCTAGTATTTTTATAAGAGGACGGGGTGAACAAAATGTGAGGCGGCTATAGGAGCAGGTAACCTCACCCCACCAAGAGGCGCCTAGCTAGCTAGGATCCATCACCTGCCTTTGATTGGGATCATTTTCCTGTTGATTAGTCTCATATTTTATGCATCAATCACGTTATATATTTCTCCCTACTAATTACCATACGAATCCTAACTAGCCTATATATATAACTCTGATCAACTCAATCTTTTTGACCACTCATGCAGACTCAAACTCTTATAGCTGATTACTTTTCTTCAGTCAATCATGACTCTAGATCGATTGATCAACTTTCTTTTGATTCCCATGGTTATTTAGGACTTCAAACCTAGTCATTTACGTTGTTCATGATCAAATTTAACTTTCTTTTCCTTGTTTGATAGTGAACAATTAGTGTTCTTCCATAGTGAATATTCATGGATGTTTATTTTTAGAATAAACAAAATCATAATTTCCAAATAGCATGAAACATTAGGGTTTTCAAACTATAATACTAAGTGATAATCATGGTAATCGCATCTTTGATCCTTCATATTAAACTGGACAATCTTGTCGAGAAACAAAATCAAACAATGCACTTTTAAGCATGCATGTACGAGAAAGAAAGAAAAAATCAGAGGGCTTGGACTCCCAAACTAGAATATGCTCCTTAAGTTGTATAGAAAACAACACAGAACATGGCCTGGAAGCTAGTTGTTCCTGTCAGTCTAGTAGTACTGAAAACAATAGGTACAAAACGGTGCTCATGCAGGAGATATCTCAGATAAACCTAAGCAAATCTCTAAACATGACATTATTCCTAGCTTGTAAGGACACAACATTAATCATGAAGGCAGAGAGGCATCTTACTAAAAACTAGCTAAAGTGGGAAAAGATTGGTGGGAACCCATTTTTTGTGGCTTTGGGTAGAAAGGAATAGCAAAATTCTAGACTTGAGAATATGACTCAGTGGTTTAGTTTGAGTTGAGGTTCTAACGTTTCCATTCTTAGAATCTTTGACAGCTTTATCCTTCCCCGTCCTCCTTTTTCCACAAGGAATACATTCCGTGGTCATTTCTCACTTTCAAGCTCTTCCCACGCAGGAGCACATGTGGTCAACAAAATGCAACCAGTCGACATCTTGCACATATAACTCGCTCATGATTGCCTAGTCCTTAAATTTGATTCTAATCAGTACTGATGTTTTTTCCTTCCTTCCTCCCTTCCTTTTCTAAGCTTCTTCTTGTCCTCAAAAGTAAAATTATAGGTTAATTTAGTATCCATAAAGGGCAATGCAAGTACAAGATAGAACAAAAAAAATCTAAAAATCCAAGTCCTCTCTCTTACCAAGTGTTGGGAAACATCATTATCGGGGAGAGAAAGGTAGCAACTGTTAGATAACCTAAAGTAAAAGTTAGGTATTCTCTTGTGCCCTACGAAAACCAGAGAAGAGAGAGGGAGAGAGGGAGGGAGGGAGGATTGCCATAGAGCATTAGCAATGCTAACAATGGCATTTTGGCAACATCAACCCGCAGAGGTAAGTAAGTACATCACATTTACCATTATGGGAAACGTCTGTGTCTCTAGACGAGATATGAAAGTTAAAACACCATGTTAATTCCATTTAGAGCCTGGCATTAACACTTTGGAATGTTACCTCAGGCAACAAAAACACACTTCATCAATGATTAAGCATATTGCTTACATAGAATTAAAACACACTCCATTTACAGCGAGGATTTGTATATTTTCAGTTCATTAGCTATCAAGGAAAAAGATAAAATCCGCAGCTTTTTTCTTGTTATGTTACATGTTAGTCATTGTTGTTACAGAAAGATGATCATCAATGAATGTGCAACTAATTCACACACACTGATTCAGTGATGCTCATACCATTTATTGCGTGGATCTCTGCTAGAAATTCATAATATCATCATAATCCTAGCAAGATTCAGAGTTGATGACACTGATTTCGTTTAGTGAAAGCAACTTAATTTTGTAACTTGCAAGGTACACTATCACGCCTCTTTGCAATATATTCCTATCCACATGCCAGCAAACTATTTAGGAATTCTACGTTAGTACTTTACCTCAAGGTTTTTCCACAGATTCTCTCCACACTGCATAAAGCACCCCCACAAATCAGAATCAAGTAATCTTTCTGAAAAGGCCAATTGGAACTAATGTGAAGATTTTGTTCAAGGAATACGAATTTTATTTACGTTATTATTAACTAACGTCTTATAATTTCCATCATTGGCAATCGTTGTTTTATGCATCTCTTGAGCACTCAGAAACGCTCACATTCATTGATAAATCTTATGTGTGTATCAAGTGGGTTTAACGTAAGTTGGTGGATCTGTTCTCCATAACTTAATACTCGAATTTATTCTGCATTAGCTGTTGATCATGTAGATAATATTCTTTTTTTTTTAAATAGGTATGGTATAATTCCTGATGATAATCTCCAGAACAGATCCTTCATTGCAATTCAATAAAACAGCATAAGCATAAGGAACATGCAGTTGACACATGCACAGCTTTCAGAAATGCAAATCCAGAAACAAATCAGATTATTTTACTCGAGTCTAAAATAGCAGTTTGACATTTGACAATCCATGTGGTATGCAGATATCTCTTTTCTTCAAGCAGCTAATTAAGATGTATGAGAAGCATATTTTCAAGTTAAATCAAGAATCTTATCTCATACTAAAAATTATCTTAACTCAATAATTCAAGTTATAAATAAAATTCTGAAATATAATTTATATTTTTCTATAATACCTAATTCCTGGGACCCGTTTACTGAAAATCAAACAAAAGATATCTGAAAACAATCGAACAAAAAAAATAATAATATAAAAGAGAGCAATTTAAGAGTGTATAGATTCATACTAGAGAATCTGGCAAATGAAGGCGGAGTCAAGGGCAAGCTGTCATCTCCGGGCAAGAACTGTCATGTCCTTCATCAAATGCAAGGAAGTAAGTACAAGTCCCAGGTGCTTAGTATTCGTCGGTGCGGGGCCAACTGTCTTGTGCCGATTGAAGAATGAAAAGAACTGGGGCCCTTTTCTATTTTTTTTCTGTGGGGGCTGAATCAGTACCAAACTTACTGAAGGAGACAAGAGAGAATGTATTCCTTATTCCATTCCTTGCCTTCAAACAATGTCCAAGGACAGGCATCTTTCCACCATTTTCTTTTTCTTTTTCTTGTTTGTATCTAATTACTAAGTTTCCAGGTGCCTCAGTCAAAAGAATCTACTCCTACGTTCTTCAAATAAACCACAATAAAACAAGGGTTTGTGTCTCCATCTACTCCCTTACAGCGTAGATAACATCCAGTTAGACCTCGTTTATATATGGTTAGTTTCAATACATCCATTGACAGCTGAAAAAGACCCAGAAATGAGAGGGCGAAGAAGGTCTCAAGACAACAGAGATATGGATTCCCCTAATCCAAGTCAGAAAAATTCTTCTCATATTCGGGAATTAGATTCGTGCTTTTGACAGACAGACAGACAGACGAATGCGAATGCGCACACCTGAAAAAACTCTGGTGGGATCAATTCTGGTATCTAATGCAAGGCTTTTACATGTTTCGGACAGTTAAATGTGCTTAGGAATTCAAATAGATAGTACTGTCTTAGAATAGAAGGTGGAGCTAGAGGAGAGGTCCCACATTTAATAAAGTAGCAAGGACAAATCTCTTTCCATGTCACTGTGAATAATGGATTCCATGCCTCTCTAGCACCCCCACCCCCCAATTAGTGCTATAAAAGCATGCTTGAGCAGACCTTTGGTTTGTGAGCATTGGCTGAAGGAGATAACCAAGAGAAGTTGCAGAAAATCCTACTTCGAAATATCCTGCAGTGGAATTGTAACTGAAGAATATCGCATAATCAAGTTCAAACAGAGAGAGAAGACATCAGGTAAATACGCTACTGATCTTGTCCACAACAGATACACTATCAGTGCTACTACAGCAAGCTAAACTTGATTGGATTTTTAGGAGATAGAAATGTACCAGCATCACCAGCATCAAGGAAAGAACATCCACTCTTCTTCAAGAAATTCAATCCCTCCTGAAAGACATCTGTTCCTGCAAGTTGGGAATGGCCCTGGGGATTCTGGACTTGTCCTCTCAACTGATGCAAAGCCTAGACTAAAGTGGACAACTGATCTTCACGAGCGGTTCATAGAAGCAGTAAATCAGCTTGGAGGAGCAGACAGTGAGTATACAAAAAAGGTTGAAAAATCCAACAACAAATATAATAGTGAATTCAGCATACTCAAACGTTGTTCTTTGTATTTCAGAGGCCACTCCAAAAACAGTTATGAAACTTATGGGAATTCCTGGACTTACCTTGTATCACCTAAAGAGTCATCTTCAGGTAAACCATTTGACATTATCTATCTAATCATCAAGGGAATATATCTGTCACCAACCAGTAGCTGCTTTTATAAGTTGTTAAATAGAATCAAGGCCCTCTAAGATATAGCTCTCCAGCCAATCTCGGAGAAAATCAAAAGAATGCCAGCCCTTTTATTGTTAGAATTGATTATGGCAATCTGGTGGTTCCACTGTTTCACTATTTTTCTTCATTTGCTAAATTTTTGTAGAAGAAAAACTCCATGCCTTGATGCTTCCTTTCTGTTTACAGATACAGAAGTACAGAAATCTTGTGCTTAGGAGTGTCAACAGTAATTAGTGGAAACCCAAGTAGTAAAAACTACACTGTATTATGCAGAGCTTGAGAATAATGCCACACGTCTGAATGCTATAGTCTTGAATTTGTTTAGACCCACACAATGAAATAGCACTAACTCCACTTTTTCTTGTCAGAAGTACAGACTCAGCAAGAACCTCCATGGACAAGCTAATAGTGGGAGCAACAAGAGTGGTATGAAGAACAATGCCATAAAGTTCTCTCCATATGCTTTCAACTATTGATGAGGAATTAAAGATAGTTGCTCTTTTCTAATGGAAGGGACAAATATGTAACTTGATGCAGGTACTGTAGCTGTGGTGGGAGATAGAATGCCTGAAGTAAATGCAACCCACATTAACAATCTAAGCATCGGATCACAAACAAATAAGTATGATGAATTCATTTGCTTTATGTTCATATTAGTCATTTTTCTTGTATTGCAAAGCATTATTTTTCACTAAGACACAATTCTTAAATCCAGAAGCTTACATTTCAGTGAAGCACTACAGGTGCAAATTGAAGTGCAAAGAAGACTACATGAACAGCTTGAGGTACAGTTTCACTATCAATCTGAGTAACTACATTTCAGCTTTTCTTATTTGTTTATGAAGATAAGAATTTTGTCTATTTCCTTATTTCAAGTTGACTAACTTCGTATTTCAGATTCAGAACTAAAGTATTGTCTTTCAAATTGCTATCATTAATTTATCTCTTACAAACACAAAGGTTGTAGAGGTAGTAAAAGGTTTTAGCTACATTCTGGTAATTTGTTCTGAAATGAAACAGGTGCAGAGACATTTACAGCTCCGCATAGAAGCACAAGGAAAATACCTGCAGTCAGTGCTCGAGAAAGCCCAGGAAACACTTGGAAGGCAAAATTTAGGTACGGTGGGACTTGAAGCTGCCAAAGTTCAACTCTCTGAACTGGTGTCCAAAGTGTCCTCTAAATGCCTGAATTCTGCATTTTCGGAGCTGAAAGATCTGCAGGGTCTGTGCCCACCGCTAACACAACCGACCCATCCCAATGATTGTTCAATGGACAGCTGCCTGACCTCAATTGAAGGGTCACAAAAGGAGCAAGAAATACACAACACTGGAATGGGGTTGAGGCCCTATAATGGTAATGCTCTCTTGGAGCCAAAAGTGATTGCAGGAGAACATGCGCTCCAACAAACTGAACTCAAGTGGGGTGAAGACCAAAGAGATAACAAAATGTTCCTCAGCTCAATGAGAAATGATACAGAAAGGAGAAACTTTTCAGCAGAAAGAAGCTGCAGTAATCTATCCATCGGTGTCGGACTCCAAGGAGAAAGGGGGAATGTGAGCAGTAGCTTTGCTGAGGCAAGATTTAAGGGAAGGAGTGAGGATGACAGCTTCCAAGATAAGACTAACAGAAGGATAGATGCAATTAAACTAGAGAACGAGAAATTGTCCCCGGGGTATAGGTTATCTTATTATGCTACTAAGCTGGATCTGAATTCCCACGGTGAAATTGATGCTGCTTCAGGTTGCAGGCAGCTCGACTTGAATGGTTTCAGCTGGAACTGAGAAGGTTCACAAAGGGTAAAAGTCGATCCGGGGATGATCCACCAAGGCAGGATAAAAGTCAACATGAAAACATTTTGCTTTCTCCTTCGGGCCAATAGGCTAGGAAACAATCACTTAAATCTCAGTTGAATAAGTTGCACCAGCAGATGTAGCTTGCACTATAATGTAAATCAATCCAACAAGTGTAGCCTTTCTATCTTATATATCATTTAAGAGTTAATGAATTACAGGTCCAGAAATGGAAACATTTAACTAAGCTGTCAAATGCTTATTTTCTAGTAAAGAACGAGATAATAAAATCTACTACTTAATCATCATAAAATTACTCTTTTTTTTTCCATTCATATTACGTAGATCAAGAACGATGACCCAATGCCATGGTTCCTAATTCAGTATCAACACTGAGGATTTCAGAGCAAGCAACATGGCATTTCTATGTGATTTTCTATTTCATATTGTGTTTAATGGACTCATAGAGTAACTGGTATTTATCACGGGAGTACTATAAAATTTATCATCCTCATATATTTTGGATTGATGATATATTTGTTACTTAAATGCCTGTGATTTCTATAGATTTATCCCTCTATTTTTTCTAGTCTTAATCTCTTGAGCCTTGGAGAATCTGAACCAGCTTGCTTCATGGTAGCTGGCTGATATGTCAAACATGGATGCATGGTGAAGGTCAAGAATGGTTGCAATTAGGTAACCGAATATTAAATACGGTGAAAGGAGTGATTGTTATAATTAACTAAAATGGGGAGAATTTTCTCACATATCAACTATAAATAAAGGGTACTAATAAGAGTTGATAGATACACGAAAACAGAAAGAAACAGAGAGAGAGCTAGAGAGAGTTGAGTTGAGTAGAGAAGAATTTTCTCCTCCTCCTCCTTGTTTTGTTGTTTGTATTGTTTCTAAACTTAATTAATACAAACCAGTAGCTCCATGGAGTAGGCAAGTTGCCGAACCACGTAAATTATGTGTGTTTGTTTCTAGAATTTCCTAACAACTGGTATCAGAGCTTGTTTTTAAAAAAGGAGGGTGTTTGATCCAAACTCAGAAATCAAAGTTTTCAAAACATGTTTTTGAAAATACCATCATGTAGGGGAGGAAGATAGGAATCCATTGGTGAAACTCCGGTGAAGAACCGACATGTTGCATGCCCGAACGCGCCATCTCGCGCCAACGAGACGTTTGCCCACACGCACAGACGCGCTACATGCGTGCCACGCTCCTTCTTCACTCGTTCACCCTTTTCTGACCCGAGCTGGTCGCCACACCATCATACACGTCATTGAATCCGTACAGTCATCTACCATATCACATGTACAGTCAGCAGTACACGCTAGTATTTGCCACGTTTGATTTTGGGGCCGCTTTGCTTACGTGTCTGCCACGTTATTTGAGCCACATCAACATTGAGGTTTTGATTCAGTACGACAGAGTCATTGTTTTACCTGAAACGTGGCTTAATCTGCACCGTTCGTTGGTCCAAAAGTTTGATTGATCAGATCTGAGCCATTCAAAGTACAATTTAGGTGATTTCAAAGTCATTTCCAACATTTTTAACCATTCCGGACACAACTGTGAAGTCGGATTTAACAAATTCAAATTCAAAGATTAGTGGAAATGGCAGATGAAATAAAGGTTGCTGGAATTGAAAATTTTGATGGGACAAATTTTGGATATTGAAAAATACAAATTGAAGACTATATATAAGAGAAGAAACTTTGTCTTCCTCTGTTGGGGAGAAAACTAGAGAATATAAAAGAAGAAGAATGGCTAATTCTTGATAGATAGGTTTTGGGCATTATCTGGCTATCCTTATCAAGAACAGTTGCTTATAAAATTATAAAAGAAAAATCCACTACAAGATTAATAGAAGCCCTATCTGGGATGTATAAGAAACCATCAGCAAATAATAAAGTACACTTGATGAAAAAGTTATTCAACTTAAAGATGACAGAAAGCACCTCTGTCACACAACATCTCAACAACTTTAATAGCATCACAAATCAATTCTTATATGTTGAGATTGAGTTTGATGATGAGATTTGTGCACTGATTTTGCTAACTTCACTTCCAAGCAACTGGGAAGGTATGAGAACAACTGTGAGTAACTCAGCCAGAAAATCCAACCTAAAATATAAAGACATCCGAGATTTGATTTTGGCTGAAGAGTACGTAGGAAAGACTCAGGTGAAAGTTCAAGTTCAGTTCTCAACATTAATACTCGAGGGAGAAGACAAGATAAAGGCTTATCCAGAAACATATCAAAATCCAGATACAGGAGTAAAAGCAAGTCTGGACCTAGAAAGCAGGTTGAATGTTGGAATTGTGGCAAACTCGGTCATTACATGAGGAGCTGCACAAAACCAAAAAAACCTGAGGTTGACTCTACAAATGCTACCACTGATGAGGTACAAGATGTTTTGATTCTTGTTATTCAAATCCAATTGATGATTGGATTCTTGATTATGGTGTTTCATTTCATTGTACACCACACCACGAATTATGCAAAACTATGTTGCTGGAGATCACGGTGTAGTCTATCTAGGCGATGGACAACCAATGGATATTATGGGTATAGGAGATGTGCAAATCAAGACGATGAATGGATTTATATGGAACTTACAAAATATAAGACATGTTCCTGGATTAAAGAAGAAACTATCTTTGTTGGACAACTTGACGATAGTGGTCATTCAATTCTTTTTTCTAGAGGTATGTGGAAAGTATCGAAGGGAGCAATGGTTTTGGCTCATGAAAAGAAAATCAACACCTTGTATATGACCGCAAGATCTGCAGACATTATTGCCTCTACTGAAGCAAAAAATCAAGCATAGTTGTGGCGCTGTAGACTCGGCCATATAAGTCAAAAGGGGATGAAGATACTTCAGTCGAAGGGAAAGCTGCTAGAGTTTAAAAATAATGTTAATCTAGACATTTGTGAAAGTAATATTCTTGGAAAACAGAAAAAGCCCAGTTTCTTAAAGGTTGGCAAGACCTTAAAACCAAGAAAGCTAGAATTGGTACACACATATTTATAGGGACCTTCTCTAGTGGCATCTCTTGGAGGTTTTTGGTATTATATTACTTTCATTGATGACTTCAGTAGGAAGGTATGACTACTTTCTAAAAAATAAAACTGATGTGTTTGAAACATTTAAGAAATTGAAGGTCATGGTTGAGACTGAATCAAGTTTGAAGTTGAAATGCTTGAGATCTAATCATGGAGGAAAATACATTGATGGAGGTTTCAAAGAGTATTGCGCTGTCAATGGTATCAAAATGAAAAAGATTATTCCAAGCACACCACAACAAAATGGCATTGCTAAATGAATGAATAGGATCATCAATGAACGAGCTAGAAGCATGAGGTTGCATTCAGGGTTACCTTAAACATTTTGGGCTGATGCAGTTCATATTATAGTTTACTTAATCAATCGTGGACCATCAGTTCCTTTGGAATATAGATTGCCTGAGAAAGTATAAAGAGGAAAAGAGGTACAACTCTCTCATCTAAAGGTCTTTGGGTGTGTTTTCTATGTTCACATAGATTCTGATGCTCACAACAAGGTAGATGCCAAATCTAAAGAATGTTTCATTGGTTATAGAGATGAAGAATTTGGGTTTCAGTTTTGGGATGATCAGAATAGAAAGATAATCAGAAGTAGAAACATGATCTTTAATGAGAAATGTTTTTACAAAGACAGATCAAGTGTAGAAATAGACATAGCTGATTCAGATATAAGCCCACAAAAATCTGAATTCATAAGATTAGAATGGCTTCCTGATGTTAGAATAAAAATCAAAAACCTTTACAAGAAGATTCAAGCACATCTGTACCCACTACTACTACACAAGAAGATACAGGTTTTTAAGGACTGTAAAACCCCCCATAACAATTCATATTTTTTCTAAATTATATTTTGTTGACAAATGGTGGTGAACCACAAACTTATAAAGAATCAATACAAGATGAAAACTCAAGCAAGTAGGAGTTAATCATGAAGGATGAGATGGATTCTTTGTTGAAGAATAAGACTTGGGAGCTAACCACACTACCTGAAGGAAATAAAGCTTTGAAAAACAAGTGGGTTTACAGGGTAAAGATTGAGCACGATGGAAGCAAACGGTTTAAAGCAAGACTAGTTATAAAAAGGTTTCAATAAAAGAAAGGGATTGACTACTCTGAGATATTTTCTCTAGTTGTGAAACTCATAACAATCAGAGTTGTTCTGAGGATAGTACCTGCAGAAAATTTATATCTTGAACAACTAGATGTAAAAATAGCATTTCTTTATGGTGACTTGGAGGAAGACATTTATATGCAACAACCAGAGGGGTTTGCAATACAAGGAAATGAGAACCAAGTCTGCAAGCCAAAGAAAAGTCTATACAGTTTGAAGCAAGCTCCAAAATAGTAGTATAAGAAGTTTGAAAACTTAATATGCAGTTTGGGGTACACAAGATACCAAGCTGATCATTGTTGTTATGTCAAATATTTTGACAACTCTTACATCATTCTACTGTTATATATGAATGATATTTTGATTGTAGGATCTAGCATTGAGGAGATTAATAAGTTGAAATAATAATTGTCAAAATAGTTTGAAATGAAGGATTTAAGAGCTGTTAAACAAAACCTTGGCATGAGAACAATCAAAGATAAAGATAAAGGCATACTAAAGCTTTCACAAACCGAGTATGTCAAAAACAATTCTTAGTAGGTTTAGTATGGATAATGCTAAACTTGTAAGAACACCTCTAGGGAATCATTTGAAGCTCAGCAAAGACTAATCACCAAAAACTAAGCAAGAATATGGATACTTGGATAAAATTCCCTACGCCTCAGCTATTGGCTCTCTGATGTATGTTGTGGTCTGTACCAGACCAGATATTGCCCATACAATGAGAGTTGTAAGCCGTTATATGAGGAATCCTGGAAAGCAGCATTGAGAGGTGGTAAAATGGATTATGAGGTACTTAAAAGGTTCCTCAGAGACTTTTATTAGTTTTACAGCTGGTGGTTTGAAACTTGAAGGTTTTGGTAGACGCTGATCTAGCAGGAGATGTTGATAGCAGAAAAAACACTACAAGATATGTATATACTCTAGGAGGTACTTTTGCTTCCTAGAGTTATACCTTGCAAAAGATCGTTGCTCTTTCAACAACAGAAGCTGAATATGTTGTAGTTTCAGAATCTACAAAAGAGATAGTATGGCTACAGAGTTTTCTGAAAGAATTAGGCAAGATAAATGAAAATAGTACTCTTTATAAAGTAGTCAGAGTGCAATCTTCCTTGCCAAGAATCCAGCATTTCATTCCAAGACTAAGCATATTCAGATGAAATATCACTTCATTCGACAATTGCTTAATGACGAGCCATTAATGCTAGAGAAGGTCTATGGAAGCAAGAATCCAGCTAACATGTTAATCAAAGGAGTTATTCTTAATAAACCGAAGCTGTGTAAAGCTTTAATTGGTCTCCAAGAATAAAATATGGATATAACGCCATTTGTGTCCAAGTGGGAGATTGTTATATATGGACACAAAATGGTTGTTGGCTGCCATGTCAAACATGACTACATAGTGAAGGTCAAGAGTGATTATAATTAGGTAACCAAATATTAAATATGATGGCAGGAGTGGCTACTATAATTGACTAAAATAGGGAGGATTGTCTCCAATATCAGTTATAAATAGAGGGTACTAATGAGAGTTGATGGATACATGAAAACAAAAAGAAACACAGAGAGAGAGAGCTAGAGAGAGTTAAGTTGAGAAGAGAAGAATTTTCTCCCCCTTCTTATTTTGTTGTTTGTATTGTTTCTAAACTTGATTGATACAAACCAGTAGCTCAATGGAGTAGGCAAGTTTCCTAACCACGTAAATTGTATGTGTTTGATTTCTAGAATTTCCGAACAACCCCTCCCCGAACGATATGTAATTAATTAACCTCTTTCGATCTCAAAATTTGTTCCTTTTTTTGGTTTGAGAAGAGATTGAAAATGACCATGTAGTAATATTTATTATAGCATGTCATAGAGTTCAACTACAAAGATTTTCCTGTGATGTATGCAGTCATTGAGTGTTAGATTTGAGCTCTAGACCAAGCAATCTTGTGCTTAAGGTGTTTCGTCTGAAGCCTATACATTGGCCTAATTCTACCATCAGACACTGGTTTATCAATTTTCTTTTCAAGTTTTTAGGATTGTCAGATGAAAATAGCCAACCAAACAGCTTCCCTCAAAGCCAAAGACTCAACTACCGTAGCATCCAAAGCTTGTATATGTCACAACATCGAGTCCTATTTTTGCCGTATGAGATACTAGATGCACCATTAAAATTAAGTTTAAGCATATCACATGGGGGAGGTTGCGCGCAGGACTTGTGGCTGGAACTTCTGAAGAGTGAGGTTGCTGCCACTGATGTAATAAGAGGGTACAATGCTTAAATTCACGTGACTAATCCAAGGTTTTGTCAATAATCTGGGATGGCTCGCTATCAACGGGGTTAAAAAAAAAACAAATCTTTCCTTGCCTTTTGAAATATCCAGCAGAGGAAGCATGTTAAAACTACAGGATTCTCAACTAAGGGTGAACAACCTTCAAGTATGTTTTTCTAAAAGTTTTTACATTATATTATTCATGAAATAAATCTTTTATGTCAATTTTTTTGTGATGCATACACGGGACTACATGCCTATATGGAATCTCAATCATCATTCATTTCCTAAACGATCATAGTTTTTTCTTCAAACTAACACATAATCTAGATTGGCTCTCAAATACTTAATACTCATTTAAACTTGCTGGTATCATTCATAAATTTTTAGACTTCTCAACAAACTTGTGCAATAATTTTCTAACAAATGGCTATTTATTTCCCAACTAATAGATTGAACATATATGATATGGAACATAGACATTAGCTTCAGTCAAATCTTCTAAACATAATAATTTGCAAACTCATATACTTCTCAACCCAATTATTAAATGACTTAGCCAAATTGTTAGTTGTATTCTTAACCTTAACTAATTCATTAAATAAATGTCTTGATCATATCTTAGGTTTGATGTTTTTCAACCAATTAAGAGCTGTTACATCCACATCTCAGATATCTTTCAAATAGTTGTTTGTATAAGCTTTTGAGACAACTCGAAACCAAATCTTCATTTCCAATCCACGGAATCCCTTATTTTTTATATTGGTATAAATATGCATTGAATAATGCATATGTGTCGCCTTACTAAATATCTCTAAAACAGCTTCGGGGATACTATAGAAATCAATAAACAAATATTTGATAGTTAAATTATATGAAATAAAATAAAAAAAAAACAATTCATTATTATCAAGTGTTTAACAAAACAATAAGTTATACCTTTTGCCTATATATGATACAAAAAGGCCTATTATAAACAACATTCTTGATTGACCCATAAAGAGCATATGAGAACTAGCACCATGTATCATTGTTTGCTTTAATAATAACATACATAACCAGAAAAAGTTCATTATTAGCATCCAACCCCATAATTAGCCTTAACTAATTCATTAAACAAATGTCTTGATCATGTTTTAGGTTTGATGTTTTTCAACCAACTAAGAGCTTCTGCATCCACATCTTCGATATCTTTCAAATAGTTGTTTGTTTAAACTTTTGAGACATTCCCAAATCCAAACTTCATTTCCAATTCACGGAATCCCTTATTCTTCATGTTGGTATAAATCTGCATTGAATAATACATGTGTGCCGCCTTACCAAATATCTCTAAAACAGCTTCGGGTATATTATAGAAAAAAATAAACAAATATTTGATAGTTAAAATACATAAAAATAAAATAAAAAAACAATCCATTATTAGCAAGTGTTTAACAAAACAGTAAGTTATATATTTTGTCTAGATATGATACAAAAAGGCCTATTATGAACAACATTCTTGATTGACCCATAAAAAGCATACAAGAACTAATACCACGTATCATTGTTTTTAGCTTTAACAATAACATACAGAACCGGAAAAAAGTTTATTATAAGCATCCAACCCTATAATTGATAATAATACACCTCTATATGGACATTTAATAAGACACCTATCAATCCCAATAAATAGTCTACATCTATTTATAAACTCATCATTCATAGCTTTAAAATACATATAAACTTTTTGAAACTTGCATAGTGAATGAACATCTGAATTGAAATTAGAGTCATACCTTAAAAAAATATTAGAACCTGAATTATGTTATTTTAAGAATTGTGTTTATCTTGGGAGTTTTTTCTAAGACTTTTTATGATTTTCTTCAACTAACTCATTGGCCTTCATCCTCGCTCTCCATAATCTAATAAGGTGTGGTTTAATCATATATTTCTCATCTACAATGGTTTTAAGTACTTCATTTGAAATATGTTGGCTAGCAATAATAATTGGTAGCAATTTATTAGCTAACCAAGTTATATTCATTGTTTTTATATATGCAGGCCTAATACAACTTTGTTTATCTCTCTAGGTCTTTACCAAAAATGTCTTGCTATCAAGAATAAGAGAAACATATATACGTCATGAACAACCAGCACCTAAATATGTTGCAACAACTTTCTCTTTTAATTAATGTACCTTTTCATATGATAATCATGTTTGACGTTATATTATCTTAGAACTTCCTTGAAATGAGTGATATTTGTGAATATTTGACACTCTTCAAATTTGATTGAACCATCAACTGTAAACTTAAACCTCTTATATTTTAAACCAGTAATTGGATCAACAATTCTTTTGTTTTGTTTTTTTAATCTCATTATCACTCACATTATCACTATTATCAGACTTCTCACCACTTTTATCATCAATATCATCATCACTATTATTAATATTCCACTCATCTTCAAACTCTTTCATCAAATATTTACCAAAATGAACATCATATTGTAGAATATCAATTCATTTATCTTTAAATTAATTACAAAATCCAAATCCTTCCTCATTAGTAGAAATGTAATCATCATCTTTCTCATCTTCATAATCATCCTTACCTTCATTTTCATCCTTATTTTCTTCATTTGTACCAAATACATTACTAGTATAAATATCTTCTTCTTTATTTGTTCTTGAAGTTCTAACATCAGTTGTAGCTTTATCACGCACATCAATATTAAACTATCAATTCCTTAATTATCAGCATCATCTTCATTTTTATCAAGATCAATATCAACATCGTCTTTATCATCAAAATCATTATCACCATTGTTGATATTCCATTCATCTTTAAATTCTCTCACCAAATATTTATCATATTGAACATCACATTGTAAACTATCAATCCACTTATCCTTCCTCGATAATAAAAGTGCAATCATTATTTTCTTTATCTTTGTTGGAATATACAACATATTATAGATACAATGGAGTTAAAGTCTGTAGCTGCTAATTAGTAGTTCAAGTTAGTTAAGTTAGTTATAGCAGTTAAAGATTAGTTATAACAGTAAAGGTCAGTTGCAACTGATCGAAAACCAAGTCTGTATATATATATATATTCGCATCATCTTGAAGAATCGATGAGCAGAACACATATTTCTTCTCTCAAGCTTTACTTTTCTCTTCTCTGTACATACTATTCTTGTACGGTTTTCACATAGTATCAGAGCGATATTTCTGATAATCAGATATTTGTCTGCACTTTCTTTTCACCATCTTCTTGATCTTTCCAAAACTTCACAATGTCTAATCATTTGAGGATAATGCTTCTACGACACACAATGATTCATCCAGTGTCTCTGTTCAGAATCTTTCTAATAACTCATACAGCTGCTACTACTTGCATCCTTCGTGTGGCCTGGCTAAGATCTAACAATCTTGTTTTGTCATGGCTGATGAATTCAATCGCCAAAGATATTTATAGTAGTCTTCTTTACTTCATGACAACTTTTGATATTTGAGAAGAACTGAGAATTAGATACCTAGAAGTGATTGACCAAGGGTTTTCTGTTTAGAGAAATCTTTAAGTTCTATTTCTCAGAACTCAAAATCTGTCACTGAGTACTTTAGTGAATTCAAGGCTTTGTGGGATGAATACATCAGTTATCGTCCAATCCCAAGCTGCAAATGTGAAAATCTTGATTCTTGCTCATGCAATATTCTGAAGCATCTGACGGATCGACAACAATCAGATTATGTTATGAAATTTCTTGTAGGTCTTCATGATTCTTATTCTGCAGTCAAGAGCCAATCGTTACTTTAATCTCCTTTGCCATCTATGGGCAGAGTTTTTTCTTTACTTTTGCAAGAAGAGAGTCAGAGGTCCTTGACAAATACAGTTAGCGTTTCTGTTGATTCACAAGCAATGGTTGCTGAACAATCTATAATCAATCATTCAGACTAATTCCAAAACAGCAGTATTGTTTGTAGTGTATAACCTTTGAATTTTTTTGCTAATATGTAGTGTGGCAACAAATCTTTTTTCCTCTTGGCCCCTTCCATCCATGAAAGGTATGCAATTAGCTGAAAGCATTTATCAACAAGGTGTCCTGAATAACTGTAATGAGAGCAGATTGCATCAAATTTTCCTTTTTGTTTAGTAAATCGATTGGCATATGTTGGAACTGGTCTTACTTTTTTATTCAATTGTTTTTCCCAGAATCCAGTCCAAGGTTCATTTCCCAAATGGTCAAACAGTTCCAATTGTTTTTACTAAAATTGTTAAATTTTTTTCCTGATATCATTTTACACAATGTATGTTCCATCCTTCAATGTCAATCTTGTTTCTATCTCAAGATTAACTGCTGATAATACTATTGGATTGTTTTTTCTTCAAACAAAATGTATCATGCAAGACCTAAGCAAATGGAGGATGATTGGGCTTGCTGAAATTGAATCTGGCATATACCATCTTCGCAGACCTCTTGATCAATCTAACAACAAATGCTTGCTTCCTAGTTCATTAGTCAAATCATGTATCCTTACCTCTGATCTTTGGCATTTTCATTTAGGCCATATTTCAACATCAAAAATTAATCTCCTGAGTAATTTCGATTCTTCAGTAACGGCTAACAGCAATTTTATCTGTCAGATTTACCCTTTAGCTAAGCAAAAAAGGCTACCTTTTCTTCTGTCAAAAAATAAATCTAGTCGAGCTTTTCAATTGGTTCACATTGATATTTGGGGACCTTTTTCTGTTTCTTCTTACTCTGGTTATAGATTCTTCCTTACCATTGTTGATGATTACACTAGATTCACTTGGTTATTCTTAATGAAATCCAAATCTGAAACTAGAGCTATTCTTACCAACTTTCTAGCTTATGTTCATACTCATTTCAACACTAACATTCAGACTCTCAGATCAGACAATGGACAAGAGTTTAATATGCTTGTCTTTTACCAAGAGCATGGCATCATTCATCAATTATCTTATGTTGAAACACCTGAACAAAATAGAAGGGTTAAGAGAAAACATCAACACCTATTGAATGTAGCCAGATCTCTCATGTTTCAGTCCAAACTTCCATTAACTTACTGGACAGATTGCATTCTCACAGCCACTCATCTGATAAATCGCACTCCTTCATCCATTCTCAACAATCAAACACCATATCATGTTTTGTTTCAGAAACCACCAACCTATAATTATTTCAAGGTGTTTGGTTGTTTATGCTTTGCTAGCACAATCACAAGCAACCAAGGTAAATTTCAGCCATGAGCCACGAAATGCATTTTTCTTAGTTATCCTCCACACATCAAAGGGTTCAAAGTCCTTGACTTATCAACTCTCAAAACCTTTATCTCTCAAAATGTAGTTTTTCATGAATCTACATTACCATCTATTCCAGACACAGTTCATACACCTCTTGTGTTTCCAGACTTTCCTCAAACCTATGATTCCATCTCTTTTACCCCAGTTAAATCAGCTCTTCTAAACTCTATTCCTCTTGAAAATCTACCTTTAGTGAATTCTGTTCCTGCACCTTCTTCTTTTGACAATAATGATGTTCCTAATCTCAGAAGGTCTGAAAGAACTAAGCATTCACCTAATTACTTAAAGTAATATTATTGTAGTAATATGGCTCAGATTCCTTCAGCAAATCTGGCATTTTTTAGCTGCACTTTCTCTGGTAAGCCCTACTCTATATTCTCATTCTTATTCGATTCCATATTGTCTTTTAAACATAAAGCTTTCACTTTTGTTGTTTTATCTGTTTTTAAACCAACATCTTACAAACAAGCCAGCTATATTCCTCATTGGCAAAATGCCATGAAAAATGAAATTAAAGCTCTTGAGAAAAACCCAACTTGGGATCTGGTAATTTTACCTCAAAACAAATCTACTATTGGTTGTAAGTGGGTATACGGAGTGAAATTTCAAGCTAATGGCAAGGTTGAAAGGTACAAAGTTAGATTGGTAGCTAAGGGCTCAACAAGAGGGAATTGATTTTTTTTATACCTATTCTCTTGTTGCAAAAATGACAACAATTAGAGTCCTTCTTACTATTGTTGTTGTTAAACAATGGCATTTACATCAACTTGATGTTGATAATGCCTTCTTGCATAGAGACTTAAATGATGAGGTATATATGCAATTGCCACCAGGTTTTTTCAATCCAAATGATTCTCGGGTTTGTAAACTCAAAATGAGCTTATATGGACTGAAACAAGCCTCCAGACAATGGTTCTCTAAGTTGTCTTCCTCTTCACTACACTTCGGTTTCATATAGGCAAAGTCAGATCCCAGTCTCTTCATCAGACAAAATTCAAACAGTCTTATAGCAGTGTTAATATATGTTGATGATGTGATCATAGCTTCCAATGATCTTGCAGAAATAGCTACTGTGAAACAGTTCCTTCGTGCGTCCTTTCCTATAAAAGATTTGGGAGAGCTGAAATACTTTCTAGGTATTGAAATAGCTAGATCTGCTAAAGGCATTGTTCTTTGTCAAAAAAAGTATGCTTTAGATATGTTGGCAGACAGTGGTTTTTCTAGTGCTAAACCAGTCAGTTTTCTTATGGAATCCACTTTGAAACTCACTGCTCATGATAATAGTCCTTCATTATCTGATCCTTCATCCTATCGAAGACTCATTGGCAGACTTATGTATCTCACAATCACATGACCAGACTTATCATATGTAGTCCAAGCTCTCAGCCAATTTATGTCCAATCCTCGTATAATGCACTTGCAAGCTGCAGAGAAAGTTCTTCGATATCTTAAGGCAACCCAAGGTCAAGGATTATTTCTCAAAGCTGATTCTGATTTGTATTTAAAGGCATATTCTGATAGGGATTGGGCTAGTTGCATTGACACTAGAAGGAGTGTCACTGGTTTTTCAATTTTTCTTAGGGATTCTCTCATACCCTGGAAATCAAAGAAGCAACCTATTGTTAGTAGGTCTTCAGTAGAAGCTGAATATAGAGCTTTGACAAAGAAGACTACTACGTGTGAGGTCCAATGGCTAATTTATTTGCTGGCTGATTTCCATGTACCACACTCTCAGGCTGCATTGTTGTACATTGACAGCTAACCTGCTTTAGAAATTGCCTCAAATACAGTACACCATGAAAGAAGTAAACATATACAACTCGATTGTCATCTCGTTAGGAAGAAATTGCAGGAGGGTTTGATTAAAATCATTCATATTCCTTTTAGATTTTAATTTGTTGATGTTCTCACCAAACCTCTCGGTTGTCTCCATTTTCATCATCTTCTTAGCAAGATGGGAATGATGAATATTCATTCTCATCTTGAGAGGGCAAGTTGGAATATACAACATATTATAAATACAATGGAGTTAAAGTCTGTAGCTGCTAATAAGTAGTTCAAGTTAGTTAAGTTAGTTATAGCAGTTAAAGATTAGTTGTAACAGTAAAGGTCA
>Ga0307517_10002703_pt1 | contig 28304 bp, 19 predicted proteins | sample 23_EM_MG_FD_194515 | JGI IMG/M metagenome (GOLD analysis project Ga0307517, IMG submission 194515) | Populus trichocarpa ectomycorrhiza microbial communities from riparian zone in the Pacific Northwest, United States - 23_EM | ecosystem: Host-associated > Plants > Roots > Unclassified | place... | reverse complement strand
CTGAACGCACTGAACGCACTGAACGCACTGAACGCACTGAACGCACTGAACGCACTGAACGCACTGAACGCACTGAACGCACTGAACGCACTGAACGCACTGAACGCACTGAACGCACTGAACGCACAGAACGCACAGAACGCAAGGTATTATTTTTGCTGATGAAGCATTGTTAAATGAATTTATAACACTGATCAATCTACTATTATTGTGAATTTTGTTACTTAAGATGTTTTTACAACATGTTCACTGTGTTTGTAAAATCTCTTTGATATGTGAATCTTTCAATCAATGTTTCAATAAATTTATATCCTACACTTGAAAATATTTGAAAATGTAGTTACTCATACATCTGGCTAGAGGCTATCTTTATAAGAAAAGATTTTAAGGCAAATTATTAAAATTGTCATTAAAGATAGAATATTGCTCAAATCTATACCTTAAATATATTTTAAGAAGCTCAGAGGATACTCCATCAGGTAATAAATTCTCTGAGCAATTCAACTTATTTTTGTTGTTAGAATGTTGCACCTTTTTTCACTAAAATGTACCGATATTATATGATATTATTAACCTTTCTCAAAAGTGATATCATATTATTAACTACTACTGAAAGTATCATACTATCATAGGACTGACATATTTGTAAGGTATGATATCATATAAAATATCATTAACCTTTCTCAAAAGTGATATCATATTTCAACTATCTTTCAACCTCGCAACCAATGAGAATACTAGAATTTGGCTGATAACTAACCCTCAAAAGCAAGTCTGAAACTCAGCCAATAAGAAGGCTTTAAAGTGACAAATGTCTCAAACTATCTGCTTATCCCTTGAACCGCTGAGACTTTCCAGTCCAAATTGCAATCTGGAATACTTGCCTATTAGGGTAATCAGGATAGGGTGAACTCTAGGTCCTTGAATGGCGGTAGTGCTCAGAACACCGCAAAAGGCATACCGCTCATCATGCCCATGACCGGAATGACTTAAAGTAAGGTTGCCGTAGTAGATGTAGTCACGATTACTTGAATAGGCTAGTATTCCAGATTGCAATCTGGACTGGAAAGTCTCAGCGGTTCAAGGGATAGATTATAGAAAGGATGACACCCGTCCGGGCTTTCCTATCCTTAACGGCCGTTGGATGGCTGACAGTGTGGGGTCTGGCCGGAAGAATTGGGCTATAGTGTCCGAGTATACTCCCTTTATATAAGTTTATCGTATCACCTAGTCAAGAGGATTAGTAGAGTGATCAGTCATGACTCTAGATACTCGAGTATACTCGATGATGGTCGAACATGATTGAGCAGGGCCCATGATCGAGCAAATCGATCAGATCACGGATGCTCTGCTCGATCATGATCTGATCGAGGAACCCCTATGATCGAAGAGATCGAGGAGAATATAGTCGAGCAAAACTTGATTATGATTTGATCGTTCCTATCACTAGGACAGCTCCTCCTCTTTCATTTTCTAGGTGTTGATACGAACTTTGTTTGCATAGCTTGCTGCCGATCCTGACGGCACACAATATGGGTGTCACCTCAACCGCCTCCACTACCACCGCCTCCTGAATCAGCGTTAGTGTTACTCTGCATAAAGTCGGATGTTGATATTATGATGTCGCGGTGTAACCCAATTTTCCAAAGCTAAGAATGTGTATTGACTAATGAATATTGAAAAATAGGAAACATGAACAAGGAAATACGGTTAGGAAAAAACACATGAGAAAAACAGTACCAGCCAATCCGTGATTCCTTCAGTGTCGTTCGTAGTGTCATTCCACTGTCCGAGGCATTGGGGTGAATGCTGCTGCCCTTGTCGCTGGAGATTGTTGGCACCGGTCTATCCCATGCTGACACGAGGGGCGCGTGCTGCTGGCCAAGGGGTGGCGGGTGGGAAACAAAAAACGCGAGATGTAGCGAGCTGTGATGAGCTTGATGAGCTCGTGTTCGGGGAATTTGGGGGTGCTATATGTTGTGGGGGGTCCACAGACCCATCGTGCCATAGCTATGACCCCGCGCTAAGCTTGAGCCTTTCTATACCTTTTTCCGATCAACCTCCGAGACCCTCTCTTCCCCCGCGGCATGTTCCATCAGCTTTGCCGAATTGGTTAAGGGTTCTCTCAACCCAACATATGGTGGTAGGATTGCAGGTGTTGGTTTCGGGGCCCCCGAATAGGAATTATAGGATGGTTGCGCGGCTCTAATTTTCATGACAACCCGACGGCCTCTATCTGGGTAACAGCACTTGCTATATCAGTTTAGGGAGTCACATCATAATTTCTTAGAGGACAGTCCTATTTCCTAGCTAGAAGATGAGGGGTCCTGGCCAGTGTTCTCAACCGTCCCGTCCGGACGCCAGGGCCCTGGCGTCCTATAGTCCCGTCCGTCCCGGGCAGGGCGGGTAAGGACGGCCAGGCACGGCGTCCGTCTTTTGTAAACACCGCAGGACTGTAGGTTGACGGGCGGGCCCTGCAGTCTTTTTTGGAAATGGTAACTTCCGGTAGGTACCTACCGTCCTGAGTAAGGACGGGCGTCACCTCTAGGTTACCTACCGTCCTACATAATGACGGGCGTTACCTGTAGGTTACCCACCGTCCTGAGTAAGGACGGGCATCACCTGTAGGTTACCTGCCGTCCTGCATAATGACGGGCGTCACCTGTAGGTTACCTACCGTCCTGCATAATGACGGGCGTCCCTTGTAGGTCAAGGAAGTGGAATGAGGTCACGGTGCTCAGAACCAGGATCGGATATCACTAGAAGCATTGGTTGATTGATAGCGAAATTTGATACATAATAGTAGAGCCTAAGCTTCTCTTCATTAGAATAAAAATGTTTCACATCTTGATAACACTTACCTAATGCTCATGAAATTCGAACATGAAACATAAACTAAGACACCTATAGGGCCCGGCCGTCCGTCCCGGGCATAGGTCAGGACGGACTGCAATTGGGCGTCCGTCCCGTCCGAAGGTCTCAAACTTGGCGTCCGTCCCGTCCTAGGCTAAAGACGGACGGACTGGACGCTTGGGAACACTGGTCCTGGCGCCTCTGCACAACGAATTATGATACCAACAACCTTGTTCGGGCCTTTCTAGGCAAACCTTCCCACCTTTAACCTCCGCGATTCCTACCACTAGTCCCCCCGAGATGATGCACTAAAAATCCTCCACACCCATCACCGCTCCGTCTCCGACTCCTACAAACAGCTCTTCATAAAACCGGAGTGGTGTCGATACAAAGCATATTAAACTCTACTAATCTAAACATCCTGTTTACCAACCTGGCTTCCCCTATTCAGGCAGGCACTAGACTTCTATTTTCCAGTGCAGCTCATCTCGCCAACCAAATTGTGACCAGAATTCATCAATGCAATCAATCAGAAAGGTGAGTGGGATGCTCGCAGATATGACCGTTCATTGATACTAGGTATTGACTAAGCTCGGGATTTGTGGTAGCATGAGATTGACTATGAGCAACTTTTCAAGGCATTCGTTATCAGATTGATGCAGGGTGCTGCACATGAAAATACTTGAGAGATGCAGATGGAGCATTATCAGGAATGGACCAACAAGGCGGGCCACCATATCATGGGGGTGCCGTTTTGCCATAAGAACTGATTTTTTCGGATTCCTGGTAAAGACTTTGTGTGGTTTGCGATGGGAGGACAGTGTGGACCCACCACTTATAAACGTACACCTTCTCACATGAAAAACTATGCTACTTGTTTTTGGCGAGCATGGTGGACATCGGGCAAAAGTTAAGATATATGTACCCCGACTAGCTGGAGAGACTTAGAGGTGGACAGGGCACAGCGTCAGAGTTAAGGTATCATGTGTTTAAGAAAGACGTTATTGCCAAATATCAGGTATACGATCCCCCGGGAGCTGTCTTTACTTTGAATTAGCTACAACCTGGGTTTTACCGTCTTCTGATATTAACACTATGACAGGAGGGAGGGGTGGAAATGGAGGTGTGCTGTTGGGGGGGGAAAGGTTGGTGGTAAGAATTTAGGATCTATCTTGAACAAGGGAGTTCATGTTGCTACTCCTGCCAATTTACCTCCACCACCTCCCAGGGATGTTGAAGGGAAAGAAGGGAAACAATAATATTATCAAAAGAACAATAATTTGTGCTTGTATAAGTTACCCCTCTCTCCTCTTCTGATGTAGGTAAGAAGCTTACCCGAAAGTATTGATGGGAGGAGAATGGTGACAATTGTACCTGAGCAGAAGGTGGTGGTGGGGTCCGGACAACTATCAAGGAGGCTGGAGATTTAGTTTCTGGGGGAGTAGGATCTGGATTGGCGATGCGGAATTTGTGGGGTGAGTGAGAAGCATTTCTGAAATTCTAAAAGAGATGGGATGTGAGGAAGAGATCTTCAAGGAGAAGAAGGAGATTGAAGGAAGGCACCAGCGGTGGAAGGAGAAGCGGTGGAGTCAAGAGAGGAGTTCTGTGTTCGTCTATCCTCTAAACCCCTGTTTATATTTTATTTCTTGGTATATATTGCTAATATCATGCTCTAGATATTATGAATCACCGGTACTCACTCCGTGGTCACCAAACAACCTATCGTGTTAGAAGATACTAGATAGATGTCGGAGAGTTCCCCATAGGACCGTTGGTGACTTGGTGGGGGGTGCGAGAGGTGGAGCCGAATGCTCACCCCGCGGAGAAAGCGGTGAAGGAGAGAAAGTGGGGAGGCGAAGAAGATGGCGTGGGATACGGCAAAAATGGTGTGATAATCAGGGTTCCGAATGGTCGGCGGAAGACTGGACTGGACTAGCTAGTCAGGTCGAAAGTCAAGTCTAGTCCAATGGTGGAAATCAGACCGGCTGGACACCATATAATTCATGGAAAACAATAAGTTTAATTAAGAAAAGCTTTACTTGAACGTAATATATAGTGATAAAAATAGCATATCCAATTGCTTGGCAGGCCTGGTCAGACCAGTCTTGGTCAAGTCGGTTTCCATAATCCTGACTGGAGATAGTGCCTCGCTTAGATTAGGGGTGGCGAAAATCGGTTCTTGAGTATTGAACCATTTTGGTTCACTAAGTGAGTGATATTACATGACCACATGCCACAATACCGGTATTGGATGCGACTTATCCATCAGGTAATCGAATTTCCACCGCATATTATCCTCTCCAGGATATTATATCAGCTTTTATTGAGGGGGTGTTGATTCATAGCGTGACAAGCGACTTTAAGATCCTAGTATAGCTATACTTCTATTCTTAGCGAGTGTTGGGCTTGGTGACATTCAGACTTATGCGATCCCCCATAAAGACTGGTCTGGGACCAGTTCAAATCGGACCGGACCACCCAAGTTAGTCGGGTCCAGTCATCGCCATCACCAGGACTGGCCAGCCCGGTCCCGCCTCCAAGACTTGACCGGTCGGACTATTCGGAACCCTGGTGATAATTCTCAGGAGACTCCCGGAAGAGTCTCCCTCATGTGTATTTAAGGGCGCCGTCCGCCCATAGTTGTAGGAGCTGTAGGTCACCGATATATTAGTCTGGCTTTGATACCTTTTGTTCTGTCGCATACCTCTTGTCAAACACTGCCCATTTCTCCCCAGGTTTTGTTACTAGAGAGATGCATTGCCTTAGCTACAATCGTTGGTGATTTCAGTACCGAGGGTAATATTAGCTAATCCAAATGAGGGCCCCGATAAGCAGCACCACCACCGCCGTCCACAGAGTAGCCAACAGGTTTCATTTGCAGATGAAGAAGGTAAGGGAGATGCCTGTAGATTGATCGGGTTACTGAATGGAACCGATGAATGTATAGATAGCGAAGGTAAAGGTCAGAGAGGGAAAGTATCTACGGATCTAGATACGGGAGAGTTGACTATGCTTGGTCCTCGATTAGGAGTTCTTGGAATATCTTTGGAAGGTCGGTTGTGGGAGTGAGTCGTGCTGGTGGGGGCGGGGGGGTGAGCCAAGCACTATGAACATGGATGGGTCGGAACAGTCGTCAAATGGGAGAAGGAGAGGGAGGGAGGCCGAGAGAGTCAAGACCAGCGAGAGGAGGGACGTGAAAAGGAGTGTGTGGACAGCGAGGCCGATGAGAGTAGACAGTTTGCAGGAATGTTGAAATGGTCTCGGATTTCTATTAGGTTTTAGCCATTCTCGCTGGTATGGAACTGTGAATTAATTAACTTAGAGACCTTTTAACCGATGTGCTCAAGTTCGAGTACAGTCGCACCCCACTATCCTGAAACGCGCTGAACCGGATGCCGCTCTGAACTGGACGAATTCTGTGACTGCTCTGGACTGTCATACAATTCACCCCTCTGAGCCGGAAACAGACAATATTCGGATTCGTATGATATCCCGGAGCATATCCCCCTAGTCCTCATAGAAAGTTAATCTGCTGAGCAGGATCCTTCCTGGGCTGTCAGGTAAACTAAGCTTGAAAAGGAAAGAAGGGTCTGGAATAGGGAGGGGTATGAGGGGGATCTTGATGGAAAATGAGGAAGGCAGGTTTGGAGAAAGGGCAGCAACCGGGTTCGGATGTCTATCTACAGGCAAGACCAGTAGAGGACTCTGGTTTCTGAGTAGGAAGTTATCATATCTTGCGTTCATTCAATTGCCATAATGCCTACAACAAAGTCAACAAGGAGAGCCGGATTGACAGCTTGGCAAAAGTACAATCAGTGCATTCAATTCTGGATATGAACATTTATTGAGATAAGCCTTCTTAAGAGAATGGGAATAAAAGTTCTTTCCCTGAATCTCTTGCTATTATTCCCGATACCCCGTTGTCCCTGATGGAATCCGCGAAAAATGGCCATCTGGGATAGCGGGGTGCAACTGGATACTGCTCAATGACTCAACTGTCATCAAACAAACTTCTTAGCCATCTGTGTTTCGGCCATGTTCGAGATATGGAACCTTGGTGAATTTTCAACATACTCTAATGATAAGGCTCTTAAGAGGCCCCTCATAGGTCAATCTGACACTGCGATGAATTCCGCGCTCAATCAATGCCTCATCAAAAGCATCAAGCATATCGGCCGGCATCCCAGTCACAAGGACATCATCACAACTTTCCGGTTCGATGCATTGAAGAATTCTTGCATCAGCTTGAAGAATTCTTGCTTCAATTTGGTTGGCGAGATGAGCTACATTGGAAAACTGCACCCTATGGCTTGCCGGGATGAAAGCAGCCATGTTGATGAACGGGGTACTTGGATCCGTAGAATTTGACATGCTGGTGCCGATATCACTGTGGTCTTGCGAAGAGCTGTTTGTAGGCCCCGGATATGGAGCTGTGGTGGCTGTGGAGGGTTTCTGGTGCGTCGTCTCGGGGCGGCGGCGGGGGTAGTGGAGGTTGGATGAGTAATGGAGGTTAAAGGAGTGGTGGGGGTTGAAATAGTGAAGGATCTTCTACGAGCGCGCCCGATAGATATAACAGTCACATTACTTATCTAAGCGCACTTCAAGCACCAAACTTTTCTTTTCAGACCCAAGTGACTGCTATATCTATCTGCCGGGTTTGTAGAAATATACTTTCGGATATGCACTCTGTACGTCTTTGAGTACGACAACGCTTCCTAGTACATACTAGTTTCACTTCAATGTCAGAGCAGGTGCTCGGCTCGTTCGGTTTGGATCTTTCATTTATTTCTCTACTCAATCAATTAATCATAGATGTAACTCTATGTGCGTTATATTTCTTTCGTCCCCCATTTTGTTCCTTTGAATTTCTTTTCTACTGTGGATATGTATTCCTGTTGCACAGTAGTTCTCTTTGGTTTTCCCTTTAAGCCTTCCGTATAGATCTTGACTATTTCAGAATTTGCAACACGAACTAGATGGTTGGTAATCAGTAATAGCATCAAACACTGCCGCCACCGTGGTAATTAATGGTTTTGAATCACAAGAGAAAGAAGGAAATATCCGGTAAGCGAGGGGGGAGTGGGTGCGGGGTTGATGGTTGCTATTTTGCAATTAATGCCAGTTTGTTCAAGAGGGGAAATATTTGTACCCTGACACGTAATGTGGTGCTGTTTGAAAAGTAGGCTATTTCATAGGGTTAGAAATTGACACTAACGTTATGGCCTTTTTAGCAAAAATGGGGCCGTTCTGCCAGGCGACCGTTTCTGCTGTGAAAATCGCATTCTCTCCTTCTTGAAAGTGAAGAGGAAGGGTCACTTACATGGGGGAATGGAACTGAACAGTTGTATCCAAACGGGTCTTAAAATTTGCGTAGCGGTCTAATGTAGGGGCACCTCCCCGCGGGGCAATAAGGCCATACTCTACGAAATTCCTACCCTGGTATAGCAAGTGCTATTATCCAGATAGAGGCCGCTTGATAGACATGATGATTAGCGAAGGGCAACCTTACTCTTTCGGTCGACATGTTGGTCGGAGTCCCCTGAACCTACTCCAGCAATTTTGCCACCACGGTACACTGCGAAATCATGATACGGTACCAACCTCCAACTTCCGGCCCGGGTAACACTGAACCTTAGTCCGCAGGCAGTGGTGGTGGTGGAGGCGATAGGGTGACACCCCTATCGTCCCGTTGGGATCAGAAGTAGACCAAGCAAACAAGGTTCATTGACATCCGGAATATGAAAAGGGGAACCGCCCACTTGGCCCTGACAGGTAATGGGGATGGCGCAGGATTCCTGAAGTCTTAACTTATGCTGTTGAAGAAACAGGTCGTCAGGGAACCTAGATTAACGGTGTGCTCGATCAATTTTTCTTTTTTTTTTGTTCTGTACCGGAGAGTTTGCGGGAATCGGTTGGAAGGCTGCATTTCGAACCAGGTGATTGAGCTTTCAACAGGTGCTGCTGTGGCCGCTGCCCCACTTGTTTTTTCTTTGAAAAATCGGGGTGGCGGGGCGCAGCGGATCCAATCTTTAATGACCGAACCGCACAAGACTTTTATTGATCCGAACAAATATGAGGATGAGTAACCTTTAGAGGACACAAAGATGAAGGTGACGAAGAAGACTAGAAACGAATGACGGACAAAGGAATAAAACGATGGAGTGGAAGGAGGCTGGATATACAATTGATAAAGAAAGAGAGAAAATAGAGGAACCAGCTTGATTATATGTTTCCCGTGATAGAACTTGGTTCTTGGGCATACTTCCTGCGCCTGCTGAATCTTCCACTCAATCCACCCACTACCGGATCCTGCCTTGCGCATATCCGAGTTGCTTCTGGGGTGGGAGGTGAGTTGCTGCGGGTATAGCTAACAATAGTGAAGTGGGTACAGAGGGTTGCCGAGGATATGTTGTTCTTCGATACTGGTAAGTCTTGTCACGTTTCATCTAGGGCGAGTCAGTGTCTGATGTTGTTGCAGGACTGGTCTAAAGGTTTGGCTGAAGCTAACATGGTGAAACCACTACCGGATAATTGTATGAGCATGGGTTGTAGTTGTAGTGTCTCTACTTCGGGAACTATTATGGTACGAGTATATATGGTGAGCAGCTGAAAAGGGTCAATGTCCAACATGTTTAAGTCTTGTGCACTGGAGGAGATTTCCAAGAGAAAATTTGAAAGCTACCCAGCAAACTGAATACCCTTTTCACCACGCCTCTATGTATGTTGCTTCTACGGAACTGAAAGAGCGGTACTCATATTCGCTCTCAAATGGCCTCTCGCTCCTGCTACTTTTTTAACGAACCTTGGGAGAAACTGACTGTGTTCCCATAGCCCCGTCGCTCTAGGCAGTTCAATGATTACCGTAAGAACTCGAATGAACCATCCTTGTGCTAGGTAGTCCGAAATTTCCTCCTCTGGAGAAGGGGCGAAAAACACACCAAAAATCTGCCCCCATAGACAAAATAAAACGGAAAAAAATACCAGACCATACCAAGAGAGGCAACTCCAGCGACCGGCACGGGGATCATTTATCCGAGTTCTTACGGCATCTGGAAAGCCTCCGCTGGGGTGGACAGCTGGCAAAGATATCAAGTGCAGGCATTTTATATCCTGATGTGGAGACAGCCGGAGGCGTATAAACCCAAGGAAATGAGTAACGGGTCTTGAGGGGCTGGCCTAGGTTGTTCGAGGTGTGTTTGGGGAGACTGTTCTCGAAGAGTGCCGTCTGGGGAGGATTAGGAAAAAGGTTGCATTGGTAAGGCAAGCAGGGGTTGTGGAGGCGTTATTTGATTGTGTTCTAGGTCCGTAGGAATGGAATTGGATTATACTGCCGCGGGTAGTAATTCGGGAAATGGGACAAAGGAAGGATGGAGCAGGGGATAGAACAGAAGGGAACTCCTGTAGGCTTCAACGATATTATACTTTTCTGATGCAGGTCACTTGCGGCCGTGTCGAAGATGTACAAGGAGCACTACTAGGAATGGACCAACAAACTGAGTCGCTCCATCACGAAATTGCTGATTAGCTATGAGAGTGGTTTTTTCGGATTCCAGTCGAAAAGACTTGTTATGTCGTTTGCGATTGGGGGATAGTGTGAACTCAGAGGCGGGCAAGAGACTAATCACAGCATCATCCTTGGATTACCATGTGTTCAGGCAAGGCGTTGTGGCCAAATATCTGGCATACGATCCTCTATGATCTCGTTTGACGTTCGAATTAGCTACAATCTCGCTTATAGAGTCTTCTGCTATTAGCACTCCGATTGGTCGGAGGGGGGGGGGGAGGGGGGGGGGTTAAAGCATGGTGGTGATAATTTAGGACATATCTTGAATAAGGGAGTTCACATTGTTACCCCCGCCCTGTCGCCTCTAACCCCCCCGGGGGATGTTGGAGGAAAATGAGGGAAGAAACATAATTATCAAACAAATAATAATTTGCCCTTCTTATACCTCCCTTCCCCCTCTTCTGATGTGGGTAAGAAGATTACCGGAAAGTGTTGTTGGAAGGAGGATGGTAACAATGTTACCAGAGCAGAAGACAGTGGTGGTGTCCGAACAGCCACCAAGGAGGCTGAAAATTTATTTTCCAGGAGAGTAAGATCTAGATTAGCGATGCAGCATTTGTGGGATGAGTAGGAAGCATTTCTAAAATTCCAAAGGGGATGGGGTGTCGACGGAGGGATCTACAAGGGGTGATTGAAGGAAGGGACAGGCGGTGGGAGGAGAAGCAGTGGAGTCAGGAGAGGAGTTCTTTCGTCTATTCTCGAAACACCTGTCTATATTTTATTTCTTAGTATCTATTGCTAATATTTTGCTCCAGAGAAATGCATTATCTCATCTACAATCGTGGGTGGTTGTAGTATTCTACCAGCCGCCGCCCATCTTTTAGTAGCCTCTATTGTTATGAGATCTGGATGGGAGAAATACGTGGTGGAAAGATGAAGAAGTACGAAGAAGCCTAGGAGGAGTGTATATATTGATCGGAGATATGCCTTGCTTATCCGGATATCTATGGTTGAGCAGGGGGTTTAAATACGGAGAACTTCACCACCCATCTTCGTTGGCGGGAATCCTTCTGGAGACCATATGACTCCCCAACATGCACTGTGTTCTGACCCATTCCTTGCTCTGCTCCCCGAGGATTTCCGGCTATGTCTGCGATCCTTATACTAGTATATAAACCATGTATACTCGCTCCTCCTCCGCGATTCATACTGAGTGACGAAGAAACTAGTAAAAAACAACTAAGAAATATAGGAAAGGTACGAACACACATGTTGTGGTAATATTGAATGGAATGATAGTACGATATGATGAAGAAGTGATTGATTGCTTGAGGAAAAACTGAGCACTCTAACTATCTCAAAGAGAAGGGCGAGCAGCCCTGACTATCTACCATTTGGGAGCGAGACAAATAGGTCGAGCGAACAATAACAATAACAATAAAAGAAGAATGAAGGAAATGCAAGGAGGTATCTTCAATAGTGCCGGAGGTGTAGAGGTATGATAAGGTTTGATGCAAGGAGAAAAAACAAATAGTTTGAGTGACACCACAGTAGTGCCAGAAGTATGTTTCAACAACACAATATGCTTGGGCACGGAGTGATCGCTGGTGATTTTCAACACCCTCTGGCTCACGCACCAGCTAGCCGTATAGGGGAGGTACCAGGGCAAAATTATCTTGGAATTCGGGATTAACTTCTATCATACTCGTTCTAGAAGTAGCTCGATTGAGGTCACGTAGGACGCATGGGAGAGCGGTGTTTGGCCGTCATTATCTCGTGATTCGGGATCAACCTCTTCCCGTTCCAGAAGTAGCTTAATTGCCCCCTGACCCCAGGGAATGTAGGCCGCATGGGAGAGCGGTGTTCGGCCGTTATTATCTCGCGAATCAGGATCAACCTCTTGCCGTTCCAGAAGAAGTTTTGCCGCTCCCTCACGAGCGTATGCGCCGGCCGCGTGGGAGAGCGGTGTTCTGCCAGCATTATCTCGCGAATCAGGATCGACTTCTTCCCGTTCCAGAAGAAGTTTTGCCGCTCCCTCATCAGCGTGTGCGTCGGCCGCGTAGGAGAGCGGTGTTCTGCCAGAATTATCTCGCGAATCAGGATCGACTTCTTCCCGCTCCAGAAGAAACCCTACCAGCTCCTCACCATAGGCTGCGCCGGCTGCATGGGAGAGCGGTGTTCGGCCGTCATTATCTCGCGAATCAGGATCAACCTCTTCCCGTTCCAGAAGAAGTTTTGCCGCTCCCTCACCAAGGCATGCACCGGCCGCGTAGGAGAGCGGTGTTCTGCCAGCATTATCTCGCGAATCAGGATCGACTTCTTCCCGCTCCAGAAGAAACCCTACCAGCTCCTCAACATCGTCTGTGCCGGCTGCATGGGAGAGCGGTGTTCGGCCGTCATTATCTCGCGAATCAGGATTAACCTCTTCCCGCTCCAGAAGAATCTTTATCGCCTCCTTACCATCGTATGTGCCGGCTGCGTGGGAGAGCGGTGTCCGGCCAGCATTATCTCGCGAATCAGGATTAACCCCTTCCCATTCCAGAAGAAGCCTTACCGATCCCTCACCCTTGTATGTGTCCGCCGCGAACGAGAGCGGAGTTCGGCCGGCATTATCCCGCGATTCGGGATTGACCTCTTCCCGTTCTAGAAAGAGCTTGACTGCCGGGGCGCCCATGGGTGCGCCGGCCGCGTAGGAGAGCGGTGTTCAGCCAGAATTATCCCGCGATTCAGGATTAACCTCGTCCCGCTCTAGAAGAAGCTTTGCTGCTCCCTTCCGTCCATTCCCGGCAGCCCAAGAGAGCGGTGTTTGGCCATTGATATCTCGCGATTCAGGATTAACCTCTCTCCGTTCTAGCAGTAGCTTCACTATCCGCTCATCCCCACCTGCGGCCGCCCAGGAGAGTACTGTTCGACCAGAATTGTCCCGCGATTCAGGATCAACCCTACCCCGCTCTAGAAGTAGCTTCGCCGCTCCTTCTCTTCTATGCCACAGAGCGGTGTCCGGCCATACTTATCTTGCGATTCTAGATCAACTTCTCTCCTTTGTAGAAGTAGACTCAGGATCTCCTCACAACCACCTGCGGCCGCGTAGGAAAGTGGTGTTCGGCCGGAATTGTCTCGCGAATCGAGATCGACCTCATCCCGCTCTAAAAGTAGCTTCGCCACACCCTCCTGCCCATTCTCCACAGCCCAAGAGAGGGGAACCCGGTTATGCATAATGTCTGTTAGGTTGACATCGGCCCCCGCCCTTTCCAAGAGGAGCTTTATTACGCCTTCACAGCCATTCTTAGAAGCCCATATCAGTGGTGTACGGCCTAGGCAGTCGGTCATATTGACATCCCAATTTTTGGCATCCAACAAAGCTTTAGCAATCTCATCTGTACCCAGATATGCCACGCAGTGTAGCCCTGTAAATCTTCGAGGGAGCTCGTCCACCCGCCAGTGCGGCGAACCGGCGTGGGGATGTAAAAGCAGCTTTGCTGATATATGGCTATCAAATTTGTCAAGGAGCTGAAGTGCCAGCAATTTTACGCCCTCCGTGGTTTCCTTTCCTGCGTAGCGTCCCCAGCAGCTGGAGGCATGTTTGAGGAAGGGGTGATTTTGTGGGGCATTGCTCAAAGCCAGGGAAAGCTCCCTAATGCAATTAAAGTTAAGGTACGTCAGACAAACCTCGGCCATTACCGCGTAAGGGTTCTGGAAGACCTCGCAGTGGCTATGGAGATATTCTTGAAGCGTGAAGTGCACTAAGCGGACAGTAGATCCTTCGCTATCAACCGCAACAAGTCCAAGACAGGAGGCCAGCAGAGTTTGTATCGAGGGGATATTATCAAGGTTGGGGTTAGTAGACCCTATTTGCACACCTAAGGCATGGCATAACTCATCCACCCCCATTGGGCCCTCCGATCGAGATATCCACATTAAAGCCGCCATCCCGAGTCTTGACTTGCCACCGCCTTGCCCTTTTATTCTGTCCAACGTCGCACTGTAGGCGTCGCCCAACCCACGGCCATTGGTCATCCTTTTGAGTTGCTCGCGCCTTTGGTACACCGTTGTCTCATCCAGTATTGCCGCGATATTAAGGAAAACCAGCAGAAACCTAGGAAATATTGTTAGAAGACTGGAGCAGAAAATTGCGGTTACATACACATCGGAAATGGTTTCTGAAACCTGGTTCATGATTTCCGCCCGGAGATTAACGCTCATTGCCCCAGGGGAGGGATCGTCATCCAACACCATCTCCACATATCTCATAATGTCCTCCATTTTTGGCTTTATTTGGAGAAATTGCGCACTCCCAGGAAAATATTTCTCAATCTCGACCTCAATATGGGGTCGGCCTGTGAAGAAAAAACGGACCCCTGGACACGACTGGGAAATATCATGGAATGAGCGTAGAAGTTTGGGTAGATGCTTCTCCGGAAGCTCGTCCAAGGCGTCAACACAGATAAAAGCCCGGTCAAACGGAGCAAGGGCGGACTTTAGGAGCGAAAGGGACTCAGTAACCCGAAGACCTCGACCCCCAACTTGGCCCTTAGCTTTCTGAAATGCTGCGTTGATCTCAGGAGGGATCGCCCCTAATCCACGCACAATTTGCTTGACGAGGGCACCCAACACATTCTCAGGAGTTTGCATCTTTTGGCTCTGAAAGTCACAGTAAAAACATGCAACTGCAATTTTCTGGTCGGCAACTCGGTCGCATAGCTCGTCGATCACTAAGGAACTGCAGTACTCCAATCAGTTAGCATTTGCCTCAACTTGCACATTGATTCCTGCTGTCTTCCTACTTGAGATATGTTTTCCCGGCCCCCGGAGCGCCGGAACAAAAGAGGGTAGCCGTGCTGGACCCATCCCCACCATCACGCCAATTGACAAAATCGTCTTTCTGTAAAAACCAATCCCCTAGACCATCCAGCCGGCGGGTGCGCACATCCTGATGGCGTAGGCGAGGCTCCAGCGGCGATAGCCACTCAAGGAGCTGAGAATTTTCGTCCACACATATTGTGTTATAGCTATTTGTTACGTTAAAACTGTTGCTGTAGGCTAGGCCGGGAAGCGAGGGTTGGAGATGGGTTGACGGATTCATGATGTTTCATGCGAAATATGGCAGAAAGGCGGTGGGAGTTGAAGGGTGAAAGTTGTGGATAGAATATCTCAGCCGAACATCGCGGAAAGCGGGGTAACACTGTAAATTATCATGGTCCCACCCCATGGCGATTCAGGCTTTTGTGATAGGCAGAAGCGGTTGGAAGTGTTGCACAAGCGAGAAACTTGAACACCATCTAATCGAGGTATGAATACCTCTAATAGGGTCAGGCGGGGCGGCTCTCGCAATTCCTCGACAAAGAATTCCAAACTACACAGGTCTTGGTATCGACAGGGGTCAGAATTCTGCGACCGTGGCATGGTTGCCAGCGGTGCAACTCACGTACCGTACTGTAATATCCCTACCCAATTCCACAGAACGAGTTCACTACTGCCAAAACTCTCACAACATTAACTAAACGAAATAAGCGCAAATACGGCACCGAAAGAGCAATAGTGGGAGAGAGGATAATGATAGCGAGCAACTAGAGGTATATTCGTAGATGAGTTACTTGCTAAACTGACAGTAATGACAGGAGTATATATGAAAAGCAAAACACCATTCTCAGTCTTCCAACCATTACCACACATTTCCACTTCCTTCCGCAAATGCCTCCTTTTCGCCTTGTCTATCCTTTAAAGAAGCAAATGAAATAAACACTTTGTTATCCCTGAACAAAAGAAATGTATGACAAAAGAAAACTTCCTTCATTTCCGTAGCCTCCATGCTTTCCATTGTCCTATCCAAAACATCTTTCTTAACCTCCGTGCGTTGATGAAACAAAAGAAACCAACATGCCGAGCAGCCTTTCCAACATTAACAGCCTAGGCTATTGGGCTCTGATTTAGCTGGAGCAAGCATGAGAGGATAAAGGCTGGTGTGGTGCGCCACTTATTTACTTCTACCGATCCTATTATTTTTCCACTAATCTTGTTGTTATCATTTCATAGAGTCTGGGGTCGAGGAACATGCGCTGCAACGCTGACGACTGAGCACACCGTCGCGTAATTTTTACCCCAAAAGATATATCATAGGTAAGTCTACTCGCCCAAAGAAAAAGTCTGCCCCCCTATGCGCCGGGGGTGGATGGGTTTAGAAGGCGCGTCGCTAAAGGTCGGGGACAGACTTTTTCTTTGGGCGAGTAGCGAGCGTCCCCTTCACGACGACTTGGGGGACCGCCGCGGCCAGAATTCGGCATACCCTTTTATTTTAAAAATTCTGCTGCACGACTCGCATTACACACGCGCGGTTTTTACCGGCTAGACCAGAGTTGGACAGACGCTATGCGCATCCCCGCGAAGCGCTGCTAGCAGCAACATGGTATGCTGCCTCATGCACAGCGATCAAGCGCTAAATGCATCGGGGCTGAATTCCGTACCTGTGGATGATACCCTCCAATGCCTAACTGAAACCGTAACATAACCTAGGCAGCAGGGCGAATCTCCTAAAGAACTCTCAAAGGGCTTATTGTGCCTAGACAAAATTAACCGAGCATCAAAGAAGAGGAAAATATTCAGTTATGCCAACACCACTGCCCCCCACCAACCCCACCATACTGAAAACCAAAATAAATAAATAAAAATATTTGGCCTAGCTGCGGAGAATAGGAGACCTAGGATCTTAAACAAAGAGAGGTTGATCTAAGGGGTTATTTTTGGTTAAGTGAGAGCAATTTCCCCAGGTGTAGAATCACTAGGTGCTGGGGAGTATTTGGTTGCCTTGCCTTTTTTGTGTTGGGTTAATTTTGTTCGCGCACAATATGAAATTGGCGAATGGACCTCGACCTGGTTGTTCTAAGATCGTATCTACGGGGGTCATAATTAGGCGACCGAGGGTAGGTACTCAGCGTTTCAATGCATGTGCTTCGACTCGGGACAATATGGAATGATAAGAACAATATAGATGTGAAAAGAATAATAAAATCGATAGAAGTAAATAAGTGGCGAACCAATAAACAGTATTTTTCATCTCAGGCATGCACCGGGCTAGACTGCAGAAGAAATCACAGTTCAATAGCTTAGACTATTAATGTAGTGAGAATTTTGGCGGTGATGAACTGGCTGAGTGGAGTTGAGTAGGTGTACTTCAGATGCAAGGATGGGTACCCTTGCGGCGGGTCAAGTAGACATCGAGTGCAAATGAAACAATTCCAACAGAGAAGGAGCCAAAGTGCGGGGTTTGATTACATAAGCAGCCCATCAGGGCATAAGAAATCCCCATTCCTCTAAAGATTTCTTTCAAGCTATAATCTCATCCTCATCTAGCTATAATTGTTTAATATTCTATCACTTCTACATATTATTATTCACAACTCTCTCACTATACGGCAGGTTAGGTAGAGATTGAGGGCAAAAAAAAAGGAATTAAGCTAGGGGTATGATTACATAAGCCGAAGGGTTGGGAAGCAGAGTGGTGTCCACTATTTTCTCATTGTCTTCAACTAGAGTTCGTTACGGGGCGGACGGGGCCCCGAAAACCGCGGGCCCCCGGCCCTTTTCCCGCCCCGCCCCACTCAACGGCCTGGGGCGGGGTGTCTTTTTCGGCATTCCCTGCCCCTGTCCCCGCTCAGGCCCCCGCCCCACCCATACCCCAGACCGGGCCCTGTTAAAAATAGGTGGTAACAAACGGGGCCCCGTCCAGGGAATGGGTGAGGGTGGGCCCCTGACGGGGGCAGGGCGGGGATTACCCGAAACATACCCCTCCCGGCCCCGTGTAAGGGCGGGGTCTGGCGAGTGAAAACCCGCCCCGCCCCGCCCCGTAACGAACACGATCTTCAACTCAAACAACAACCAACCATATGCAAATTGAGAGGCTGTACAGATGCAAAATAAGCGCTTGCATTACATGAGTCTTGTCAAGCTGAAGTCATTTTATTTTATCCTTACTTCCGCTCTACTTTCTTCAGTACCCCACTGAGTTACCTCACAAAGGCTTGGTTGGCTTGAGAGGGGTAAAGCGGACGCTTGTGTTCTGAAAAATTGGAATTAAGCCCTAAATCAACCCGTTCGCTCATCCAGTGTTTAGTGCATATGGCTGTGGAGTATTTTTTGTATTTTTGGTAAGCATTTAGAGCACTAGTATAGTATAGTACCATACATCCTCTATATTTTTCTTAAGCAATTACTAAAATATTATTTAGATTATTCTAACAGAGCCTTTAACCAATTTTTGCAAAGCCATTTTCTCATTACAGCTGAGCTTGGAAATCCACTTAGGGTTCGTTACGGGACCAACGGGGCCTCCGGCCCATTTCCCCACCCTGCCCAGCTCAACACCCTGGGGTGTGGTGTCATTTTCGGCATTCCCTGCTTCTGTCTCCGGTCAGGCCCCCCCCCACACATACCCCGGACAGGCCTCAGTTAAAAATTGGTCCTAACAAACCGGACCCAGTTGAGGGAATGAGTGCTGGTGCACCCCAGGGGTGGATGGGGCGGGGATTACCCGAAAAATACCCTCTCGGCCCTGTACAAGAGTGGGACCAGGCGAGGGAACACCTGCCCTGCCCCACCCTGTAATGAACAATAAATCCACTAAGTATCTGTCACATTCCCGCTCAGTCTTGACCGTATTCCTCTTGAGTATTTTTGGTATATCTACACCGCATTCAATTTGAAAATCTTTAGAAAAGTCTACCTTGCTTCTATATAGTACTTTTGTCAAGCAATTGCTAATATATTATTTAGAATATTCACACTGGTTGATTATCGAATTTGTGCTGAACAATTTTCACATTCTAAGTCCGCTTAACCTTGAAAACCTGGTATGCCCTCATCATATTCCTATTAAATATCAAGTGCATTCCTAACAACTACTTTTTCTATTTCTGCTAACCACTCAATCAGATAACCTTGGGAAAGGCGTACTTTGCTCCTACTATAGTCTTTTTATTACACAATTACTACGATATTATTTAGAATATTCTAGCTAGTCAATTAGTAGATTTTTGCTAATCCTTTTTTGCATTTCTGCTAAGTCTTGAGTGTATTCTTGGCAAGTATTTTTCACATTTCTTTCAACCATTCAATTAGAAACCCTTTAGAAAACCTTTCTATATCTCTACTATAGTACTTTTCTCAAGCAATTGCCAAGATATTATTTTGAATATACTGGCTTGGCTATTACTGCATTTTGGCAAGCTATTATTGCACTCCTGCCAAGCCCTGAATTCTGCCAAGCCCCTATTCCATTTTGGCTAAGCCTTGAGTTTATTGAAGTTTGTGTCAAGTATTTTTTGCATTTCTGCTTGGCACTTAGAAAATTATTGCTATAGTTAACTATATATTTGCAAAGATATTATTTAAAATATTTGAAATACAGCTTTAGCATATTTTTGCAAAGTAGTAGCACACTCCTGCAGAGCCATTAGTGCATTTCTGCCATGCATATAGCATATTTTTGCCAAATGTATTGCATATTTTTACCAAGGTGTTCTTGCCAAAGCTTGAGTAATTTCATTGAAAGAAACATTCAATAATTATATTAGTTATGTTCAAAATACTGAGGAGAAATGCGGATGTTTTTATCAGCTGTGTCTCAGGGTCAAGAGCTTAGTACTCAGATTCCTGGTATGTCAGAATTACTTTCAAGACTAGCAGCAGACAGTTATAACTCTAAACTTTCAAAGACTGAGCAATTGATATTCCATTTTCTGAATATATAGATTATCAGGAATCCTTATCTACAACTCTTCCACATTCTACCCTTGTTTCTCTAAGTTCAACAGGCTTTCAACTCTATGGCCTTATCCTACGTTCACCTACTCCTAACTCTTCCCATCTTTTCTGTAACCCCATCTAGTATTGGGACAAAGTAAACACTTCTGTTGACAGTGAGCAGATTCAAGACTTAAACTTTGATGATAGTAAGGAAGGTGCTGTTGCCTAGTCCTCGGGAAAGAAAGATAAGAGCAAGAGAACAAAAAAAGTCATCTGGCAAAAGCGAGTAGCAAGAGGAATACAAAAGACAAACTTGAGAAGAGATGTTAAAAAAGACAGTAGAGGTGGAGGTCTATGAGGGTCCTATCCTATATGGTTTGGGTTGGAAATGTTGGGAACATCAGCCATCAAGCTATTGTCAACTGCATCCACTTGATGTTCAGTGGATTCTCTCAAACCTTTCTATAGAATAAGTTAAAGATGGGCTTATTATTTGGGACTTTAGAAAAAGAGTACTCGTTTATTTCTTTCCATAGGCAACAGTTTCCTCCAACCTTATTGAAACTCTCATTTCCTTCTTCTAAGAATATGATACCAGAGTTACGTATCCCAACTACAGCTACTCTCATAAGTAGATTTCATTACAGGGCGGACAGGCCCCTGAAAAACGTTGGCCCCAGGCCATTTTGCCTGCCCTGGGCAAGTCGATGGCCTAGGGCCGGTTCTCTTTTTCGGCATTTTCTGACTCTTTTCCCGCTTAGGCCCCCACCTTACCAAAACCCTGGACAGGTTCCCGTTAAAAAGAAGTGGTAACAAATGGGGCCAGGCGGGAATTATGCGAAAAATACCCCCACCGGCCCCATATAAGGGCGAGGCCTGGCAAGTTAAAACTCGCCCCTCCCAGCCCCGTAACGAACACTACTCATAAGCGAGATGATTATTAATTCAGAATTCTTGGCTACTGGTTTAAGTCAAGAAGATTTCTTCGGGCATATATAACTGCTTATTATTACTGACCTCACTCTGGTGTTTATTATAAACGCTTCGACAATCCTCACACCATGGCAGCCAAATGGTTTCACAAAGCGAATTGGAATCTCTTTCCATTGGCTGAAGACTTGATACAACATACTATCCTGATATATGGGAAATTTAAAGCTAAATGAGGGTACCATCAGGATGTTCCAAATTGGCAGCTCTGTTTGCTGCTGTTGCTATTAACAAGATGGTAACATGATTTATGATGTAACAGACTATGATTGTGAAACTGATTAGTGCCAAGACAACTACCCCGCCTTTACCTCAGGTACAACAGAAGAGTGAGGAAGCAAGTAAGACTACTAAAATGACATACCATGTTTGATTAAAATGCAGGGAAAAAGTCTGAGTGTGAAAAGAACCTGGAGCTTGTGATATGTGCCAATTGAACGAATAAAGTCTGATGAATCAGCTTGATAGCTAAGAAGTATGGGGTACTATACTTCACGCTTAGTAACTAGCTAAATGGGGCCCGGGATTAGAAGTCCAGTTTTGAGCCTATGCACTTGTTTACTAGACAGCAAGAAAAGATGATTGTTTGATGGGATAACCACTTAGGTAACTCGGGATTTCTATCTAAACTTACCATGGTAAAGCAGAGAGCTGAGCACCTTATGAGAAGCATGCAGGCCAGTAAACATGGGGAAAGTATTTGTTGAAATACTTCTTAAACAAGAATCCTGAACGAGCAAGCAGGTTTAGTAGTAGATTGGACTCACAGTGAGCATTAGCAAGCAATCCTGCTGTATCGAGAGATTATTTTACAAAGGTGAGTCCCGTGGTACTTTTTTTATCTTTTAATAAGCACGAATCAAGAAATACAGCTATCATGGGCGATCAAATACTATAAAATTATACTTGAGAATGTTTATAAGTTGGATGAGAAAGGGTTTATGATGGGAAAGGGGGAAAGGAATAAAGTGATATGTAGAAGGGGAAGGAAAAACCCAAGACTAACACATGATAAAAGCTGGGAATGAGTGGCCGTAATACAAGCTGCTTCAGTAGCCGGAATTGTCCTACCTCTAATCTTTATTGATAAAGGAGAAGGATATTATATGGGCTGGGATGCAGCCTTATGGAAGGGAGATTGAGCAACCATTTTATACTCAAAAAGAGGTTGGACGGAGTAGGAACTTGGGATAGAATGGCTGAAAAAAATCTTTGAACCAATGACAGTAAAGCAGTAAGTATTGCAATATTCCTATTTCATTATTGCCTAATTTACAAGTCTATCAACCTGGTAGTAAATAGCTTATTCTACTCAGATTGCAAGCTAATAAGATGTTTTTTGATAGAGTATAAGGAAAATATCAATTACTCTTACTGGATAGTCATACTTCACATCATATGTGGGAATCTTTCCATTTTTGCTTCTCCCACAAGGTCCTTGTATTGTGTTTCCCACCCACTCAACACACGTCCTACAGCCCCTTGGTGTGAGCTTGTTTGGCCCCTTACAGCACTACTATAGTGCGGGACAGGATAAAGGAATAGCAAAGAGGGAGGAAGGAATGAACAAGGGGGAATTTCAAGGGTAATTTAGTATGAAGGTTGAGTTAAAGAAACTTTATTAATTAATTGACATACAAAGCACAGAAATGTGGATATAGAGAGGAAAATGTCCTATGGGTATAAGAGGTGGCTGGTATACTGCGCTTGAATCCAAGATGTGTCATGCATTCCTGAAGTAATACAAGGTACTTACAAACAAAGGAAACCGCAATTCAAATTCCTAGCACTCTATGAACTTTACACAACACCTGCCTGTTCGTGAGGTGGGAAGTAAAAATGGTAAAAGAAGAGGCTACCTGAGTGTAAGAATTACAAACTATTACAGATGCTTTGTCAAAGGGCTTTCCGCAAATAATTATTGAGATGGAAATTGAACAAGAAAGTCAGAAGAGGTTTCGAGAAAAAGTCCTCAAAGTATGAAAGAGAAAAACTGGGGACCATCAGCCTCTTACAAAAGCACGTGTTATTCATACTAAGGAGGTAAAATGACTATGCCAGGCAAGAGAGACAGCTGATGCCTTAAAGGAAGCAAAAGTAGAGGGCAACCAGAGGCGGTAGACCAAAAGCCCTCCAGATGGTATGGAACGGCCAACAACGGCAACAAAAAGCGAAATTGTTGCTATGATTGAGAAGAATAGAGAGTTCCATTGAAGTACGTCTTCTATGAAGGCATTGGGGCAGGAGGATAGTTGGTAAAGTGCATATAAGAGGCATTGTTGAGAAGGAGATAAGGGGGGTTTGATAGGATTGCAATAAAGGATGAGGAGAGGGAGGAAGTTAGCGTAGTGTCGAAGATTGGTAAGATGGTAGTCAACATTGATAGAGTTTTGAGGAGCATGGGAGATTCTTTGGTCCTTGGGTAGCTAAATAAAGATTGGTCGGTTGCTGTAATTGGTAACACTGTTATTGTGTAAATTGCCATACAGGCTAAGGTTGATAAGGATATGGGAATATTAGAGGTAGGATCAGTGTTATAATTTGTTAGGGTAAATTGCAAAGTGGTGAGTTGGTCTTTGCAGAGCTAGGTAGGGGTATGCCATTCCTGCGGGTTCACTTATTATATTCTGTTCTTCTATTATTTCCCATTACAATATGCCTGTTAATGGTGAATATTATTGAATGGTTTTTATGACTGATAAGAATCTTGATAAGTGGTCTGTGTGTTTTTCACAGCCATTCTGATTTCTTTATATATATTTTTCTTACCATGCATTGCTTATCTTTTACGTTGGTATTGACTTTTGAATTTATGATGTAATAAGTTGGTAAGTAATATTGTAAGAAGATATTTTTAGTTCAAGAATGATTGAAGTTAGTAAGTAAATATTTCCATTGCTATTCAGTACTATTCCTACTATTATAAGTCTTCTAAGATTTACAAATAAATAAATATAAAAGATACTGATTGTATATAGATAATATCGTCTATACATTAAGTTTAAGAATTTCCACTGAGCATTCTGATAGATATTCGATTATCTTCTAATACCATTCGATTATTATCTAATACCTATTCAATTATCAGATTCAGCTTAATCACTCCTTCATAATACTATGTATGAATAATTGGGACTTATACTATTCAGAATTGGCAGATATGTATCTTTTAAATAATATAGATATGAAAGATATTATGACAGAAATGTCAACTGACTACAATCTCACTTCAAGTGTAGTTAACAGTATTTAATATAGTTGTTTTAAAACTGATTTCAAAATAGTAAGCGGGCATATTGGCTAAAGTGTACGGAATGTGAATTTTTGAAGAAACCAGAGTCACTATTTAAGAATCCTGTTCTTGTTAATGAAGTAAACAAACTCTGTTCACAGAATCTCAGTTCAGTGAATATACTACAATATTTAGCCTATAATAGTTGGCATCTATCACCAACTCAGCTAAAGAATTTGCAGTCACATTCAGACTGAACCCTCTTAAGGAGAACAGCTCAGATATATGAAGTATGACTTGAAGCTATCTTGCTTGTGGAAAACTATGTACATGAGTATTGAGTTTTGAGGGAAGCCATTCACGATTAAAGACAGTATTCTCTTGCCAATATTTGATTAAGTGATATTTTTATCTTACAGTAAGTAGACTCTATTTTGAATATAATCATACTAGTAATAATTACATATATTTCAAGTTTCACTTTCAGAAATCAAATACAAGAAGTAATACACCAAGTAGATCCTAAAGATGTTGCCGTAAGTGGACAAGTGATTGGTCAAAGGCGCCAACTAAAGATATCCACTGTTCAACGGTCCAGCACAATCATTTATTATCTATAGATAGCTCTGATAAGTTATGTGGATTTGGATTTGAGATTTATAGGGCAATTGATATATATTCACGATATATCATTTGGTGTGATACTGCTATTTCTAACCGAACGGCTTTAATCTGGTAACAAGTAATAATTACAACATTTACGGACTACTTGGCATTTGACAAAATTAATTTTCTCAGTTAAAAGTCAGCCTATCAAAAGCTAACCTAGTTGTATTCATTGAATTTAACTTGACTTGAGGTTGTTAGTGCCTAATACAAAATTAATAGAAATTGAAATTGAAAGTTTAGAAGAGTCACATCTTACTCTATGAAGAGTAAATAAAGCTGATGTACCTTTTGCTAAAGCATACTCCTGTGGGAAATCAACAAAGAATCAATGCCTTGAACCTCAGAGGAATGTATTAACCAAAGGTGAAATACAAGAATGGAAAGTCAGCTTTGGAAAAGTGCAGAGGGATGGATATTTTGAGGGTGGTGAGACAAATAGGTCGTGTTTACAATATTTTCATATGGATATGATTTGATGACATTGTCATCGATTTGTTGAGATTCACAATTCCTATCTAATTTAACTACAATACAATCATGAACTGTATCTTGCAATTGGTCAACCCATTCCTCTTTATTATTATCCTGAAGGGGAAACCAATATAAAGAAAAGGTTCATGAAAAGGTAGTACCTATATTAGGAGGTCAGGGACTATGATCTTTATGAATATTTACTAGCATCAACGCGATCACTTTTGGGATAGTCTTTCAAAGAAGGTAGATATCCAGGGCATTTCTGATATAGTGATACATGTCATTGAGAGGCCTATCTCTACTTATCTAATAAGCTATCAACCTCTATTATGCAAGGTTGTGAAATAAATCTAACTTCATATCAATCTGGTACAGTTTGGTATATTGCGGCTCTTTGGACCCATGAAGTTAAACCTTATCATTGGACTATTGAGGATATAGTAGGTGATACTATCATGAAAGTTATACCAACTAATGATGAAGAGGAGGAGGAGGAAAAAAAGGAACACAACAATAATGACTATTACTACGACTATAACTATAACTACAATAATACAACTACAGAGTTGAATAATTCTACTATAAAAAAGAGACAAGAAACGTCGGCAAATACTGACATTGACTTAGTGGATAAATATAATTCTAAAGTACGGGTGCAAAAGTACTCATCCGGCAAAGCAACGGCAACCTCACTACCACTACAAATTTACTACCTATTCAACCACAACTGCTTCGAATAAACTGAAAATATGTGTAGACATCCAATAAATATAAGGAAAGCTATATATAAAATTATAAAGCAAAAAAATCAATACTTTGTATACCATCCCCTTGCATCTAAGCCAGCAGCCACTCTATTAGGCAGAGACTCCCACAACTTTTCAAGACATTCACCTTGAATATCCTGAGCCCAAACCTGATCGCGGGCTTCTGCTAGATGTTTTCTAACAGTATCTGGACCCCCCTTGGTCTTGTGAATGTTGGGAAAGCGCTGGTGCAGCTTTTCCTTCACCCTCTTCCAACAGTGCTCAATAGGATTGAGGTCTGGGGAATTGGGTGGCCATTCCATAACCTGTATGCTGTTTTCTGCAAACCAAGCCATAGTATCTCCTGCAGTATGTATCTTTGCACCATCCAGCTGAAAGATAGGATCCCCAACTGTGTCCTCCATCTCCTGCCAAACATCAACTAAGCCATCCTCCAACACCCCAATATATACAAATCTATCCACACTCTTCTCAAATATGGGAATCAGAGGACCCTTGTTTCTACCCCAAATACAAGCCCAAACCATCAGCCTTATTCCTGCCCCCTTGGTGACCCCATGAATACAGTCTTTGTGCCATTTTTCTTCAGGTGTTCTGAACACCCAAATACCCTTAGGATCTTTGCACTTTTCAACCATGAATTCATCACTAAAGATTACCCCTTCAATGTACTCCTTTGTCCAATTCTTATACTCCATAGCCCAAGCCAATCTCTTAACAGCATGCTCATCCTTTAGGAGAGCTCTTTTCCTAGCCCTCCACTGCTTAATGTTGACTGAAGCCAAAGCTGTCTTGACTGTATGAAGGGAGGCTTGAGGAGCAACATTATTGCACAATTCCGATGAAGTCTGGTGGCGTGCCTTCTTAGACTCTCTGACTAGGTGGCAACAAGTTCTGGTTGTGATAATTTTGGGTCTTCCTGGTTTTGGGAGGGTGTTTGCATCACCCCTCTTTTGGAAGCGATTATGGAAAGTTTGAACTGTACTCTTAGGACGATGTAAGAGCTCTCCAATTTCTGAAAAAGAGATTTTTTTTTTTTCTTAGAGCAACAATTTGCCCTTTCTCAAACTCAGTGAGGTAGCCTGTCTTCAGGGGAGGCATTGTGGTTGAAGGGTGGTTGATCGGAGAGGTGGGGTTTTTTGAGCTGTCGCTTGGTAACCACTGATCGGACGGATACTTTTGCCCTAGTGCTTTAACTTATATACTAATTCAAAGTGTTATTAGCTTGTATTGGATATTATTTTATTACTAGGCAGAACACTTATGCAAGCAAGAAAATGATGACTTGTATCAAAAAATCAACTATTTTGAACACACTAGTTTTGAAAATACCAAGGGACTTTTTCTTATGATATAGGATATATTATTATATCTTATTATATAACATAGATTCCTTGTTGATATTTGATATATAATTCTCATTCTTTTATTTTTCATTACTCATGTTCTATTCAATATTTATTTAGACTGGGCTTCTCCCACTCTACTTATTTTTTCACATTCCTCCTGATACTTCTCCCCCTAACTCTCTAACATTTACCAAACAATGTCTACATGTCAAGTCGACTTTTGCTTTCATTGCCAAAGTTTTGCTATACAAGGAAATATTGGTATCTGTCATGGTTGTAATGATCTGTATAGTGTTCATATCTGTGATAAGGATGATCAAATAGAAATAATTCCAAGTTTGATCAGTAAGTAGGAATATCTTTATCTTAATTCAATTAATACCAAGAAGATTACTATGTGATTTTAGCAGGGTCTACCTCTATTCAGCTAAATCTCATATAAGACTTAATGACACTTCCAGGCACCTATCAAGCACCTCGAAGTTATCAAATTTCTGATAAGGTAAAATTGCATTGTTAACCCATATGACGATCAGAGGAACAACCAAACTTCCATGATCGCCGTAAGTTTAATACTAGTACCCTCATATTACCCTAGCGGCAATAGCTTACCTAATATTTAAGAGCGAGGTATATGGCTTCATAGGATGACCACATATCCGAACCCAAGCTCCCGGAGTTATGAGCTTCACAGAGGCATCTGGAAGACGACTCGGAATACGGAATGA